>Ga0182737_1000689_pt1 | contig 42744 bp, 42 predicted proteins | sample eDN5th30CBELigOP_FD_128878 | JGI IMG/M metagenome (GOLD analysis project Ga0182737, IMG submission 128878) | Enriched Organic Plus compost microbial communities from Emeryville, California, USA - eDNA 5th pass 30_C BE-Lig OP (version 2) (version 2) ... | reverse complement strand
CTGTTCGTGATCAGTAAATAATATTTTTGACATAAGCTCTGCTCCATCTAGTTGTAGTTGTTTTTTCATTATAAACAAAAGTACCCCATAAGAGAGACTTTTTTTAAGTGTCTATCTTATAGGGTACATTTTAAAGCATTCGGGAGTTTATTTATCAGGATGATGTTCCAGCCTCTTGTCCCCAATTGGGAGCAAGGCTGCCATCGCTATAGATAGAATCAGCGTCATTATCTAGGCGAATGATGATTTTTGTTATGGCATTGTGGAGGAAGAAACGTTCAAGTGCTTGACAGGATAAGCAGCCAAGCGAAATATAATGATCTGCCATCCAATCGTGATCATTTAACTTTGCGATGGTAGTATGGCTCATCACATCAATCGGACTTTCACATACATAAACGGTTTGACTCGTTCCTGCAATGTGAAAAGGATAACTTTTATCAGAGTATTCTCTAACTTGTTTAAAAGGGCGTTCTATTTAGCGTCCTCACAATGAGCAGTAATTTACGATTTGATTCTCGTCATATCCGACAAACATACAGTTGCTAGTCTTGTCCTGCGGACACAGATTTTTTTCGTACATTAGACAGGAGAGGATTTCTGGATCAATCCCACGAACATGAATGAGATACCAAGCAACTCCTCTGAAGTTAGGTGCTTTTTCTGGAAGGATGAGCGTACCTTCTTTTCGAGCTTCTTATGATGCTGAGAAGTAAGGTAGTTCTGCTTCTAAAAGAAAAGCAACAGCTAGCCATACTCAAAAACTGCGTGGCAAAGTAGATTGGACCGCCGTTAGTATCGGTTGAGAAGTGATAGTACTTGTTACTTTTCCTAAAGGAGTAAAGACCACCGCTGCTCTTACCATGATAGGCACGTTGACTACTATTTTCTAGGAGATAGTCATGTGACTTTGCAAGTTGAATTAGAGATGCTTCATTTGCTAATCTTATTTGTTCTTTAGAGAAAAAATTTTGATTGTACATCTGATATTTCCTCTAAAGTAGAGTCATCGAATTAGAAGGTACCTGTGATATTAGTGATTTATGTTTAACGTTCCCTTGTCTCAATAAGAGCTAGGGAACGTTTTTTATAGGTTTCAAGGGGAGTAAATATAGTTTAACGTGTATAGCTCATAAGAAGTTGATAATAGAGCTGACAATTAGCTGCCGCATCAAAAAGATCATGGGAACACTCCCCAAAAAGTATGTTTTGATTTAGGCTATTTTGTAGATAGGATTTCAGATCATCAGGAACGAACAATCCAATTGGATAAATAAGGTGGTTCTTGTAGCGTTCCATCGCCCGATAAAATATAGGCAATTCATAGGGCATAGCTGAACCGCATAATAGTCGAACATCTGCTTTTTCAAAGTTACTTTGTGGTTTAGATTGATCCAGTACACCGCAATCAGTCACGATAAAGTTATAATCCTGATTTAGTTCAGGTGTGATGTAAAAGTCAGCATTCTCCAGTACATAAGCATTACCCGATTTAACAGGATCAAAAAGCTGAATGATATGAGCTAGATGGTTGCTTGTATTGGCTTCCAAATAGCAAGCACTCCCTCCATGAGCATTGATCCAATAAACAAGATTCATTGCAGTTGTGGTCACACCTGTGCGCCGATCACTTCCAGCTATTGCGATTCGTACATTTTTGCAGGAGAATGTGTATTTTTCTTCATTGGATAATGATTTTAAAGGTATTTCAGTTAGCTGATTAGGAACAGCACGGGCAATAAATTGTTGCATTCCTTGTTCTGAAAAACAAGATTTGAGTTCGTTGAAAATTTCCGCAATCTTTTCTGCGGTAACGATATTAGTCACATTGATTTGAACAAGTTGATGTAAAAATATACTGTCATTAGCTAATCCTTCTGCAATGATAATGAGGCGAAGCTCATACATTGTCTGAAAGGTTTTAAGCGCTTGTATCAATTCTTCATCCGATTCCGTCACAGCCTTTCTATCAATTACGATGTATCGAAAATAACTAAAATGTCGCATATCTTTAACAACAAACGAGTAGAGTGAGAATTGCCCAATGAGTTTTTTGAGTGTAAAGTCTTGCTCCAATTCTACTGAATCCAGTAGATTCACATTGGCTTTACTGGTTAAGAAAAGAATCATAGTTATCATTCCTTCATCAATAATAGAATTGTTCCTATAATGACGATCACGATATAAATGAAAAGCTCTACAAGCTGCTTTTTTCGATTCATGGTTTAGCGACCTCCTGCCGATCCCATGTAAGCAAACTTATAATCGGGAATGTCAAAATGAACGTGCATACGTTTGGAGCCGATCACTAGCAAAGCATGTTCACGCGTTTTACTTGCAAGCAGTTCCGCTTCTGCTTCTGTCAAATTATATAATTCACGCGTCTCTTGGAGGTTTTGTCCGTCCGTTCCCATTAAGATTTTAATACAAGGAATATCAAGCAGCGCTTGACCGTACATTTTTACCTCTGGCGCAAGGAAATCAACGACACTGTGAGAGATAATCGCAAGACTAGCTTCATATTTCCTTGCACGTTTTTCGACATTGCGAAGGAAAACAAGACTTTGAGGTACATTAGGATCAATCATTAGGTAGGATTCATCACAGATAAGCATCACACGCTCATTACGATCTTGAGACATTTGTTCCCACGACCAAGATAACAAATTGAAGTATTGGGTACGCTTGATATTGTCGGATGTATTTTGCAGGGAGTGGGTATCTAGGCAAATACAGCGGCTATTGGTTTGAATGGTGCTATGACCATTCCATAAAAAAGAATCCCCGCCGTATGCAATATCATGTAATAGCAGAGACAGTTCTTTATAAATGCTATCTTGTGTTTGTTTTTCTTTCGTGTGAATCAGCGTATGAAGATCGGAGAATATGGGGAAATCGGTTGGCGTTAGTGTGGAAATGTCTGTTGTCCATGTAATGTCAAATTGATGGTATAGCTCAATTAAATTTTGTTTGAGGACTGCTTTTTGCATCATCGTCAGATCGGGAATATAGAGATTAAAGAATATTTCCAAATTTTTCAGATGTAATGCCATGTCTGACATGCCGTTGCCTTCATCTTTATATAGCGGATATTCTTCGCCTTCTTCATCACGAGGAGCGGGACGAATTTGCAGCGGATTGATTTTACCGCCAGCTCCGCCGCCAGCATTAATCCAATCCCCGTTTAGTCGCAAGGTCAGCTCCTTATATTCGGATTCAGGATCTACGAATATAATTTTAGTGCCTTTCATATATTCGCTAAGTGCAATATGTTTGACTGCTGTTGATTTACCAACGCCAGCTACGCCCATAACAACGATATTGGAGTTGGTGCGATCACCGCCACGCATCCAGGGATCAACAATCACTAATCCACCGCTTGTATCTCTACCTAAATAATACCCTGTACCATCATTAAAACCGCTACTGGCAAAGGGAAAGCCCCCGACAAAGCTGCTCATCGGCATAATTTTATTTAAGATATTTTCTATGGGTTCTTGCGATGGGTAGAGGGGAGACAAGTGAGTAAAGCCTTCTTTTTGTAGATGAGCCAGAGTTCGGATTTTGCACCGCATCATGCTGAAGGTGTTTTCGACACGCCGACAAGCACGAGTAAATAATCGTTCTTCGTGTGCAAATGGCATGACGACCATATTCACCAGCCCCACCGTTTCACCATTTTGGTCGATTTGCAGCATGACATTCTCTCCGTCAACCACAGCTTTTTCAGCTCGCTGTCGAGTAAGAGGGTCTTTGGCGCTGTCAGCTATACTACGATTTTGTGTAATTGACTTGGAGAGCGCATTAATCAGAGCGCTATTATCAATCGGTTGGAAGCCGATTGTCACCATTGTAGCTGGTAAGTTGGTTAAGGTGGATAACCAGCCAATATCCACTTTTTGAGGGTATTGAATCACTCCGTAAATTTTGCCTGTTTCTTCTCCAATCGTTAAGTTTGTACGAGTGAAGCCAAGTCCCATCGGAGTAATTGCATTTAGTAGGGAGTGGTTATGGGGAGGAGATTGAGGAGAATGGTTTGACATAATAAATGGCTGCTCCTTTCATTCATGAATAATCCAAAATGGTCCACCAGCGGCGGCATTTTTACGAGCTTCATCTAAAATAATATTGAAATCCCATTCTTGTTCACTGCGCTTTTTGCTGGCGGGATCAGCTACTAGAATTTTTCCGTCCTCTGTAACTCCGCGCAATACCATGAAGTGACCAGAAGAAGTGAAATACCCTTTACCCATAATGGCGATGACAAGTTTTCCAGTAGAAAGCGCATCAATGATTTTCTGCTGCTCGCTGATCGTTGCACCTTCCACTTGTAATCCAAAATGTTTTGCACCATCAGGAATCAAGCTATGATAGCTGCCTGTTCCTTCTGCAAGATAGCCATTGTCATATGCCCATTTGGACATTTCAATAGGGTCAATGGTTTGATCGGTTAACGTTGAAACTACGATGGCTAATGAAGTCGGACCGCAGCCAGAAGCGCCAATCGTATCACGAGGACCATACGCTTTCTCTGCCCAGCGTTCGTCCATTTGGTTGTAATACACGACTTCACGACTGCCGCCATCTTGGAAGATGACGCCTTCATACTGTTGGTTTCGGCTTTCTCTGTACCCCTCTTCATCGGATTGAAGCAGCTGCGTGTAGCCGTAGTCCATTCGCATGTCATCTACAATTTCGACTTCATTAGGAGCTAGAAGCAACTTCAATGACTCAAACGGAGACGTTAGAAGTTGTAGCACCATTGCAGCTAGTAAGAGTAATCCAGCGACAGGAGCAATAATAAGGAAAAAAAGACGTTTACGAGCTTGTTCATCTGTAGCTACTTTAATCGCAATTTGTGCCAACAACTTGGCAGTTGCAGGGTCCATAGGTTACCCCTCCTTGTACAGTAAAAATGGAAGTGCTTCTTCCAGTTCGGTCATTTCTAAGTGGGAGTAAGCAGGATTATTGACCAGATTACAAAGTCGTACAATCTCTTGCTGTTTGAGTAGCTGAACGTGAATGCCTGCATCTTCAAAATGCTGAACAAGTCGTTTGGCTTTTTCTAATAAGTCACGCTCACTACCTTGCTCTTGTCGCTGCCATAGCGTGAGATAAAATTGACGCTCTACGATTTCACCTGATTGTGCAAGGCTATTCATTTCTTGTATTTCTTGTCGCAGGAGTTCTTTTTGCATAGCATCGGCTGAAGGCAACAGCGATGATAAATCCGTAATCAAAGGGGATAAGTCGACAGGGCGGCTAACAGCTAGGAACTTAAAGGGGAAGCGAATGGAAGAAAGCTCGGCAGTTAGCTTTCGGATGAGTAGCTTTTTTTCTGCTAAACTTAACAGATCAAGACTGATAGGGAAAATACGTAGATAGGTTAACATCCAGTTGTTGGTGGTGTAGAGAAAGTGATCTCGAATATCTTTTACATTGATAAACTGCTGAGCGGTTTGGACAGCTTGATCTGTTATTGGCTGAGTGCGGCGTTTGCCAGCGCGGAGTAAAAATAGAACAGCTCCTCCACCAAAAAGGCAGAGGAGCAGGATGAGGATTGGCAGTAGCATAGTAGCAGCACGATCCTTTCATTATTTTTGTGGAGCGATATGCCAATCTGAAAACAGATTACCTGATATAGTGAGACTCTTTTGGACCTGTAGTGTGAGCATTCCATCTGGTGTCCAAGCATCGAGAACACGAGTAATAGGTGTGTATGAACCATCTGGATACCAGATCGGCGTGAAGTGTACGCGACTTTGGTAAGTGGAGTAGTCATTAGGCTTTAGCCAGAATTGAGCGTTTAGTCCACTTTTTTTCAGATCATGCAAACGCCAGTAGGATTGATAGTTGAATTCGGGAAAGTAGGAGATGACATGTTGAGCGCCAGTAATATGACTGCTCGGTGCATTAGAGGATAAAGTAGTCGTCGTACTTATTTCGATACCATAACCAGATTTGATACGACTGGTAGCGGTGCTTGGAGACTTGGTATCGGGAGTTACAGCCTGTGTCGCTGACAGTGAAGCTCTATAGCCAGTCCATGTATAATCCCACCAGCCTTTATCTTGCCAATATCCATCATCATACCAATAGCCTGTATCTTCGCCAGTGCTTATCCACTCCCAGTCTGATTTCCAAACCCAATAAGAATGCCATTCCGCTGACCATATGCCCCATGAAGCTGACGTTTTAGCTGAATAGCTTGGAATTGCAGGGATGGAAAAGCTGTCGTTACGATCTGTTGCTTTTGGGTCAGGCGGGAGATTTTGATTTAGATCAACGATAGAAGCAGTTATAGACGAATGACTTAAATAGCCGGTCGATGAACTGACCTGGATCGTAATCGTTTGTGGCTGGCTTGGTGTTCGCCATTTAACCCAAACGAGCTGGCTATCTCCTTCAGGAATCACAATATTGGAGACGGTATAGCTACTACCCATGATACGGAAAGTTACACTAGCAGGAGAGCGGGGCGTGATTTCATTTGAGGTAGACAGTCGGACAGATGTAATGACGTCGGTATTGGTTCGATATTGAAAGCTAGTTGCGCTAGGTGGTGGAGGCGGTGTTTCTTGAAAACGGACAATGCCAAGCCCAAGCGAGGAAATAATTTGATCGTTACTTACTCTGTCGCTGCGTGAGCCGCTCCATGCTGGAAAACCAAGGTCGGAGTTTTCCAAAAACATAGCTAAAGGAAGATTCTTATGCGTGAGGCTGACCATTTTAGAACGAAGCCCGCCACTTAGGAGTTGATCGTATAAAGCAGCTTCGTGAGCAGTCATCGCGATGAATCCGCCTTGAAAAGTAAAGTAGGCAATAGGCTCTAGCAAAAGTTTGTACTCACCATTAATTAACGTATCGTACGGGATTCCAGCATCACGAGCAATCATTTTTAGAGCACCTTCTGAGCAGAAATATTGTTTAATGATTTCAATATCGGTGATGGTATCGCTTGAACTGATAATGCGGGGGATTGAGGTGGTAGGAATTTTATATCGGTAAATGTCGATAGAGGGGGTCAGTCGGGAATTGTTTTCATATTGAATCTTACTGATCTTACCAAAATGAATGATTGCACTTGGTAGTGTCTTATTAGTGTAGTCAATAGGTGTAGCAAGCACAGCTCTGTCGCTTGAACGAACGATTGTAATGCGTACTCCGTCATAACCAGGAGTCCATTTATTTTGAGATGTGCCCGAACCCATCCCACCTCCACCATTATCAATATTCCCTTCACCTTCAGCGTAGATAATAGGGCTAGCAGAGAGTACAACCATGAGTATGCAAAGAATAGAAACTAAAAAACGCTTCAACTGAAATTCCTCCTTAAAAGCAAAAAGGCACAGGGATTCACCTGTGCCTTGGTTTACTTACATAGTATTTTGATTAATCCATTATGCCAACTTGTTTGTTCCAATCTCCATCTGATTCACTTTTACTACCTTGACTAGGGCCACTTTGTTCAATCCATCCAAAGCCGGGAACAAAGACTTTACCACTTTCATTTGTATCACCAGCATTAGGTTCAGGTGTGGATTTATTTGGCTCAGTTTCTTTTTCCTCGTAGCTTGGAGGCTTACTAGAAGATTGCGACTTATCGGTTTCTTTCGGCTTTGGTTTAGGTGGCTCTGTTGGTTTTGGTGTTGCTGATGGTTTGGTTATCGGAACTGCTACATGAGAGACTTCTTTTTCGGGTTGTAATATAGGTGCAACAATTTCTTCTACGTGTTGAGTGGCTTGAGGAATATCAATGGTTGGAGTAGAAGAGGACTGTATAGGCTCACTTGTAGCAGTAGGTGTAGGTTGGGTAGTCGGGATAGCTTCAGGTGTTCCAATAGATACAATTGGAGATGAGGATGGAATTGCAATGATTTCAGCGTCAGGCGACTCCTCAATTTGGTTGCTAAAGAACCAAATTCCGAGAGCTCCCAGAAGAACAATGCAGCTTGTCCATATCCAGATTTTACGTTTCATAAGAGGTCAACTCCCTTTCATTGATCGGTTTCAAAAGGAATGGTTACTACTATTATACTGTATAAATTTGTATATACCAACTTAAGACGCGATTTTTAAAGTGATGGTGGTATCAAAAGAAGATAAAGTTTTAGCCTAGCAATGTCCTATTACACTGATAGGCAGGATTGCTCAATAATTTCACGAATATTTTTGGTTAAGGCAAGAGCGTTAGGTGCAGCTTCTAAAGTGCAGAATGAATTATTCAGGAGGTAACAATAATGAAATCAGAAGAAATGTTAATTGATATTTACTTTGTAGAATTGGAGGATCTTAATAAATCATGAGGAGGGGAAATGAATTTTCCATCTATATAGTTTGAACTAAAGAGCTTCCACAACGAAAGCAGACTCCATTCGCACACAGAGTCGATCGATGATAATTTGAGGATCTTTCATTATGGCATTCATGAACGAGCAGACATTCGTCCGTATCTCTGCTACGGTGTGGTAAAAGACGAGTGTCAGTCGGTGATTCTCTTTCAGAAAAGGCTCCAGTAACTTGGCGTGATGGATTCGGGCGTTATCCAAATTGATGGTGATGGTCCCCGAAGGATAAGCATGGAGAACTTTGTTCAAGAACGTTAAGAAGGTTTCCGCTGTGTAGGCCTCATCTTCATGCCAAACGATTTTTCCCGTGCAATAATCGATGGTAGAAAGCAGTTTTACGCCGCGATGCTTGCCCGTTGTCCGAATGATTCGTTGCTTTCCCTTCTCGAACCAGGTTCGTTGAATGGCTTGATAATCGCGAATCATGCATTCGTCTTCAAACAAAAGATGAGCAATTTCGCCCGTTTCAACCCTTTTTTAGAGCGGGAAACGTTTCTTCGACAAACTGTTGTTGTTTGGCGGGATCTGCCGCAGCAAGCGTATACGTCGGTTTCGTGTAACTCATGCCCATCTGTTCCATCAGCTTGGAGACACCCCGTAACGAATATTGGCAGTCATACGTACGCTCGATGTAATCGGCAATGAGTTGCAAGGTCCAATTGAACTTGGCTGTGAATCCCACATCTGCGGGAACTTGTTTTACGATCACTTGCTTCAAGTTGTCCCGTTGTTCTTTCGTCAGTCGCGGGGTACGTCCAGGCGAGAAGTGCATCGCCAGACCCGATACGCCTTCCGTTTCATAGGTGTGGATGTAAAGACGAATGGTTTTCTCCGAGCGACCGATGACCGTGGCTATCTCACGTACAGACTTACCCATCAATCTTAAACGTACCGTCTGGAGTCGCTCGTACATCCGACGATCTTTTGTTAACCGAATTCGTTCTTCCACCTCAACCAGAGCGTCTGTGTATTCCATCTCGTTCACCGTCCTATTCATAGTCCTTCTGAATTCGACGATGGCGGGCCAAATACCTTCATATGGAAGTTCAATCGTTCAAACTATATAGACGAAGTTAATTGCAATGAAGGCGACAGTTTATGAGGATGCTCAACCGTCGTTGGATGAGTTTATTTTATTATTAGAGCTACTTTAGTATTGAATTAGGTAGTAAACTATATTTGTAACTAATTCCTGGAAGTTCTAAATTGCCATTTTAAATTACCGAATAACTTGAGATACAACTGATAGCAACATGTAAATTGCGTACTACTGGAGAGATAGGAGGAAATCCACTATGAAAGATTCTGATCGTGATACAGCATTATCTAACCCTTTTTCTACAGGAAATGGGGGTGTGAAGTTTGAAAATCTGGTGGGTTCAACATATTTAGTTGCTCTCTTAACTAAAAGTATCCCGAGAGGACTAGATTTCGGTATGACAACAGAGGTTTCATTTCAACAGCGATGGAGAGGGGCTACGGTTGATGATATCATTGTGACAAGTGAAGATCAGGGAACAGTTAGAAAATTGTTTCTTCAAATTAAATATAATTTAGTGTTTAGTGAAGCATCTACAAACCATGAGTTTGAATCAGTTATAATCGACGCTTGGAAAACCTATAATAATAGTTTTGGTACGGTATTTAATAAAGACACTGATAGTATAGGGATTGGTATTGGAATTTATAATACTGGTGTAGATAAACATCTTCAACAAATTTTGAAGTGGGCTAAATCAGCTAAAGATAGTGATGAGTATTGCTTAAAAATAGCGACTGAACAATTTAGTTCTAAACAAAAGAGGGGCTATTTACAGATATTTAGATCACAACTAACTAAGGCTAAAGGCTCAAATATTACAGACGAAGAACTGTGGGAATTTATGAAGTCTTTGGTGATAATTCATTTTGATCTGGAAAGTGAATCGAGCAGGGAAAAATTACTCGTTTGGAATAGTTTACTTGACGTTCTTGTTCTACGCGATTCAAGGATAGCACATAATTTATTTGACGTACTGAGAACTGTAGTTGAAGAAAAATCATCAGTTGCAGGAACTATTAATAGAACTCAATTAATGAGGCATATACAAAGTAGGTCTATCAATATCAAAGAAAATTCTTTATCCAGGACTCATAAAAAGATCTTTAGTATGCCTAAACGGAATATTTACTTTACTGGTCGTGATACACTCATTCAAAGATTATTTGAATCGTTACAAACAATTAATACAATTACTCTGACTCAGGTAATAGTTGGACTTGGAGGTATTGGAAAAACACAGATCGCAATTGAGTATGCTTATCGATATAAAGAATATTATAATGTTCTTTGGTGGTTAAATTCAGAAGATGAAAACACACTGTTTTCTGATTACATTCGATTTGCAAAAACACTGTGCAGAGACCAGGATGAGGAAGTGAGTAATGAGAGGTTAAAGGATATTGCTTTTGAGTGGTTAAGTAGCAATGATGGTTGGTTGCTAATATTCGATAACATTGATGATTGGAGCAAAATAGAACCTTATTTACCTCAGAACCTTCGCGGGCATGTTTTAGTTACATCTAGAAATCAAAATTTGGACAGTTTCTCAAAGACTATACCATTAGAATGCTTTTCTCCCGATGAAGCTGCAACTTATCTGACAACTCGAACTGGATTAGAATTGTCAATAGAAGCCCAAGAGTTGTCAGCAGTTCTGGGGAATTTGCCTCTTGCGCTTGCTCATGCAGCAGCATACATAAAGCAAAAGGGAAAGTCCTTTAGCAGCTATTTAAAAATGTTTAGAGAGCATAAGGTAAGGCTATTAGATCAATCTCCTGAACTTCCTGATTATAATGCGACAGTTGCTACAACGTGGAATTTATCTTTTGCAGAAGTTAGCAACCACTCTAACATTGCAGTAAAATTATTGAACTGGCTTACATTTACTGCCCCAGAGTTAATTCCACGTTCTCTGTTTGATCAAAATGATATCTGGTCATTCGATGAATTTGAAGTGGATAATGCTTTCAATATATTACTGAATTACTCTCTAATTGATGTCCAGAATGAAGGACAAACAGTGTCTATTCATAGGTTAGTTCAAGAAGTAATTCAATATCAGATGTCTGTAGGATGCAGAAAAGAATATATAATAGAAATTGCAACAGTAATGAAGGATAAATTCGAGTATAGTATGGATGATCCTGTTAATTGGATTCATTACGAAAAATGGTTGTCGCATATATTAGCACTTATAGGTCATGCAAAAGCAAACGGAGTCCCAGAACAAATAGTATTCTATTTAGTTCAGAAGGCTGGAATATTTCTTTTACAACACGGGAGACATCTTCTGGGGAAACAATTATTTACAGAAATAATAACATGGATTGAGCAATTGGAAGAGAATCAGGAGTACGTAGTTACACACGTTATAGCTGGCCTATTTAGCACATTTGGGACGTATCTAAGAGATGCAGGGGATTTCCAAAAATCTCGGAAGTATATGGAAAGAGTTGTTCATCTAATTAATAATAAGGAATCAGCAAGCCGTGCAGAAATTATTGCAGCAAACATATCTTTAGCTGAAACACTAATGAAATTAACACTATTTCCCTATGCACTTGAACTTTTGTTTTACTCGTTGGATTTGTTGAGCGAAGATGAGTCTTTACCAAGTCTTAAAGCAAACATATTGAATCTTATCGCAGTGTCTTATAGAGATAAAGGTATTCGAGATAGAAAGCTAGAGGATCTTCAGGAGGCTGATGCCTATTTTGAAAAGGCAATAAATACTTTAAACGAAAACGAAATTTCACAAAGATTAGAATTGGCATATATACTGAATAACTACGGATATTTCTATATACGCGTTGGGCATTTTAAAGAAGCTTACAAGAAATGTTATAGAGCACTACAGATTGAAAAACAGTTAGTTAGAGAAGAAGTCCCCCGTCTGGCAAGGATATATAATAATTTGGGTATAGCAAGTCGTGGATTAAAGAAATATAAATTATCAGAGTGCTACTTTAACCTTGCGTTGGATTATTTCACCAAGAATTATGGAGAAGATAATTATAATGTTGGACTTGTCTTAAATAGTATTGGAAAACTTAAGTGGGAAGTAGGGAATTGGAGTGAAGCGCAAGAGAAATTTAAAAAAGCATTATTGATTTATAGGAATGTTTTAGGAGAGAATCATACCTATGCTCAAGACACACAAAGATACTTACTTGCAGTTCAAGAAAAAGTCACCTTTCAAGAGTATGAAAATTTAAGAAAAAGATAAAGTAAGTCTAACTAGTGTTAATTGTGCTGAATACAAATTCTGTAGGTTTATATTAGGAATAGATACATCCAGTAATTTTAATTGAAAAAGAGAACTGTCTAAGAGAACGTCACCACTTTCGGGGGGTTCTCTCTTCTTATAGATACTTTTCAGAAAAGCTACTGCTTGAACTTGAATGTTTATTTGGCGCAGTGGCAGGAATTAAGACTTTTTCTTCTATCGTTTGTGAGTTGTTGTGGCAGAGCGATTAAATGAAGAAATAATAAATATAAGATACTGAAATCTATTATATGGTGTCTGATGGTATTGCATTATGAAAAGCTGCTTGGACTAGGTGCGTCTTAGTTAATACACAGACAACTAGCGTAGTAAAATACTAGAAACGCGGCCGATACACAGCCTTAACCGTTAAATTCGCTTGCATTGGCGGCAAGTGTCCCCAACCAAAAGATAATGGAACGGTAAGTCGAATTTGTGCTTCGGCAGTAAACTGTTGCGTGGAACTAGAAGAAGAGGGAGCAAACGGTGAATTGATGATCTTCACTTGCAGACTAGAAATACTATATTCCGTTTGGGTGGAAGTCTTTCGTACATAGCTGCTGCCCTCTTGGATTAGCCCTAGTTCTTGACTAATTCGTTTGTACACATCACCTGTCGTCCATGTTTCTCTCCATTGGTTGCCAGATCGAGTATAGCCCCCTGAATAGCTCTGTCTTAGTCCACTATAGACCAGATTGTGGTTTTCAGTTGCCACTGACAACACAGCGCTTTGTGTCGCATCTCGCACTTTTGCTGCAATGATAGAAAGTCGAAAGTATTCAAAGATGCAGCAAGATAGGAGTAGAACAACCAGCACAATGACAATGGCTAAAGGATAGCCCATACCAGAACGGTTTTTCCATAAATGTTTCATTTCCAATACACCTCAGACTTTCCTTTGGCAACGGCATGAAGTTCGATTGGAAATGAGCCAAAACCGCCAAATAAACCAATATTCACTGTCGTTTGCAAGGTGACGGTTACTTCTTGGTTGATTTGAATTTGTCCGTTTTTACTCCATGTAATGGTAGGCGTTAACCCTGTCTGAAGCTGCAACTCACTAGCACGCTGCGAAGTCTCTGTGCCAACTCGACCGGAAATCTCGGCTTCACGTACCAGTTCGTTCGCAAAGGTATTGAGTTTTTGTTGAACCATAAAGACAGGGAAAACTTGCATGACAAGTCCGATGCACAGCATGACTGCGAGTACGATGACAGCGACATCAACATAGCCCTCGCCACGGCGGGAATGAATGACTTGATGTAGCATGGAATGCCTCCTTTCTAAGCGAATCAAAACAACTCACTGACTGCTTTCATAATTTCCATGCCAATGACGACCATATAAATCAACATAAAGCAGCCGAGCATCAGAAATGAATATTTGCGTATTTTAGCCGGACGTTTCAAAGCGATTCGCTTGAGTTTTTGAATCTCGGCTAATTTGAAATCATGCGCGAGCATTTCAAAATACACGATACCTTGATCGCCACGCAGAACAGCTAGTAGGCCGCGCACGATATCAGATAACATCGTACTGCCAATACGTGTTTCGAGTCTGAGCAGTGCTGTCTCCATACTGCCGCTTTTCATATCGGCAATCGTCATCTGCAACTCGTGTTGCCATTGTTCGTTGGCATGGCGTGCGTATACTTCCAACATCCGCAGCACATCGCGGGATGCTTTCAGCTCTTGGGCAATTGTTGCGACAAAACGAGGCAGTTCCATTTCAATTTGTTCACGTTTTTTGCGAACAATCTCATCGGCAGCTCGATAATCCTTAAAAAAGATCGCAATAGCAAGGAAAACGAGGATGGGAGAAAGAAGCGGGAACAGGGGGAGCATCAGTATGGTGCTGCATAAGAGTAAGGCAGCTTTTACAATAGCTTGTGAAAGAAACATTTCCGGAGTTAAAGACAAGCCAGCCGAACGCAGTGTAGCAGCTGTTTTACGCTTATAATAATCGCTAAGAGTTAATCGTTGTGCAAGAAATGTGGATATTCGGAACAGCAACAGTTGAAAGAAAGACGTTTTGCCGTTTCCAATTTTAGCAGCTTGTAGCACGGCTTTCGTATTGGCACGACTTGGAATACGTAGTACATCTATCAACAGATGATAGATTCCGATTGTGAATAACAATCCAAAGCTCAATAAGAATCCTGACATGAGTTAATAACACCTCCTTTATCGTTCCCAGTCTTCTTCATATTCGGCTGTATTCCAGCTTTCTTGTTGGTAAGTCCGATTTTGTGGTTCTTGTACAGAGATAGGGAAAATCTCATAATTAGCCGGGCGTTCTGCTGCTCGGGGTAAACTTCCTGTTTCAGCTAAGGAGACATAGCCATTTCCTGCAATAATGATATGGTCAAGAACTTGAATATCTAAGGGGCTGAAAACGTCCACGATCCGTTGTGTCAACTTTAGATCTTCAGGAGAAGGGTTTCGGGAACCGCTTGGATGGTTATGAGCTAAAATGAGCGAAGCACAGTCACAATTTAAAGCTGCTTTTAACACATTGCGCGGATGAACAAATGTATAGTTAAGTCCGCCTTCTGAGATCGTTCGTGTTTCAATAATCCGATTGTTAGTATCCAAAAAGGCGACCATGAATTGTTCGTGATCTTTCATTCCTTCAAGGTATGCTGTAAAAAAATGTCCCGCTTGCTCTGGTGAACGAATCGTTTGCTTATCGTTCTCTGCTGCCCAACTAACGATACGATAAGAGCGCAGAAACGCACTGAGTTGTTCAAGTTTTTGCAGTTGTGTAGCAGTTGGTTCCAGGACATGAGGGTGCTCCAAAACATTTATAACTTGGTTGCTTTTGCTATAACGCTCCAATTTACGAAGTGGAATGTTGGTTAACTGGTGAAGAGAATGAATGAAATCATCGGCATGTTTTTCATTCGTATGGAGGGTTGGCATATTCAATACCTCCATTCAGCGATAATGGTGAGATTTCCAGTGTCTGATCAATAATCACTTGTACAGCTCGCAGTTTTTCCAAACATTCGGTGGAAAAGTGCGTTGTTTCATGTAAGTGTTGAAAAAAGCCGATTACACCATGCGCCTCAATCATTTTCTCCAAGCTAGCACATTCCTTTTCATTAGCATCAATCAATTCAGCCAGCTTATTTGCAATTGTTTTGCTATTCATCGGATTTCCTCCTTGTATTCTATCGACGATATTCAAGTGGACGAGTCAAACGGATGACTGCGGCTAGCGAGATTAAGATTGCTGTTGCACATAACGCCAGTACAATATGTCCTGGCGTCGTTTGTGTCAGTGCATGATACCAATCCCGATTAAGAAAATAGAGAAGCGGGATATTACCGATGAGCAAAATGGCCATCGTCAAAAATTCCTTTAATGGCTCATATAAAGCTGAATCTAGCTCAGCAGATACGACACGCATATCAGAAAGCTTTGTGACAATCGGCATCAGTGTTGTTTTCAGCGTGCGATCATTTTGACAGGCAATCATGGCATCGCACCATTCCTGAAAGACAGGGCTATGAATCTTCTCACGCAGCTTTGTGAGTGCCAAATGCAGATTTGTATGAATGAGCTTAGACTCAGCTAAAAACGCTTGAAACACATCTGAGACTGGCGGATTGAGATAAGGTAAATTTTCTTCCACGGCTGTTATAATGTTTTCACTTCGTAAATAGGACGTCGTAATCACAGATAAGGCAGTTTCCAGTTCTGCATGTAGTCGCTTTTTATAAAAGGTGGCACTAAATAAGACAGCCCAAAAAGGCAGCATTGCCATGCCACTTGCCAGCACAGGAAGCAGCCAAAAATTATGGAATAGGAACGCTAGTAGAGCCCCGCAGATAGCCAGCACAAGCGCCAGAACAAACAATAAGCCTGTGTGTTGTCCGTATCCCATTTGTTGTAGTATGGAGGTCGCTTCCGCAATCGTAGCTTGCCAGCCTTTAAGGCGTTTCGGATGTTGAATGAGTCGAATCTGCTTGGCGAGGGGGAGCTTGCGAGTTTGGTGTTGCTGCCAATGGGCTGACCAAGCTTCTAGTAGGGCTTTGGGGGATAGACGAACTAATAGCAATGACCCCGCAGTAATGCCTACAAAGGAAAGAAAGAGAAGTAAAATCATGCACGAGCCTCCTTCTGAAGCAATTGTTGCAAGATAGATTGAGGCATTCCATTCTCGGCCAACCGCTTTTGAAGCCCCGCAGACATTTCTCCGACTTTCTCATAGTCACCATCTATCCGAATCATGCCGCCGACTGAACGAGTGGAGCGAACCGCATAACGATACAACGGAACAATTTCACGCGAGCCATCATGGGCAATGCGGCACTCGGTAATTTCCATAATGCGCCGAACATTATCTTCTAGCTTTTTGACAAACAAGACAATCGGGAAAGCCTCTGTAACCAAGTTGTAAAGTGTTTGATCGTTCATCTCATATTTCTGTGTACAGAGCGTGACCATGCGGTAGTACGTAGCCAGGCAGGAGTTAGCATGAGTTGTCGTAATGACGGTATGACCAGTACGTGCAGCTTCTTGTGCGGCAAAAGCTTCTGCTGACTTCATTTCTCCTACGCAAATCACATCAGGATTGGCCGTTAGAGCAAATTCCAGCAATTTTTCTTGGTCAATATTTTGACGAGGATCATCACTGGAGCGTGTTACCGTATGCACGACATTATTTATTACCTGACCACTTTCATCATGGACAACAAGATCAAATTCACGAGTTCCGTTTTCAATCGTGAAGATACGTTTATCGGAGGGGACCGTGGATAATAGCCAACTCATTAGCGTCGTTTTACCGCTACCCGTTGCGCCAGTCACACAGACGGAGATGCCATAGCGCAAACAGAGGCTAAGAAAATCTAACATTTCACCAGTTGCTGTACCGCCATAAATAAAATCTTCTCGTTGCAGCTTTTGCGGGTTAATAATTCGAATAGAAGCTGCAATACCCTTATCTTTATCGGTGACAGGCGGACCGAATACGGTAATCCGAATATTGTTCGCCAAATGTCCGCGCACAATAGGCTGCGAATAGTCCAAAATCATCCCTGATTGATGCAGTAAGCGGCGTATCACATTTACCGCATGTTCAGGAGATGAGAATTGTTCATCGGCAGGGAGAATACTACCATTGGTATAGCTGATCTTCACATCGTTATAGCTGTTAATGTTGATTTCTTCTACATCATGGGCAAACAAATAACGGGTTAAAAAGGAGTACTCCACCATTTCAGCATATAAACGATCAACCAGATGATCCATAGTAAGTCCATGTACATGCAAGCGATGATCGGTTAAATATTGGGTGATGTAGGCAATGATTTGCCTTTTTTGGTCGGAAGGGTGGTTGCTGAAGATTGTCGCATATTTACTGGATAGATACGCCTGCACTTCTTTCAGTACCTCATCAAAGGTTTTGGCTTGACTAGTAAAAAAGACAGGGTTCAAGTCCGATCACCTCGTTTCATGTGACGATCAAACCAACGAACGATGGCAAGAGTTTTTTTAGTTTTGGGGTGTGTTTGAGAAAGATTTGGTTGCTCAATTCCGATGATCTCTATCATACGTGTAATTCCTTGCTGATAATCTGCTGCGTGCTTTCCAGCGGGTAATGTGTCAAGTAAGCGTGCTTCAAGCATTTGCTGTTCTAAAGCTGCAACATGAGGGAGTTGTAGTTGAACTCCACCAACGACTTGATTATAAGTCTGGCTGTCCTTTTCAGGTTTGATGTTAGATAGCAAAGGAATGGTTTCAGCCTGCTGGAAACGAGCATCCGAAAGCAGTGGTAAGTAAGAGGCATAGAATATCAAGCTTTTTAAGTCGCAGGTATGGAAGCGAAAAACATGATCGGCCAACTCCAAAGCGACAGTGGAAAGGAGATCAGAAGAAATATAGCTAGTACAGTCGATAAGAACGACATCAGCGCTGTGTTTGGTTAGCGTCAACAAATCAATGGCTTGTTCACGACTATAATTGGCGTAGGATAAGGCGTGGTCGCCTTTTTTATAACCGAGAAAGGCAAGGTGAGGCTGTTTGTTCAGCGTGAACGCAAAGCGAAGTATATCCTCTTGCGTAAGAGTCGGTAAACTGAGTAGTTCGCCAAGTGATTGTTGCTGATTGGCTTGTTGAAGAAAGAGGGAAGCAAGAGAAGGGCATAACGCATCACTGAAAATGACAAGCACGTTTTTACCGCGTGCAGCAAGTGCTTGAGCTAGTTTAATGGTTGTGGTTGTTTTGCCGCTACATGGATTGCCCCACATCGCAATTAGTTTAGGACTACTCATTGGCATTGGCCTCCTCACTGAGCAAGGCTGTAAAGTAGGCGTCTTGTGCATTAAGAAATTGTTTCGCTGTTGATTCATTGCCTCGATACACTAATGCCGCATGAAGCTTCCCTTTATTTTCGATATCTGACAATAAGATAGCTTGCGCTGGTACAACAAGTACGGTTAAGGTGGAAGGCAGCTCAGTTTCTGAATCATCTTGTTGGTCATACGCAGCAGGTTGTGCATCCTTGCCGTTGCTGGTCGTAACACTTAGCACCTCAACGTATTGTAATTCAGGTGGCAAGGTGGTTGTACGCAGGTCGCCGTAGTCGGCGGCAATCAAGCTGATAATATCACCAGCTTGCAATTTGCCCGATAATCCTGCTGCCAGACTCTTAATGGAAATGGAAAGGGCTTGTTTTTTACCATCCAGTCGCGATAGATAAGCATCGAGCGGGACAGGCGATAGCTTGGAAGGAAAAAGATAGTCTCCAGCTTTAAGATCAACCGTTGCGTATTGTCCAATCACTTGTTCCTCTGATTGGATGATAGTATCTGGCAATTGATAGGAGCCAACACGCACATGTTTGACATGGGCAGCAGTAATGACATCACCTTTAGAGACATCTTGTACAACACGCACAATAGGGATCGTTTCGTTGGCGTTTCGATTTAAGAGTGGGGCAATGCCAAAGCATAGAACAAGGGACAGTAGAATGCAGGTCGTGCCGAGCACAGTACGATTTTTCAACCAGTTCATAGACGAGAAATCCTCCTTATAGATGAGTCAGAATGAACGCAAAAAAACCGCCTGCTGAAAGAAAAGGAGCAAGCGGCAAAGCTGTTTTTTTGGCAGATGGTATGCCGTTACACAAGGCAATCCCTACTGCGGCTAGCAGTACGAGGGATAGTCCAATTATGGATTGCAGTAAGCCACCGCCAGCTCCCAGTACAAAACCACAAGCAGCCATTAGCTTAATATCACCACCGCCTATTTTACCGTTGGTTATCATCGCAGCGATTAAATAGGGCGCACCTGTTAAAAATAATCCGAACATTGCTGAACCCAGATGAAGTTGTAAGCAACCAGTCAGCAGTAAGGCAAATGAGATCCAATTGGGAATTTCACGTGTGCGGAGATCATAGATGCTGGCAGTCGTAAGGAATGTTGCGAATAAGCATCCTTTTATGAGCAAGAGCGATAACATATCCATTACGAGGTAAAATCCTTTTCGGCTATGTTCCATTGACTCCAGGCTCGATAAGGATAAAACTTCTGAGATTTGGCGAAGCGGAGCATAAATACGATTTGGTCAAGAACGGATAAGTTATGCCGATCTTTGGTTGTCATCATGACTGATGCGGACACACCGACTAAGAAAGTGACCATTGAAAGTGGAATACTACCCCCTAAAAGCCAGAGGACCACCGCAATGGCTACAGCAATGATTGTTCCGATAGCCGCTTGAGCTAGCTGGCGCTGACCAAATCCAGGAAACCATTCATTCTCTGGTTTGACGCCAAATGGAATATATAACGATTGATCTTGAGACAAGGGAAGAAGCCTCCTTTTAAAAGTAGTAAGAAAGATTTAAGCAGGGAAATGACATAAAAAGAAGAAATAACAAGGAAGTTAGGCTATGATAGTAGTATAGGAATTTTGGGAGTTGATACGGTGACAGATACTTGGAATAAGAAATATGTGCTGAGACATAAAGATGTTGCGGTTGCTGAAATCGAGCTAGATGAAGCGACAGGTGCAATTTCGGCTATTGGTAACATCTATGATGAGCGTCATGTACCCGTCGGAATATCCGTCAAAAAGGGACGAATTGATCGTGCTGCACTTAATGAATGGTGGAGAGGTCGAGCGATTCCTGCTAGTCGAGATGGCATTAAAGAAGCGTTGCTTGAATTAAGATTAGCGACAACGCAAAAGCTGCTGGATAAAAGCTTGGGACTTAGTTTGTCTGACCAATATTGGATTTGTCCACAAGGTTCGGATGCAAGGTGGGGAACATTTAATTTCTTTGATAATGATTTCTCTGAAGATGTGGGTAATGTGTTGCTCGGCAAGGGCGGCTCAAGTGAAGCGATCAGTTTAATGTCGCCTGACAATACATCGGATGGCTGGCTGAAAAAGAAATGGGCGATTATCGAAGGCAAGCGTTGTCTAATTAAAGGTGGAAGCGGTGCGACTCAGCAGGAGCCGTACAATGAAGTGCTGGCAAGCCGCTTAATGGAGCGACTTGATATTCCTCATGTTCCATATACGTTAATGACACAAGATCATTATCCGTACAGCGTGTGTGACAATTTCATTACACCACAAACGGAGTTAGTTACAGCCTGGTATGTGATGCAAACCAAGCAAAAACAAAATCACGTCTCGGTATATCAGCATTATGTGGATTGCTGTGAAGCCCTTGGCATTCCAGGAGTTGTAGAAGCACTTGACCGTATGATTGTGGTCGATTATTTAATTGCCAATGAAGACCGGCATCAGAATAACTTTGGTGTCGTGCGCCATGCGGAAACATTGGAATGGATTGGGGTAGCCCCGATTTACGATAGTGGCTCATCGTTATGGTTTTCCAAGCCAACGCCACTTATTTCGGCAACAGGCAAAATAACATGTAAGCCGTTCAAGCAGGATCATAATGAGCAGATTAAGCTCGTAACTTCCTTCGACTGGCTGGATTTGTCTAAGCTCTACGACATAGAAGATGAGTTTCGAGATATTTTGAAAGACTCGTTGTTTATTGATGAAGCCAGACAAGAAGCACTTTGCAGTGCTTTACTTCAGCGTATAGAGATGCTTGCTGAAATCGTTCATGCTCGCACACCACGTATTTGGACGGATGATCGCAGCAGCGATGTAACGGAGAACATTGCCTACAGCGGCGAGCAAGCAGAGGACGATTGGGAGCAAGAGCCTTGATGCTGGGATTCATCCTTACTGATAGTAATACAGCATGAGTTCTTTAAGTTGCCAGATACTTTCCGCAATCACATAGAATAAGATCACGTTACGTGTCCGTTTCTTATATTTGCTAGCTTCTTCGTCTGCTCCTGATAAGCGAACCATGCAATAGATAAAGCGGCAGATGCAGCCCAAGCGAATGAGGACAATGATCGCTTGGGCTAGTTCTTGTAGGATAGACATGTCGCTCACCTAACTTTCATCAGCTTGCGTGCCATGCCAACCAATTTCACACTGTGGTAGACGTTATTCACAACACCGCCTCCACCGCCAGTTGTAATCAGGAAGTCAGATAAGAAACGTGGTGTTCGGATCGCGAGCACCATGCAAGCCATGCCCCAAAAGACATGATCTTGCAGCATCAGACCGACTCCTAGTTTGGCTAAAACAATTTGAACGACAACCGCAAGCATGGACTGTAGAAATTTTTGAGCATAAGCACGAAAGACGCCACGATCATTATCTAGCAGCCCTACACAAGCTAATGGTATACCGACTCGTAGGATAAACATTTCCAGCCCACGCATGAGAAATTGGAAGTAGAGGATAAAGAAACAAACGACAAAGATCAGACCGAAAATGGCAGTGACCAATCCCATTGAACTGATGCTGTTCATCCAAAACTGCCAGTTATAATCGGTAGACTGACCGATGACATGGAGTAATTGATCGGTCAATTCTTCGATGATCGCTCCCAGCCATGTGTAAATCGTAGGAAAACAAATCGCGACTGCCATTGCTCGAAAAAAGTTGGTGACTAAAAATAAAGGTTCCTCATCAGGATCACCATCTGTCCAAAGGACATAAATCTCAAAGCCTTTCTTCAAAAACTTTAATACGATCAGCGCGACTCCAAAATTAAAAAGGACATCATATAAATCTTCTGCCAGATTGATTCCCGTAGAAAGCGTCATGTACCGTTCGGCATATAGCGAGATTGGGATGATGTCTTTTAATAAGGTGTCCATGTAAATGAGCGCACCGTTCAGAAGCGCAACAATGAGGAGTAATATAATTTTCTCCACGATCTTCTCCTTTCCAGAGAAGCGGCGTGGTTACGCCGCCTCTACTCCAGAGAGGAATTACCCCCTGTAGTTGAACATTTCCCGAATCCGTTGCGTCAAGGTCGGCAGGATGGTTTCTCCGAATAGCAGATACAAGCCAGCTAAGACCAATGCTCCAATCACAACTGCCATCAGAATTTTGACTGCAGTATCAACAAACCCTTCACCACGTTGATTGTTCATCGACTGTGTCCATTTGACCATTGCTTTAACCGCTTGTTTTTTGAACCATTGTTTCATAGTGAATAGCCTCCTAGTATTTAGATGAAATAAAAATAACCTGCCAAAGTTAGCAGACTGGTGTCACTTGTAGTAACCGATAATCACATTGAGTAACGCTGATCCAAGTACAGCCCCGATGCAAGAAACAACTGCTACGATGATACGGTTGTTCCACTTCTTGGTGTCCATTTCATCGGCGGCAGAACGGCGAATGAAAAAATAAATAATGAGCAAGCCAGACACGACAGGAGCTAAGATCATTAACCAAGTGGTCACATCTCCTATCAATTTCTCTGTGCCAGTTGCCAGTTTGCTGCCTTGAATGCCACTGGCAGACACAGAAGATGCAAAAGATAACAAGCCAACGGTTAGACTTAGACTTGTGACCATGAGATGCCTTACTCGTCGCTGGAATAAAAAGATCCTCCGTGTTGAGCGGCTGCTGCTGCACGTTGCTGCTCGGCCAATTGCCTCGTTATATCCTTGATGTAGTAAACCCATATGTTCCAAAGCTTCACCTCCTCTCTCGTATCGGTAAGAATAGGACGGCGTTGTTCTCTTTCCTCACGTACTCGGCGGTTATGTTCTTTATCTCCAAGCCCCATCATGCGATTAAATGCCCAAGTACCTAAATCAGGAGCAAACATCATCGCTGGATGCCCGCGAGAGAGAACAAGCTGATAAGGGCGAGAGATGCGGCGCACCTCGTCAATCGTTAGCAGTTTCCGCTCCAGCAGGTTCTTGCTGTGCGAAGTGCTTGGTGTGGTGTACTTTCCATGAGAAGCCGATAGCTGATAGCTGGACGTGGTATAGGTTCCGAGTTTTTCGCTTACTTCTCGCAACGTTTCCAGATCGTCAGCCTGCAAGTAAATCCAGGTCTGACAGTTGGACTTAATCGTGCTTGCCTCATGGTCATCATATTTCTCCTTGAGCTGCTCGAAGCTTTGCACGAATAGATTGAAGCGCATGCCACGCCCACCGCCAACAGTCAGCTTATTGGTAAAGTCTGCAATCGGAGTAAAATTACCAAACTCGTCAAGCAGAAAATTGACACGCCGCTTGAGCCGACCGCCACGTTTATCCGCTTCCGTGGTCAGCAGCTCATAAAGCTGAGAAATGATTAAAGAAGCAACGGGATAGAAGGTTGTCTTTTCGTCGGGCAAAATGATAAAAAGCGCCTGTTTCTTATCGCCGAGATCAGCTAAAGAAAAGTCGCTTTTATGGGTAATGGCATAGATGGATTTTGAAGTGAACAGACGTAACGTTGTGAGGGCAGAGGTGTAGAAGCTGCCTTTGGTACGTGAAGGAGCAATATCAGAGATGCTGAGCAGTGCGCGTGCTGGATGTTGTTGCGACAACCGTTTGATATACTCCTGCATGGGAGTTTTATTGCCGATTTGTTTGTTCATCTCTGCGAGAAACCAATAGACGTTGGTCATGTTCTGGTATTCGGGACGTTTGATGTTATCCCAGACCACACTTAAAATAGAGGCAGCAATGACCGACATTTCCCCGTTTGTCCAGATTTTCTCACCTTGTGATTTGCCAACTAACACATTCGTCATATCCCACGCCATCATTTCTGCTTGTTCCTGATCGCCTGCTAATGTTGCATCAATGACAGGCTGTAGCAAGTTGTAGTGATGGCTTTTTTCAGGATGGCGAAAATCCAGAGTCAATACCTCATAGCCTAGCTTTTCAAGCAAAGGTGCGCTGTAATGAAACAATTCTGCTTTCGGATCGGAGATCACTAATGACTCACCAGCAAGTGCTAGTAAGCCGATAGATTGCAGCACAACCGAGCGAGACTTGCCGCTACGAGTTGCTCCGATACAAAGCGAATGCACATCATCGCCAATATAATAGAGATGTTCTTTTCCACGTTGTTGATCCATGCCTAGTACAATACCACCAGTACTTAGAGGCAGTGATGATTTAGATTTCGGAATCGTCTTCGGATGAAATTGTTTCATCATAGTCCTCCTTGTGTTCCGATGATTTCATAAATTGCAGATCATCATAGCCAGTAGCCAAGAGATGTTGGATAAGCGGATGACGAAGATCAAGCATCGCGTGGTCAAAGGACAGTGACCACTCGTCTTTACGTAACCAACGTGCTGAGCCATGTTGGTGTTGTCCTGTGGCAATAGGTGTTTCTATGCCAGGCGCTACTTGACGCAACTGGCTTTGATAGGGTTGACTGTTCATTACAAAGAACAGGGTAGCTAGGAGCAAGACAATCCCTTGCAGGCAAATAAACAACAGCAGGTGCGAACGGTTAGAAGATAAGCTTTCAATTATGAAGGGGAGAGAGGAAAACTCGAAACGAGAGGCTGTTCCTGACAGCAGGAGATGGAAAGCGGTGCTAATAAAAAGATTGGCGATACAACCAAGAACAACAATGAAGCAGGCCAGCCAAGCCTTTTGTTTCCTTTTCACAGCTCAAGCTCTCCGCTTGGTTCAAAAAAATCATCGACTTCTCTGACAGACAGCAGCTCAGCAGAAGCGTCTGCTGCATAAGCAGCGTTCATGGTCTGCGGCGAAGGTTCTTGATGTAAAGTGTCGGCATGTTGATCTAATTGAAGTTGCAGGAACAGAGATTTCGGAGCAGCACAATCATAAATATGTCCCCATTCTTCCGTATGCAGATTGTGCATGGCTACATAAGTTGGAAAGTCCTCGCATAAGGTATGGGCTAAACTTTCATCGCTGACAATATGTTGTGCTACGGTAGGGTGGGAGGCAGATAGTTCATAGATGGGGATGGCGCACTCATGCAGAGAATAGAGCAGATATTCACCTTCACTGATGGCTTGATTTAATGCCATTTCAGACAATACTTGTTCTCCAATGACTTGATGGACTGCCAACACTGCTGATCCATCTTTTTCAATGAAGTAAATGCCATTGTCTAGCGATTGAGGAGTGGCGAATATGGTATCATCACTAGTTCGCGGAGGAGTAAAGGACCCAAAGTATTCTGGTGCAAAATATTTTCCATTCTCGGCAATTCGCTCAGGAATTTCTACAATTTCGCCCCACTCTGGATGGGTGATGACACCTTGTTTAGCCAATTCATAAGCGGCTGCGACGCTTTTTACATCATCAAAATAAATATGATCGCCTTGCTTTTCACCGAGCTTCAGAGCATCCTCACTCAAAACGTCTTGTGCATAGTCAGCGTCTAACACAAGCCCGCTGTTTCGTTCAGCGTGAATCGCATAGATGTGGAGTCCAACTTCAATGCAGGTCAAAATATTGCCCCAAATAGTGCTCTCAGGTCTAGGCATAAAACTCACCTCGTCTTTTATTGTTCTTGAAGGGTTTCAAGTGCTGCTGAATTTCCGTCAAAATCGTGAGCAAATTCTTGCTCGTAGTTCAGGTGGATTTCCCGATCCTTTAACGCAGGCAAACATGCTTCCAGTTTGTCGATGAGAATCTGAACGTGTTCAAATTGGTCTACTGTTTTTTCGTTAGGCGTAATTAGGAATTTGACCATTTCGTCATGGATCAGTATCATTTCAGCTTCATTGAACAACTTCTTTTCGTTGACAAGCCCACTGCGGCAAGCGAAGTTTTCCATTGCCTCGTCTTTGTCATAGAAATATTGACGTTGTACTGCTGCTCCGTTGTCTGGTGATAAGCGATAGGTCGAAAAGACGTACTCAAACAAAGGATGATGTTTGCAGGCGAGTATGACATCGCCATATTCGCACAGCTTATAAACGCCGTTGGCAATCTTGGTGTCTTTGTCGGTATATGGTTTCTCGGTGCAGATGCCAAGCTGTAATGCTGTTTTACGCGCCAAGTCCTGAATGCTGCTCATTAGTCGATCAGGGACGGTCACAAAAGGATTTTTCTCGATGCTATCCATGCGCGTATAAAACGCGATAAGCTGATCTTTCATATACAGGTCGGCTAAGTAATCGACAGAGGTTGAGCGGTGAACTTCGATACCTTGCTGCGCGAGAGTAGTGAAAAAGGCTTTATAGAACTCATTTTTGCTTTTCATCGGACTTCTCCTTGTTCAGTGAAGGGGAGGAAAACGTTGAAATAGAGGGAGTAGTATTCTGTGTTTTTTTCTTGGACGGAGGACGTCGTGGTGTTTGACGCATGAGTTGTTCATAAGAGCGAAGCTCTCCTTCAGTAAAATACATAGATGTTCTCCTTTCGGTTGTTGAGTTATCGTTCTAGTCCTTTATCTTTTTTAGCAAGCAGCCACTCTTTTTTCGCTTGCTTTGATAAATCACCTCCAAATACATGAGCTTTATCATCTGCGTCTAGTTGAGCGTGCATCGCTAAACCTTCCATCATTGCAAATAGTCCAATTAACAATTGTTCTGTTAACGCTTGTTGGTGTTGAGCTGAGATTATATTGCTAGTCATTTCCCATTCAAGCTTGATGATGGTACGTATCGTGGCTAGAATGCGATTGGCAATTCGTTTCTCAGCTTCAGCTTGATATTTTTGCTCCTGACTTTTTAAATGACTAGGATTAGACGAGTATAGTGCTGCTACATGCAGCTTTGATCGAACATAGTCTGCTGTCATTTGTTTTAGATAGGGATTGGAATCTAACGATTCTTGGACTAATTCATCAACGTGTGCTTTTACTTCAGGAGGTAGTAGTTTGTAAGCTAGCTTCCCGCTTTTGGGCATCAGATGACGCAGCTTTAACAATTTTGGCGCGAGCTCTTTTACTGAGGTTGATTGTAATAAGTGATGGGATGGAAAGCGAAGGATGGAATCTTCATCTTCATGCTGAAATCGTTGATTGAGAGAGCGGAAGGCTTGAGGGCGAAGTTGCTTTAAATACTGTTCAAATTCCTCAATGATGGTATCGGTAATGTCACGTATTCCAGTTTTAGCTTGATCGCGCTCGGCACAAAATTGTTTGATTTTATAAGCAAACGTATCTTTAATGAGTTCTTTACGAATGCGATTAGGAATTTGGGGATGTGTGAAATTCTTCATAATGGATTGCGACTTATCCCAGAATACAACATGTAGATGCGGATGATTCTTTTCATTATGGAAGGCAGCAGCCCAGACTAGATTTCCTGTCTTGATCTGATTTTGTGCAGCAATAGTGGCGATATGCTGTTCAATATACGTTTGCCAATCTTCAAATTGAAATAAACCAATTTCCAGCGCCATGTCAGTCTGAAATGAAATGACACTGCGATACATATTCTTGCCTTCTCGCGAAATTTGCCTAGCGATACGCGCTACGTCTTGCCAAGAATCAAAGGATTGTAATGAACCGGGTTGCAATTTGCCGAACAAGCCATGATTCTTGTCCTGATGCCGAACAGCACCAGGACGAGTTGCAATATATCCGATATGAACGTAATTGCTGACGGCAGTTTTGGGGTGGTTAGGATGAAAGAAGCGTTGTTTATAAATCAGTGCCGACATCAGGTGTTCCTCCGCGCAATCGTTCTATATTTTGCTCGAAGGCATCAACGGAGAGAAAGAGCTTTTCGGCATCAGTCAGCTTCATTTTGGTATATTCAACAGCTAACAGGCGGGCTTTGCGTTCAATTTCGCGGAAGGTCGTGTAACGATTGGTATCAATGAGATCAGCAATAATAGCAATCGTTGAATAGTAAGCTGCGGCAGACATGATGAGGTCTTTACTGGCTAGCCCAGCTAGTCGATTGCTTAATCCATTAATAGCAATGCCGATCTCTTGACGAATAATAGCGGTGATAAAGTCGATCTCAGCAGTATAAGCTTCAACGGACATCCCTTTTTGAATAAAGGCACGTACAACATCAGCCATAGTTAGGTGCTTGGAGGCGGCATATTTCTTTAGGGATTCGTACTGGGATTTGGGTAGCTTGACAGTGATTTGTTCAGTTTTTTCTCTTCTGGTCAATGGCATCTCCTTCCTTGACTACGTTCTAAGCGACATTCGATCTTCGGAAGTAAACCATGAAAAATGTCGGTGAAAGCTCTGCTTTCACGCTGTTTTCTCGCAAAATGACATTTTGCTATTCCTGCCTTTACACCACTCCCAAGAGGCGGGTCTCTTGGAGAGTGGAAATGCAAGAGATTAGTCCAATGAGAAAAAGGAAAAGATGGCATATAATTAACTCCTTTCAAAAAACATTTCATAATATAGTTCAATGTTCTTATAATGAATCGGTGTTAGAATGTAGTGCTTAATCACTAATTTTCTTGTGAAATAGAAAGGGAATGCTTGGAAAATGTAGAATACCTTAATAAAGTAGCATTTTTTGTTGAAAGGTGATCTTATGGAAAGTACTCTTAGTGACTTAGAGCCGTTCAAAGTACCACAAAAACCAGAAAATTACGATATTCTTTTTGGGTTGCCTATTCCTCCAATAGATAGATTGAGAACATTTTCAGCAGATCAATTTGAGGATATGATTTGTGAATGGGTGGATGGATATTTAAAGAATGAGTATACATCTGTATATCGCTCAGGCTCGGCTGGGGATAAGGGAAGAGATGTAGTCGCATTTGTAAATGATGATTCTTCGAATCACATTTGGGATAATTATCAATGTAAACATTATGACCATCCACTATATCCAAGCGACATTTGGTTAGAGCTAGGCAAACTATGTTACTACACGTTTAATAATGAATATACGATTCCTAGAAGATATTATCTGATTTCTTCTTGTGGTCTAGGTACTTCGCTATCTGAATTAATTGAGCACCCGAATCGTCTAAATGATGGATTGATCTCAGCGTGGGAAGATAAATGTAAAAAAAAGATTACTAGTGTATGCGAGATTCCTTTAACTGGAGACTTGTTAGAATATATTCAGCAGTTTGATTTTTCAATAGTAAGTCATTGCCCACCTCAAAAATTAATAGAGCAATACAGCAGAACACCTTTTTACAAATATCGTTTTGGTGGAGGACTAAATCGATCGAGGCCTCAATCGGAGGCACCGAGAACTTTAATACAACCAGAAGAAGTAAGATATGTTTCACAGCTATTTGAGGCCTATTCAGATCATCTAGGGAAAAAGGTTGCTGATGTCGAGGAATTAAAAAATTACAATACTCTGTATAGCCATTTTAATCGACAGCGTGAAGATTACTATAAAGCAGAATCACTGAGAAGATTTGCTAGAGATGAGTTGCCATACGATGAACCTTTTGAAAAGTTACAGGATGAAATATACAGAGGAGTAGTTGATACCACAGAGGATACCCATGCTGATGGCTTTGTGTGTGTTAAAGAAACTATAAAAGAAGCTAGAAAACTGGAAATTACAAGTAATGTACTAATTAAGTACATTGATGGAAGCGATAGAAGTGGAATCTGTCATCAGTTAGCAAATAAAGACAAATTAAACTGGGTGAGAAAATGAACGAGATAACTTTGAGCAGAGAAACCTACTTATTTAATACTCCGTTAGAAGCAGGACTAAGGTGTTTAGTAATTTTAACGGGATTAGAAAATACAGGGGCAGATATTCAAAGATTAATTTATTTAGATTATTTATTGACTCATTATGGTGATGTTGATTCTGATTACGAGAGTTTGCATCCTTCAACACCATTCAGATCTGGAGAAATACTGATAAAGCGAGAGCTAGTAAATCAAGGGCTTCACTTAATGGTGAGTAAGAAACTTATTAATATTGAGTATGGAAAAAAAGGGATTTTATATAGAGCTATGCCATACTCTAAAGCATTTCTTCAACATTTCGAGTCTAACTATATGTTAAAGCTTATAAATGTAAATGAATTATTAGTAGACAAGTTTTCTAGTTATACTGACGAAGAACTTAAAGATTTCATAATGCGAAATATTGATCGTTGGGGTGGAGAATTTGTAAAAGAGGCGTTTGTAAGGGGGGAATTTAATGAAATCTAAAGGCTTTTTTATTACAGAAATCCGCCTTACCGGAAGAAATAAAAAAGATGCTAGTGTTTTACTCAAAAAAGGACTGAATGTAATATCAGGGGCATCTGATACAGGGAAGACTTACATATTTCAATTAATAAATTACATGTTCGGTGGTGCAGATGAACCAAAAGAAATTGATGAAAGTATAGGATATTCAACAATTTTTTTAGAAATTGAAACATATGAAGGCGAAAGCTTCACGTTGAGTCGTGAAATTGGTGAATCATGGATATATGTGTATGAATCAAAAATTAATGATATTTCAGTCCTCCAGCATTCCGTGAAATTAAAGGCTAAGCATGATAAGGATGACGAAGATAACATTTCAACGTTTCTTTTATCTTTAACAGGTATTCAAAATATGCTTTTAAGGAAAAATGCAAGAGGAGCAAAGCACTCTTTCTCTTTTAGATATCTTGTTGCTTTAATCATGCTTAATGAAGAAAAGATTATCTCAGAGAATATTCCTATTTTTTCAGGAATACCTACTAATAAAACTACTGAACAGTCGGCATTTAAGACCATTCTTACTGGGATTGATGATAGTCTTGGAGAAGAGCTTGAAGATCCCAAAATATATAGGACTCGACTTGAAGGGAAATTGGAATTTGTAAACTCCTTACTGCAGAAATTGAAATTGGAGTTGAAAGAACAACAGGTCCAAGTTTTAGACTATAATGCCAACGAACTGGCTTTAGAAATCAAAAATTTGATGAACATACTATCAAATACTAGTAAAGAAATTAACCTTAGGATGGAGAAAAAAAAGGAGATTTGGACTCAAGAGCAAGAAATAAAATCGAGAATTTTAATGCTTGATGAACTATTAGAAAGATTTAGGCTACTTGAAAAAAGTTATCTTTCTGATTTAGACAGGCTTCAATTTCTAATAGAAGGAGACTATTATATTTCACAATTGTTTGATTCAAATTGTCCTGTGTGTAATAATCCTTTCGGCCCCAAAACCACAGAGCATAATCATAATTTTTATTTGGACGATTTACAAATAGCGTGTTTTGAGGAGAGTAATAAAATAAAAGCTCAGCTAACTGACCTTAGAGAAACGTTAAATAATTTACATAATGAGAATCATGACAATAATAAGAAAGCAGACTCTCTAAGTCAACAAGTTATGGAAATTGAAGAAAGTATTCAACGTGAGTTAAAGCCAGTTGCAGTATTAACAAAAGAAAAAATGGATAATTTAATGAATGCACAAAAAACGCTCCAAGAAATCGAGCTTAATGAAAGACGTGTTACAGAGTATCAAGCGAACCAATTAGAGATTCTAAGAGAGTTATCCAAAAAGAATCAGAAGATGAAGTTTAATAACGAAATAACAACAGATATTTATGACGATTTTGCAAGTGAAATAAAAAAATTACTGGAAGGATGGAACTACCCAGATCTAACAAGTGTAAGTATAGACCCTAATGATCAGGAATTGATTGTTTCTGGTAAGAAGAGAAAAAATCACGGTAAGGGTTATAGAGCCATACTAAATGCAGCATTTATTATTGCAATTATGAATTACACAAGAAGTGAAGAACTGAAGCATCCTGGATTGATCATTTTAGATTCCCCATTAACTACGTACAAAGAAAAAGTAAATCAAGTAGAACCAACTGCTAGTGAAGAAGATGTCCCGTTGGATATGAAACAAGCATTTTTCAAAAACTTATCTGAACTTCAAGATAATTTGCAGATAATCATTTTTGAAAATATTGATCCTGTTGAGGAAGTACAAAATAATATGAACTATATTCATTTCAGCAAAGTAAATGGTGTGGGGAGATATGGATTTATTCCAATTGATAGTAATGCTAAATCAGTGAGCAATAGTCCAATATAATAGCAAGATAAAGATAATGATTCGAGAACAGAAAGGAAACTTTTCAAGTTATAAAAATGATTATTGGAAAGTGAAGGGGGATAATAATGGAGTTTTCGCAAAAAATACGTGAACTGCGAAATAAAGCCCAAGAAACGCAAGCTGCAAATAAAATTATTGATATGTTAACTGAATTAAAATTGAAAAATGATGATACAACTTCTTACAGATGGGTCTGGGAGCTTATTCAAAATGCAAAAGATGTCGTTAATTCCACTGGGATGGTTGACATTAGTATTAACTTTGACAAAAGTGGTAAAACTATTGAATTTAAACATAACGGAAAGCTATTCACAACAGAAAATATTGTTTTTCTTATAGAACAAGTTTCCACAAAAGATCGTACTGTCACAGATGAAGAAAATAAGAGGACTACAGGGAAATTTGGAACTGGTTTCTTAACTACGCATTTACTTTCAGAAAAAGTAAGGGTATCAGGATATTTACAAGATGTCGATGAATCTCCATGTTCTTTTAATGTTATTTTAGACAGATCTGGCACAGAGCAGCAATCAATAATAAATGCAATACAAGAGAGTTGTTCTCAGTTAGATAAACATACTACCCTAGCTAATAACAACATAATAAATGAACAAAATTTCAATACTTGCTTTACGTATGATTTGGATGAAACTGGAGTGTTAACTGCACAGAAAGGTTTAAAAAATCTGCTTATTGCCGCTCCTTACGTCTTTGCTTTTGTTCCTAAGATAAATTCAATAACAGTAACAAGTGGTCAAGCTGTTAGAAAAATAAGCCGTATAGATACCACTAAGATTGATTTTGAAAATGCATACGAAACAAAGGTTATAATTGAGGCAAGGAATAGTAGGGAAGATGAGTTTAGAAGGGTCAATAAGTGTATCTATGTTATTGGTGATAAAGATCTATCTCTTGCATTTGAAATACAAAAAAAAGAAGAAAGTAGTATTATTGTTGATTTCAATGCAGATCTACCACGAATTTTTTGTGATTTCCCTCTCGTGGGAACAAATGATTTTTCATTCCCTGTAGTAGTAAACAGTCCATTGTTTAACCCAACAGAACCACGAAACGGAATACATTTAACAGATAAAGAGCATAAACATATTACTGAAAATAAGCAAAAGTTGGTGGAGGCTTGCCAACTTTATATTAAGATGTTGGATTATTTTTCAGAAAAAGATTATGAAGGAATTTATAACATAGTTAAAATATCTAAACAACCTAAGAAAACTTGGATTTCCAATGAGTGGTTTGAGCAAGAGATAACTAACACATTAAAGTCACATATCAAACAAATTTCACTTGTTTATACACATAGTGCTGGGAAAAAGGCTCTTTTTGATGTATGGGGGGAGACATGTGTACTTATTCCAAATGATATAGATGAAACTGTTAGAGAGAAAGTATGGGGACTATCAAGCAGGTTCATTCCTCATATGATTCCAAAATTTGAAGAGTTAGAGAATTGGTACAATTCCTTATGGGATGAGTGTCATAATTATGGTTTGTTAGATTTAATTACCCGAGTAGAAGCAATGAGAAATATTTCTGAGTTATCAAAAGAGGTTACTGGTAATGTGATTGATTGGCTAAATGAATTATTATCATTGTTCTACTCAAAAGAGCATACATTTACCAACAGTCTTGGTAGGAACCCACGTGTTTTACCAAATCAGCACGGAGAATTTTGTACTATAGATGAAGTATCACTTGATTGTGGTATTGATGAGGTTTATAAAGAAATATCTATTGGTTTGAATTTTGATTTTAAATCTGAATTATTAGATAAAGAAATTAAAAGTGAATTTCTCTCTAATATAAAAAAAATCACGTTAGACGATGTTTTTTCGGAGTTCCAAAAGAAATTGCAGAGATCACAATCTGGTGCAGAAGACTTTTATAAAAATATTATTTGTTTACAAGCTGAACCAAGTAACGAGCAAAATGATTTTTTAAATCTTGTTAATATATTGCACGGTGAAGAAGGTTGGAAAAAAAGTAAAGTAACGAAAAATTCGCCAGAAATTCTTAAAACAGCATTGAAATTCTGGAGAGAGAAAATAAGTAAGGAAGTAGGTTCTTATGGAAGTATTGAATACTTTGCTTCTAACTTTACCAATGAGTCCGAGGCAATTAGTTGGTTGTCAAAATTTGTTCAAGTATTGGTGAAAAATGAGCAAGAGAATTTATTAGATCGTATAGCTATATTGCCTGATCAATATGGTAAATTTAAAAAGGTAGAAGAATTATCTGTAGATTCAGGCGAAGTGGATGAAATCCTCAAGGATGCATGTAAATATGCTGGATATGACATACGTGAAATTTTATTATCAAAGGACATTTTTTTATTATTGCACGAAAATAGAACAGTTTTCCTAGAGGACATTTCTGAAAAAATTACCAAGTATGTGAAGGAGAATAAAAATAATATTGGCCAACACAATACTGATGTCAAGGAAGTAGAAGTATTTAAAAAGACATATCTTTGGCTTAGAGAAAATTTGGCTAATGAAAAAGTCCAAAAATGTTTTAAAGAATTAATATCTAATTTACATTGGTTTTATAATGATGATGATATTGCGGAAAATATGTCAAAAGTAGAAGAATACAACGGTGTATTAGAGAAGTACGGTGTTTCTGGAATGCAAGAGCTAGAAAAGATATTGTCTCGTTCAATTAACGAAAATAGTTTAGACGAAGCGGTGGTAATATCAAAGGAACTTCTTGCACAATGGGGAATTTCAACTGAAGAAGATTTAAATCGTGCACTAGCTAATAATATCTTCGGTGCAGATTTTATTCATGATTCTAAACGCAACTCAGAATTATTCAGTTATGTCCAAGATATTCTTGAGCGCTCCAAGAATAAAATCATTGAATTTTTAGAAAAGAAAGAAGACGAAAATGGAGTTAAAGAATATGACGTTTCAGATCCGATCAGAATTAGTAATACTATCTTCGTAATAAAAAAACACGGTAAAGATATTTATTTAATTACTCGACCATCTGATTATGGTCAAATAATATTATATTATGATACTGAGTTAGATATGCTTGACTATGAAAAAGATTGTGAATTATGGGTTGAAGATGATGAGAGCGAACCACAAAAAATTACGTTCGGGAAAATATTGAAGTTGACTGGTATTAACAAGATTCCACTTAGGAGCATAAGAGAAAAATGATTGATATTAATGAAGTAAAGCAATTACTGCAATCTCCTGATTCGAAAAATCTTATCTGTAGAAACCTAGAATTCAGACCACAAAATTTGGCTATGTTTATTGCTGCCCTGTCAAACATGACGGAGGGGTATGGTTATATTGTAATCGGGGTAAGTAAAAATACAAATAATTACTCTATTAATGGAATAAGTAATGGATTCATATTAGATGAACCTATTAAACGGGCACTCAGTTTGTTATCCGAGCAACCACTAATAGAATTTGGTCCACTTAGTATTGAAGGTAAAAATATTTATGCAATAAAAGTGATAAATGTTGAAAATGAGCTTTTCTTCAGTATTCCACAAAATTCAGAGTCACTAACGGATTTATTTATTCGTGATCTTTACTTGGCTTGCATCAAACTTCAAGCACGTAAGATTTACGTTAGTACTACAGAAGATGAGCGAAATGACTTTATTACAGATTTACTGGAAACAAACGGATATCATATAAAAGACCAAACTCGACGTGGAAGTTCTGCTAGTGGTAAATCATCTGGCGAAATTGATATTTTTGTTGAAAACAATAGAATGCCTTTTACTATTATCGAAGCCCTTAATTTAGATAGCTTAAATACTAATTATCTAGATGTTCATCTCGACAAGATATATTCTTACGATACAACAGGAAATGCATTCAATGTATGTTTGTCATATGTCAAAGTTAAAGATTTTGGGGCTTTTTGGGATAGGTATTGCAACTACGTCAAAACACGTAAATATCCAGTAATGCTTGTATCTTCAGATATAAATGCTGATAAAGATTATTCATACTCGGATATTAGATTCATGACAACGACACATAATCGTTCAGGTAAAAGTACACTTCTTTATCATATGTGCGTAAAAATACAAGACATGTAAATAAAAATGGAGAGAGTCTCTGTTAATAGTTTTCCTGTTTTTCTATTTTTATTCATGTGTAATGTCAGCATTAGGACCAAATTTAGCTGGAAATCTGTACATGTGATTTAAATCGGATGTAAAAATTAGTGTAAGTAAATTCTTAATCATATCCTTGCTCGCAGACTTATCATTAATGGTAACGTAACATACATTAGTGTATTTTGCATTAAAGCTCAAAACAACAAAAATAAATATTGAGAATGAGAACACTATGATTATTTAACAAACATTGTCTATCTCTAATTTCAGTCTCGGTTCAATATTTAGAGTAGTGTGAATGATATGGCTATAATAAAGTTGCTAAAGTTCAAGCGCCTGTTCGTTCTCGTAATACTTAAGAGAAGAGTGAAGAACGATTAACTCTTCATTAAAATCTTTAGCTTTTGGTGATTCAATTAAAGTTGCATATCCAAGAGCTTTATACTTATCAGCAAATTTAATGGCAGCCTCTTGCCCCCAATTGGGAGCAGGGCTGCCATCGCTATAAGTGGCATCAGCGTCATTGTCTAAGCAAAAGATAATAATTGTTATGACATTACAGAGCAAAAAATGCTCAAGTGCTTGATCGGACAAGCAACCAAGCGAAATATAATGATCTGCTATCCAATCATGTCCATTTAACTTTGTAATGCTAGCACGGCTCATCGCATCAATTGGGCTTTCGCAAACATAAACGGTTTGGCTCGTCCCTTCAATATGAAAGGGATAGCTTTTATCGGAGTATTCTCTGTCTTGCTTAAAAGGACGATCCAGTGAGCATCCTCGCAGTGAGCAATATTTTGCGATTTTCTTCTCGCCATATCCGACAAAAACACAGTTACCCGTATTGTCTTGCTGATATAGCTTTTTTTCGTGCATGAGACAGGAGACGATATCCGGATCGATGCCTCGAACGTGAATGAGATACCAAGCAACTCTTCTGAAGTTAGGAGCTTTTTCTGGAAGGATGAGTGTGCCTTCTTTTTTGATGCTTGATGTTGAAGATGAGAAGGATGGTAGATCCGTTTCTAAAAGATAAGCGACAGATTCTTTGAAGTCCATACTTAGAAACTGCATGGCAAAATCAATGGGGCCGCCGCTAGTATCGGTAGAGAAGTGATGATACTTGTTATTGTCTCGAAAAAAATAGAGACCGCCGCTTTGTTTCGCATGGAATGCACGGCGACCGCCGTTTTCAAGAACATATCCTTGTGCTTGAGCAAGTGAAATTAAGTCTTTTTGATTCGCTTCTCTAATTTGTTCTTTACTGAATTGATAAGACTTTGTCATAATGTCCCTCGCGTTTATTTTATTAATAATTAAAGCTAGGTATAATTTATGCAGAAGGTATTTAGAAAATAGAATAATCAGCTCGAAAACTTATAATGCGTGAGGTGAACTAAATGAAATGTGCTTTGTGTAGAAAGGAAGCTGAATTAGAAGTAAGTCATATTATTCCGAAATTTGTATTCCGTACGTTGAAAAAGAATTCACCAACTGGAAATATGCGCTTAACAAGTGAACCAAACAGAAAAGTACAGGACGGGGATAAACAACGATTGTTGTGCGGGGAGTGTGAAGATCTTTTTAATCAAGACGAAACAACGTTTGCCAACACAATATACCATGAATTTCAGGCAGGTACTCTTACTGAATTCGAATACTCAACATGGCTAAATCGATTTATTATATCAGTCAATTGGCGCAATTTATATTTGGATATTGTTGGATTTGTATCAGAGGGGAACCTTGAACCTTACAAGTTAGAAGTTCTGATTCAGGCTGAAAAAGTCATGCGTGAATATTTATTAGGGGAAAGATTCGATACAGGGAGTATAGAAAATCATATTTTCTTTTTTAATCCAATCAAGGATGCCTCGGAGCAATTCGTTAATATGGATTTACATACGGTAATTGGAGGTAGCGTATTCGGCTATACTTTTATTAGTGATGATTACGACTCATACTATGTGTTTTTAAACCTCCAAGGACTCATTGTAGTGAGCATTATTAATCCAGCTGCAATGGAAGAATGGGAGAACACTCTGGTTGAGGATAATGGAAGTTTTATTCTCAGCACTCCCCAAATTATTACTTCACCATTATTTTCTGAATTTCAATATCTTGCAGATCAACGTAAACAAGCAATGGAAAAAATGACGGAAAACCAACGTCGTAAAATAATTGAATCTGTGGAAAAGAACCTTGAGCGTTTTCAAAACAGTAAAGCATTTCAACGAGCACAACATGATCATCGCTTAAAAGATCGATAGGTAAATAGGGATCAATAGTCAAAGGTATTATGCCATATGTTCAGCTTCCTTTGAATAATCGGTAGCTATTTCATCTGCAATATCTTCACTTAGTACGTTACCTTGATCCTGCAACTCCTTAAACTCTAACGCTGAGTTAATTTCAGATTGTCTGGCAACCAATTGCTGTAATTGTTCTTCATCCTCAAATGGCTTGCCGACTTCATTTTGAGCAGTGGAGAGCTCCTGTAGAATTCTTTCTTTGCTTTCTTTATTTTCTTGTAGCAGGGTAGGGAGTTTGGCGAGTAGGTTTTCTAATCTAGTCATATTGCCGATAGGAGATTCTCCAAGCTCAATTGAGTAATGTTCAACTCCTTGTACATGCAGTGTGATTCCTTGAAATGCTGTACGAGATAGAGCCAATGGAAAACCACTATATTGACCAATCGGTATAGCTTGATGTCCTACTTCGGTCAGATTGGCTAATAGTAGCAACACTTCACCAGCTTCAGTACGTTCCTCATAGCGTTTACCATCAAGCTCAATCGTAAATGAAGAGGAGTGATGCTGCTTCCATGTCTCAATATCCTGCAAATAGTGAGTATGCTTTTCTTCACATGTTTTAAGCATTAACGGGTAGCTGTTTTGAATTTTTCGTTCAAGGATGAGCTGTTCATTTTGCCAGTTTGTTTTCAGAAGCTTTAAGCGTGAAACCTCATTGTCTACGTGCATCTTCTCAGCTAACATGGGATTGCCTGTCGCGACAGCTTTAACTTCGGCTGCGGAAAGTACGGTTTCATCAGCATCCTCGCAGGAGCGGGTGATGCTTTTTCCTGTCATCACTTGAGAAATGTAGCGCAGCTTTTGTTCTTGGATTTGCCAGAGGTACGCATCGAAAGTGCCTTTCGTGACGTAGCGAAAAATCTGAACAGTTTCGTTGCGATTGCCTTGTCGCAAGATTCGCCCATCGCGTTGCGTAACATCGGATGGTCGCCAGGGGCAATCTAGGTGATGCGCGGCAATGAGTCGATCCTGCACATTTGTACCGGTTCCCATTTTGACGGTGCTTCCTAACAAAATACGTACATTCCCTCTGCGTACGTTTTCGAATAATTCTTCGCGCTGCACATCCGTCTTGGCATCATGGATAAAGACAATTTCTTGGTCGGGTATACCGCGCTGCATCAGTTGTGATTTTATTTCATCATAAACGTTGAATTGCCCAGGCTTTGGTGTACCGCTATCACAAAAGATAACTTGTGTAAGTCGATCTGTTTGAGTCTTTTCCCAGATGTCAAATACATGATGGATACAATGGTTAAGCTTGGAGTAGGGTTCAGATGGTGCTTCTTCATCTAATAATCGTGGATCAATCGACATTAACTTGGCTTCATGAGTCAGCTTGAGCATGTTATCTACGGATGCGTCTACAGCATTGCCACGAATTTTCTCCGCACGATCTACAAAATCGTCCATCATTTGTTGCTGGAAGGGAGAGCATTCACTTACAACGATAGTAGGCGTATCGTTCTCCAGTTTAGGAATTGGAAGTTGCAGCATATCAGCAGTTTGAATATCGGCAACGAGGCGGAATAAGCTCATCAGCTCAGGTAAATTATGAAACTTGGCAAAGCGGGATTTCATGCGGTAGTCGCTGCCTTCTGGTGTAATCTCTAAGGAAGTGACGACTTCTCCGAAGGTAGCCGCCCAGTTATCGAAGAAATCCAGTCCGAGTTTTTTCAACAGATTTAATTGCAAGTACCGCTGCATGACATACATTTCGGACATGCTGTTGCTGATCGGCGTGCCTGTGGCAAATACAACGCCTCGACCTTGATTAATTTCCTGTAAATACTGACATTTGAGCATCATATCCGTAGCGCGTTGGCTGCTGGATTTTCCGATGCCAGCCACGTTACGCATTTTTGTGTAGGTGAAGCAGTTCTTGTAGGCGTGAGCTTCATCGACAAACAGCATATCTACGCCGAGTTGCTCAAACGTAAGCAGATCATCCTTTTTCTTTTCATTCACTAATTGCTTCATTTGTGATTTCAAGTTATTCTCAAACACAACCATTTGCTTGATGCTCCAATTGTCACCTTTTTCTTTTTTCACTTGTTGAATCATCTGAGAAACACTTTCGATTTCCTTCTTCAATAAGCGCTCTTGCCGTTCATGAGAAATTGGGATTTTTTCAAATTGGCTATGTCCAATAATAATGGCATCGTAGTTTCCCATAGCAATGCGAGAAACGAAGCGTTGGCGATTGGTTGGCGTAAAATCTTTTTTGGTTGTGACTAGGATGTTGGCAGATGGGAAGAAGCGTAAAAACTCGTTAGCCCACTGTTCTGTTAGATGATTGGGAACACAGAATAATGGCTTTTGTGCAGCTCCAAGACGTTTCAGTGTCATGCCGGCAGCAATCATCGCAGCCGTCTTACCAGCTCCTACTTCGTGCGCCATTAAGGCAGTGCCAGCGTAGAGAATACGAGCAACGACATCTTTTTGATGCTTGCGAAGCTCCATTTCCTCACTCATGCCAGGAAAGCGGAGATGATCGCCATCATAGTGGCGAGGGCGAATCGTATTAAACTTATCGTTGTAAATAGTCAGCAAGGTAGCTGTACGATCAGAATCACGAAAAAGCCAAGAGGCAAACGCTTCTCGCATTTGCTGCTGCTTCCCACGGGCAATCATCGTTTCTTTGGCATTGACGACATATTTGGTTTGTTCATTACCACTTGCGTCGAGATACGTAACAGGATCGCGAACCGTGATGCTTTGCAGGTTCAAGCTGCTTTCAAAAATCTCATAGGCATTGACTCGGTTTGTTCCATAGGTTTGGTTCACTTTAATCGAGTGGCGTTCCATCGACTTTCCTGATACACGCCATGTATTCGTGTATTCCAAGTAATCGACATCTATCGTTTTGCTCATTTGCAGTACATTGGATGTACCGAAGGTTTCATACATAAATTCACGATAATAACGAATGGGAATCCAGGGGCTTCCGATTCGGAAATCAATATCACCAGGCATTAAAGGGGGAGGTTGAACACGCGTGAGTGCTTCTACATTGCGTGTAAATAAGTCAGGGTAATCTTTTGCCTTTAACGTGGCATAGGCTAATTTGTCTTTGACGTTTCCAGATAAGTATTCTTCATCGAGTTCCCAGCCTTCATCTATATCTCCTGTATACTTTTGTGGATTCAGAAAAATACGTTCTCCTAGCTCAGTGCGAACTTCATCGGTTGTTTTGTTGCATAAATAGGCCATATAGGGCAAGTCAACGTGCAGACGTGTAACTGCTAAACTAGAATTAGCAGATTCCGCTAAATAAGATTGATCAATATTAACCATACCTTCCCATTTAAGTTATCATAGAGTTGGTAATTTAAACAACACGGGAGGACGGTATGAG
>Ga0182737_1000687_pt1 | contig 43080 bp, 32 predicted proteins | sample eDN5th30CBELigOP_FD_128878 | JGI IMG/M metagenome (GOLD analysis project Ga0182737, IMG submission 128878) | Enriched Organic Plus compost microbial communities from Emeryville, California, USA - eDNA 5th pass 30_C BE-Lig OP (version 2) (version 2) ... | reverse complement strand
CGCGGCTTGTTCATCAGCTGGCGCAGCTCGTCGTCGTCCGGGTGGGCCTGGAGGTAGGCCTGGTAGGAGGCCCGTTCGGCCGCGCTGCTGGGCGGCGCCATCCAGGCCAGCGTCTGGCGCCAGACCTCGCCGGCCGCGCCGCCCATGTCGGCGCGCTTGGACAGGCGCTCCAGGCGGCGCAGGCCTTCCATGCGCCGGCTGTCCTGGCGGATCAGGTGCTGCGACAGCATCAGCTCGGTCATGGGGTCGGGCTTCTCGGCCAGCAGCCGCTCCAGCCCCTGGATGGCGGGCGCCAGCCCGCCTTCGGTGTAGCCCAGGTAGTTGTAGTACTCGCGCGCCACGTCGCCCTGCGGCGGCTTGTTGCCCAGCGCGCGATCGTACATGGCGATGGCCTCGCCCAGTTCGCGCTGGCCGGCCTTGTCCTCGGCGTCGTGGCCTTCCTCCATCATCTGCACGCTGGCAGCCTGGGCCATCTTGCTGGCCTGCTCGTACTGCTGCTTGGCGGGGTTGGCGGCCAGGCGGATGTCCTGCTCCAGCAGCGGCACGAACTTGCTGTCGGGCGCGGCCGCCTTCAGCCGTGCCAGGTAGCCCTGGGCGGAGGCGGCGCGCTGCGCCTTGAGCTCGATGACGGCCATGCCGTAGAGCGCCTCGGCGTTGCCGGGCTCCACCAGCAGCAGCTTCTCCCAGGCCTGCGCGGCCTGGTCGGACTTGTCCTGGGCCTGCCAGTAGCGGCCCTGTTCGAGCAGCGTCCTGGCGGCTTCCCCCTGGGCCCAGCCCGCGTTGTGGATCAGGGCTGCCAGCAGACCGACGGCTAGGGTGTGGCGGCGAGCGGACATGTTTTCTCCCACTGTAATTGCACGTGCCCCGTGCCGAGGAACCGGTAGCGCTGGTCCTGCCAGCCGGTGCCGAACAGGCTGAGCACATAGTCGTAATAAGGCGGCTGGCGCTGCGCGATGCTTTCGGGCCGCAGCGCGGCGCTCCACAGCGACTGCACGCGCGCGCGCTGCTCGTCGGCGCGCGCGGCCTGGCCGCAGGATTGCAGATAGGGCAGCAGCGCGGCGGAAAAGCCGAACGGCCCGCTGCCCGAGGCCTCGCCGCTGAGCACCTGGACGGTCTCGGGCGGATAGCCGGGCGAGCCGGCGATGCGCGCCATGCCGTCCAGCGAGGCCAGCAGCGCCAGCGAGGCCGGGTCGCCCGCGGGCAGCATGCCGGCCCACAGATAGGCGCGGATGGCGTCGTAGCTGCCGGTGGCGCCCTTGTCCGGGTCGAGCGCGAAACGCCCCTGCTCGGCCGAGGTGCCCTCGTAGGCGACCCAGTCGGCGACGAAGCCCTTGGGGCAGACCGCGTCCATCAGCCGCACCGTGTTGGCGGCGATCTCCAGCCACGGGCCGCCGGGCGATTCCAGCGCCAGGCGCTGGAACTGGAAGACGGCCAGGTAGCTGGGGTTGATCTTCCAGATGCCTTCCGGCCGGGCGAAGCCTTCGGCGCCGGGCAGCAGCATCTTGCCCAGGCCGGGCAGGTCGGCGATTTCGCGCGCCTCGATGTTGGCCAGCAGTTGCTGCGCGTCGCGCGTGTAGTCCGGCCGGCGCCAGAGCCGGCCGGCCTCGAACAGGCTGTAGGCGAACCAGAGGTCGCCGTCGGAGGCCGAGTTGCGGTCGATCACGCCCCACTGGCCGTCGTCGCCCAGGCCCCACAGCCAGGCCGGCAGGTTGGCGGCGAGGTCGCCGCCGCACAGATTGGCCACGCTCCAGCGCCAGATCCGCTCGAAGGCGGGCGCGTCGTTGGCTACCAGGGCGAAGAACATGGCGTAGGACTGCCCTTCCGACGAACTGTGCCGGCGCGGCGTGCTGGCGTCCAGCACGCGGCCGTCGGCCTGCACGAAATGCTCGACGAAGCGGTCCCATTCCGGCCAGGGGCAGCGCCCGGCCGCGGCCGCCGGCGCCGGGCGCAGCGCCGCCGCGGCGGCGCCGGCCATGCCCGCCGCGAGCAGGCTGCGCCGCCGCGGCGAAGCGGGCGGTCGGGCGGCGGACGCGGTCGGGCCCATCATGCTCAGGCAGCCGGACGCCTGCGCCGGACCAGCAGGGCGCGCAGGATGGCCGCCGCCACGGCCAGCACCAGCAGCGCCAGCGCCACGACCACCAGCAGGCTGAACAGCGTATGGCCCGGCAGCCAGCCCGAGACCCACCAGTCCAGCTGCTTGAGCAAGCCGAGCCGGCCGACGGCGTACTGCTGCTCGCCGACCAGGGAGTCGACTTCCTGGCCGCGCACCACCGCCAGGCTGCCCTGGATGGGCTTGTCGTAGCCCTTGCCGCCCAGCAGCGCCGCCGTGGCGTCCTGCAGGCCGCCGGGCTGGTTGCTGGCGATCAGCACCACGCTGCGCGCGTCGGCCAGCGGCGATTCGAAGCCGGTGACGAGCGCGGTGACGCCTTCGCTGGAATAGGACAGCTCGGTGCGGCGCACTTCCCGGCTTTCGCGCGGGTCGGGGTTGGTCCAGCCCAGCACCCGGTGGACCAGGTCGGAGACGTTGTAGCGCGCCGCCGCCTTGCTGTAGCCGGCCGGCATGCGCGCGGCCCATTCGGCCAGCAGCGGCTGGTCGGCGCCCGAGGCGATCACCAGCAGGTCCTTGTCGGCCAGGCCGGAGAGCTGCTGCGCGCGCGTCACGGTCACGCCCACGGCGGGGTAGCCGGTGGATTCGCCCATGCGGCCCATCACCGTCAGGTAGGCGCCGTATTCCGGCGCGCCGGCGTTCCTGCCCAGCACCACCGCGGTCTCGGACAGGTCGGCCAGGCGCGTGAACGGGAAGCCCGCCTCGGCGAAGGCCTTCAGGTCCGGCATGAGCATGAAGTGCGGGTAGGACGAGATGTCGATGGTCGATTCCGGCTCGATGGCGCCGCGCACGTTGTCGATGATGATGTCGCGGCACTCGCCCTGCTTGATGTAGTCGTACATGTAGCGGAACTGCAGCTGGCCGCGCGACTTCAGCATCTCCAGCGGCACGTCGAGCTGGGCGCGCATGGGCAGGCTTTCGTCGGCCAGCAGCCGCGGGCGCAGGATCTCGCCGTCCTCGATGCGCTCCAGCGCGAACAGCGGCAGCGACTTCACGAAGATGTCGTCCACGCCGAACAGCAGCGAGGAATTGACCGAGGTGGGCTGCGGCGTGTAGCGGTAGCGCAGGTCGATCGGCACCTTCTTCTCGCGCCAGCCGAACAGGTCGGGCGGCACGCGCACGTCGATGCGGATGATGTCCGGGCTGTAGCCGGCGACGTTGAGCTTCTTTTCCTCGATCAGCTCGCCGAAGGTGACGGGCCGGTCGCTGCGCAGCCAGCGCGGCGCGTCGTAGGGCTGGCGCGGCTTGAGGTCGGCCAGCTGGGTGACGACGGCGCTCTGGCCCGACAGGGTCTGGCTGCCGGTGGCCAGGGCGGCGGCGGCCTGCTTGAGCTCCTTGCCGTCGCGGCCGCGCACCAGCAGCAGCTTGCCGGTCGGGTCGTTGGGGTTCTCGACGACCGACAGGGTCGGGCCGGCGACCGCGTCGCCGGGCAGGCCGGCGGCCTGGGCCGCGCCCGCCGCCAGCACGACGGCGCTGCCCTGCTGGGGCAGTTCGTTGAGCAGGGCGGGGAACTGCGCGCCGCGCTTGCCGGCCAGCGCGCCGAACCAGGAGGCGAGCGCGCCGGCGGCCTCCAGCATGGCGTCGTCGGGCGTGCCGGCGAACACGAAGGGCAGCTCCAGCCGGCGCATGTCGCGCGGGTCGTAGAAGGGCAGCGGCAGCTGGGCCAGATCGTTGGGCAGGGCCAGCGGCGTGGTGGCCAGCTCCAGCATGCTGTCCTTGCTGATGTTGGCCCACAGGCTGGAATGCAGCGGGTCTTCGCATTCCAGGGTGTAGTGGCCGATCAGCTGCAGGCGCAGGTCGTTGGTGGCGGTGACCAGGTAGGGCGGCAGGTCGACGGTGCGCCGCAGGTTGACGCCGCCGGTCTCGCGCGGCACCGGGATGCTGGCGGCGACTTCGTCGTTGACCAGCACGTTGATGTGCGACAGGTCCTCCAGCAGGGCGGGCGAGTAGGCGTAGCGCAGGTCCAGCCGGGCGCCGGTGACCACCTGGTCGGCGCGCACGCCGAAGCGCAGGGTGTTGCTCGCGTCCACCCCGCGCAGGTTGACGGGGTATTGCGCGCCGAGCTCTTCCAGCGTGTATCGGGCGGTGGGCTCGAAGGGGGGCTGGGCGTCGGGCGCCTGGGCCTCGCCGGGCGCGGTGGCGCCTGCCGGGGCCGCGCCTGCGGGGGATGCGCCTGCCGGGGCCGCCGGGGCGGCCGACTGCGCGGGCTGCACGGCCAGCGCGCAGCCCAGCAGCAGCACGCCCGGCAGCCTGGCCAGCAGCGGCCGGCGGACGGAAGGCGGGAGGATGCTGTCGTCGGGCTTGGGCATGGTCGGGTTCTTCTGGTATCGGTCGGTCTGGGGCATGGTCAGGATCCGAGTCTGCGCTGCGCACGCGCCCGCAGGGACAGGTAGAGCAGGACGGCAATCGCCAGGGCGCTGACCAGCAGGATCGCCAGCAGCAGCAGGGTGTGGCGGGCGAAGAACCACTGCAGCCCCAGCCAGGGCGGCAGCTTGCCCACGTAGTAGCTCTGCTCGTCGAGCAGGCTGACGACCTGGTCGCCGCGCACCACGGCCAGGCTGCCGCGGATCTTGTCGTCGCGGTAGCGGTTGGCCAGCACGGCGTCGGCCGCGGCGGCCAGGCCGTCGGCATTGGTGCCGGCGACCACCACCACGCTGCGCCCGCCCGACAGGGGCGATTCCAGCCCGGCGAACACGGCGCTGGTGCCGCCGGCGGAGAAGTCCAGCCTGCGGTCGGGGCGGGCGCGCCGCTCGTCCGGATCGGGGCCGAACCAGGCCAGCGCGCGCGAGAACCAGTCCGACAGGCCGAAGCTGCGCCCGCCGCCGGCGAAGCCGTCGGGCAGCGCGCTGCGCCAGCGCGCCAGCAGCGGCTGGTTATCGCCCGAGGCCAGCACCAGCAGGTCCTTGCCGTCGAGCTCGTCGACCTGGGCGGCCTGGGCCACCGTCACGTGCGTGGCGGGGTAGCCGGTGGATTCGCCCATGGCGCCCAGCAGCGCCAGGTAGGCGGAATAGTCGGCCGCGCCGGCGCCGTCGGGCAGGATCACCGCGGTCTCGGACAGGTCGGCCATGCGCGTGAACGGGAAGCCGGCGTCGCTGAAGGCGGCCAGGTCGGGCATGGCGGCGTAGCGCGGCAGCCCGGAGATGTCTATGGTCGAGCCCGGGTCGATCGAGCTCATGATGTTGTCGACGATGCTGTTCTGGCACTCGCCCAGCTTGGCGTATTCGTAGACGTAGCGGAACTGCAGCGAGGACAGCGGCGGCAGCATGTAGGTGGGCACGTCCAGGCGCGCCTCGGCCTCGGACAGCGGCATGCCCAGCGCGCGGCGGTAGACGGTCTGCGTTTCCGGATGCAGCGAGAAGGACTGCACCAGCTGGCCGCCGGCCAGCACTTCCAGCACCGACTGGCGCGCGCCGGGGCGCGGCGAATAGCGGTACTTCAGGTCCACCGGCACGCCGTTGCTGCGCCAGCCGAACAGGCCGGGCGGCAGGCGCAGGTTCACGTCGATGGGCGCGGGCCGGTGGCCGTTGACGTTCAGCGCCTGCGGCGGCACCAGCTCGCCGAAGTGCACGGGGCGGTCGGTGCGCAGCCAGTTGGGCGCGTCGAAGGGCTTGCGCGGCTGCGCCTCGGCCAGCTGCGTAATGCGCGCGACCGGGCCGGCCAGCGTCTGGCCGCCCACCGCCAGCGCGGCGGCGGCCTGCTTGATCTCGGCGTCGTTGCGGCCGGCCACCAGCAGCAGCTTGCCGTGCGGGTCGTTGGGGTTGGCCGTCACGGCCACCGTGGGGCCCGAGATCGCCGGCGCCTGCAGGCCTGGGATCTGCGCGTTCGGCCCCAGCACGACCACCGCGTGGCCGCGGGCGGGCAGCTCGTTCAGGCTGACCGGGAAGGTGGCGCCGCGGTAGCCGGCCAGCGCCCCGAACCAGGACGCCAGGGTGCCGGCCGCTTCCAGCCGGGCGTTGCCCGCGCCGCCGGCCAGCACCACGGGCAGCGTCAGCGGGCGCGGGTCGCGCCGGTCGAAGAAGGGCACCGGCAGCAGGCCCAGGTCGTCGGGCAGGTCCACCGGCACGACGGTCAGCTCCAGCGCGCTGCGGTTGCTGACGTCGGCCCACAGGCTGGAATGGATGGGGTCCTCGCAGGTCATCGTGTAGTGGCCGATGAGCTGCAGGTCCAGGCGGTTGAATTCCGACAGCGCGGCCACCGGCAGGTCCACCGTGTGCTCGGCGGGCTCGCCGCCGCCTTCCTCGGGCAGGGCGATGCTGCCGGCCACTTCGCTGTTGAGCAGCACCTTCAGGTGCGACAGGTCGGGCAGCAGCGCCGGCGAATAGGTGTAGTCCAGCTTGACGCGGGCGCGCACCACCGACTGGTCGGCGCGCACGCCGAAGCCCAGCCCGCCCATGCCGTCCACGCCGCGCAGCGCCAGCGCCTGGCGCGCGCCCAGCTGCGCGAGCGGGATGTCGTAGGTATAGGCGCCCTCGGGCAGGGGCGGTTCTTCGGCCGGCGCATCGGCCGGGGCGGGGATGCCGGCGGCATCCTGCCCCTCGGCGGCCTGGCCGTCCGGGGCTTCCTGCTGCGCGGAGGCGGCTTCGGGCGGCGCGGGCGCCGCATCGGCGGCCTGCGCCTGCCCGGCGGCCAGGCACAGCAGCGCCGCCATCAGCGCCGGCAGCACGCGGGGCCGCGTGGGCATGGACGTATCCGCTTCGGACCTCGACGTCATTGATCCCTCGTTCCTGTCAATTTTCGGTTTCGGCTGTCGCCGGCCGGCGCAGGCCGGCGGCGGCCCGGCCGCGTAGTTCCCGCAGCAGCAGGGTGAAGCCGCGCAGGCCGATGCGGCCGATGTGCGACAGCGCGGTCAGCGGCGAATCGGGCGTGTGGCGGCCCCAGACGTTGGCCCAGGTGTCGGCGCGCGCGAACGTGACCTGGGCCAGGTCCTTCTCCTGCTCCAGCGTCAGTTCGCGGAAGCTCACGCCCAGGCGGTTGCCGCGGCTGAAGGTGACCACGGCCGGGAAGACGCCTTCCTCGTCGTTGCGGAACACCGACACCTGCAGCGTCTCGCCCAGGGGCACGGACAGGCCCTCGGGCAGCACCAGGCCCAGGCCGCCCTGCGAGAAATCGCTGGTGCGGCAGGCGACCAGCCGGCCGTCGGCCAGGCCCGCGGTGGCGGGCAGGTCCAGCGGCACGCGCGGCGTGCTGCGCAGCTGGCGGGCCTCGCCGGCCACCGCCACGCTGGCGCTGGTGATGACGATGTTGTAGAAGGTCCAGGCCAGGTTGAGCACGATGGTCAGCGTCGTGTCGATGCTGTCGGTGCCGGCCAGCAGCAGGCCCACCCCCACCACCAGGCCCAGCAGGTTCAGGCCGAGCAGCACGATGTAGGGGCGCGCCAGCGTCCAGTCGAAATAATCCTGCGGGATGATGCCGCCCTTGGCCGTCACGTTGAAGATCGCGCTTTGCGGGCGCACCAGGGTGACCAGCGCCGGGCGCATGATGTACCAGGCCAGCACGGCCTCGTAGATCTCGTTCCAGAACGAATGCCGGAAGCGGCCCTGGATGCGCGAGCTCGCCATGTTGGAATGGACGATGTGGGGCAGGGCGTAGGCCGCCACCATGATGGCCGAGGACTGGAACACGTTGGCGCCGAACAGCAGGTAGGCCAGCGGCGTGGTCAGGAACACCACCCTGGGCAGCCCGAAGAAGAAGTGCAGCATCGCGTTCAGGTAGCACAGGCGCTGGCCGATCTTCAGCCCGCGCCCGAGCAGCGGGTTGTTCAGGCGGATGATCTGCGCCATGCCGCGCGCCCAGCGGGTGCGCTGGCCGATGTGGCGCGACAGGTTCTCGGTGGCCAGGCCCGCGGCCTGCGGCACCGCCAGGTAGGCGGTGTTGTAGCCGGCGCGGTTCATCTTGAGCGCGGTCAGGGCGTCCTCGGTGACGCTCTCGGTGGCCACGCCGCCGACGTCGGCCAGCGCCGAGCGGCGCATCACCGCGCAGGAGCCGCAGAAGAAGGTGGCGTTCCAGAGGTCGTTGCCGTCCTGGACCACGCCGTAGAACAGCTCGCCTTCGTTGGGCACCGTGCGGAAGGTTTCCAGGTTGCGCTCGAAGGGGTCGGGCGAGAAGAACACGTGCGGCGTCTGCAGCATGGCCAGCTTGGGGTCCTTCAGGAACCAGCCCATGCAGATCTGCAGGAAGGAGCGCGTCGGGATGTGGTCGCAGTCGAATATCGCCACGTATTCGCCGTGCGTGCGGGCCAGCGCGGCGTTGATGTTGCCGGCCTTGGCGTGGCGGTTGTCCGAGCGGGTCAGGTAGCCGGCGCCGGCCTCTTCGCAGAAGGCGCGGAAGTCGTCGCGGCGGCCGTCGTCCAGCACGTAGACGCGGAACTTGTCGGCCGGCCAGTCCAGCGACAGGGCGGTCAGCACCGACTGGCGCACCACGTCCAGCGGCTCGTTGTAGGTGGGGATGAAGATGTCCACCGTGGGCCAGTGCGCCACGTCCGCGGGCATGGGCAGCGGCTTGCGCTGCAGCGGCCAGCAGGTCTGGAAATAGCTCAGCAGCATGACGCACAGGGCGTACAGCTCGGCGGCCAGCAGGCCGTAGCCGAAGGCCATGTCCAGCGGGTCGACGAAGCCCAGGGTGTCGGTCACGCGCCAGTACATATAGCGCAGCGAGGCCGTCACCGACAGCATGACGATGGCCAGCGTGGCCAGCCGGCCGGCGACCCGGTGCAGCGCCAGCGCCGCCAGGAAGCACAGCGCGCCGAACAGGAACTGCTGCTGCGCGTCGAGGTTGACCGTGATGGCCAGCACGAGCAGCACGCCGGCGGCCGCGCCGACGAGCAGGCGCACCCAGCCCATGGCCCAGACCGGCAGCGCCAGCAGGGCGTCGCCCCAGCGCGCGGCGCGCTCGGCGCGGGTTTCGGCGGGGCCGTCCTGCGGCCGGGGGGATGAGGCCTTCATGTCGTCGCGCCTCCGCTGCGGGGAAGTTGCTGCATCAGCCATTGCGCGCAGGCCAGCAGGTCCAGCCGGCCCTGGCTGTGCGGGTCGTGCTCGACGGCGGTGCGGCCGTGCGCCAGCGCTTCGCCGACGGCCTGGTCCTGGTGCACCACGCCGATCACCCGCTCGCCCAGCGCGTCGCGCGTGACCTGGGCGGCGTCCTTGGCCAGGCGGCGCGCGCCGTCCACCTGGTTGATGATGTAGGCGTGCCCGGCGTAGCTGCTGCGCCCGGCGCAGTAGTTCAGGATCAGGCCTTCGAGCATGGGCAGGGTGGCGTAGGAGGCCGCGTCGGCCAGCGTCACCGCCACCACCAGGTCGGCCATGGACAGCACCTGGCGCAGGTAGGCGGACGGGCCGGGCGGCGTGTCGATCAGCACCAGCGCCTCGTCGGCCAGGTCCAGGCTGGCCAGGTTGCGCGGCAGCCATTGCGGGTCGGTGGCCAGCGACAGCTCCAGCGCCTGCCGGTCGGATTCGTTGATCAGGCCGAAGGGCAGCAGGTGCACGCCCGAGCTGCCCAGCACGCAGGCGTCGCGCCAGGGCGTGCCGGCCAGGCTGGCGCGCGCGATCCCGTTGATGTCGGCGGGGTCGGCGCCCAGGTGCAGGCGCAGGGCGTTCTGCGGGTCCAGGTCGAGCGCCAGCACGGCCTGGCCGGCCTGGCGCAGCGCCACGCAAAGGTTGGCGCACACCGTGCTCTTGCCGACGCCGCCCTTGGCGGAAACGATAGCGATGGTCTTCACTGTTGCAACTTGCCGAACAGGGTTTGCGCGCCGTCCGGGCCGGACCCGGCGGGGGCCTGGGCGAGACGGTCGAAGAGGTTTTGCAGGGAAGGGGCCGGGGCCGGCGCGGCTGCCGCGGCCGCAGGCGCGGGTGCGGGTGCAGGCACGGGTGCAGGTGCAGGCACGGGTGCAGGTGCGGCTGCGGCTACGGGCGCAGGCGCGGGTGCAGATACGGGTGCAGATACGGGTGCAGGTGCGGCGGCCACGGGTGCAGGCGCCGGTGCAGCCGTGGGGGCTTCGTCGATCGCCGGGGCCGGTGCGGGAGCCGGGGTCGTCGCCGCCGGAGGCGGGACGTAGGCGGCGGCTGCCGGCGCGGCGGGGACGGCTGCCTGGGCGGAGGCCGGAGCGGCCGCTGCCGCTGCCGGCGCGGGCGAGGGCGCGGGAGAGAAAGCGGCGTAGGCCGCACCGGCCAGCGCGGGGGCGACGGTCGGCGCGGGGGCCGGCGGCGCCTGGACGGGCGCCGCGGGCTGCGGGGCCGCGGGTTCCGGTCGCAGGAAGGCGGCCGCGACGGGCGGCAGCCCGGCCAGCGCGTCCGCCTCGGCGGCAGCCGGCGCCGGCGGCGCGGGCTGGAAGAACAGGGAGGGCTCGATGCGGGCCGGCTCGGCGGCGGCGGGCGGCGCGACAGGCTCGGACGGCGCCGCGTGAGCCGCAGGCGCAGCGGAAGCCTCTGCCGCAACCGGAGCAGCCGGCGCCACGGCTTGGGGGGCGGCTGCGGGTTCCGGCCGGACGGGCTGAGCGGGCGCCTCGGCTGGTGCCGGCGCCGGTTGCACGAAGGCGGGCGTTTGCACGGGCACGGCCGGTTGCGCGGGCGCGGCGGCTTCGGCGGGCGCGTCGACCGGCGCGATGCTGCGCGCCGGCATCGGCGCGGCGCGGAAGGGCGCGCCGGCGGCGGCCGCCGCGGCCGGGCCGTCGGCCACCGACGGCGGGATCGACGCCAGCGCCGGCTGGATGGCGGCCAGCAGCGGCCAGCGCTCGCGCGAGGCCGCAGCCACGTTGCTGCGGCCGATTTCCCGGTACTGGCCCGGATCGCCCTCGAACTGCTGGTACAGGTTCGAGATGTCGTTGGACAGGGTCATGCTCGACTCCCTATTGGTGCCTGGTGCCGCGGCGCGCGGGCGCCGCCGGCGGGCTGCCTGCTACTTGCCGAAGCGGAATCCGACGGTCCCGAAGGCGTCGGGCTCCCCGGCCTGAGTAACACGCAGCTGCTGGTTTGCTCCCAACTGGCGCAGCCATTGTTCGTAGACGCCCTCCAGGAAGGCGGTCGTCCACGCCTGGCTGCCGGCGCCGAAGCCGGCGGCCAGGGGCGCGCAGTAATGGGTCAGGGCGAGGTGGTCGCCCGCCTCGGCGATCTCCAGCCAACCCCAGTCGAGGTCGGTCCAGATCGCGTTGACGGCGGCCTGCAGCTCGGCGACGGTGGTCATGCCGGGCAGCGCGCGCTGGCGTGCGAAGCGCTCGCCGGTGCGGCGCAGCAGGCCGCGCAAATGGCTGGTGGTCAGGTCGTCGGCCAGCTCCCCGGCCAGGGCGGCCAGGAAGTCCCGCCATTGGCGGGAGCACAGTCGTTCGGCGAGATGCGTATGGATGGCGCGTTCCACGGTTTTCCTCCGTCAGGGAGCGTTGCCGGCGAGGGCCGGACGCATGCGCGGGACTGCCGGCGAGGCCGGATGCAGGCCTGCGCCGTCCGGCGCCGGCAGGGAAAAGGGTGGAATGGCCAGGCGCGTCTTCAGGCGCGCTCCGGCATCGGCAGGCGAACGGGCCCCGGCCGGATACCGGCGGGCCCATGCGGCTGGCACGGGAGAGGAGGGGGAAGGCTTAGGGTTGTGTCGGTGCGCGTAACTTAATGCGTGCAAAACCTTCACGAGAGTTCTGCCATCTGGCAAGGCGGAGCTGCGGTTCCCGGCCGCATTCTTGAAGCATAACCTTGCGTCTTGGAGCTGCACTGTGCCGAGGCTTGCCTTTCCAGGGCGCCACCGGCACCAACACCGACCGCATTGTTTCGGATGGTGTATTGGTGCAACATCTCATTCTAAACTGGTTTGGCCGCCGGTTTAAACCGTTTTGACACGGCTGGATGCAAAAACGCAGCATCTTGACAATATTTTTGTCCACGATAGCTATCAGTTTCCTACAATTCGATACGTTACCGGGCATCCGCCCCCTTGCAATCCAGCACCGCACCAGCCGGCCGGACCGGTCTGCCCAAGGAGCCAAGCCGATGTCCAGCGCCGAGGTCAAGCTGCGCCCCGTTCTCCTGGCGGGAGGATCGGGCACGCGGCTCTGGCCGCTGTCCCGCGAGAACTACCCCAAGCAGTTCCTGCCCCTGATGGGCGAGGCCTCGGTCCTGCAGGCCACCTGGCAGCGCGTGGGCGGGCTGGCCGAAGCCGGGCCCATCCTGGTGGCCAACGAAGAGCATCGCTTCATGGTCGCCGAGCAATTGCGCCGCATCGGCCTGCAGCATCCCGGCATCCTGCTCGAGCCGGCCGGGCGCAACACCGCGCCGGCCATCGCGCTGGCCGCCCTGTACGCGCTGGCCGAGGCCGACGACGCGCTGCTGCTGGTGCTGCCTTCGGACCACGCCGTGACCGACCAGGCCGCCTTCGACCGCGCGGTCGGGCGCGCGCGCGGCGCGGCGCTGGCCGGCAGCCTGGTCACCTTCGGCGTGGCGCCCGCCTACCCCGAGACCGGCTACGGCTACATCCGCACCGCGGGCCCGGCGCCCGCCGGCGGCGCGCCGGCCGCGGTCGAGGCCTTCGTGGAGAAGCCCGACGCCGAGACCGCCGAACGCTACGTGGCCAGCGGCCGCTACTACTGGAACAGCGGCATGTTCATGTTCCGCGCCTCGCGCTACCTGCAGGCGCTGGCGCAATACCGGCCCGACATCGACGAGGCTTGCCGCGCCGCCATGGCAGGCCTGCGGCGCGACGGCGATTTCCTGCGCGTGGACGAGGCCGCCTTCGCGGCCTGCCCGGCCGATTCCATCGACTACGCCGTCATGGAGCGCGACCCCGGCGTGGCCATGGTGCCGCTCGATGCCGGCTGGAGCGACATCGGCTCCTGGGCCTCGCTGTGGCAGCTGGCCGAGCGCGACGCGCAGGGCAACGCGCTGCGCGGCGACGTGCTGGCAGAGTCCTGCCGCAACGTGTACGCCTACGGCAGCCATCGCCTGGTGGCGCTGCTCGGCCTGGAGGACACGGTGGTGGTGGAGACGCCCGACGCCGTGCTGGTGGCCGCGCGCGACCGGGTCCAGGACGTGCGCCGCATCGTCGCCTCGCTGAACGAGGCCGGGCGCGCCGAGGCGTGCGCGCACCGGCAGGTCTACCGGCCCTGGGGCAGCTACGACGCCATCGACGCGGGCCCGCGCTTCCAGGTCAAGCGCATCACCGTGGCGCCCGGCGCCAGCCTGTCGATGCAGATGCACCACCACCGCGCCGAGCACTGGATCGTGGTGGTGGGCACGGCGCGCGTGACGCGCGGCGACGAGGTCTTCCTGCTCACCGAAAACCAGTCCACCTACATCCCCCTGGGCACCCGGCACCGCCTGGAGAACCCGGGTGCGATTCCCCTGGAGCTGATCGAAGTCCAGTCCGGCGCCTATCTGGGCGAGGACGACATCGTCCGCTTCGAAGACAGCTACGGCCGCTGATCCCGCGAGGCCTTCCGCCGCATCATGTTCCTCTCCAAGTCCAGTCATCATCACAACACTTTCATGGCCCTGGCGGGCAGCGTCAGCGCGCTGCTCAACGCCATGCCCTTCCTGCTGCTGGTGGGCATGCGCGGCGTGGGCGATACGGTCTACACGCAGACCGTGCCGCTGCTGCTGGCGCTGGCCGGCTTCGTGGTGTTCGCGCGCTTCCGGCTGCTGATCAGCGCGCGCAGCATGTGGTGGATGCTCAGCCGCGGCGTGCTGCGCTGGTTCAACGTCCTGTTCCTGGCGATGGCGGCGCTGTTCTTCCTGCCGCACAGCAATACCGACACCGAATGGCTGCGCGTGCTGCTGGCGCAGTGGATGGCGATGGCGCTGCCGCTGCAGATCGTCGGGCTGGCGCTGCTGCGCCGCGCCGCGCACCACATCAACAACGCGCCGTCCAGCCGGCGCGACGCGGTGTTCTTCGGCATGGGCCCGGAGTCGCAGAAGCTGGCGCTGCGCCTGCGCCGCTCGCCCATCCTGGGCATACGGGTGGTCGGCTATTACGCGCCGGCGCCCGTCCAGCCCCGGGAGGGCTCGGGCTTCGTGCCCGACTACCTGGGCCGCTACGGCGAGGCCATGCCGCTGATCGACGCGGGCCGGCTGGACATGGCCTTCGTGACGCTGGACCCGGACGGCGACCAGGCGATCGCGGTCGAGATCATGAACAAGCTGTACGACTCCACGGCCGACATCTACCTGATGCCCGAGTCGCCCTTCCTGGACGAGTTCACCGCCAGCAGCGCCGACATCGCCGGCGTGCCGATGCTGGCGCTGCACGAGACCCAGATGGTGGGGCTGTCGCGCACGCTCAAGCGCGCCATGGACCTGTTCTTCGGCGGCCTGGCCATGGTGGCGGCGCTGCCGCTCATGCTGCTGATCGCGCTGGCGGTGCGGCTGGACTCGCCGGGCCCGGTGATCTTCCGCCAGGTGCGCTACGGCGAGCGAGGCAGCCCGATCACGGTCTACAAGTTCCGCTCCATGCGCACCGAGGCGAGCGGGGCGCGCGACGGCGTGCTGCGCCAGGCCAGCGCCAACGACGACCGCGTCACGCGGGTCGGCCGCTTCCTGCGCAAGAGCTCGCTGGACGAGCTGCCGCAGCTGTTCAACGTGCTGGGCGGATCGATGAGCCTGGTCGGCCCGCGCCCGCACGCGGCCGAGCACAACGAGATGTACCGGCGCATGATCCGCGGCTACATGCTGCGCCACAGCGTCAAGCCCGGCATCACCGGCTGGGCGCAGATCAACGGCCTGCGCGGCGAGACCGACACGGCGGAGAAGATGCGCCGGCGCGTGGAGTACGACCGCTACTACATCGCCAACTGGTCGCTGCGCCTGGACCTGCGCATCCTGCTGCGCACGGCGCTGCTGGTGCTGTGGGACCGCAACGCGTATTGACGGCGCCTGCGTGCCGGCGCGGCGCCTGTGCGGGGCGCTGCCGCGTCGGCTGCCGCCTCAGCACAGGCTGAACGGCGGGCGGCGCCACTCGCATTCGCCCGGGCGCAGCATTTCCGTGAGCGCGCCGCGGGTCTCCTCGCCGGCGTTGCTGCCGTAGGTGTATTCCACGCCCAGGCGCACGAAATCCTGCCGGTAGCTGTCGCCCGGATTCTCGCCGCGCTGGCGGTCGCGGTAGTAGTCCAGCACCCAGCGCAGGCTGTCGTAGGCCCGCCATTCCAGCCGCGTGCCGTAGCGCAGGATGCGCAGGTCCCCGCCCGAGCCGCCGGAAGCCATGGTGTTCTTCTGCCGCGTGCGCTCGACCGACATGCCCAGCGCCAGCTTCTCGGTGGCCTGCCAGCGCACGCCCACGCTGCCGCCGGTCTGGGTGGCGTAGATCACGTCGGGATCGTCGTCGTAGGCGTAGGGGCGGCGCCACAGCTGCAGGTCGAAGCGGGTCTTGGGCGAGTAGTCCCAGATGCCGCGCGCATCGAAGGTCAGCAGGCCGGTGTCGCGCCCGGACAGATGGTCGTAGTCGCGCTGCAGATAGCCCACGCGCGCCTGCAGCAGCGTCTTGGGGCTCAGGCCGCGCTGCGCGCCGACGAAGATTTCGCGGTCGCGGTAGCCGTCGTCGATCAGCGGCACCAGCGCGGCGTCGCGCCGCGGGTATTGCGCGCGCGTCTCGCGCACGCCCGTCTCGGCATAGGCGCGGTCGGCCCCGCCGGCGTAGCGGGCCGATACCTGCCAGCCCGATTCGTCGCGGTCGTACAGGGTGCGGTTCTCGTCGCGCCGGTAGCGCGTGCGGTTGTCGAACACGGCCACCACCGGCGCGGTCAGGCGCTCGGTCAGGCGCAGCCCGGCCTCGGCCTGCAGGCGGCGGCGCGCGACCATGTCGCGCTCGGGCCAGGTGCGCGCCTGGTAATCGTTGAGCTGCTTGTCGTAGCCGTAGTCGACGCGCCCGGCCACCCGGTCGGTCAGGCGCCAGTTCAGGGTGGCGCGCATGTCGGCGGGCCGGTGGTCGAGCTGCTCGTTGCGGCTGTAGCGCACGTCGGCGACGTTGCCGGCGATGTCCAGGCGGGTGTCGTCCGACAGCAGCGGCACGCGCACCGCCGCGCCGACCGAATTGACCAGCACCGCGCTGCCGCGCCGTTCGGCCGACGAGTCGGGCAGGCGCGCCGGGTTGTCCTGGTGCTGCGCCGAGCTGCGCAATTGCAGCACGTAGTCGATGGCCCTGGGAAAGCCCGCGGCCTCGGCCCGGCCGCCGGGCAGGGCGGCCGCCAGGGAGAGCGCCAGCAGGCCCGCGGCCAGCGCGCCGGCAGGTGCCCGCCCGGCCTTGCGGCGCGGGCGGGTCGGGGCGGGCGCGGACCGGCGCGGCGGCGTCATGCGACGCCGGCGCGCTGCGCCCGCCATTGCCGCCAGCACAGCACGGCGAAGCGCGGGTCGTCGACCAGGTAGCGCCGCCACAGCCGGCGCGGGTTGGTGGCCAGCCGCCACAGCCATTCCAGGCCCAGGCGCTGCATGGGCAGCGGCGCGCGCTTCTGCAGGCCGATGGCGAATTCCATGGCCGCGCCCACGCACAGCACGATGCCGCCGGGCAGCGAGGGCGCGTAGTGCAGCGCCCAGTTCTCCTGCTTGGGCAGGCCCAGGCAGACGAAGACGACGTCGGGCGCGGCCTCGCGCACCTTGTCGGCGAAGGCGCGGCCTTCATCGCCCAGCGGGTCGAAGCGCATGGAGGGGCAGACGATGTCGATGTCCAGCCCGGGGTAGTGCCGGGCGAAGCCCGCCTGCAGGCCGGCCTCGGCGCCGGGCATGCCGCCCAGCAGCATGACGCGCCAGCCGCGCTGCTGCGCCAGCCGGCACAGGGCCACGAAGAGGTCGGCGCCGGTCACGCGCCCGGGCAGCGGCCGGCCCAGCAGCCGGCTGGCCCAGACCAGCGGCATGCCGTCGGCGAAGATGAATTCGGCCTGGCCGTAGCGGCCGCGCAGCTCGGGGGCGGCGTCCAGGCGCACCACGTGGTCCACGTTGGGGGTGACGACCACCCGGGCATGGCCGTCGCGCGCCGGCGCGGCCTGCGCCAGCAGCCCGACCGCCTCGTCGAAGGTGACGGCGGCGATGTCCAGGCCGAACAGGCGCGCGCGCGGGGCGGATCCGGCCGTCGTCATGCGGCACCGGCGGCGAAGGAGGAGGGCGGCATATCGTGCAAGAGGGTCCCCGTTGTCAAAAGCATGGCTGCTCCCGTGCTGCGCCGCCGGTTCGCGGCCCTGCCGTCGGTATTGTATTGAGAATTTTTGAGAAGAACTGTTCGCATCGGCTACTATCATGCCCGGCAACAACGCCGTGCAAGGAAACCGGGATGAAGGTATCGGTCTTCAGGGGGATGCTGGGCGCCGCGGCGCTGCTGGCCGCGCTGTCGGCGGGGGCGCAGGCGCAGTCCATGGCGGCGGGGCAGGACCCGGCCGCGCCTGCCGCGCAGGTCCTGCCCGTGCCCGTGCCGGGCCTGGCCGATGCAGCGGCGTCCGTGGGCGCGATCGGCGCGGTGGGCCCGGGCGACACCCTGGCCATCAGCGTGTTCGGCCAGCCGGGCATGGACGCCCGCGTGACGGTCGACGCCGAAGGCCGCGTGACCGTGCCCATGCTGGGCAATATCGACGTCGGCGGCCTGGCGCCCTCGGCCATCGGCAAGCGCATCGAAGACGGCCTGCGCAGCCAGGGCTATGTGCGCGACCCGCAGGTCGGCGTGGAAGTGCTGGCCGTGCGCAGCCGGGTGGTGTCGGTGCTGGGCGCGGTCGAGCGCCCGGGCCGCTATCCCATCGAGAGCACCCTGAGCGTGCTGGAGCTGCTGGCCATGGCAGGCGGCGCGGCCGACGGCGCGGCCGACACCGCGGTGCTGCTGCGCCGCGGCGGCGCGGACGGCGGCCAGCAGCGCATCGACCTGTACGTGGGCGGCGGCCAGTCGCCCTCGCGAGCCATCCAGGACACCGAGCTGCGCGCCGGCGACGTGGTCTTCCTGCCGCGCGCGGCCCGCTTCTACGTCTACGGCGAGGTGCGCACGCCGGGCGCCTATCCGGTCGAAGACGGCCTGAACGTGATGCGCGCGCTGGCGCTGGCCGGGGGGCTGACCCCGCGTGCTTCCGAGTCGCGCATCGACATCAAGCGGGCCGACCCGGCCGGCGGCGAGGTCGCCACGCTGCGCGCCAAGCCTGCCGACAGCGTGCAGCCGGGCGACGTGGTGTACGTCGGCGAACGCATTTTCTAGCCCTTGCGAGGACACCCATGCTGAGCCGCCGTGCATTCCTGGCCGCGCTGCCGCTGCCCCTGGCCGGGCTGGCGGGCCGCGCCCTGGCGCGCGATTCCCAGGACTACGCCGTGGTGGTGGGCGACTCCATCGCCGAGGGCGAGCCGCAGCGCAAGGGCCGCCTGAACGTGCAGGGCCAGTTCGTGCCCGACTACCCTTCGCAGCCCGGCCAGCTGTCCTACGAGCTGGCGGAATTCTCCGGCGTGTTCCACTTCAACCACGGCATGGGCGGGCAGACCTCCACCCAGGTGCGCGCGCGCTGGCCGCGCGACGTGCTGGCCGAGGACTTCGACCCGGGCGACGGGCGCGGGCCGCGCACCCTGCCGGCGGGCACCCTGCCCAGGCTGGTCTACCTGCACGTGGGCATCAACGACGTCGCCTACGGCGCCACCGCGGCCACGCTGCAGGACAATTTCTCCTACTTCGCGCGCACCACCGCGGCGCACCGCATCCCGCTGGTGATCGACAACATCGGCGCCTGGCTGGGCATGACCGACGCCATGATCGCCCAGGCCGGCGAGGTCAACCGCTGGCTGGCGCAGACGCTGGCCGCGCGCTACGCCAACGTGGCCGTGGTGGACTACCTGCACTGGTCCAGCGGCGGCACGGACAATTTCCGCGTGATGGCGCCCGGCCTGTTCGTCGACGGCCTGCACCCCACCGCGCAGGGCTATATCGAACTGGCGCGCTACGCGCGCGCCAACCTGAAACTGCCGGCGGGAAGCGCCGTGCGCTATTGATAACCGCCGGCGCGGCCCTCGGCCGGTGCGCGGCGGGCGCGCCGCCAGCCGCGCAGGTCTTCCAGTGGGGTGCCCAGTTGCAGCGCCAGTTTCGCGAACCCGGTCGATCCGTACATTATGATGCGCGGCAGGCGCAGCATGTCGCAGCCGCTGCGCACGCGGCCCGGCTCGATGGTGGTCGCGTCGCGGTAGCCGGCGCGGCGCGCCATCTCGACGTGCGCCGCGTCGAAGCGGCCGTAGGGAAAGCAGAAGGCGTCGACCGGGCTGCCCAGCATGTCCTGCAGCATGCGGCGCGAGCCGGCGATCTGGCGCTCGGCCTCGGCAGGCGCGCAGGCGGTCAGGTCGGCGTGGTCGATGGTGTGCGAGCCGACCTCGTTGCCGGCGGCGATCCATTCGCGCATCTGCGCCGCGTCCACCAGCGGCGCGGCGGCGATGCCCTGGCCGGTGTCCCAGTCGTTGTGGCCGCCGGCGCGGCCCGCCACCATGTAGCTGGTGGCCGAGAAGCCCAGCCGCGCCAGCACCGGCAGGGCGTGTTCCAGCACGTTGCGGTAGCCGTCGTCGAAGGTCAGGCCGAACACGCGGCCGCGCCGCTTTCCCTGCAGATAGGGCCGCAGCGCCTGCATGGACAGGCCCGTGTAGCCCAGCGCGCGCAGCCGCGCCATGTGGCGCGCGAAGCGCTGCGGCGGCACCGTCAGGCCGGCGAAGGGCGTGCCGGCCGCCGGCGCCGGGGCGATCTGGTGATACGTCAGGATGGCGATGGGCTGGGCGCAGTCGGTTTGCATGGCCTGGTGGCGGCGCGGCGGAACGGCCCACATCATAGCGGCATCGGCGCGGGCGTTGGCGTCGGCGTTCGCACGAGCCCCGGCGCCTGCCCGGGCGCCGCTGCCCCGCCGGGGCCGCGCGCGGGCGGGGGGATGCGATGATCGTCGACGCCAACCGCATCCCGCACGGCGCGACGCTGTCAGCCGACCTGTGCATCGCGGGCGCCGGCGCGGCCGGCATCGCGCTGGCGCTGGCGCTGATGGACAGCGGCCTGGACGTGGTGCTGCTCGAAAGCGGCGCCGACCGCCCCGACGAGCGCACCCAGCAGCTCTACCAGGGCGGCGTGGCCGACGAGCGCCTGCATACCTCGCCGGACCGCTACCGCGTGCGCCGCTTCGGCGGCTCGACCACGCTGTGGGGCGGGCGCTGCATGCCTTTCGACGCCATCGACTTCGAGCCGCGCGACTACATCGCCCACAGCGGCTGGCCGATCTCGCTGGCCGACCTGCTGCCCCATTACCCCGAGGCCAACCGGCTGTGCGAGGCGGGCGACTTCGCCTATACCGCGCAGGACGCCTTCAGCCGGCCCATCCGGCCGATGATAGGCGGCTACCAGGGCGAGGCCTTCTCCACCGACACGCTGGAGCGCTTCAGCTGCCCGACCGACTTCGCGCGCCGCTACCGGCGGCGGCTGGAGAACGGGCCGGTGCGCGTGCTGCACAACGCCAACCTGTGCGCGCTGGACGGCGGCGGTGCCGGCACGCACGCCGGCGCGGGCCGCCAGGTCGGCCCGGCCACCGTGCGCACCCTGGCCGGCACCGCCTTCACGGTGCGCGCGCGCGCCTACGTGCTGGCCGCCGGCGGCCTGGAGACCGCGCGCCTGCTGCTGGCCAGCCCGGGCGCCAGCGGCCGCGGCCTGGGCAATGCGCACGACCTGGTGGGGCGCTACTACATGTGCCACATCGCCGGCACCATCGGCACGGCCGACCTGTCCGGCGCCTCGTCGGTGTGGCACGGCTACGAAGTGGCCGACGACGGCGTCTACTGCCGGCGCCGCCTGGCATTGCGGCCGCAGGCGCAGCGCCGGCTGCAGGCGGGCAATTTCGTGGCGCGGCTGCACCATCCGCGCATCCCCGACGCCGGCCACGGCGTGGGCATCCTGTCGCTGCTCTACCTGGCCCGGCCCTTCATCCCCTACGAATACGGCAAGCGCCTGTACGGTGACGCCCCGGGCGGGGCGGGCGCGTGGCTGGCGCACCTGCGCAACGTCGCGGCCGACGCGCCCGGCACGGCGCGCTTCCTGTGGCACTGGCTGCGCCGCCGCACGCTGGCCGAGCGCAAGTTCCCGTCCATCGTCGTGCACCCGAGGAACCGCCGCTACAGCCTGGACTTCCACGCCGAGCAGGAGCCCAACCCGGACAGCCGCGTCACCCTGGGCGAAGAGGTCGACGCGCTGGGCATGCGGCGCCTGCGCGTGGACTGGCGCTATACCCGGCGCGACGTCCTGACCGTGCAGGCGGCGCTGGCCGAGCTGGCCGGCGAGCTGCGCGCGGCCGGCGTGGGCAGCTTCGAGTACGACCCGGAGACGGTCGAGGCCGAGATGACCCGCTACGGCGCCTACGGCGGCCACCATATCGGCACCGCGCGCATGGGCACGGACCCGCGCAGCAGCGTGGTCGATCCGGACTGCCGGGTGCACGAGGCCGGCAACCTCTACGTGGCCGGCTCGGCGGTCTTCCCGACTTCCAGCCAGGCCAATCCCACGCTGACCATCGTCGCCCTGGCGCTACGCCTGGCCGCGCACCTGCGCGCCGAATACGGGGCGCGGCCGGCGGGCGCGGCGCCTGCCGCGTCGGCGCCGGACACGCCGCCAATCACGCCGCTACAGGAGCCGCAAGCATGAAAACCCGAGTACTCGTTCTGGGCGCGGACGGCTACGTCGGCCGCCGCGTGGCGGCGGCGCTGGCCGCGTCGGACTGGGCCGAGCCCATCGCGGCAGGGCGCCGCGCGGGCAAGGGCGGGGCGCCCGGGCGCATCACCCTGGACGCCACCGACCGCTGGGCCGTGCGCAACGCGCTGGCCGAGGCGGACGCCGCGGTCAACTGCGTGGCCGGCCCTGCGCCCGTCATGGTGGCGGGCGCCCGCGCGCTGCGCGAGGCGCAGGACGCGCGCCCGGGCGGGCCGCTGCGCCTGGTGCATTTCAGCTCCATGGCCGTCTACGGCTCGGCCGAAGGCCCGGTGGACGAAGGCCACCTGCTCAACGGCGACCTGGGCCCCTACGCCGCGGCCAAGGCCAGCGCCGAGCAGCTGCTGACCGGCCGCGAGGAAGTCGCCACCCTGCGCCCGGGCTGCATCTACGGCCCGGGCAGCCCGCAGTGGAGCGTGCGCATCGCCCGCCTGCTGCGCGCCGGGCGCATCGGCGACCTGGGCGTGGCCGGCGACGGCTGCAGCAACCTGGTCTACATCGACGACGTGGTCGCCGCGGTGCTGGCCGCGCTGCGCGCAGGCGCCGCCGGCGGCCGGGCCTACAACCTGGCGATGGACGGCGCGCCGAGCTGGAACGATTACTTCGCCGCCTACGCCCGCGCGCTGGGCGCGGTGCCGCTGCGGCGCATCGGCCGGCGCCGGCTGATGCTGGAGACCAGCCTGCTCGCGCCCGCGCTGAAGATCGCCGGGATCGCCGGCCGCCGCATCGGGATGGCCGACCTGCCGCCGCCCATCCCGCCTTCGCTGGCGCGGCTGTGGAGCCAGGACATCCGCCTGCTGTCGCAGCGCGCCCGGGACGAGCTGGGGCTGTCGTGGACGCCGCTGGAGACGGGCCTGCGCGAGACGGCGCTGGCCGCCGCGATGGCAGCCGGGCGCGGGCCGGGGCAGCCAGGCAAGGGGGGCTGAACCGTCAGGCGCTGAAGACGCCTGGGACACCCGAGAAGCCCGGAACGGCAGTGCCCGTCTGGACGTGGCTTGCGCGCCGCCGCGGTCCGGCCGTTCAGCCCGGCCTGGAGCCGCCTTCCTCGATCTGCGCGCGCCGCACTTCTCGGCGCACCAGCCAGGCGGTGGCCAGGCAGTAGAAGAACTCCCCGGCGATGATGCCGACGATGGCGCCGGGCGCGCCCCAGCGCAGCATGCCCGCGTAGCTCAGCGCCAGCGCCAGCAGCGCGCTGGCCAGCGTGGCCGCGCTCAGCTCCGGCAGGCGCTGGCGCAGGATGGCCAGCAGCATGGGCGGGCTGCGCACCGCCATCAGCACGAACAGCGCGCTCCACAGCAGCAGCATGGCGTCGCGCTCGGCGAAGTCCTTGCGCATCACGTCCAGGAAGATCCAGTCGCGCATCAGCCAGACCGCCGCCGCGTACAGCAGGGTGGCCAGCCCCATCCCCGCGGCGAAGCCGTACAGGCGGCGCGCCGTGGCCGCCGCGCCGGCTTGCGCCAGCCAGGCCGAGGCCAGCGGGGCGAGCTGCTTCTGCACGCCGGCCGACAGCAGGTTGGCCGGCATCATCAGCAGGCGCGAGGCGGCCAGCGCGGCCACCGCGCCCAGGTCCAGGGTGGCCGCCGTCAGGAAGCTGTAGCCCTGGTTGAACAGCCAATAGACGACCCCGCCGGAGGCCGCCCAGAAGCCCGCCCGCGCGATCTCGCGCAGCCGCCCGCCGGCCGCGCCGGCGTCGATGTCGCCGCGCAGCTGCGCGCGCAGCCACAGCCCGCTGGCCACGGCCGCCGCAGTGGAGGCCAGCAGCACCAGCGCGGCCGCCTGGGCGTGGCGCACGGCCAACGCGGCGCCGGCGACGATGCCGGCCACGTACAGCGTGTCGGCCGCCAGCACGCCGTGCGGCCGGTGGTAGATCTGCAGCACGCTGCGGAAGTATTCGCGGTACAGGGACGCCAGCACCAGGGCGATGGCGGCCGGCACCACCGGCCAGGCCTCGCCCGGCAGCGCGTCCCGCCAGGCCGCCAGCGCCGTGCCGGCCAGCGCGGCCAGGCCGCCGGCCAGGCCCCAGCGCCGCTGGTCGCGCAGCAGGCTGCCCAGCCACTGGCGGCGCTCGGCCTCGTCCAGCCGCGGCAGGCGGATCACCAGCGGCGTGCCGATGAAGCTGCCTTGCAGCGTGGTCAGCAGCATCATGGCGTTGAAGGCCAGGATGTAATAGCTGTACTGGGTCTCGCTGCTGTAGCGCAGCAGGATCAGGCCCACGGCGAAATTGGCCGCCGACAGCAAGGCCTGGTCGATGACCGAGCTGCCGAACAGGCGCGCCAGCGCCATGCGCGAGGGGTGTTGCGCGGCATCCTCCCCGGGGGAGGGAGCAGGCCCTTCGGGCGGCCGGGCGGACGTGCTCACCGCGGCGTCCTGTCCGTGCGGATCCAGCGCCGGTTGCCGCGCCCGCGCAGCAGCACCACCAGCTTCCACACCACGAAGAAGGGCACGCGCGCCAGGTCCAGCAGCGCGCGCGGCCCCAGCGGGCACAGCTGCCAGCCGCGCAGCGCATGCAGGGCCAGCACGCCGGCCAGCGCCAGCGCCAGCCCGGCCCAGCCCAGCATGCCGGGCAGGAAAATGGCGGCGATAAGCGCCAGCGCGAACAGCGCGGCGATCTGCAGGACGATGTAGCCCAGCGGCACGGTCAGCAGGTCCAGCGCCAGCTCCAGGCAGACCGGGTCGCGCCGGCGCAGCGCCGCGCGCAGCAGCGGGCCGGTGTAGCGGCGCATGACGTTCAGGCGCCCGCCCTCCCAGCGCTGGCGCTGGGTGCGCGAGCCGCTGCCCGAGCCGACCAGCTCGGCGTCGGCGCTGGCCTCGTCCACGTAGCGCACGCGGATGCCGTTCAGGCCCAGCACGATGCCGTATTCCAGGTCCTCGGTCATGGAATAGATGCGGAAGGGGTGCTCGCGCAGCAGCGCGTGGGTCAGGCACATGCCGTTGCCGCGCAGCCCGCAGGACACGCCCAGCCGCTCGCGCGCGCGCGAGCGCACGGCATGGAAGGCGCCGTAGGCGATGGTGACGATGCGGGTGCGCCAGGATTCGTCCGGGTTGAGCACGCCGTAGTGCGCCTGCATGGCCTGGGCGCCGGCCTCGATGCGCGCGGCGCAGGCCGACAGCAGGTTGGGCGTGACGGTGGTGTCGGCGTCGATCACCGCCACCGCGTCGGCCAGGCCGTCGCGGGCGCTGCGGGCGATGCCGTATTCCAGCGCATAGCCCTTGCCGCGGCGCTCCGGGTCCTGGCGCTCGATGACCTGCGCGCCGGCCTCGCGGGCCAGGCGGGCGGTGTCGTCGCTGCAATTGTCGGCCACGACCAGCACGCGGAAGTGCTCGCGCGGCCAGTCCAGCGCCAGCAGGCTTTGCACCGTGCGCACGATGACCGCGCTTTCGTCGTGGGCCGGCACCAGCACGTCGAAGCGCAGCGTGCGCTCGCGCGGCTCCGGCCGCGGCAGGCGCGCCGACAGCAGCGTCAGCGCGGCCAGGTACAGGCAGGCCAGCGTCACCGGCAGGGCGACGGCGGCAAGCAGGATATGGGCGAGGATTTCCATGTCGGTCACCGTTGCGGCCGTTCAGGCGTATTCGCGGTAGTGGCGGCCCCACAGGACCGACAGCTTGCCGTAGTTGGCGCAGGCGCGCGCCAGCCAGGCCAGCGCCCGGTGGCGGCCCAGCGGCAGCGCGGCCAGGGCCAGCAGCGCGGCGGCGGCCATCTGCGCCAGCGCGCGCAGGTTGAAGGCGGCGCGCCGCGCGGGCGAGGGCGGGCCGCCGGCCAGCCGGCCCTTGCGGAAGTGGCGCGCATAGTCCTGCCCGCCGCGCAGCGCCCGCATCAGTATCCAGCGCGCGTTCAGCCGGGCCGGCTCGACCGGCTCGGTGGCCAGCGCGCTGTCGCACCAGACGATCAGCGCGCCGCCGCGCACCAGGCGCAGCAGCAGGTCGCCGTCCTCGCCGCCGGTCAGGCCGTAGGCGGGATCGAACACCGGGTCCTCCCGGCGCAGGCGGGCGCCGTCGATCAGGGCATTGCCGATGCGCATCAGGTTGTCCGGCACGCGCGCGCCGGTGGCCAGGCGCGGGCCGTCGTAGAAGCGGCCGCGGCGTATCCAGGCCGGCGCGTCGCCGGGCAGCACGGGCACCACCGGGCCCAGCACGCCGTCGGCGCGGCAGCGCGCGGCGGTCTCCAGCATGTCGCCGAGCCAGTGCGGCACCACCCGCTCGTCGTCGTCCAGGAAGGCCAGCCAGTCGCCGCGCGCGTGCGCCACGCAGCGGTTGCGGGTCAGCGAAATGCTTTTCTCCGGCTGGATGTCGTAGGCCAGGGGCGGCGCGCCCGGGCGCAGGCGGTGCGCCTCGACCGCCGCGCGGGCGCTGCCGGCGGGGTCGTTGTCGACCACGACGATCTGCTCGGGCGGGCGGGTCTGCGCCTGCAGATCGTCCAGCAGCGCGGCGAGCCGCTCGGCGCGACGGTAGGTGGCGATGCAGACGGTGACGGCGACGCCGGCTTCCTTCATGGCGCGCCTCCCGGACCGCGCCAGGCCTTGCCCAGCAGGCAGGCGCGGGTGGCCGGCCAGCGGTCGAGGACGCGCTCCAGCGCCACGGGCAGCAGCACGCCGGCCAGCATCCCCGCGGCGAACAGGACGCCCGTGTGCTGCACCCCCAGCCGTCCCAGCGCGATGCGGCTGCCCGCCGTGCCGAACACGTGGTACAGGTAGATGGCGTACGAATGCCCGCCCACCCGGGCCAGCGGCCGCCAGGACCAGGCCAGCGCGTACAGCAGGGCCACGCACAGCGCGGAATAAATCTGCCCGGGCAGGCGGTCGGGCGACAGCGGCGGCACCGGCCAGCCGGCCATGCCGGCCTGCTGCCAGGCGGCGAAGGCCAGCACCGCCAGCCCCGCCGCGGCGGCGAAGCCGCGCGGCAGCCGCGCGGGGTCGGCCAGCAGCGGGCTGCGCCGCAACAGCACGCCCAGCAGGAAGTAGGGCAGCAGGAAGGCGGCGTTCTCCACCGAGAAGGGATCGCCCGCGACCTGCACCCATGGCGCCAGCAGCAGGCTGCCCGCGGCCAGCGCCCACAGGGCGGGCAGGCGCGCGCCCAGGCCGGCGGCCTCGACGGCGTACATGAACAGGAAGATCAGGAACAGCGCCTGCAGATACCAGTAGTGCTCGTAGGGGTAGAGCAGGAACAGCCAGTCGCCGTCCGGGTGCGCGTTGGCGCCGGTCGTGGCGGCCTGGACGAAATGATGGATCAGCCCCACGCAGACGAGCGGCAGCAGCAGCCGGCGCGCCTTGCCGCGCAGGAAGGGCGCGAGATCGCCCCTGCGCGCCGGCCGCATGGCGTAGACGTAGCCGGACAGGAAGGTGAACAGCGGCATGCGCAGGTAGGCGAAGGAATCGGCCAGCCAGCGCAGCGCGCCGCCGGCCGCGTGCAGGCCGCGCGCAGGGTCGTCGCCTATCGTGTGGTAGGCGACCAGCAGCAGGCAGGCCAGGCCGCGCATGGTGTCCACGCGCAGATCGCGGCGGGCTGCGGGCCCGGCTGCTGCGGACGGCTTCATGGCCGGCCGGCTCCCGCCAGCGAACCGGTCTGCGCCGCCCCGCCGGCCGGGTCCGCGGGGCGCGTCGCGCCTTGGCCGCAGTCCAGCCGCCACGCATACAGCCGGTAGTCGCCCTCGTCGTAGGCCCGGTTGTCGTAGCGCGACAGGTCCTCGTAGTAGGCCGCCTCGTCCTCGCGCCGCACGTCCAGGTAGGGGCCGCGGAAGGTGGTCAGGAAGGGCCGCAGCACTTCGATGCGGTAGGTCGCGTAGTCCGCCAGCGGCGGCGCGTAGTCCAGCACGAAGGCCACGCCCTTGGCGCACAGCAGCGGCCGGATGTCGCCGCCGGCGCGCAGCGCGTCCAGGTAGGCGCGGTCGTTGACCAGGCCTTCCAGCTGGTAGACCTTGCCCGGGTAGGCATAGGCAAAGGAGCCGGCGCGATCGCCCATGGCCACCGGCGCGCCGCCCAGCCTGTCCGCATGCTGCGCCAGGAAGCCGCGGTTGATTTCCGCGAACTCGGCCGAACGCGGCTTCAGGTTGTGATAGAAGAAATAGCCCACCAGCAGCAGCCCCGCCAGGCCGGCCAGCGCCCGGTAGGCGCTCAGGGGGCTGAGGGTGCGCTCGACCAGCAGCACGGTGGGCAGGGCGAAGGCGAGCAGGGGGTAGCTGTACCAGGGCCAGGCCTGCCAGGACGACAGGAAGAGCAGCTTGGCGGTGTGCAGCGCCAGGCCCGCGACGCTGGCGTACAGGAAGGCCAGGGTGGCCTTCTCGGCGCCGGCCGGCAGCAGGCGGCGGCAGCCTTCGGCCAGCGCCAGCGCCGCCAGCGGCGCCAGGTACAGGGCGGTGGTGGAGGTCAATGTCAGCAGCGTGCGCGGGTCCAGCCCGCCGGTGATCTGGGCGGCGTAGCGCGCGTTCCATTGCAGCCCGCCCAGCGACTTGATCGTGCCCGAGACCGGCAGGGCCATGCCGAACAGCCACAGGTTGACCAGCGCGTAGGCCGCGCCGCAGGCCGCCAGCGCCGCCAGGATCGCCAGCCGGGCGCGCAGCGGCACGGGCGCGGCGAACAGCAGGATGGGCAGCACCAGCAGCGCGCTGTCCAGGCGCGTGCCCAGGCACAGGCCGCAGGCCAGGAAGAGCAGCAGCGGCCGGTGGCGCTCGACGCCGGCGCGGCGCGACAGGCAGGCGCCGGCCAGCAGGATCAGCCCAGGCGCCAGCAGCGAGGTCTCCATGCCGTCCAGCGCGAAGCTGCGGATCACGTACCACAGCGCGAAGGTGCAGAACAGCGCCGACAGGAAGCTGCGGATCTGGAACAGGTAGACGAAGGCCGCCAGGCCCGCGGCCACCGCGACGATCTCCACCGCCTTGTAGGTGGCCAGGCCGTAGCCGAACAGGCGTCCCGCCGCGGCCAGCAGCAGCATCCACAGCGGGTGGTAGCCGTTGGTCGGCACGCCCGGCGTGAACTCGCTGTGGCCGTGCCGGGCCAGGTTCTCGGCGACGACGAAGTAGTAATAGGCGTCGTCCGACATGCGCGGGAACAGGTAGGCGTCGCCCAGCAGCGCCACCATCGCCAGCGAGGCGGCGGCGTACAGCAGGGCGGGGAAATACGCCGCCGGTTGCGCGGGCGTTGACGAGATCTGCATGGGCCGGCCTAGAAAGTCATGCGCGAGAACACGCGTTCGGGGATGAGGCGGATGACGGCCATGACCAGCCGCCATTTCCAGGGGACGACCACCATGCGCCGCCTGCGCAGCGCGCGGTGGATGAGCTCGGCCAGCTGCTCGGGCGTGTCGGTCAGCGCCGGCGGCAGGTCCATGCCGGCGGTCATGCGCGTGCGCACGAAGCCGGGCTTGACGGTCATGACCAGCAGCGGCGTGCGGGCGTGGCGCTGGCGCAGGCCCGACAGGCCCGCGGCGAAGGCCGCCTTGGCCGCGCCGTACCAGTAGTTGCGCGCCCGGCCGCGGTCGCCCGCCACCGAGCCGATGCCGATGACCGCCGGCTGCGCCGCGCCCGATGCCGCCAGCCGCCGCGCGGCCAGCTCCAGCAGCAGCAGGGGGCCGGTGAAATTGGTGTCCACCACCTGCTGCGCGGCCTGGGGATTGCCTTCGACGGCCTGCTGGTCGGGCAGCAGGCCGACCACGCAGGCGACGATGCCGGTATCGGCCGGCAGGCGCTCCAGGAAGGCGGCGTAGCCTTCCGGCTTGAGCACGTCCAGCTCCTGCGTGCGCACGTCCACGCCGTGGCGCAGGGCGATGTCGGCCGCGTCCTCGGCCAGCTCGCCGGCACGGCGCGCGGCCAGCACGATGGGATGGCCGGCGCGCGCGAGCCGGCGGGCCAGGGCCAGGCCGATGTCGGAACGCCCGCCGACGATGACGGCCGTTTGCTTGGGGTCTTGCTTCATAGGTCCAGCCTCCGGGACAGGGCCGAGGCGTATCGGGGATGCATGCCGCGGGCTTGCCGCAGGCGCCGGAAGGCCGCCGCGCGCGGCTCGGTCTGCGCGAAGCGCTCGCGCGAGATGCGCGCGTCCTTGGCCAGGTAGATGCGTCCGCCGTGCTCGGCGACGATGCGGTCCAGTTCTTCCATGAGCGCCAGCGTGCGCGGGTTGACCGGGAAGTCCAGCGCCAGCGTGTAGCCCCGCATGGGAAAGGAAAAGCTGCCGTCCTGCGGGCCGAGCTGCTTGAGCACGGCCAGGAAGGAGCCTTCGCCCGCGGCCGATATGGTGTCCAGCAGCGCGGCCAGGCCGCCGCGCGCGGCGGCCTGCGGGATCACGCACTGGTACTGGGCGAAGCCGCGCGCGCCGTAGATGCGGTTCCAGTCGCCGATGGCGTCCAGGGGATAGAAGAAGCTTCTCCAGTCCACCAGCCGCGAGCCCGGCGCGCGCGCGCCGGCGCGGAAGTACAGCGCGTTGAAGGCGCGCACCGACAGCCGGTTGAGCAGGAAGGCGGGCAGGTCCACCGGCACCCGCCAGCCGCGCCCGGCCGGTGCGCGCAGCGGCGCCTGCCGCCAGGCCTCGGGCAGTTCGCCGGGCTCGGCGTGCTCGCCGCGAAACAGCAGCGAGCGCCCCAGCGCGGCGCCGCGCGCCAGGCAGTCTATCCAGGCCACCGTATAGGTCCAGGAGGCGGACGTCTCGAAGGCGTCCATGGCCTGCGCCAGGTCGGTCGCCACCACGGTTTCCTGGCGTATCCAGGCGGTGCGCACCGGCGCCAGGCGCAGGCAGGCGCGCAGCACCACGCCGGTCAGGCCCATGCCGCCGAAGGTGCAGTCGAACAGCTCGGCGTTCTCCGAGGGCGAGCAGCGCACGATCCCGCCCGAGGGCGCGAGCAGGTCCAGCCACGCCACGTGGCGGCGCAGCGACCCGGCCGCGTGGTGGTTCTTGCCGTGGACGTCGGCGGCGATCATGCCGCCCACCGTCACGAAGCGCGTGCCGGGCGTGACCGCCGGGAACCAGCCGCGCGGCAGGAAGGCGTCGACGATGTCGGCCAGCAGCACGCCGGCCTGCACGGTCAGCAGGCCCTGCCGCGCGTCGAAGTCCAGCATGCGGTTCATGGCCAGCATGGATGCGGTGGCGCCTTCGGGCTGCAAGGCGCAGTCGCCGTAGCCGCGTCCGTTGCCGCGCGCGATCAGCGGCTCGCCCGCGCGCAGCAGCTCGCGCAGGTCCGCCACGTCGGCCGGCCTTTCCAGGCGGCAGGGCAGCACCGGGTAGCGGCCCCAGCCCGACAGCGGCGCGCGCGTCATGGCTGCGCCTGCCTGGACCCGCGGCGCGCCGCCGGGGCGTGCGGGTCCGCATCCCGGCCGTGCGGCAGGGGCGGCGCCTGGTCGAACACGTAGCGCCGGTCCAGCCGGTACTTGATCGCGTAGCCCGCGGCCAGCCCCAGCACGGCGCCCGCCTCGCGCATGGCGTCGGTCTTCCATACGAGCCAGAACAGGGTCTCGCTGCCCCAGAACACCGCGGTGGTGGCCAGGCCCATCAGCGTGTACAGCGAGAACCTGCGCGCGTGCGCGCCCAGCCCCGAGGCGCGGTCGTCGAAGATCCAGCGCTTGTCCAGCAGGTACTTGGCCAGCAGCCCGGCCAGTGTGCCCAGGGCCAGCGCGGCCGCGAAGGCGACGCCGCGGTCCACGCCCGGCACGGCCAGCGCCAGGCGCTGCACCGCCAGGTTGCACAGCGTGGCCAGCGCCGCGAAGGCAGCGTAGCGCGCGACCAGCCCGGCCGCGCCGCGCGGCGCGCGGCTGGCGTCGGCGGCAAGGGTGGCGGCGCCGGCGCGGCACGCGTCGGCCGGCGCCGGCCGCGCCTGGGGCTGGGCGTCGCGGTCCGCGCTCACAGCAGGCTCGCCGCCAGGACGATGGCCACGATGGCCGCGCCGCAGGCGATGCTGATGCGGTCGCGCACCGCGAACAGCACCGGGTCGTCGTCCATCAGGCCGCGTTGGGTCAGCAGGATGAGCCGGCTCAGCCAGTACAGCAGCACCGGGCAGGCCAGCCACAGCAGGAAGGGGCTGCGGTAGAGCTCGGCCACCGTCTCGCTGTTGATGTAGAGCGCCAGCACCAGCACCGCGTTGTAGCCCGAGGCCAGCGCCATGGCGGTAATCACGGGGATGTCGCCCACCTCGTAGTTGCGCCCGGCCAGCTTGTCCACGCCGGCGCTGCGGCTGCTCAGCAGCTCGGTCTGGCGCTTGACCGCCGCCAGCGAGAAGAACAGGAAGACCGAGAAGGCCAGCAGCCAGGGCGACAGCGGCAGCATCGTCGCCGCCGCGCCGGTGATGATGCGCAGCGTGTACAGCCCGGCCAGCACGCAGATGTCCACCGCCATCTTGCGCTTGAGCGAGACCGAATAGGCGGTGGTCAGCAGGCAGTAGCCGGCCAGCGCCAGGATGACCAGCGGCGGCAGGAAGGCGATGCACAGGGCCGCCACGGCCGCTGCGAGCAGCGCCGCCATCAGCGCGCCGTGGGCGATCGGCACCGCGCCGCTGGCGAAGGGCCGGCTGCGCTTCCTGGGATGGGCGCGGTCCGAGGGGATGTCCAGGATGTCGTTGACGATGTAGACCACCGAGGCGGTCAGGCTGAAGGCGACGAACACCAGCGCGGTGGCCGCGAGCGAGGCGGCGTCGATCCGGTGCGCGGCCAGCAGCGGCAGGAAGACCAGGATGTTCTTCAGCCACTGGTGCGGCCGCAGCGCTTTCAGGTAGGCGCGCGCCGGGCGCGGGGCCGTGGCCAGGTGCAGCGCGCGTGGCGCCGCGGCGTCCACGCGCGCGCGCAGCCTGGCGTTCGCGCCCGCCGTGACGGCCTGGCGCGCGCCGCGCCACACCGGCAGGTCCACCGCGGCGTCGCCCACGTAGTCGTAGCCGCCCGCGCCGTATCGTTCCGCCAGGAAGGCCGCCTTGCCGGCGCCGCCCAGGTTCAGCCCGTCGCGCGAGCCGTAGGCCGCGTCGAAGCAGCCCAGGTGGGCGGCGACCCGGTCCACCAGCCGCTGGTCCGACGCCGAGACCAGCACCACCGGCCGGCCCGCGCGGCGCGCCTGGCCGATCAGGTCCAGCACCTCCTGCCGGTAGGGCAGGCGCGCGGCGTCGGGCTCGAAGTCCTGCGCCAGCCGGTCCTTGAAAACCGCCTTGCCCCGGGCCAGGCCGGCGAGCGCGCCGATGAGCGCGCCCGGGCGGCGCGCGGCATGGTGGGCGACGTTCTCGTGCAGGAGATCGGTGCGCAGCAGGGTGCCGTCCAGGTCGACGGCGAGCACGGTCTTGTCATCATCCATGGGCTTGTTCGCCGGTGCGCGGCGCGGTGGTCGGGCGGGGGCGGGCGCGGCCGAGCCGGCGCCTGAGCCAGGAGGTGGCCGGCTGCTCGACCAGCCGGTAGGTGGCTAGGCCGGCGACGACCGCGATCGCCAGGCCGGCCAGGCAGAACAGGACGAGCCCGCCGGGCAGGCCGGCTGCGCCCAGCCTGCGCCAGGCCTGGCCGGCGGCCGACAGCACCATGGGGTGCGACAGGTAGAGCGAGTACGAGGCGTCGCCCAGCAGCAGCGGCAGGCGCAGGCGCGGCACGCCGCCGCGGCGCTCCAGCACCAGCGCGCCCAGCACGATGACGATGGCCGGCAGCCCCATCACCAGCAGGCGCGAGCGGCCGGGCAGCAGCTCGGGCAGCGCCACCATCAGCGCGAAGCCCGCGGCCAGCAGCGCCCAGCCCAGGCCGCGCGGCGCGCTGCGGCCCGACAGGTACAGCGTGGCCAGCCACATGCCGGCCAGGAATTCCAGCAGGATGTCGCCGGTGTAGAAGGCCAGGTAGACGTTGCCGTCCGGCGGCAGGGCGGGCGCCAGCAGCCAGCCCAGGCCGGCCAGCGCGCCCAGGGCGGCGGCCATGGCCGGCAGCCGCGCGCGCTCGGGCAGGCGCAGCGCCAGGCCGAACAGCAGGTAGAAGAACATCTCGTAGTTCAGCGTCCAGCCCGGGTGCAGCACGGGCGTGATCTCCTGCGCGCCCGGGCGCATCGCCGGCACGAACAGGTAGGACGCGACCACGTGCCAGGGGTCGTAGACCGTGCTTTGCAGCAGTTGCGGGGCGGCCATCAGCACGGCCACGGCCACCGAGGTGAGCAGCCAGTACAGCGGCACGATGCGCACGATGCGCTTGAGGTAGAAGCCTCCCGTCGAGACCGGCCTGCCCGCCGTGGTCAGCCACATGATGAAGCCGCTGATGACGAAGAACACGTCCACGCCGCCCGCCAGCCAGTACGGCCGGTAGCCGTCGTAGCCCATGCGCAGCAGCTGCGGCAGCAGGTGGAAGGCCACCACCATCAGGGCGGCGACGGCGCGCAGGTACTGGATGGAGACCAGCGTCATCGCGCGGCCTCCGGCATGGTCGCCGCCGTCGCCGCTGCGGCGGCCGCCGTTGCCGGCGCTTCCGCCTCCGCGGCGCTGCGCTGCGCGGCCGGCAGGACGATCTCGTACCAAGGGCTGGGCGGCGCGTCCGGGCAGTCCAGCGCGGCGTAGGCCAGTTCGCCCTCGCGCGCCGTGCAGGCGGGCGGCAGCGCGGCCATGCGCGCGCCCTTGCCGTCCAGGGGGAACACGGCCGGCGCTGCGGAGGCGGACGCGCGCCAGCCCAGGCGCAGCGCCGGCTGCGCCAGCCAGGCCGGCGGATGCGCGTCGAAGGGGCCGGACGGCGCGCCGCTGCCGGCGGCGGGCTCGAAGGTCAGCCAGTCCGCGCGGCCGGGGTAGGGGGCCGGCTCTTGCGGGCGCGCCGGGATGGAGCCCGGCTGGGTGCCGCGGGTGGCGCTGCCCACGCTGAGCAGCAGGCGCTGCGAGCGCGCCAGCGGCAGTCCGTCCAGCGGGGTGAGCAGCAGCGCGGCCGGGACTTCCGGGCCGCCCGCGGGCGCGTCCAGCCACAGCGGCCCGGCCTGCGCGCGCAGGCCGGCGACGCGCCCGAAGGCGCCCCAGGCCTGGGCGATGTCGAGCACCGCGCGCTGCGCGGCCGGGTCGTAGGCCAGGCTGCCGTCCGGGGTGGCGTAGGGCGCGCGCGCGTCGGGCGGCGCGCCGTCGATTTCGGCCGCGGATGCACCCGGCGCCCCGGCGGATGCGCCCGGGGATCCGGCAGCGCCGCCGCCGGGCTCGTTGCCGGCCGCGCCTTCGCGCGCATCCACCCCCAGCTTCGCGCGCCAGCCCATCGCCGGCGTCACGCCGTAGCGGCCGGCCACCAGCCTTTCCAGGCCGTCGTAGGCGTCGGCCGCCGTGGCCGCCGCCCGCACGGCCGGCGGCGGGCGCAGCACCAGCGATTGCGCCGGCGGCGCGGGCAGCCCGGCGCGAAACAGCGCCGCGCTCTGCCCGACCAGCGCGTACTTGCCCCAGTCTCCGCTCAGGCTGAACAGATTGGGCGCGGGCTCGGGCCGCGGGCCGGTGGCGTAGTCGAAGAAGAACAGCCCGTCCCAGTCCTGCAGCGCGGCGACCAGCGCCGCCAGCGGCAGCGCCTCGGCGCTGCGCGGGTGCGGGAAGGGCTGGTTGAACTCGCTCAGCACGAAGGGCCGGCGCACGTCCCGGCGCAGCGACAGGGCCAGCAGCCGGTCGAGCTGGCCGCCGGTCAGCGACTGGTCGGGCACGCGCCAGTCGGTCATGTTCCAGCCGGAGGGGAATTCCGGGTGGGCCACGTAGAAGTGCTCGTCCAGGTAATCCATGCCGGCCTGCGAGTCCAGGTTGAGCAGGCCGCCGTAGACCATCTGCGTGCCCGTCACCGGCACCCGCGCGTCGGTTTCCTGGTGGACGACGGCGCGCATGGCCTCGTAATAGGCCCGGTCGGTATCGGCCAGGAAGCGCAGGAAGTCCTCGACCCGGCGCGCCGGCCCGTCCGCCGCCGCGCCCGCGCCGTCCAGCACCCGGCCGGCCAGGCGCCGCAGCCTGGCCGACACCTCGCCCGCCATCTGGCCGAGCAGCGTGCCGGCCGCGCCGGCCGCATCCGCGCCGTCGGGCGCCACCATGGGCACCGGCTGGCCCGCCGCCGGGCAGGCCTGGCGCCACGCCGCGCAGGCCGCTTCGGGCGAGCCGTAGCGGGCGGCCAGCCAGTCCTGCCATTTGTCCTGCAGGATCTGCGCATAGCCGGGCGGCACCGCGTCGCGCCATTCGCGCCGCTGCCAGGCGGCCAGCAGCGAGGACTCGTTGCTGATCTCCACCATGGCCAGCGCCGGGCTGCCGCGCAGTTCCAGCGCGCGCAGCAATTGCCGGGCGTAGTCCTGCTGCAGGGCGATCATGCGCGGATGGTAGGCGTGCAGCGGCGCGCCCACGGGCGGGCGCGCGGCCAGCGCGGGCAGCCCGTCGACCTCCGGCCGGAAGCGGTAGCCCACGCGCAGGTTCAGGTTGACGTAGATGCCTTCCTGGGCCAGCGCGCGGACGAAGGCGCGCAGCCGCTCGACCGCCTGGGGGCTGAAGCTGGGGTAGGGGCCCGGCGTCAGGATGCTGTCCGGCGGGTCGACCTGCGTGCCCGGCAGCGAATCCAGGTGATGCAGGCGCACGGCGTTGAACCCCAGCTTGCGCAGCCGGCGGGCGTAGGCGCGGGCCTCGCCGGGCGGCGGGAAGTTGGCCGAAAAGCTCAGGTTGACGCCGAACAGCCGGGTGCGCACGTCGTCTGCCGTATCGGCCAGGCCGTCCGGCCCGACCTGGTAGAAGTGCGCGCCGCGCACGACCAGCCGCGAGCCTGCGTCCAGCGGCCGGTTCAGGCCCGAGGCATCGGGGGCGCCCGCCAGCGCGTCCTCGTCGACGGCGAAGACGTAGCGGCGCGGCTGGCCGTCGGCGGCCGGCGGCAGGGCGCCCGCCGCCGGGCCGGCGCAGGCGGCCGCCAGCGCCGCCATCCCCAGCCGGCGCGCCAGTTCACGCATATCCGCGCAGCCCCATGGGCGCCGGCGCGGGCGCGGCCCGCCGGCGGTGCAGATGCAGGGTGGCCGACACGGCCGTGGACGAATAGATGAAGAAGATGTTCTGGAACAGGACGTCCTTGAGCAGCTCGCTCTCGGAGAAATTGTTGATCGCCATCAGCGCCAGCAGCCCCAGGTGGACCGCGGCGGTCTGGCGGTCCACGCGCATCAGCCGGGCCAGCTGCGCCAGGTGCCAGACGAGCATGCCCGCCATCAGCGCCAGGCCGGCCGCGCCCAGTTCGTTCAGGATGTCGAGGTAGCCGTTGTGCGCGGTCAGCGGCATCCAGTGCAGCGCGTCGGCGATGTACTGCGACGGCCCGCCCGCGCCCAGCCAGAAGGCGCCGTAGCCCACGCCCAGCCACGGCCGGTGCGCCACCGACAGCAGGACCAGGTCCCAGAGCTCCGAGCGGCCGGTCAGGTCGGTGCTCTTGTTGAACAGCGCGGTCACCGGCCCGGCCAGCTCGTCCCAGGTGGGCAGGCGGTTGGCGTAGACGTAGAAGAAATGCAGGCCGACCAGCGCCGCCACGAAGCACAGCAGCGCGGCCGCCGGCAGCACGTGCCGGTCGGCCCAGTAGCGCCGGCGCAGCAGCAGGTAGATCGCCGAGCCGGCCGCCGCGACCAGCAGCGCCGTGCTGCTTCGGGCCATGACCAGCACGAACACGCTGAACAGCAGCCCGGCCAGGCAGCGGCCCGGATGCGCCCGGTCGTCCAGCATGGCCCACAGCCACAGCACCGTGCAGAAGGCGCAGATGCTGCCCAGCATGTTCTTGTGCCACAGGATGCCGCGCCAGGCCCCGCCCAGCGCCAGGTCGGTGCCCACCGACGGCGCGGCCACGGCCACCGCGGCCGACAGCGCGGCCAGCACGGTCAGCGTGGCCAGCACCGTGCGCAGCAGCTGGCGCGCGTCGACCAGCGGCGGGCCGGCCGCCGTGCCGATCAGCACCAGCCCGACGACCAGCGCGATGCGCTTGACCGTGATGTCCGGCGCGGCCGACCACAGCGCGCTGGCCAGGCCCAGCGCCAGCACGCCCAGCAGGAAGGGGTTGACGCGCAGCAGCGCGGCCCAGGCCTCGTCGCGCCGCCGCCAGGCCAGCCAGGCGGCGGCCGCGAACAGCGAGCCGTACTGCAGCTGGCGCAGCCAGGAGCCGTCGACGATGTGATGGCTTTCGTGCAGCCCCGCCAGCGCGAACAGGGCCTGGGTGGACACCAGCGTGAACACCGCGCTCAGCGCGATCAGCGCCCGGGCCAGCCGCCGTTCGGCATGGGTGGGGGCATGCATGGAGCCACCCTAGCGCGCGCGGCCCGCGCCGGCGCGCTCGGCCAGGGCACGCAGGCGCGCCAGCAGGCCCGCGCCCCAGCCGGCCGGGCGGGGCGCGGCGGCGTTGTACACGGCTCCCAGCAGCCGCGCGCCGGCCGACTGCATCCTGTCCTGCGCCCGGCGCAGCTCGCTGACCCGCGTGCCGTCCTGGCGGCTGGCCAGCACGCAGGCGTCGACCTGCCTGCCGATCAGCTGGGCGTCCGAATAGCGGTTGACCGCCGGGGTATCGACGATGCAGATGTCGAAGCCGTCCTGCCAGCGGCGGATCAGGTGGCGCAGCGCCGGCTCGGCCAGGATCTCGGCCGGGTTGGGCGGCAGCGGCCCCGAGGCCAGCACGTGCAGCAGCGGGAAGTCCGGCACCGGCCGGCCGGGCTCGGGCCCGGGCGCGGCCCGCCCGGCCAGGATGGCCGACAGGCCCGGGCCCGTGTCGCCCGGGATGTCGAACAGCCGGGTCTTGCCGCGCGTGCGCAGGTCGGCGTCGATCAGCAGGGTGCGGAAGCCCGACTGCGAGAACGCGATCGCCAGGCTGGCGGCCAGGTAGCTCTTGCCTTCGCCGTCGCCGGGGCTGACCACGGCGATCGACGGCTTGTCGCAGCCTTCCAGGCGGATGGAGATCTCGGCGCGGACCTGGCGCACGGCCTCGGCCTGGGCGCTGAAGGGTTCGTGGGCGATGGCCAGCGAGGGGTGGACGGCGACGTGCGCCGCGCCCGCCATCGCATAGCTGAACTGGGCGGCCAGCGCGTGCTGGATGTCGCGCTCGGCCAGCAGGCCCAGCCGGATGGCCGCTTCGCCGAAGCGCAGGCCGTGGGCGCGCTGGAAGTCGACGATGCGCCGCACCTCGTCCGGCCCCAGCAGGCCGGCGGCCACCAGCCGGTCGCCCATGCGGTCTTCCGGGCGGGGGCCGGCGGCTGCGCCGGACGGGGCGGGCGTAGCCTGCACGGCGGACGGCATGGGGCGCGTGGCCGGGGCCCGGGGCGCGGGCAGGGCGGGCGCCGAGGCAGCGAAGGCCTCCTGCTCGGGCAGGCCCGCCGCGGCTTCGGGCGGTCGGGCCGGCGCCTCCGGCTGCGCCGCCAGCTCGCCGGCACGCCGGGTGCGGAAGGGCGTCACCGATCGGTTCATGCCCGTCCCCCTTGCGGCCGGGCGCCCTCGTCCCCGGGCGCCGGCAGGGGCAGGGCGGCGGGCGAGGGCAGGTAGTAGCCGATGCGCCCCAGCAGCGGCAGGCCGGGCCGCGCCACGTCCTGCGCGCAGCGCACGCGGCGCTGCAGCAGCTCCAGCAGCAGCGCCGCGCACAGCCCGGCGAGCAGCCCGACCACCACGCTGGCCGCCAGGCTGAGCAGCACGCGCGGGCGCGAGCGCCGGTCCGGCAGGTCGGCCGCGCGCAGCACGGTCAGGCTGGGCGGGGTGATGGTGCTGGCCATCAGCAGGCCGTCGTACTTCTGCAAGGCGGTGCGGTAGACCTGCTCGACGCTGGCCAATTGGCGCTGGTAGGACATGATGCGGTCGCGGTGGGTCTTCTGCTCCAGCAGCAGCGCGCGCTGCCGGTCGATGTCGGCGAGCAGGGCCTTTTCCTGGGCCTGCAGCATGCCGGCCTCGTTCTGCCGGCGCACGTGGGCCGCCTGCGCCTCGCTGCGGATGCGCGCGGCGAGCCCGTCGCGCTCGGCGGCCAGCCCGCGCACCGTGGGGTGGCGCGGGCCGAGCACGGCGGCCGCGTCGTTCAGGCGCTGGCTGACGCCGCTCAGCCCGGCCTTGAGCGCGTCGATGACCGGCAGCCCGGCGATTTCCGGCAGGTCCTCGACCCGCACGCCGTCGGCCAGCATGCGGCGCGCGGCCTCGCCGGCGGCCTGGGCCTGCTGGCGGCGGCTCTGCAGCTGGGCGAGCTGGGTGGTCAGCTCGTTGAGCTGGCGCGTGGCCAGGTCGTTCTGCTCGCTGGGGTCGAGGATGCCGGTCTCCTGCTGGTAGCGGGTGAGCCGTTCCTGGATGGCGTCGGCCTCGCGGCGCAGCTCCTCGAGCTGGGTGTTGTACTGCTCGCTGCGCGAGCGCGCCGCGCGGCCGGCGATCTGCTGGCTGACGGATATATAGGCGTTGACGATGGCGTTGGCCAGGTCGCGCGCCTCCTGCGGCGAGCGCGCCGAATACGATACGGTGATGACGCGGCTGTTGCCGCCGCGGCTCAGGCGGGTCGAGCGCACGATGCCGTCGATCAGCGCGCGGTGCGCGCGGCTCTCGCCCAGCTTGCGCGCCGATTCGCGGTAGGCGTCGGTCTGCGCCAGGTCCAGCGCCCGGGCCGCTTCCTCGGCCACCACCTCGCTGCCCAGCAGGTCGAGCTGGGTCTGCAGGTAGCTGTCGTCCAGCAGCGGCGACAATTCGCGCCCGGCGACCGGGTTTTCCTCGGGATAATCTATATAAACGTCGGCCGAGGCCGTCCAGACCGAAGGCAGGACCAGCACCAGCAGCGCAGTGGCCGCGACGATGGCGCCGGCCACGCGCAGGATGAGGCGGCGGCGCGCGGCGACGATGGCCGCCAGTTGTTCGACGGACAGCAGCCCGGGCGTGCCGGGGCCGTGGGCGAGGGCGGGGTCTGCGCTGTAGGTCTGCATGGGGCGGGGGATCGGGCAGCGCGGCAAACCGCCGCTCCGTTCAGAAATGAATGGTAAGAACGGCTTGCAAAGGCCGGAGTTTAGCGGAGCCGGCCGCCGCCCAGCGTGAAAATGGGGCCGCCGCGCAACAGTTTGCCGTCCTTGACGTTGCTCCTGGCGGTTTATTCTGGTTGTTTTCCCTGAATATCGATTTATTGCGCTGCCCGGCGGCCCGCCGGTTACATGACACGCTGTGTCATCGATTCCCGCCCCACCCCCGGCCCGGCGGCATAATGGCCGGCAACGAGCGGGGGGCACAGCCCCCGGGGGCTCGCTTTTCACGCAAGCGGAACCACCATGAGCCAGACTCTCTACGACAAACTCTGGGACGCCCACGTCGTCCACCAGGAAGCCGACGGCACCTGCCTGCTGTACATCGACCGCCACCTCGTGCACGAGGTCACCAGCCCGCAGGCCTTCGAGGGCCTGGCCATGGCCGGGCGCAAGCCCTGGCGCATCAGCGCCAACCTGGCGGTGGCCGACCACAACGTGCCCACGCTGGGCCGCGCCGAAGGCATCGCCGACCCGGTCTCGCGCCTGCAGGTCGACACCCTGGACGCCAACTGCGACAAGCACGGCATCACCGAATTCCGCATGAACGACCTGCGCCAGGGCATCGTCCACGTGATCGGCCCGGAGCAGGGCGCCACGCTGCCCGGCATGACGGTGGTCTGCGGCGACTCGCACACCAGCACCCACGGCGCGGTGGGCGCGCTCGCCTTCGGCATCGGCACCTCCGAGGTCGAGCACGTGCTGGCCACCCAGACCCTGCTCATGAAGAAGAGCAAGAACATGCTGGTCAAGGTCGAGGGCGAGCTGCCCTTCGGCTGTACCGCCAAGGACCTGATCCTGCACGTGATCGGCATCATCGGCACGGCCGGCGGCACCGGCCACGCCATCGAGTTCGCCGGCAGCACCGTGCGCTCGCTGTCGGTCGAAGGCCGCATGACGGTGTGCAACATGGCCATCGAGGCGGGCGCCCGCTCGGGCATGGTGGCCGTCGACGACAAGACCATCGAATACTTCCGCAACCGTCCCTTCGCGCCCGCCGGCGTGCTCTGGGACCAGGCCGTGGCCTACTGGCGAACCCTGCATTCCGACCCCGGCGCGCGCTTCGACCGCGTGGTCGAGGTCGACGCGCGCGACATCCGCCCGCAGCTCACCTGGGGCACCTCGCCCGAAATGGTGCTGCCGGTCGATTCGCGCGTGCCCGACCCCGACCGCGAGAAGGACGACGTGCGCCGCAGCGGCATGGAGCGCGCCCTGCAATACATGGGCCTGACTCCCAACACGCCGCTGACCGACATCCGCGTGGACCGCGTCTTCATCGGCTCGTGCACCAACTCGCGCATCGAGGACCTGCGCGCGGCCGCCGCCGTGGCGCGCGGCAAGCGCGTGGCCGCCAACGTCCGGCAGGCCATGGTCGTGCCGGGCTCCGGCCTGGTCAAGCAGCAGGCCGAGCGCGAAGGCCTGGACAAGATCTTCATCGAGTCCGGCTTCGAGTGGCGCGAGCCCGGCTGTTCCATGTGCCTGGCCATGAACGACGACCGGCTCGAGCCGGGCGAGCGCTGCGCCTCCACGTCCAACCGCAACTTCGAGGGCCGCCAGGGCCAGGGCGGGCGCACCCACCTGGTCAGCCCGGCCATGGCCGCCGCCGCCGCCATCGCCGGCCACTTCGTAGACGTCCGCACTTTCCGGTAAACCATCATGCAAGCCTTTACCATCCACGAAGGCCTGGTCGCCCCGCTCGACCGGGAAAACGTCGACACCGACCTCATCATCCCCAAGCAGTTCCTCAAGTCGATCCAGCGCACCGGCTTCGGCCCCAACCTGTTCGACGAGCTGCGCTACAAGGACCACGGCGAGCCGGGCATGGACAACAGCAAGCGCCCGCTCAACCCGGATTTCGTGCTCAACCAGCAGCGCTACCAGGGCGCCTCCATCCTGCTGGCGCGCAAGAACTTCGGCTGCGGCTCCAGCCGCGAGCACGCGCCCTGGGCGCTGATGCAGTACGGCTTTCGCGCCATCATCGCGCCGTCCTACGCGGACATCTTCTTCAACAACAGCTTCAAGAACGGCCTGCTGCCCATCATCCTGTCCGAGCTGGAAGTGGCCCGCCTGTTCGACGAGGTGCGCGGCTTCGTGGGCTACAAGCTGCGCATCGACCTGGAGAACCAGGTGGTGGTCACGCCCGAGGGCCGCTCGCTGTCCTTCGAGGTGGACGAGTTCCGCAAGTACTGTCTGCTCAACGGCTTCGACGACATCGGCCTGACCCTGCGCCGCTCGGACCAGATCCGCGCCTTCGAAGCCGAGCGCCTGGCCCGCCATCCGTGGCTGGACGTGCGGCCAATAGGATAGGCCCACCCCCGAGGCGCTGCGCGCCGCCCACCTCGCGGCTTGCAAGCCGCTCGGATTCGCCAGGCGCGGGACAGTCCTCAAGGACTGTCCCGCGTCCGGGCTCATCCCCCTCAAGGGGGCGACGCTGGCGGACCGGCAAAGCCGGCT
>Ga0182737_1000685_pt1 | contig 43122 bp, 43 predicted proteins | sample eDN5th30CBELigOP_FD_128878 | JGI IMG/M metagenome (GOLD analysis project Ga0182737, IMG submission 128878) | Enriched Organic Plus compost microbial communities from Emeryville, California, USA - eDNA 5th pass 30_C BE-Lig OP (version 2) (version 2) ... | reverse complement strand
GCGCGATGACGTGCTCGGTGTCTTCGGCGATCCCGAGATCACGGGTAAGCCCGCCGGCGACGACCTGCGCGAGGGCAAGCGCACCGTCCTGGTGGGCCGCGCGCTCGAACTCGTGGGTCCGTCGGAGCGCTCGGGCCTCCTCGCCGCACTCGGCACCGATGACGGTGTCGCCGCGGCACGCGATCTGATCCGTGCCAGCGGCGCTCTCGAGGCGATCGAAGCCGATATCGCCGATCTCGAGGCCGAGGCCGACGCCGCGATCGATCGTCTGGATCAGCAGGCCCAGGCGGTGCTGCGTCCGCTCGCGCTCAGAGCAACCCGTCGAGCTCGCTGACGACGAGCCCAGGGCAGTCCGCCGGCCCCGGCATCAGCACGACACAGAACGCCCGCGCCTGCGCGGTGCTGTCGCGCAGCAGCCCCAGCACCGTGACGACCAGGTCCGGGTCGTGCTCGGAGAGCTCGACCGCACCGTCCCACACCAGCACGGTCGCGTCGTCGAGGCGGTCGGCGAGCACGTCCCACCAGGCGTCCAGATTGCGCCCGAACCAGTCCGGTAGCGACCAATCGCGCTGCAGCGCGTCATAGAGATCGTCTCGTCCGCGGGCCTGCGTGGTGTCGAGCCGCAGGCCGACCCACCCGGCGGCGTGCGCCTCTCCCAGCAGATCGCGACCGGGGTCGCCACGCCACACGAACACGTCGGGCGACGTCGCCCCGGCCAGGACGGAGCTGAAGGTCGCGGTCATTCTCGGTCCACCTTTCCGGCGCGTAGGAGCTCGAACGAGCCGTAGTGGTCGTCGGAGTAGTACACCTCGCCGGCACCGCCCACGACGAGGCGCCGCGCACCGCGATCGTCCGACCCCGGAGTCGGAACGGTGTACTCGTGCCAGTAGCCGCGCGGATGGTGCGGGAGCAGGCCTTCACGGTTCATGAACACCACGCCGTCGCGGGAGTACGGGAACGGGCCTCCGGCGTCGATCAGGTCCAGCGTCCGGCCCACCTCCGCCGGCAGGCCCGCGGGCAGCGAAGCCGTCGGGCGCGAGGTGGAAGGAACGGCACTGCTCGTGGCGCCCGGACCGGGCGCCGCCTCGGGCGGCGCATCGCGATCGCCCTGCGCCCACCACCACAGCAGCGCGACCAGGACCAGCGCGATCAGCGAGATCCATTGCTTCCGGCGCACCGGACCATCCTGACCCACGTCGTGGTGCCGCGGCGAGTCCCTGCTCTCAGGATGTGAATCACATGACACTCCCGGCCGGGGCGTCCCTGTTCTTACACACCCGGTCCCTAGAATCAAGGGTGCCGGATCCAGGGGGGCGCAATGTTTGCGTTGAGGAGGAAGTGTGACGGTGACGGGTGATGACGCCCTGGTGGGTCGCGTCCTCGACGGTCGCTACCTCATCGGCGAGCGCATCGCACGCGGCGGCATGGCCAGCGTGTTCCGAGCCGTCGACCAGCGCCTCGATCGCGAGGTCGCGCTCAAGGTCATGCACACCGGCATGGGCGACGACGGCGAGTTCACCCACCGGTTCCAACGCGAGGCACGATCGGCCGCCAAGCTGAACCACCGCAATGTCGTCTCGGTGTTCGACCAGGGGCACGACGGCGACATCACGTACCTGGTCATGGAGTATGTCCCCGGGCGCACCCTGCGGCACGTGATGCGCGACGAAGCGCCGATGCCGCCGCTACGGGCGATGCAGCTGACCGAGCAGGTGCTCATCGCCCTGTCCGCGGCCCACGCGGCCAGCATCATCCATCGCGACGTCAAACCCGAGAACGTGCTGATCACGCCCGATGGCGAGATCAAAGTCGCCGACTTCGGCCTGGCCCGTGCCGTCAGCGCCGCTACGACCGCCACCGGCGGCACCCTGATCGGCACCGTGTCGTACCTGGCGCCTGAGATCGTGCTGCACGACGGCGCCGACGCCCGCTCCGATGTGTACGCCGTCGGCGCGATGATCTACGAGATGCTCACGGGCCAGAAGCCGCATGCAGGCGACTCCCCGATCCAGGTCGCCTACAAGCACGTGCACCAGGACATCGCCCCTCCGTCGCACGCCGTCGAGGGCATACCCGACTACGTCGACGCCCTCGTCGCCCGGGCCACGGTGCGGGACCGCGATCAACGGTCGACCGACGCGCGGGTCCTCCTGCAACAAGTCCGCACCGTGAAACGTGCACTCGAAGCCGGCGTCACCGAGGATCCCGACCTGGTCGCCGACCTGATGCCGCGCGTCATGCCCGACCAGCCCGTCGATTTCGATGACGAACCCGCCGCCTCGGCCGGAGTCTCCGAGAAGACCCAGGCGGTCTCGCTCGGCGCGGCGGCGCTGGCGGCCGGTGACTCCGATCCCACCCAGGCGGTCACCGGTGCCTCCGAGGCGCCGGTCACGGAGCACACCGTCGCCTGGACCTCGTCCGATCGGCCGCCCGGCCGGGGCGACGGCGATCCCGCGGTCGCGACCGGGTTCCATCCGGCCATGGGATCGGCCGAGTACAAGACCCAGCGGCAGGCGAGCAGCCATGACCGCCGGGGCCGCATGCTGCTGATCGGTGCGATCATCGCGGCCCTGCTGGTCGGTGTGCTCGGATGGTGGTTCGCCGACGGCCGTTATGTCGACGCCCCGTCGCTCGTGGGCAGCGCCGAGGGGCAGGCCAAGCAGGAGGCGATCAAGGCCGGCTTCACGTTCAAGGTCGCCGACCGGCGGTTCTCCGAGAAGGTGCCGGCCGGAGTCGTGATATCGACCGATCCCAAGCCAGGCGGCAACATCCTGCCCGGCGGCACGATCGAGGCGGTCATCTCCAAGGGCAAGGACCGGGTGTTCCTGCCGCAGGACCTCAAGGGCATGACGGTCGACGAGGCCGAGGCGGCCCTGGGCGAGGTCGACCTCGTGATGGGCGACCAGACGCGCAAGTACGACGAGAAGGTCAAGAAGGACCGCGTCATCGGCGCCGTCAGCATCAAGCCCGATCAGGAACTCAAGCGGGGCACCACGGTCGATCTCTACATCAGTGACGGCAAGAAGCCGATCGACATCACCGATTTCACCGGCAAACCGTTCGCCGACGCCAAGAAGGCCCTCGAGAAGGCCGGCTTCAAGCTGAAGGTCACCGAGAAGTTCAGCGATGACGTCGCCAAGGGGATCGTGATGTCCCAGGACCCGTCCGAGGGCATCGGGCACAAGGGCGACACGATCCAGCTGACGGTCTCCAAGGGACCTGATCTGGTGACGGTCCCCAACGTCGTGGGCCGGTCGAAGAAGGACGCCACCAAGATCCTCGAGAAGGCGGGATTCAAGGTCACGGCTTTTCCGGGCAACTACACCGTGAATCGGCAGAGTCCCGGCGGTGGCGAGAAGGCCAGGCGAGGTTCGTCGGTCGGTATCAGTCCGTTCTGAACCGTCGCGCACGTCTAGACTGCCGCGGGTGACCGACCAGACTCCCCGCATCGCCCCAGGCACCTTCCGCGATCTCGGCCTGTTCAACTGGGCGTTCTCGCGCCTGGCCGGCAAGGTGACGGGCGGTCCGCCGCCCCATATCTTCACGACCCTCGGGCGCCAGCGCGGTTTGTTCCGCGGTTGGCTGCATTTCAGCGGCAAGCTGATGCCGGGCGGCAAGCTGGCCCGTCACGAGTCCGAACTGGTGATCCTGCGGGTCGCCCATCTGCGCGCGTGCGAGTACGAACGCGGCCACCACGAGCGCATCGGGCGCCGTGCCGGCCTGTCGAATCAGCAGATCGACCAGGTCGGCGATGCGGCCTGGGACGGCTGGACCGAACGTCAGCGCCTGCTGCTCGACGTCGCGACGGCCTTGGTGCAGACCAAGGACGTCGACGACCAGCTGTGGGCCCGCATGCGCGACGAACTGACCGAGCCCGAGTGCATCGAACTGCTCATGCTCGTGGGCCAGTACGACTCGCTCGCCACGACCCTGCTCACCCTGCGCGTCCAGCCCGAGCGTTGACGGTTTCCCAACTTAAGTTGGGAAACCGTCACCATCATGGGGAAATTTCCCTACGATCGTGGCTCTATCCCAACTTAAGTTGGGAAACAGCCACCCCCTCCATCAGCGGTCGGCGAGCATCTCAGCGGTCAGGAAAGCCAGCTCGAGGGACTGCGCGCGATTGAGGCGGGGATCGCACAGGGTCTCGTAGCGGGTCGCCAGATCCTCGGCCGAGACCCGCATGCCGCCGCCGAGGCACTCGGTGACGTCGTCACCCGTGAGCTCGACATGCAGACCGCCCGGCCAGGTGCCGAGCGAACGGTGCACCTCGAAGAAGCCCCGGACCTCGTCGATCACGTCGTCGAACTCTCGCGTCTTGTAGCCCGTGCTCGCCTCGAACGTGTTGCCGTGCATCGGATCGCACACCCACGCGACCTCGAGACCGGATGCCGTGACCTTCTCGATCAGAGGCGGCAGTCCGTCGCGGATCTTGCCGGCGCCGAAACGGGTCACGAACGTGACCTTGCCCGGGATGTGCTCGGGATTGAGCTTCTCGTACAAGGCGATGGCATCGTCGGCCGAACTCGTCGGCCCGAGCTTCACGCCGACCGGATTGGCGATGCGGCTCAGCAGCTCGACGTGAGCACCATCGAGCTGACGGGTGCGCTCACCGATCCACACGAAATGGCCCGACACGTCGTACGGCCGCGATGTGCGCTGATCGATGCGCGTCATCGCCTGCTCGTACTCCAGGATCAGCGCCTCGTGCGAGGAGAAGAAGTCGACCGTGTGGAACTCGTCGGGATCGACCCCGATGGCGTCCATGAACGCCAACGCCTTGTCGATCTCGCTGACCAGGCGCTGGTACCGGTCGCCGACCGGGCTGTTGCGCACGAAGTCGGTGTTCCACGAGTGCATCTGCCGCAGGTCGGCGTAGCCGCCGGTTGTGAACGCACGCGCCAGGTTCAGCGTCGCCGAGGATGCGTGGTAGACGTCGACGAGCCGCTGCGGATCGTGCGCCCGCGCCTCGGCGGTGAAGTCGAAGCCGTTGACCGCATCGCCGCGGTACGCAGGCAACGTCACCCCGTCACGGGTCTCGGTGTCGCTTGAGCGCGGCTTGGCGTACTGGCCGGCCAACCGGCCGACCTTCACCACGGGCACGCTCGCGGCGTAGGTCAACACCACGGCCATCGACAGCAGCACCCGCAGCTTGTTGCGCACGTTGTCGGCCGTGACACCCTCGAATGTCTCGGCACAATCGCCGCCCTGCAGCAGGAACGCCTCGCCGCGCGACACGGCGGCGAGCCGGTCGCGCAGCTGATCGCACTCGCCGGCGAACACCAGCGGCGGCATCCGGCGAAGGGTCTCGACCGCGGCGTCGCGGGCGGACTCGTCGGCGTACGTCGGCTGCTGGATGGCGCCGATCGCACGAAGCTCGTCAAGGCTGGGGATGTTCACCAGCCAAGTCTACGATCTCGCTCCTGGCGCGGGCCCCGGGGATCGCGTCGGGTGAGCGGTGCCCTAGCGTCCGAATTTCGTCCCAACGCCGACGAAACGGGCGCAGACTCACCGCCGCGCACATCGCCGGGGGCGAACGGACGCAGACTCACCGCCCACCCGGGTCATCAGCCGAAGAGCACTTCGGCCTCGGCGTACAGGGACGGATCGACGACCTTGAGCTCGCCGGTGCCCTCCGCGAGCGGGACGCGGACGATGTCGGTGCCGCGCAGCGCCATCATCGTGCCGTAATCGCCTTCGTGCACGGCGGTGATGGCGTGCAGACCGAAGCGGGTCGCCAGCCAGCGGTCGAAGGCCGTGGGCGTGCCGCCGCGCTGGATGTGACCGAGCACCACGGCGCGGGCCTCCTTGCCGGTGCGCTCCTCGATCTCGTGGGCGAGCCGGTCGCCGATGCCGCCGAGACGGACGTGTCCGAACGCGTCCTTCTCCCCCGACACCAACGTCATGGAGCCTCCTTCAGCGGGCACCGCTCCTTCCGAGACCACGATGATCGGCGAGAAGCGCGTGGCGAAGCGGCTCTCGACCTGTTCGCAGACCTTCTCGATGTCGAACGGCCGCTCGGGGATCAAGATGATGTTGGCTCCCCCGGCCAGGCCGCTGTGCAGCGCGATCCAGCCGGCGTGGCGACCCATGACCTCGACGACGAGGACTCGGTGATGGGACTCCGCCGTGGTGTGCAGCCGGTCGATGGCCTCCATCGCGATGTTGACGGCGGTGTCGAAACCGAATGTGAAGTCGGTGCCCGACAGATCGTTGTCGATCGTCTTGGGGACCCCGACGACGTTCACGCCCAGATCGGCCAGCTTGGTCGCGACGCCGAGTGTGTCCTCGCCGCCGATCGCGATCAGCGCATCGCAGCCCCGGGCCGCCAGATTGTCCTTGATGCGTTCGACACCACCCTCGACGGCGAAGGGATTGGTGCGCGACGAGCCGAGGATCGTGCCGCCGCGCGGCAGGATGCCACGCACCTCGTCGACGCCCAGCGTCATCGTGTGGTTCTCCAGCGGGCCTCGCCAGCCGTCGCGGAAGCCCACGAACTCGTGGCCGTACTCCTGCACGCCCTTGCGGACCACGCCGCGGATCACCGCGTTGAGCCCCGGACAATCGCCCCCACCGGTCAGCACGCCGACGCGCATGTCTCCTCCTGGATCACGTGACAGTCACCACGGTAGCGAAGCCATCGCGTGTCGGCCGAGCACGAGTCACTCAGGGCGTATCTCGTCCCAGACCTCGTCGGACTCGGCACGCGCCGCGACCTTCTCGGCCTCGCGCTGACGCTCCTTGTCGCGCTTCTTGGCGTCCTGGGCGTACAGGTCGACGTACTCCTGGCCGGACAGCCGCATGATCTCGTACATGACCTCGTCGGTGATGGCGCGCAGAATGTATCGATCGTCCTGCATGCCCTCGTAACGGCTGAAGTCCAGCGGCGCACCGAACCTGACGCCGGGCCGCGCGAACTTGCCGAAGACCTTGCCCGGTGGGGCGACGACGTCGGTGTTGATGACCGCGACCGGGATGACCGGCACCCCGGCTTCGAGGGCCAGGCGCGCCACGCCGGTGCGACCGCGGTACAGCAGACCGTCGTGCGAGCGGGTGCCTTCGGGGTAGATGCCGCACACCTCGCCCTCGGACAGCAGCCGCAGCTGGGTCTTGATCGCGCCGGCCGCTGCCGATCCGCTGGAGCGGTCGATCGGCACCTGGCCCGATCCGGAGAAGAACTTCTTCTGCAGCCAGCCCTTGATGCCCGGGGTCTCGAAGTACTCGGCCTTGGCCACGAACGTGACCCGCCGCGGGATCACCAGCGGCATGAACAACCAGTCGGAGTACGACAGGTGGTTGCTCGCCAGGATCACGGCGCCCTCGCGCGGCACGTTCTCGGTACCCTCGGCCCACGGTCGGAAGATCAGCTTGAGCAGCGGTCCAATCGCCAGGAACTTCAAGAACCAGTAGAACACGCACAGGACACTACTCTGGGCGACCTGTTCTGGGCAGGACGTGTCGGCGATGATGGACACATGACCTCCGCCTCCGCGCTTCCCGTCCGCCCCGGCGCCGAGCCGTTCGACAGCGACGGCGGACCGGTGGGTGTTCTGCTGAGCCATGGATTCACCGGTTCACCGGCGTCGATGCGCCCGTGGGGCGAGTTCCTCGCGGCCCGCGGTCATACCGTGCGCGTACCCCGTCTGCCGGGTCACGGCACGACGTGGCAGGACATGAACCGGACCCGGTGGGACGACTGGTACGGCGAACTGGAGCGGGCTCTCACGGATCTGAGGTCCCGATGCGACCGGCTCGTGGTCGGCGGGCTGTCGATGGGCGGCGCCCTGGCGCTGCGCCTGGCCGAGCGCCATCAGGACATCGCGGCCGTCATGGTCGTCAATCCGGCCGTGGCGTCCTCGCGGTTCGACGTGCGGCTCGTGCCCGCCCTCAAGTGGGTCGTTCCGTCGATGCCTGGCATCGGCAACGACATCAAGAAGACCGGGGCCGACGAGATCGGCTACGACCGCACGCCGCTGAAGGCCCTCGGCTCGATGCTGACGGCCTGGAAGCAGACCCGCGCCGAGCTCGGCGCGATCCGCGCTCCCCTGCTGTACTTCCGCTCCACCGAGGACCACGTCGTCGACGAGGCTTCCGAGCCGTTGATCCTCGACGGCGTCTCGTCGTCGGTACGCGAGGTCGTCCGGCTCGAGAACAGCTATCACGTCGCGACGATCGATCAGGACGCCCCGATCATCTTCGAGCGGTCAGCCGCCTTCATCGACGAGCATGCCCGTGCCTGATCCCGACGAGAACGGCGACGAGTTCGACCGGATCGTCGAACAGCTCGACCTTGATCTGTCGTTCCCCGAGACGGAGCCGCCCGCCTCGCTCACCGACGACGAGGTCGACCGGTGGACGCGCACCCCGGAGCCGGTCGATGAGGAGGCCGAGCCGTTCTACCGCCGCGTCGAGCTGCCGGCTCGCCCCTTGCGTCTCGGTACGTCGCTGGCCTGGGTCGCGGTCGTCGGCGGGCCGCTCCTGCTGGTCGCCTGCACCGTCTTCGGGTACATCGTGCCCCGTTCGATGCTCACCGGACTTGTCCTGCTGTTCGTCGCGGGCGCGGTGTACCTGTTCTCCCAGTTGCCCGAGCGCGGTCCCGCCGATCCCGACGCCCCCGACGACGGCGCAGTTCTCTAGGCCGGGTCTGGTCCGGCCTCGAGCGTTTCGCGGACCATCGCGATCGCCGGGGAGTCCGGCTGGATCGCCTCGGCGGCGCTGAGGTGCGCGCGTGCGTCCTCGAGCCGCCCGAGGCGTGCTGAGAGCTCGGCCAGGTAGATCAGGGCGGCGAAGCGGTGCTGTGGGGCCGCGGCCAGGCCATGGCGCTCGAACGCCGACTGTCGGGGGCCAGGCGCAGCCGGCGGGGGTGGCGGCGGCACGACGCCGCCGGGGGCGGGCAAGGAGACGTCTGCGGTCGCCGGATCCGGGGGCGCGAGCGGGGCCGACGGAGTCGGTGCCGCTGCGGCGTCGACGACGGCCCGTTCGGGTTCCGGTTCGGGTTCGGGCTCCGGTTCAGGTTCGGGTTCAGCCTCGGGTTCCGGTTCAACCTCGGGCTCGGGCTCGGGCTCCGGTTCAGGTTCAGCCTCGGGCTCGGGCTCGGGTTCGGGTTCCGACTCCAGCTCCGGCTCCGGCATCGGAGGCAGCGGCGACACCTCGGCGTCGGCGATCTCGTCGGCACTCTCGTGGGTCTCCTCGACCGCGCGGACGACTCGGATCCGGTTGCCCCCGGTGTCGACCAGGCTGAAGCCGATCTGACCGTCGGACGACGCACTCGGCAGGATCAGCCTCGGGAATCCCGTGGCCGGCACCTCGCCGTAATGGTCGATCAGACCCTGCGCCCAGCGCTCGAGCACCGGCGCCGGGTCGGGGACGGCCAGCAGACAGGCTCCGTACGACGCCTCCGGATCGAGTCCGGCGACGACGAAGTAGTGCAGTTCGATGCCGTCGGCGGAGCGCAGAGCCAGATAGGGACGCGGGTGGTCCTGACGGAACGTGATCTCGAAGCCGAGGGCCTGTCCCAGCTCGGCCGCCGCGTCGATCGACACGCACGGCAGCAGTGGAACGGCCCGGACACCGGACGAGACATGGTCGGTCGTGCTCACGTGGACCGCCCCCGCCGGTTCGTCGTGCGCCGAGTCGAGGTGCGACGCGCCGGCGTGCGGAGGCCCGCCGCCTGGCGCGACCGTGCCGTGGCCCGCGCTCCTGGTTGCCGTGGACGCCTGCGCCGGGCGGCGATCCGAGCCATGTCGGCAGCACCGATCATGCCCGCATCGGGACCCAGATGCGCCCGGACGATCAGCGCCTCCTGACGGAAACCCCGGCCCGTGAGCCGCTGACCGAAGGCAGAGCGCGCGGGGCCGAGCAGCAACTCCCCGGCGTCGCTGGCGCCGCCGCCGATGACGAACAGCCCTGGATCGAGTGCGGCCGCCAGATTCGCGAGGCCGGTGCCGAGCCATCGGCCGACGTCATCGATCCACTCGCGACACTGCTCGTCGCCGGCCACCGCGGCCTCGGTGACCAGGGCTCCCGTGACATCGTCGAGCTCTCCGGCTCGTTCGAGCAGGCGGCGGCCGAGATCCGTGCCGGCTTCGGCGGCCTCGCGCGCGTGGCGTGTCAGCACGCGGCCACTGGCGTACTGCTCCCAGCATCCCCGCTGGCCGCACGGGCACTCACGGCCGTCGGGCACGACCTGCATGTGCCCGAACTCCCCCGCGATGCCGTACTGACCCCGGTACGGCTGACCGTCGAGCACGATCGCCCCGCCGATGCCGGTACCGAGCGTGATGATCACGACGTCGGTCTGGTTCTGCGCCGCCCCGAAGCGGTACTCGGCCCAGCCCGCGCAGTTGGCGTCGTTGTCGACCAGCACCGGGAGCCCGACCCGTCGCGACACGGCATCGCGCAACGGCTCGTGCCGCCAGGCCAGGTGCGGCGCGAACACCACGGTCGACTGAGTGGCGTCGACGAATCCAGCCGCACCGATGCCGACCGCGCGGACGGTCGGATGCTTGTCGTGCAGCTCGTCGGTGACCTCGGTGAGGGCATCGAGCACGAGCGCCCGGTCGGTGCCCGGCGTCTGCCTGCGGGCCCGATCGATGACATTGCCGTCCTCGTCGATCACGCCGGCGGCGATCTTCGTGCCACCGATGTCGATGCCGATCGCGAGCCGCTCGGGGATCAGGCCACGACGCTCCGCCATCAGGCGTCCACCCGGGACAGGTCCGCGGCACCGACCAATCCGGCCTGATTGCCCAGCGTGGCCGGCCGCACCTCGATCGTAGGGCGGTGCTCGGCCGCCGGAAGATGACGCTCGAATGCATCGCGCAGCGGGCGCATCAGCAGATCAGCGGCCTCGATGACGCCCCCTCCGATCACGACGACGGCCGGGTCGAGGACCGCGGCCAGGCTCGCGATACCTTCGCCGGCCCAGCGGCCCAGATCGGCCAGGAGTTCACGGGCGAGCTCGTCGCCGCTCTGCGCGGCGGCCGTGATCTCGGGGCCCAGAAGCCCGTCGTCGTCCTCGGCCAGCGCGTGCAAGGCGGCCGCCCGCGGATCCCCGGCCTCGAGACGCTCGTGCGCCGTGCGCACCAAGGCTCGGCCGCTGGCGTATTGCTCGAAGCAGCCGCGTTGACCGCAGCCGCACAGCACGCCGCCGGGGACGATGCGCAGATGTCCGATCTCGGCGGCCGACCCCGAGGCTCCCCGGAGCAGCCGCCCCCGGTGGACGACGCCACCCCCGATGCCTGTGCCGATCGTGACGAGCAACAGGTCGTCGACATCGGCTCCTGCGCCGAAGCGGAACTCGCCCCATGCTGCGGCGTTGGCGTCGTTCTCGACGACGACCGGAACACCGAGCAGACGCTGGACCTCCTCGCCCAAGGGCTCGTCGGACCAGGCGATGTTCGGCGCGAATCGGATCGTGGACCGATCGGATGAGACGAATCCGGCCGCACCGATGCCGACCGACGCCGTGGTTCCGGCCGAGACACGTTCGACCAGATCGGCGATCAGTGCCGGGATCTTCGCCGCATCGTCAGGAGTCGGCTCGGCGACCCGCTCGAGCAGCTCACCGGATCCGGAGACCAGGCCGACGGCGACCTTGGTGCCCCCGATGTCGACGCCCACCGCCGGCGGCAGTTGCTCGTTCTCCAGCATCGGCTCAGTCATGACGCCCCGTCGTCTGATCGCGAGTGGTCCGGAGGATTCACCGCCGCGTCGTACAGATCGCGTAAGGCCCGCAGCATCGTCGCGGCCGAGTCGGTGACCTGCTGGACCGCCTCGGGATGATCGCGTACGAAGGCCACCACGCCGCACACAGGACACCAGCCGTTAGGACAGGCGTGGTCATCCGTGCCGTTCGCGTCGCCGGGCGTCGCTTCGCCGCTGGGAGTACTCAGCGCACGGAGCAGGCGCAGGGCCTCCTGGCCGACCGAGCCGACCTCGTCAGCACCTTCCGGCCTGGTGTGATCGTGGGGTGTCGTCACGACGCCTCGAGCGACTCGACGCGCTTCTTGAGCCCCTTGAGCGCCGTGTCGATGATGACCTTCTCGGCCTTGCGTTTGAGCATGCCGAGCAACGGGATCGAGACATCGACCGAGAGCTGATAGGTGACCCGGGTGCTGTCGGCATCGACCGCATCGAGCTGGTACGTGCCGTCCATCGCCTTCAGCATGGAGGCACCGCCCGCCAACTGCCACGAGACGGACGCGTCGCTGTTCCAGGTGTAGGCCAGGTCGTACTCGTCGCGGATCGGCGTGGCATCGAGTACGAAATGCACCTGAGCCGGACGGTCGTCGGGACCTTCGACGACCTCGGCCGATCGCATACCCGTGGCCCACGACGGATAGGCCGCGAAATCGGCGATCACGGCCATGATCGCCGCGGGCGTCGCATCGATCACGATGTCGCTGCTGGTGCGCGCCATCACTGCTCCTCGGGCTGGTCGGCTGGCACTGGCTCACGGGCCAGTCGTCTCCGGTGCCGCCATGCTATCGGCCCGGCGACCCGCGAGCAGAACGCCGGGCACGGCGGCAGGTAACGTGCCCCCGTGAGCAACAGCGCGAACAGCAACCCCGGAAACCTCACGCTCGACGTCCTCGACCGTCTCGGTGAGCACCGTGACGACGTCGCGCTGGCACGCAAGGTCGGCGATGCATGGGTCGATGTCACGCTCGGCCAATTCCACGACGAGGTCCTCGCCGTGGCGCGGGGCCTGATCGCCTCGGGCGTCCAGGGCGGCGATCGCATCGCGGTCCTGTCGAAGACTCGCTACGAGTGGACCGTCGTCGACTACGCCATCTGGTGGATCGGCGGCGTCACGGTCCCGATCTACGAGACGTCCGCCGTCGCCCAGATCGAGTGGATCCTGTCCGACTCCGGTGCCGTCGCCGCGATCGCCGAGACCACCACGCACCGTGAGCGGATCGCCGAGGCCCGCAGCTCCTGCCCCGATCTGCGGGACGTGTGGACCATCGAGGACGACGGCATCGAGCAGTTGGTCGCAGCGGGCGCCGATATCGACGACGACGGCGTCGAGGCCCTGCGCGGCCAGGTCACCGCGGATTCACTCGCGACCCTCATCTACACCTCGGGCACCACGGGACGGCCCAAGGGCTGCATGCTCACGCACGGCAACTTCCGCTCCGAACTGGCGGGCGCGATCGAACAGCTGCCCGATCTCTTCGGGCGCGAGGGAGCGTCGACCCTGCTGTTCCTCCCGCTCGCGCACGTGTTCGCCCGCATCATCCAGGTGGGTGCGATCCGCAGCGGCGCGAAGCTCGGTCACACCGCCGACGTCAAGGATCTGGTCGAACACCTCGGCCAGTTCCAGCCGACGTTCGTCCTGGCGGTCCCCCGCGTGTTCGAGAAGGTGTTCAACACCGCCAGCACCCGCGCCTACGCCGACGGCAAGGGCAAGATCTTCGACCAGGCCGTCGCGACGGCCATCGCCTACAGTCGCGCCCTCGATGACGGCCGGCCCGGTCTCGCGCTGCGCCTGCGTCACGCGGTGTTCGATCGTCTCGTGTACGGAAAGCTGCGCGGTGCGCTCGGCGGCCGGGCCGAATGGGCCATCTCCGGCGGCGCGCCGCTGGGCGACCGTCTCGCGCACTTCTACCGTGGCATCGGTGTCACGGTGCTCGAGGGCTACGGGCTGACCGAGACGACTGCCGCGCTCTGCGTCAACACGCCGTCCGAGGTCCGTATCGGCACCGTGGGCCGTCCGTTCCCCGGCACCGAGGTGCGGGTCGGCTCCGACGGCGAGCTGTCGTTCCGCGGCCCGCAGGTCCTCAAGGGGTACTGGAAGAACGACGAGGCCACCGCCGCCGCGATCGATCCCGACGGGTGGTTCGCCACCGGCGACATCGGCGAGGTCGACTCCGACGGCTTCGTACGGATCACCGGCCGCAAGAAGGAGATCCTCGTGACGGCGGGCGGCAAGAACGTCGCCCCGGCGGCCCTCGAGGACCGCATGCGCGCCCATCCGTACATCAGCCAGGCGCTGGTGGTCGGCGACGGCAAGCCGTTCGTCGCGGCGCTCGTGACGATCGATCCCGAGGGGTGGACCGGCGACCTGGACGATCCGAAGCTGACCGAGGCGGTGCAAGGGGCAGTCGACGATGCCAACAGCCAGGTGTCGCAGGCCGAGTCGATCCGCAAGTTCGTGATCCTGCCCGAGGACTGGACCGAGGAGAACGGCTATCTGACTCCGTCGTTCAAGGTCAAGCGCAATGCGATCATGCGCGACTTCCACGACGTCGTCGAAGGCCTGTACGTTCGCTGACCCCTGCCGGATTCAGCCCCGGCCGAGATCGTCGGCGAGCCCGGACAGATACGTCTGCCAGCGGCGCGTCAGCTGTGACGTCGACAGCTCGAACGCTGCCTGCGCGGCCCGATCGACCGAGCGGCCACCGATCACGTCGCGATAGAACGCGATCACGGCCCGGTCGCCGTAGTCGTGACCCAGCATCCGGAACGCCAACCAGGCCGATTCGTAGACCGCCCCGAGGCCGTGTTCGGCCGTGCTGAAGGTGTCGGACGTGGGCAGCGTCTCCGGCGGTCCGGAGGCCGCGACTTCGGCCAGGATCTGGCCCGCGCTGACCTGCAGGGCCGCGGTGTCGTCGTGCAGCGCCACGAAGTCGGCGAATCCCTCGAGCACCCAGGTCTGCGCACGACTGCCGACACTTCCGGTGAGCACGTGGGTGGCCTCATGGGTCAGCACGATCTGCGCGGCACGGCGATCCATCGACGCGAACACGGCCGGATTGAGCACCACCACGCGGGCGGTGAGGCCCGGGCCGTCGCGACCGTCACGTGCCGTCGCGACCGCGGCGATCTGCGAGATCGACGACGCCGACTGGCCCAGGAGGTCGGCCGTGACCCCTTGGGTCGGAGTCGAGACCACGGTGAGCGGCACGTCGACGTCACCGACGATCCGTTGCACCGCCGCGCGTGCAGTGCGCGCCAGGTCCTCCACCTCGAGGTCCCGGTCTCCCCCGTCGAGCCGATAGACCGTGACGCCGTCGGACCGCTCGAGCGTGAGGCGTCCGGCCAGCCACAGCGGCAAGGCACCCTTGGGCGATCCGATGCTCCTGATGTCGAACGCCGGATCGGCGGCGTCACGGCCCGTACGGGGGCGGACCCGCAGATCGAGCGTGACCCGACGATCGCCAGAACCCACGTCGAAGCGCGCCCGGGCGTCGCCGTCGTCGTAGGCCGGCACGTCGCCGCCGCTGATGTACCGCCAGGTGACCGAGTCGACACCGAGCAGGTCGCGGGCCTGCCAGATGTCGGCGGCCAAGGCCCGCGAGGCCTTGCTCGCGCCCATGGCGGTCGCGAAGGCGTCGGCCGATGTGGCCGACGTCAGCGCGCGCGCCTGGTCGGTCAGGACGGCAGCGGCATCGACCGGCAGAGCCGTCGGCTCGGCCGGAGCGGCGTCGTGCTGCCAGGGTCGCTGCCACACCACGACCCCGACGGCCAGGGCCACCAGCACCAGCGTGGCCGCCAGATTCGGAGAGATCCGAGGGAGGCGAACCCGCTCAGCCAACGCGGCCCGCGACCGAGAAGCCGCCGAGGCCGGTGATCTCCACACTCTTGCCTGGGCGCGGCGCATGCACGACGCGGCCCTTACCGAGGTAGATGCCGATGTGCGACATGCTGCTGTACGCGACCAGATCGCCGGGGCGGAGCTGGCTCATCGGGATGCGTCGCGTGGCCGCCATCTGCGGACCCACGACACGCGGGAGCGAGACACCGGCCGCGCGCCACGCCGCCTGCACCAGGCCCGAGCAGTCCCACCCGTTGGGGCCGGTGCCGCCGTACACGTACGGATCGCCGAGTTGCGCCAGCGCGAAGTCGATGGCCCTCTTGGCGCGGCCGGACGCCGGGATCTCGAAGTCGATGTTGATGTCGCTGGCATTGAACGCCGCCTGCTCAGCGGCTGTCAGGCGAGCGAGTTCGGCCTTGGCCTCGTCGTACTTCGCCTTGATCTTCTTCTGCTTCTTCTCGGCGTTCTTCTGATCGGACTCCAGCTGCTTCTGCCGCTCGGCGAGCTGCGCGCGCCGGTTGGCCAGTTCCTTGCTGGATTCGCTGAACGCCTCGAGCGCATCGCTACGGGTCGCGTTGAGCGCCTGTACGGCACCGAGGCCGTCGAGGAACTCCTCGGGATCGCCGCTGCCGATGAGGCTCGCGGTGGTGCCCAGCGGTGCGTCGATCTGCTGCTGGACGATCAGATCGCCGAGCGCGTCGCGCTGCTTGTCGTAGATCTTCCGCTGGGCGTCGATGTCGTCGCTCAGGTCGGAGATCTGACGCCTGGTCTTCTTGATGTTCTCGCCGAGCTGGTTGACCTGCTCGTTCATCGCCTCGGCCTCGTGGAACGCCGCCTCGACGTCCTTCACGGTGACCTTCGGCTCGGCCTGGGCGCCACCCGGCTGCACCAGGAGTCCTGCGGTCAGGGCCAAGAGGGCGGCGGGCACAGCCCGGCGGGCCGCCCGGTTCTTGCGGGCGGTGGGTCGCGTCAGATGCACGCGGTCGTCTCCTACGTTCCTCGACGTCTACCGGGTGAGCTGACGGGTTCGGGCCAAGGTCTTGCCCTACGCGCCTGAGCGCGATTCACCCCACGTACTTGGTTCCCCGGCTCGTCGTGGACGACTTCCCCTCGGCCACGACGACTCGACGGCGCCTCCGACACCAGCCGGATGGCCGGTGTGCCACGGAGGCACCCGATCACCGTACAAGCGGCAGGCGGGTCATTTCAAACGCCGACACACCGCGGGGAGGTCAGCTAGCCGGTGGCTGCGGCTGCGGTGTGACGTACGTGACAGGAGTGATGAGACGCAGGGGCGGGACCACACCGGCGTCGGCGAGCACGTCGAGCGCCGCTCGTTCGTCGGCATCGATCTCGACACCCGCGGGTGGTCCGCCGAGCAGTACCGTGACGACGCAGTCGCCGCAGGCGGCCGGACCACGGACGACGCATCGGTCGCAGTCGACCACGACGGGATCGTCGTGCCGCTCGGCGAATCGTGCCCGGTGATCGATGAAGCGATCGTGTGCGTTCATGGCTGCTCCTGAGGGGAAGTCCAGATGACACCTCGGACGGTAGAGACGACCACCGACAGAAATGGCCGCACGCGTGGGCCACCGGTCCTCAAGATTTGCGCTGTTGTGCACCGTTTTCGGCGGAGAAACGGTGCACAACAGCGCAAATCTCGCGACCACTGTCGTACCCCATGCCTAACGTCCAGCGCGTGACCTCGCCCGTGCCGATCCAGCCGTCGTTCGACGATCTGGGCCGACTGCTGTCCGACACCACGTTCTGCATCGTCGACCTGGAGACCACGGGCGGGTCGCCTGCGCGCGGCTCGAAGATCACCGAGGTCGGCGCGGTGAAGGTGCGCGGCGGCCAGGTCCTGGGCGAGTTCCAGACGCTCGTCAATCCCGACGAACTGATCCCTGCGTTCATCACGGTCCTGACCGGCATCACCGACCAGATGCTGATCGAGGCACCCCGGATCGCCGAAGTGCTACCGAGCTTCCTGGAGTTCGCCCGTGGCTCGGTGCTCGTCGCGCACAACGCGCCGTTCGACGTCGGCTTCCTCAAGCACGCCGCTCGCGGTCTCGAGATTCCCTGGCCGGGATTCGAGGTCGTCGATACCGCGATCGTCGCCCGCAACGCCCTGACCCGAGATGAGGTGCGCAACGTCAAGCTCGCCACGCTCGCTGCGCATTTCCACGCCACCACCACGCCCAATCACCGGGCGCTGTCCGATGCCCGCGCGACCGTCGACGTGCTGCACGGCCTGTTCGAGCGCCTCGGATCGCTGGGCGTCACCACGGTCGAGGAACTCGGATCGTTCACCGCCAAGGTCACGCCCACCCAACGGCGCAAGCGTCACCTGGCCGATCACCTGCCCGACTCGCCCGGCGTGTACCTGTTCCGTGACCGCCGCGACGAGGTGCTCTACGTCGGCACCTCGCGCCGGCTGCGCACGCGCGTCCGCTCCTATTTCACGCGGGCCGAGACCCGCACCCGCATGGGCGAGATGGTCTCGCTCGCCGAGCGGGTCGACTTCGTCGTGTGCGCCACCGCGCTCGAGGCCCAGGTGCGAGAACTGCGCCTGATCGCCCGGCACCGCCCTCCGTACAACCGCCGCTCGAAGTTCCCCGAGAAGGTCAGCTGGATCAAACTGACCCGCGAGCCGTGGCCCCGCCTGTCGATCGTCAAGGCCGTCAGCGACGACAGCACCGAGCCCGGGGCAGATCATGGTGCCGAGTACATCGGTCCGTTCGGTCACCGCGCTGGAGCGGAGGCAGCGGTCGCGGTGCTGCACGACGCGTTCCGCATCCGACAGTGCTCCGGCCGTCTGCCCATCGCGCCACGCGGCACGGCGTGTGTGCTCGCCGAGATGGGGCGCTGCCTGGCGCCGTGCGATGGTCGCGTCGACTCGGTCACGTACGGCGCCGAGGTCGACCGGGTCCGTGCCGCGATGACCGCCGACTCCGGTGAGGTCGTGCAGAGCGTGCGCGAGCACATGGCCGAACTCGCCGCCGATCAGCGGTTCGAGGATGCCGCGCGGTGGCGCGACCGGCTGATGGGCTTCCTGCGCGGCGCCGCCCGCGTCCAGAGAATCCGCGAGATCAGCCAGCAGGCCGAGCTGATCGCCGCTGCTCCGCATCCGGGCGGGTGGGAGGTGCACGTGGTCCGTCACGGCAGGCTCGCAGCCGCCGGCGTCATGCCTCCGCGTACGCCGTCCGCGCCCTGGGTCGATGCGCTCGTGGCGACGGCCGAGACGGTCTCACCAGGCTTCGGGCCCATCCCGGCCACCACGCACGAGGAGACCGAGTTGATCCGCCGTTGGCTCTCCACGCCTGGGGTCCGGATGGTGCGGGGTACCTGGGCGTCGGCACGGCACGGCAGCCAGCGTTATCTCGAACCGTTCGAGGCGGCCGAACAGGTGCGCCGCGACCTGCTCGCCGGGTGACTAGTCTGGAGGCATGATCACCGCGATCGTCTTCATCCAGGCCGAGGTGGCCCAGTTGTCCGAGACCGCCGCCCAGATCGCCGATATCGACGGCGTCAGCGAGGTGTACTCAGTCACCGGCGACCTCGATCTCGTCGCCATGGTCCGGGTCCAGGACATCGACGGCGTCTCGGCCACGGTCACCGACGGCATCAACCGGGTCGACGGCGTGTTGTCGACCCAGACCCAGATCGCCTATCGCGCCTACAGCAAGCACGACCTCGAAGAGGCCTTCTCCATCGGCCTCTGACTCCACCACCACGCGACGCAACCACGTGGCAGGTGACCACGAGTCGCGCTCACGAGTCACACAGTCGCTCTCGCAAGCCCGACCAACGCAACCACGGATAACGCAACCACGTGGCAGGTGACCACGGGTCGCGCTCACGAGTCACAGAGTTGCACTCGCGAGCCGGTGAGACGAACGACAGTCCGCAGGCTGAATGCTCGCGAATGCGAACTGTGTGACTTGGTGAGCGCCACGCAACGCAAGCAAGCCCTCACGCAAGACGCAGAAGGCGCCTCAGCCACGCAACCTCACCAAGCCGAGAAACCGTCCAGTCACAACCCCACGAACCAAACGACTCGCGAACAGTCACTTCCCGACTCGTGACCGGACACTTTGTGACTCGCGATCGGGCACTTTGTGACTCGCGAGCGGAATCAACGACGTCTCAGCGGAATCGGCTGAGGTTATCCCCGCAGTTCCTGGGTCGCCTCGGACCACTTCTGCAACGTGGAAGCGGCGGCGCCCGAGTCGATCGACTCGGTGGCGCGCGCGATGCCGTCGGCGATCCGCTCGTTCAGGTCGCTCGAGCCCCCTGCGTGGGCCGCGATCGCGGCGCCCGCATTGAGCAGCACGGCATCACGGACGGGTCCGCTCTCGCCGCCGACGAGGCGGCGGAACACATCGGCGTTGTACGCGGGGTCTCCCCCGGTCAGATCGCCGGCCTGCGAGCGGGCGATTCCGAGGTCGGCCGGGTCCAGCACCGACTCGCTCACCTGGCCGCCGCTGACGCTCCAGACCCGTGACGTGGTGGTCGTGGTGAGCTCGTCGAGGCCGTCGTCGCCGCGGAACACCAGCGCGTCGGCGCCCCGCGCCGCGAAGACTCCGGCCATGAGCGGGGCCATGCGGGTGTCGAAGCAACCGATCGCCGACGCCGCCGGCTGAGCCGGATTCGTCAGCGGCCCGAGGAAGTTGAAGAACGTCGGGATCGCGAGTTCTCCGCGTGTCGGTCCGGCATGCCGCATCGAGGCGTGGAACAGGGGGGCGAAGCAGAACGTGATGCCGGCCCGGCGGTAGACCTCGAGCACCTGCTCGGCGGGTACGTCGAGCGCGATCTGCAAGTGTTCGAAGACGTCGGCGGTTCCGCTGGCGCTCGACGCCGCGCGGTTGCCGTGCTTGACCACGCCGACTCCGGCACCGGCGGTGACCACCGCGGCCATCGAGGAGATGTTGACCGTCTTGGCCCGGTCTCCGCCGGTGCCGACGATGTCGACCACGCGCTCGTCGATCGTCAGGCGCTTGGCACGCCCCAGCATCGCGTCGACCAGGCCCTGCAGTTCGTCGAGCGTCTCACCCTTGGCGCGCAGGGCGACCGCGAACGCGGCGATCTGGGCCGATGTCGCATCGCCGGCCAAGATCGTGTCCATGGCCCACTGGGTCGCCGAGCGATCCAGATCGGTGCGGTCGACCAGGGCGGTCAGGACGTCGGGCCACGTGTGGCCCTGAGCAGTCGCCACCGGATCAGGCGGACTGCAGCACGCCGCGCGCCAGGGCGATGACGGATTCGGCGAGCCGGATCGGATCGATCGGGTGGGCGATCGCGGCCTCGGCGCGCGACCATGTCGCCAGCCAGGCGTCCTGCGGGCGTCCGGTGATGACCAGCGCCGGCGGTGCCTGGTAGATCTCGTCCTTCATCTGGCGGGCGATCCCCAGGCCGCCGGCGGGAACCGCCTCGCCGTCGAGGATCACCAGATCGGGCACCGCTGCGATGCTGCCGTCGAGGTGTTGCCAGACGACGGGCTCGGTGGCGCACTCGACGTACTCGAACGGCGGCAGATCCGGGTGGGGACGTGCGCCGAGCGCTGTGATGACGGCACTTCGCACGTCTCGGTCGTCGCTGTAGACAAGGACACGCAGGGCCTGGTGCTCACTCACTCGGGCATCGTACATAATGGGCGCGTGGCGACGACTTCTGTGATTCCCGCATCCCGCCTGCACGGCACCGCTAACCGACCGTCCATGGTGACGGTGGGCACCGTCGTGTGGCTGTCCAGCGAGCTGATGTTCTTTGCCGGCCTGTTCGCGGCGTACTTCACGATCCGCAACATCTCGCCGTCGCTGTGGGATCAGTCGACCGAACTGCTCAACGTGCCGTTCGCGACCGCCAACACCACGATCCTGGTGCTGTCGTCCGTCACCTGCCAGTTCGGCGTATTCGCCGCGGAGCGGGGCCGCGCCGGTCGCACCGGCTCGCTGCTGCAGGTCGGCAAGTGGGGCATGCGCGAGTGGTTCGTCCTGACGTACGTCATGGGCGCGATCTTCATCGGCGGCCAGGCACTGGAGTACGCCGAGCTCGTGCGCGAGGGCGTCACGATCAGCAGCTCGGCCTACGGCAGCGTGTTCTACCTCGCCACCGGCTTCCACGGCCTGCACGTCATCGGCGGCCTGCTGGCGTTCCTGCTCGTGATCGGCCGTACGTTCCTGGCGCGCAAGTTCACCCATGAGCAGGCCATCAGCGCCATCGTCGTCTCGTATTACTGGCACTTCGTCGACATCGTCTGGGTCGGCCTGTTCGCCACCATCTACCTGCTGCAGTGAGGTTCCGCGACGACCCGACGGCTCGTCGCGACCCCTTCGGCGGCTCAGTGCGGTAGCGTCTCCTACGACACGTAGTTCTTTCTCGCGGTCCGCCGCCGAGGAAGGGTGACCTAACTGAATCGCGCGCCCGCGCGCGTCGGTACGCTGAGCCACAGGTGGCCTGAGAACGCGCAGCCCACTTGAAGCTCCAGTCTTGAAGCACGGATCGGAAATGAGGTTCTCGGTGCGGAAACTCTCGACCAGACGCCGGCATCGGTTCGCCGGCCCCCTGGTACTCCTGCTGGGCCTGGTGCTCGCCGGTGGCGTATACGCCGCACTGGCCCCCAGCCCCGCGACCGCAGAGCAGGACACTGCTCGCGAGGTCGAGGCCGGCCGTCAGCTGTTCGAGATCGGGTGCGCGTCGTGCCACGGCCTGAACGCCGAGGGCATCGAGACCCAGCGCGGCGGCAACTTCGGTCCCTCTCTGATCGGCGTGGGCGCCGCGGCAGTCGACTTCCAGGTCGGCACCGGCCGCATGCCGATGGCCCAGACCGCACCGCAGGCACCGCGCAAGAAGGTCGCCTACGACGCCGAGGAGATCAAGCAGCTCGCGGCCTTCGTCGCCTCGCTGGGCCCCGGCCCGGCCATCCCCGGCGACGACTACACCGACATCGACTCGGCCAGCATCGAGGACGTCCGTGAGGGTGGCGAGATCTTCCGCACCAACTGCACGGCGTGCCACAACTCGGTCGGCGCCGGCGGCGCGATGCCCAACGGCAAGTTCGCTCCCGACATCCGCGATGTCAGCCCCAAGCACATCGCCGAGGCCATGATCACCGGCCCGCAGCAGATGCCGGGGTTCTCCGACGACATCATCACGCCCGAGGAGAAGCGCAACGTCATCGCGTACGTCAAGACGCTGAAGGACAGCCCGAGCTACGGCGGTCTCGGCGGCGGCAGCCTCGGCCCGGTGGTCGACGGCGTGTTCGCCTGGTTCATCGGCATCGGCGGACTCGTGGTGGTCGCCGTCTGGATCGGAGCACACGGAACGCGGGTGAAGAAGAAGTGAGCGACCTCGAAGTCCGCAGCGGCCACGACGAGCCGATCCCCAATCCGGGGCTGCAGGAGCATCAGTACCGCCCGCAGGACGTCGACCCGAAGCAGGCGCGTCGCACCGAGCGCCAGATCTCGGCGATGTTCCTCGTCGCGGCGGTCCTGTTCGTCGGATTCTGCGCCGTCTACGTCTTCGTCGATGCCGACGAGACCTTCCTGGGCTGGTCGGCCCAGAACTTCGGCTTCGGCTTCACGCTCGGCGGTGCCCTGCTGCTGATCGGCATCGGCATCATCCAGTGGGCCAAGAAGCTCATGGGCGATCACGAGATCGTCGAGATGCGTCATTCGGCCGCGTCCTCGGCCGAGGACCGCACGGCGGTGCTGGCCGATATCAACGCCGGTCTCGACGAGTCCGGTATCGGGCGTCGTCCGATGATCGTGCGCAGCCTCGGTGTCGCGCTCGGCGCGCTCGGCCTGCCGGCGCTGTTCGTGCTCCGCGACATGGGCCCGCTCCCCTACGGCCACCGCAACACGGTCTGGAAGAAGGGCATGCGCGTCGTCGTCGACGTCACCGGCGAGCCCATCAAGCCCAGCGATCTGCGGGTGGGTGACCTGGTCAACGCCGAGCCGGCCGCGTTCTTCGAGACCGACGACGAAGGCAAGCCGCTGTTCCACGGCACCGAGCTGCTGCAGGCCAAGTCCAAGGCCGCGGTCATCGTGGTCCGCATGCGGCCCGAGTCGATCCGTCCGGCCAAGGGACGCGAGAACTGGGGCATCGACGGCATCCTGGCCTACTCCAAGATCTGCACGCACGTCGGCTGCCCGATCTCCCTGTGGGAGCAGCAGACGCACCATCTGCTCTGCCCGTGCCACCAGTCGACGTTCGATCTGGCCGACAACGGCAAGGTCGTCTTCGGCCCGGCCCACCGCCCGCTGCCGCAGCTGCCGCTGGCGCTCGACAGCGAGGGCTATCTGATCGCCACCCGGGACTTCCCGGAGATCGTCGCCCCGAGCTATCCCCGACTGGCTCACGACCAGAAGAAGTTGGATGAGCAGGCATGAGCACATCGACCGATACTGAGTACACGCCCATCGAGAACACCCCGGCCGGCCGCAAGCTCGGCGGACCGGTCGGTTGGCTCGATGATCGCCTCGGCCTGGCCGGCGCCGCCAAGAAGAACCTCCGCAAGGTCTTCCCCGAGCACTGGTCGTTCATGCTCGGCGAGATCGCGCTGTGGTCGTTCGTGGTGCTGCTGATCTCAGGTGTCTTCCTGACCCTGTGGTTCCAGCCCAGCATGTCCGAGGTCGAGTATCACGGTCCCTACACGCCGCTGAACGGCCTGGAGATGTCGCAGGCGTACCAGTCGACGCTGAAGATCTCGTTCGAGATCCGGGGCGGTCTGCTGATCCGTCAGGTCCACCACTGGGCTGCTGCGCTGTTCGTGGCCGCGATGCTGGCGCACATGCTCCGCGTCTTCTTCACCGGCGCCTACCGCAAGCCGCGTGAGATCAACTGGCTGATCGGCGTCGGCCTGCTCAGCATGGGCATGGTCGAGGGCTTCGCCGGCTACTCGCTGCCCGACGATCTGCTGTCCGGCACGGGTCTGCGCTTCGTCGACGGCCTGATCCGCTCGATCCCGATCGTCGGCTCGTACATCGAGTTCTTCCTGTTCGGCGGCGAGTTCCCGGGCAACGAGATCATCCCCCGTCTCTACATGGCGCACATCCTGCTGCTCCCGGCACTCCTGCTGGGCCTGATCGGCGCTCACATGCTGCTGCTCGTGTACCACAAGCACACGCAGTGGCCTGGCCCCGGACGCACCAACGACAACGTCGTTGGCTACCCGATGCTCCCGGTGTACGCGGCCAAGGCCGGCGGCTTCTTCTTCGTCGTCTTCGGCTTCACGGCCCTGATGGGCGCGTTCTTGCAGATCAACCCGGTGTGGGCGTACGGACCGTACAACCCCTCCGAGGTCACCGCGGGCTCGCAGCCGGACTGGTACATGGGCTTCTCCGAGGGCCTGGTGCGCATCATGCCGAACTGGGAGAGCACGTTCTTCGGGCTCACCTGGAGCTGGAACGTCTTCATCCCCGGTGTGGGCGGCCTCGGCCTGATCTTCACGAGCCTGGCGCTGTGGCCGTTCATCGAGCGCTGGATCACCGGCGATCAGCGCGAACACCACTTGCTGGAACGTCCGCGCAACGCACCGACGCGCACCGCGCTCGGCGTCGCGGCCATGACGGCGTACGGCGTCGGCTGGGCCGCGGGCGGCAATGACATCATCGCGACCAAGTTCCACTCCGATATCTTCACGATCACGTGGATCTTCCGATTCGGGTTCTTCATCTTCCCGGTCATCGCGTTCATCGTCACGCGGCGGATCTGCATCGGTCTGCAGCGTGCGGACGCCAACCGGATCCTGCATGGCTACGAGACCGGTGTCCTGGAGCGCTCCCCCGAGGGCGGCTACAGCGAGCGTCATGCTCCTCTGCCGGTCACGACGCAGTACACGTTGACGGCGCACGATCGTCTGCCGGCGCTCGAAGCCCCGCCCGAGACCGACGCGAACGGTGTCGCGGCACCGGGTGGCCGCAAGGCGAAGCTGCGTCAGCGCCTGCGCGAGTTCTACTTCGCGAACGCGCTCGACAAGCCCACCACGCACGACGTGGAGCATGCCCTCGAGCACCTCGGCGATCACGACGGTCACCCCGTCGAGCTCGGCGACGACTTCCAGGGCGTCTCGGAGGCCGGCATCCCCCGCGTCCACTAAAGGGCCGCCGCTCGCGAGTCACAAAGTCCGCACCCGCGAGTCAAAGAAGTACACGAAGGGCGATCATCCTCGGTGGATGATCGCCCTTCGTGTTGCCCGAATGTGACTCCTCGCCGAGTACTGTGTGGCTCGTCACCGAGAACTTTGTGACTCGCGAGGTTCAGGCTGTGGCGGACGACGGGGTCGCCTGCGTCGGGGTCGGAGTGGGCGTCTCGGCAGGCAGCGCAGAACCCTTGACCCACTCCTCCCACGGCACGTTCCAGTCGGTCCAGCCGTTGTGGTCCTCCAGCGAGCGGGAGCCACCGACGAACTTGACGATGTCGCCACGACGCGAGCGCTGGTAGAGCCAGCCCGCGTCGGCGGTGCTCATGCCCGTGCAGCCGTGGCTCATGTTGGCACGACCGAGATAGCCGGCGTTCCAGGGTGCGGCATGCAGGAACTCACCGGAGTTCGTGACACGCATCGCCCACTTCACGCCCTTCATGTTGTAGTAGTCGGGTGCGCTGGAGTCGACACCGGTCGAGGCGGCGTCCATGTCGACCGAGGCGAACTTCTCCATGATGATCTTCGTGCCGTTGCGACTCTGATGGCCGGCATCGCCGGTACTGACCGGGATCGTGCGCTTGACCTTGTCGTCGACCGAGTAGGTCAGCTTGTGCTTCTTCATGTCGACGACGCTGACCGCCTTGCGCCCGATCGTGAAGTCGATGTTCTGGTCCTGCTGACCGTAGATGCCGTCGCCGGCCGGGACGCCGTTCAGGTCGAGTTCGACATGCACCTTGGCACCGGCGGGCCAGTACGTCTTCGGTCGGTAGTGCACCTCGTGATTGCTGAGCCACGACCAGGAGCCCTCGCCGGCCGCCGGCTCGGACGTCACGGTCATGTGCCGTTCGAACTCGGCCCGGTCCGTGACGGGACGATCGAAGGTCACGATGACCGGCATGCCGACGCCGACCTTCTCCCCCTGCAGCGGCGCCACGGCGGGATACGTCTGCTCGTCGAGGGTCAGCTTCTGGGTACGGAACGTCGCCGACAGTGTCGCCGGCTTGCCGTCCTCGCCATCCGCGGTCACCTTCAGGACGTACGTGGTGCCCGGTTCCAGCCGCTCGCCGGCCTGCCAGCCGTCGTCGGTGATAGTTCCGGTGACCTTCTGCTTCGCGTCCTTGCTGGTCAGGGTCGCCTCGGTGACCTCGCCGTGCTCAGCCGTGACGCCGACCAACGTATCGACCGTGACGTCCTTGGCGCCGTCGGTCACATTCGCGGCCAGCTCGGCCGGAAGCTTCTTCTCCACGACCGGGTTGCCCGGACCCGCGTACGTGCCACAGCCAGCCACGGACACGGCCAGAACGGCCGTCACGGCCAGCAGACGACGGGGAAGCAGGGCTGTCACTACATCAGTGTAGGTGGTGCTCACACCCACCTGATGCCACGAACGACCCGCAAGTTGTCGATGTGACGCACGAGACGTGGGGACAGCCCGCCGGCTCAGCCCGCCGCCTCAGTGGGCGTGCACGCCGCGGTAGTACTCGAACACCCAGCCCAGCACCATGCCGCCCAGGAGCACGGCACCGATGATGAACAGCCACCAGCCGATCACGATGCCGATGACGACGGTCGCCAGCGCCAGGGCGCAGAACAGCGGCCACCAGCTGTAGGGCGGGAAGAAGCCGAGTTCACCGGCGCCGTCGGCGATCTCGCCGTCGTTGCGGTCCTCGGGGCGATCGGGGATCTGCTTGGCCACGACGCCGAGGTAGAAGCCGAGCAGCACGCACAGCAGCGTCGTCATGACCAGGGCCGTGGTGCCGGTCCAGTCGCCGGTCAGCAGCCAGTAGATCGGCGCGATGACCAGGAAGAAGACTCCACAGCCCACAATGGTCCAGGTTTCGGCCTTCATCTCACTCGCCCTTTGCGTCGTCGATGGCGTCGCCCTTGCCGTTGACGTTCGGCGCGTCGGCGATCGTGTGGGTCTCCCCCGGATTGTGCGCCAGCTCGAGCTCGGCGATCTCGGGGTGGTGCAGATCGAATGCGGGGCTCTCGGAGCGGATGCGCGGCAGTGACACGAAGTTGTGGCGCGGCGGCGGCGACGACGTCGCCCACTCCAGGGAACGGCCCCAGCCCCACGGATCGTCGAGCCCGACGAGCGGCGCCTTGCGGGTCTTCCACACGTTGTAGAGGAACGGCAGCGTGGAGGCGCCGAGCAGGAACGCACCGATCGAGGAGATCTCGTTCAGCGTCGTGAAGCCGTCGGTCGGCGAGTAGTCGGCGTAGCGGCGCGGGAAGCCCTCGACGCCCAGCCAGTGCTGCACCAGGAACGTCAGGTGGAAGCCGATGAACAGCAACCAGAAGTGGATCTTGCCCAGCTTCTCGTCGAGCATCCGGCCGGTCAGCTTGGGCCACCAGTAGTAGAACCCGGCGAACATCGCGAACACCACGGTGCCGAACACCACGTAGTGGAAGTGCGCGACCACGAAGTAGGAGTCGGAGACCTGGAAGTCCAGCACCGGCGAGGCCAGCACGACACCGGTGAGACCACCGAAGAGGAACGTCACCATGAAGCCGATAGAGAACAGGTTCGGGGTGTCGAAGGACACACTTCCGCCCCAGAGCGTGCCGATCCAGTTGAAGAACTTCACGCCGGTGGGCACCGCGATCAGGAACGTCATGAAGCTGAAGAACGCCAGGTCGACGGCGCCGGTGACGAACATGTGGTGGGCCCACACCGCGACCGACAGCGCCGCGATCGTGAGCGTGGCGCCGACCAGGCCGATGTAGCCGAAGATCGGTTTGCGGGAGAACACCGGGAGGATCTCGGACACGATGCCGAAGAACGGCAGCGCGATGATGTACACCTCGGGATGCCCGAAGAACCAGAACAGGTGCTGCCACAGGATCGGGCCGCCGTTGGCGGGATCGAACACGTGCGCTCCCAGGGCGCGATCAGCCTCCAGCGCCAGCAGCGCGGCGGCGAACACGGGGAACACGATCAGCGCGAGGATCGCGGTGATCAGCGTGTTCCACACGAAGATCGGCATCCGGAACATGGTCATGCCCGGTGCTCGCATCGTGAAGACGGTGGTGATGAAGTTGACGGCACCCAGGATCGTGCCGAGGCCCGACATCCACAGGCCCATGATCCACAGATCGCCACCGATGCCGGGCGAGTTGATCGAGTCGCTCAGCGGCACGTACGCGAACCAGCCGAAGCTGGCCGCACCCGACGGCAGCAGGATGCCGGAGACGGCGATCGTGGAACCGAACAGGTACAGCCAGTAGCTGAACATGTTGAGGCGCGGGAACGCGACGTCGGGGGCGCCGATCTGCAGCGGCATGACGGCGTTGCCGAAACCGAAGAACAACGGCGTCGCGAACATCAGCAGCATGATCGTGCCGTGCATCGTGAACAGCTGGTTGTACGTCTCGTCGTCGACGAAGTTCTGCCCCGGGCGCGCCAGCTCGGCACGGATGATCAGCGCCATGATGCCGCCGATGATGAAGAACACGAACGACGTGACCAGGTACAGGTTGCCGATGACCTTGTGATCGGTCGTGGTCAGCACCTGGACGATCTTGCGTCCGAGCGTGGTCTCCTGCACGGCGACGCGATCGTCGCCGGCATCGAATGCAGCCGTACCGGCAGCCATCAGTGCTCACCTTCCTCGGTGTCGAGCCCGGCGACCTTCATGGCCATCTTCTGGCCCTCCGGTGCGCCGATGTTGCCCTGCTCCTTCAGCTCGGCCAGGTGCTGGTCGTACTCGGCGCGGCTGACGACGTGAACCTTGAAGAGCATGCGGGAGTGGTAGAGGCCGCACAGCTCGGCACAGCGGCCGGTGAACGTGCCCTCACGGGTGGGCGTCAGGTCGAACGTGTTGTCCTGCGGACCACGACCCGGGACGACGTCCATCTTGAAGTAGAACTCAGGAACCCAGAACGAGTGGATGACGTCGGGCGAGAGCAGGTTGAACCGCACCGACTCGTTGACCGGCAGGTACAGATCGGCGAACTTCTCGGGCGTGCCGACGTCGTAGACGTCGTCGCCCTGCACCGCGGCCTCGTCGTTGTACGTGAAGGCCCACTGCCACTTGCTGCCGACGACCGTGACGGTGTGATCGGGGTTGTCGACCTTCTCGAGCATCGAGTTCTGGGCCACGACCGTGTGGTAGAAGAACACCGCCACGACGATGACCGGCGCGAACGTGTACAGCGCCTCGAGCGGCAGGTGGTACCGGATCTGCGACGGGACCTCGTCCTCGCTGCGGCGACGGAACCGGATCACCGAGTACATGATCAGGCCGAAGACCAGCACGAACACGACTAGAACCGCGATCCAGGCGCCGAGCCAGACGTGCCACATCTCGTCGGTGCGGTCACTGGCCGCCACCGGGAGGGCGAGTCGCTTCACGTCATGGTCGTCGACCGGCGAACATCCGCTACTGATCGCGACGAGCACTACGGCCAGAGCCGCCAGCTTCAATCGTCCCACTGGGCGCCTTTCTCGACGATGACGCACGCCTGGGCGCACGTCTGGATCCTCATCCGAACAGTAACGCAGACCCCGACGTCTTGTAGTAGTTAGGTTGGCCTCACTTGGAGCCTTCGACCGGGGCCGATCTGGAGGCCCGATCAGAACGTCAGTGCGGCGCCGACCTCGTCGGCCGCCGCGTCGCCGTACGCCGAGCGCAGGCGGTCGATGAAACCCGCGTGATCGAGCTGATACTCCTGCGTGCCGGTGGTCTCGACCACGCTGGCCGCGATGGTGCAGCCGATCTGCGCCGAGCGCTCCAGGCTCAGGCCCGCCGCGACGCCCGCGAGGAAGCCGGCGCGGAAGCTGTCTCCGACACCGGTCGGGTCAACGGCCTCGATGCCGGCGAGTGCCTTGACCTCGATGGGCTCGCCGGCGGCCGGGTAGATGCTGACACCGTCCTTGCCGCGGGTCACGATGCGGGTGCCGACGCGTGCCTGCACCTCGTCGGCGCTCCATCCGGTCTTCGACTGGATCAGCGCGTCCTCGTAGTCGTTGCTGAACAGGTAGGCGGCACCGTCGACCAGGTCGCGGATCAAGTCGCCGTCGGCCCAGGCCAGCTGTTGGGACGGGTCGGCCGCGAAGGCGATGCCCTGCTCGCGCGCCGTCGCCGTGTGACGCTGCATGCCGGCCGGGTCGTCCGGGCCGATCAGCAGGATGTCGATCGGCTGGGCGGCGTGGATCGCGCCCACGTCGATGCTGCGAGCCTCGGCCATCGCGCCCGGATAGAACGTGACGATCTGTGCGTGTGCGTCATCGGTCGTGATGGTGCACAGCGCGGTGTGCGCCGTGGGCGACACGTGCACCAGCGAGCAGTCGACACCGTGGTCGGTGAGCCAGGTCTGGTAGCCCTGCTCGACGAAGTCGGTTCCGACGGCCGCGACGAGCGTCGGGCGATGGCCCAGGACGCCGAGCGCGAACGCGATGTTCGCGGCGCATCCGCCGCGGCGGATGTCGAGGTCCTCGACCAGGAACGACACCGACAGCTTGTCGAGCTGATCGGGTACGAGCGAGTCCGAGAACTTGCCCCTGAAGATCTGCAGATGGTCCGTGGCTACTGAGCCGGCGATCGCGAGATGCACGCGACGAGACTAGACGACGGGCTTGGTGGCGCACGAGTGCGGTGGCCCGGTCACCGGCACACGGCGTCCGACGTCGAGCCGGTGGTCACCGCAGAGGGCAAGGACGCCGACCGGGAACAGCCAGCCCGACGAACCTCACTCGCCACAGGAGTCGCCGGGTCCCGAGATTTGCTTTGTTGTGCACCGTTTTCACCAAGAAAACGGTGCACAGCAGCGCAAATCTTGCGACCGCTGTCGTCCACAGCCTCTGAAGCGAGGGAGCGCAGACGCTGGCCGCCCAGCAGCCTGAGTACCTCGAGAAGCTCATGCGCACCCGGCGCCGGTCAGCTCAGTGGAAGCTGTCGCCGCAGGCGCAGGAGCCCGTGGCCATCGGGTTGTCGATCGTGAAGCCCTGCTTCTCGATCGTGTCGACGAAGTCGATCGTGGCGCCGTGCAGGTACGGCAGGCTCATGCGGTCGACCACGACGTTGACGCCGTCGAACTCGCGGATCTCGTCGCCGTCGAGCGAGCGCTCGTCGAAGAACAGCTGGTACCGCAGGCCGGAGCACCCGCCGGGCTGCACGGCGATGCGCAGCGCGAGGTCGTCGCGGCCCTCCTGCTCGAGGAGGCTCTTGACCTTCGCCGCGGCGCCGTCGGACAACGTGATGCCCTCAGCGGTGGTCGCTTCGGTGGTCTGCTCGGTCGAGGCGGTCATGGATGCTCCCGGGGTGCCGTCGAGTTCTGTGGTCATGAGTGCCAACACGCGCGGTGCCGGACTTGTTCCCATCGTACGCCGGTCACCCTCGCGACCAGGTGCGCGCCACCCGGTGCGCCAGGGCGACGAGCGACGGATAGGGCTCCTCGAGCGAATGATCCAGGCCGACGACGTCGGCGGCTCCGTAGGCGCTCTCGACGCCCATCGCTCGCATTTCGCGGGCTCCGACGTCGACCTGACCGGCCACGACCACGCACGGCCGGGCCGCCGCGGCAGCGACCTGCGCGACCCCGAACACGACCTTGCCGGACCGCGAGCTGAAGTCGTAACGGCCCTCCCCCGTGACGACGAGATCGGCCGACGCCGCGAGCGCGGGCAGCCCGACCGCCTCGGTCACCAGGTCGATGCCCGAAGTGACCCTGCCATCCAGGACGCGCAGCGCGAACCCCAGGCCGCCGGCGGCTCCCGATCCCTTCTCGTCCGCGACGCGCCGGTCGGACGGCGCCGTGCCGCACACGGCGTCGACATAGCGGTCGAGGATGCCGTCGACCCGGATGATCTGCTCCTCGTCGAGCCCCTTCTGCGGGCCGAAGGTCTTGGTGGCGCCGAACATGCCGAGCAGCACGGTGTCGACATCGGCCGCGATGACCAGCTCGACGCCGGACAGCCGTTCGCGGGCGGGTCCGACGTCGACGGTCGCGACACCGGACATCGCCTCGGGCCCCTGGTCGAGTGGCACGTCGGCGGTGGCCCCGAGCGCCGCGAGGAGGCCGGCTCCCCCGTCGTTGGTGGCGCTGCCGCCGAGACCCATCACGATCCTCGAGACGCCGGTGTCGAGCACGCCCAGGAGCAGCCGGCCGACTCCGTACGTCGAGGCGACCAGCGGCTCTCGCCGGTCCGACAGGTCCAGGCCGCATGCCTGGGCGCTCTCGATGTAGGCGGTGCCGCCCGCCTTGAGCCAGGTCACCGGCACCGGGTCGCCGTACGGCCCCGGCACCGTCTCGACCACCAGATCGCCGTCCAGTGCCTGGTGCAGGACCGCGACGAATCCGGGGCCGCCGTCGGCCATCGGCGCCAGCACCAGATCGTCATCGGGGGCTTGCTGCGCCCAGCCCTCGGCGATGGCCCGCGCCGCCTCGGGAGCCGTCAACGTCCCGCCGAACGAGTCCGGCGCCACCACGACCCGCATCACGACGGCGTCAGCGAAGCGCCTGCTCGGCGGCCGCGATGAGCACGCACGTCGCGAGCACGTCGATCGCGGTGCCCAGTTCGTCGGGCGACGGGTAGGAGGGGGCGATGCGGATATTTCGATCGCGCGGATCGCGCCCGTACGGGAACGACGCTCCGGCCGGTGTCATCGCGACACCGGCCGCCTTGGCGAGTTCGACGACGCGCGACGCGGTGCCGTCGACGACGTCGAGGCTGACGAAGTAGCCGCCCTTCGGCTCGGTCCAGGTGGCCACGCCGTACTGGCCCAGCCGCTCGCTCAGCGTGGACGTGACCTGTTCGAACTTGGGCGCCAGGATCGCGCGATGGCGGTCCATCAACTCCAGGACGCCGTCGGTGCTCTGCAGATAGCGGGCATGACGCAGCTGGTTGATCTTGTCGGGGCCGATCGTGCGCTTGCCGAGGTGCTCGAGGTACCAGGCGACGTTGTCCGGCGACGACGCGAAGAAGCACACGCCCGCACCGGCGAAGGTGATCTTGGAGGTCGACGCGAACACGACCGCCCGGTTCGGATGACCCGAGGCCGAGCACAGGCCGAGGATGTCGGCTGTCTTGACGCGCTCGTCGGTCAGGTGGTGCACCGCGTAGGCGTTGTCCCAGAAGATCCGGAAGTCGGGCGCCGCGGTGTCGAGGGCGGCGAGTTCGGCCGCGACCGCCTCGCTGACCACGGCACCGCTCGGATTGCCGTAGGTGGGCACGAGCCACATGCCCTTGACCTGGGGGTCCTTGACCAGTTCGCGGACCTGCGCGACGTCGGGGCCGTCGTCGTGCAGATCGACCGGGATCATCTCGATGCCGTAGGTCTCGGTGAGCGCGAAGTGCCGGTCGTACCCGGGCACCGGACAGATGAACTTGATGTTCTCCTCGTGGGCCCACGGACGCGACGAGTCGGCCGTGCCGTGCAGCAGCGCGAACACCAGGTTGTCGTGCATCAGCGACAGGCTCGCGTTGTCGCCGGCCACGATCTGTTCGACCGGCGCCTGCAGGACCGGCGCGAAGATCTCGCGCAGCTCCGGCAGCCCGTGCAGACCCCCGTAGTTGCGGGTGTCGGTGCCCGTGGCGTCCTTGAAGTCATCGCCCGGCAGGCTCAGCAGCGCATTCGACAGGTCCAGCTGTTCCGGTGACGGCTTGCCGCGGGTCAGATCCAGCTTCAGTCCGGCCTCGGTCAGGCGGGTGTAAGCGGCCTGCTGATCGGTCAGCAGGGCCTGGATCTGGTCGCGGGTCAGGTCATCGAAAGCCACGCCCCCAACCTATCGGGGCGTGAGCGGCGGTCACAGTCCGGGCGCGCCCCAGATCGCGAACCAGTTGGCCAGTTCGGGCTCGACCGTGAGGTCCTCGCCGATCAACCCGCGGACCTGCAGCTCCAGCGCATTGTCGCGACGGGTCTCACCGGTGGGTGCGAACGGGTAGAACGTGCCGCGCTTGTAGGCGTAGACCAGGGCCAGCCTCTGCTGGGCCGGTGCCGTGAACAGCACGGTGGAACACAGCAGCGCCTGGTCGAAGCCGGCGTCGCGCAGCGACGAGTTGACGGCATGCAGATCGGTCACCAGCCCCGACACGTCACCGCCGGAGCGGGTGACCGACAGCCAGCGGAATCCGTACGAGTCATCGGTGACCTCGACCGCCGAGCCGTCGGTCGCGACCAGTTGCCGTGCCTGCTCCTCGACCGTGGCGAACGCCCCGCCTTCGCCGCTGCGATAACAGACCGCGCCCTGCCCGGTGGGTACGAAGCCCTGCGTCTGCAGCGTCACGGCGGCTTGCGGCACCGCGAACAGTGCGTCGAGATCGGCGGCCGGCGGCTTGCTCCGCCCCAGCAGCGAGTCCCACAGGCCCATGGTCGGTCTCCAGACGTCTCGGATCAGAGCGGTTCGGACAGCTCGGCGCTGACCCGCGCGAGCTGGTCGAGACGCTGTTGCAGCGGCGGATGGGTCGAGAACAGTGCGCCGATCGACTCGCGGCTGATGGCCGGAGCGAAGAAGAACGCACTGATCGCCTGCCCCTCGCGCAGATCCCGGTTCGGGATGCGCGCCATCTCGCCGGAGATCTTGACCAGGGCCGACGACAGCTTCGACGGTCGGCCGGTGAGGTACGCGCCGCTGCGATCGGCGCTCAGTTCGCGATAGCGCGACAGCGACCGGGTCAGCAGGAAGCTGACGAAGTACACGACCATGCTGACCAGGAAGATCGCCAGGAACGCCACACCGCTGTTACGGTCGCGACGGCCGCCGCCCAGGTACATGCCCCACCGGGTGATGAAGCCGGCGAGCAGGCCCAGCGATGACGCGACGGTCATGACCGTGACATCGCGGTTCGCCACGTGCGCCAGCTCGTGCGACAGCACGCCCTCGAGTTCGTCGGCGTCGAGGCGCTGCATGATGCCGGTCGTGACGCACACCGACGAATGGTTCGGCGAGCGGCCCGTCGCGAACGCGTTGGGCATGTCGGTGACGGCCACCGCGACCCGCGGCTTCTTCATGTCGGCCAGGGCGCAGAGCCGGTCGATCATGGCGTGCAGCTCGGGCGCCTGCTCCGGGCCGACCTCGCGGGCGCCCATCGACTTCAGGGCCAGGGTGTCGGAGAAGTACCACTGACCCCACGACATGCCGAGCACGACGAGCAGCGCCAGGATCGTCGAGCCGCTCGCGTAGACCAGGAACGCACCGAACGCGACGTAGAGCGCGCCGAGGCCGAGCCCCACGCCGCCCATGCGCAGGGTCAGGCCCTTGTCGCCGCGGAATCGTGTGCGCGCCATGTCAGCCGTTCTCCCTCGAACCCTGCTGGATCTGCTGGAGCTGGTTCTCGATCTCGGCGGCCTGGGCCTCCCAGCGCCGCAGCTCGACGTCGCGCGGGTCCTCGCCGGAACGCGCGATCACGCCGTCGGAGACCAGCTCGTCGACCGCGTCGGCCGTCGCCTCCATCTCACGGGTGCGCTGTTCGGCGGCGCTCATCGCCTGTCCGACCTCACTGCCGGCGGCAGCGATGCCGGTCGTCGCGCTGTTGATCTCGGCGCGGGCCGTGGCCGCGGCGCGCCGGGCGTTGAGGGTGTCCTTGCGTACCCGGAACGCCTCGATGTCGCTCTCGACCTGCGTGACGGTCAGCTGCAGCCGGTTCTGCTCGGCCTTCAACGCCGCGTGCCGCTCCGCGAGGTCGGTCTCGGCCTTCTCCAGCTGCAGTTTGCGGCCGAGCAGTTCGCGCGCCTGGTCGTCGTTCCCCTCGGCGACGGCGCGGCGGGCCTGCTGGTCGAGGTCCTGCTCCTGCTGACGCAACTGGTTCAGCTGCAGTTCGACGCGCTTGCGGCTGGTGTCGACGTCGGCATAGCCACGGCGGACCTGCTGGAGCAGCTGCGTCTGCTGCCGGTACGTCTCGTCGAGGCGCGCGCTGAGGGTGCTCATGTCGTCGCCCCGGGAGAACAGCGACCGGAAGAACCGCACGAGGCGCTGCCAGATCGTCATGCGGCCCGCCTCGGCAAGAACCCACGATATGAGGCGACCCGCATGAGAATCGCTGGACTGTTCGCTCGCTGGCGCTCGCTCATGGCGTCATCTTAGAGATGTATGCCTCACCGATAGGGTGCCAGTGTGAGTGACGAGAGTGCCCCGACCGACGACAAGAAGGGCCGGCCCACCCCCAGCCGCCGCGAGGCCGAGGCCGCCCGCAAGGCCGAGATGAAGCGCACGCTGACCCGCAAGGAGCAGTCGGAGCGCCAGCGGCAGGCGCGCGCCGAGATCCGGCGCAAGCAGCAGGAGTCGCTGCGTGCCGGCGAGGGCAAGTACCTGCCCGCCCGCGACCAGGGCCCGGTCAAGCGCTTCGTGCGCGACTACGTCGACTCGCGCTGGAACTTCGGCGAGTTCCTGTTGCCGCTCCTGGTCATCATCCTGGTGTTCTCGATCTACGCCAGCAGCACCCAGGAGACCTGGGCGGCGCGCACCTCCAACGCCCTCTCCGTGGCCACGATCCTGGTCGTCATCGTCGATTCATGGCGCATCACCCGGGCCGTCAGGCGCCAGGTGGCCCAGCGTTTCGGCGCCGATCAGACCCGGGGCGTGCGCTTCTACGCCTTGATGCGCAGCACCCAGCTGCGCCGCCTGCGCATGCCGAAGCCCGCCGTCCCCCGCGGCGGCACTCCGCGCCCCTGAGCCGGTTGCCCCGAGTTCAGCTCTCGGGATGCAGTGACATCGGGCCGTAGACCTCGGTGTCGTCCTCGAACAGCCGCACCTGATCGACACCGTCGTCGAGCAGGTCGCCGAACGCCTCGCCGACCCACGACTCGGCATCGCCGCGGTTGTCGAACTCCTCCGACCGACCGACGACCGTGCCGTCGGTGGTCTCGAACGTCCAGGTCCAGGCCATGGTGATCTCCTCGTCAGGCTTCGCGGGTCGACGGCTCGACGAACGGCGGCTTCGTCACGGTGAACGCCTCGGATCGTCCGCGCACGTCGACGGTCACGGTCGCACCGTCGGCGATGCCGGGATCGAGCAGCGCCAGCGCGATGCCCTGACGCAGGGTGGGTGAGAACGTGCCCGACGTGATCTCGCCGATCTCGGATCCGTCGACCAGCACCGACATCCCCGGCCGTGGAATGCCTCGGCCCTCGGCCTTGAGACCGCGCAGCGTCCGGACCGTCTTCTCGCTCTTCTGGCGTTCGAGGGACTCCTTGCCCCAGAACTCGGGCTTGGCCCAGCCGACCGCCCATCCGGCACGCGCCATCACCGGGCTGATCTCGGGTGACAGCTCATGGCCGTGCAGCGGGTAGCCCATCTCGGTGCGGAGCGTGTCGCGAGCCCCCAGACCGGCCGCACGCAATCCGTACGGCTCCCCCGCCGCCACGACGGCGTCCCACACCGCGACCGCGTCATCGGACGGGACGACCAGTTCGTAGCCCCGCTCGCCGGTGTATCCGGTGCGGCACACCGTGACGGCCTTGCCGCCGATCTCGGCGTCGGCGAACGACATGTAGTCGTGGTCGACAGGCAGGCCGAGTGCGGTGAGCACCTCGTCGCTGAGCGGCCCCTGAACCGCGAGGACGGCGTAGTCGCGATGCAGGTTCGTGACCTCGACGCCCTCAGGCGCCGCAGCCTCCAGACGCTTCACGACCTCGGTGGTGTTGGCGGCATTCGGGATCAAGAAGACCTCGAAATCGCTGCGCAGGTACTGGATCAGGTCATCGACGGTACCGCCGGCGTCATCGCAGCACAGCGTGTACTGGGCCTGGCCCGGAGCGATCTTGGCCAGATCGTTGGTGAAGCAGCGATTGACGAACTCGGCGGCACCCGCGCCGCGCACCAGGGCCTTGCCCAGATGGCTGACGTCGAACAGGCCGACGGCGTCACGGACCGCCTTGTGTTCCGCGAGCACGCCGCCGCCGGCATATTCCAATGGCATCTCCCAGCCGCCGAACTCGGCCAGCTTGGCGCCGAGGGCCAGATGACGATCGTGCAGCGGCGAGTGCAGCAGGTCCATGCGGCCAACCTAGGCCATGGCGTAGACCGGACGGTGGGGTCATGTGATTAAGTCGGAGTCATGCCGAGTGTGTCCTTGTCCACCGCCAAGCCCGCCAGCGCCGCCGCCGATGTCCTCGTGCTCGGCATCAGGTCCGACGACGATCACGACGGACTGGGCGATCTGCTCGACCTGATGGGCTTCACCGGCGAGAAGAACCAGGTCGTCACGTTCCCGTCCAACGGCCTGGTGAAGGCCGACCGTGTCGTGGCCGTCGCTCTTCCCGAGACGCCGACGGCCGAGGACCTACGGCGTGCCGCGGGTCGCGCGATCCGCTCGGTCAAGAACGTCAAGAGCGTCGCGATCGCCCTCCATCCGGCGGGAGTCGACGAGGTCGCCGCGATCGCCGAAGGCGTCCACCTGGCCGCCTACGCGTTCACCGCGTTCAAGTCGGCCCCCAGCACGAAGGACAAGAAGCCGGTCGAGTTGAGCAAGGTGACCGTGCTGTCGGCCTTCGCCCGCCAGAAGGCGGCGACCCAGGCCGTCGAGGCCGCCGCCGTGGTCGCCGAGGCGGTCAACATCGCCCGCGACTGGGTCAACACCCCGCCGGGCGATCTGCGTCCTCCGGCGTTCGCCGACGCGATCGGCACGCACGCCGGCAGCGACGTCAAGGTCACGGTCTGGGACGAGAAGCGGCTGGCAAAGGAGAAGTGCGGTGGGCTGCTGGGCGTCGGTCAGGGATCGGAGGCTCCGCCCCGCCTGGTGCGCCTGACCTACTCCCCCGCGCGAGCCGTCGCGCATGTGGCCCTGGTCGGCAAGGGCATCACTTTCGACTCCGGCGGTCTGTCCATCAAGCCCGGCGCGTCGATGCAGACCATGAAGTGCGACATGGCCGGTGCCGCCGCCATCGCGGCCGCCACGGTCGCGATCGCTCGGCTCGGCCTGCCGATCGCGGTCACCGGCTTCGCCTGCCTGGCCGAGAACATGCCGAGTGGCAGCGCGGCCCGGCCCGGTGATGTCTTGACGATGCGCAACGGCACCACGGTCGAGGTCCACAACACCGACGCCGAGGGGCGCCTGGTGCTGGCCGACGGCCTGTGCCTGGCTGGCGAGGCCGAGCCCGACCATGTGATCGACGTCGCGACACTGACGGGCGCGGCCGTCGTGGCGCTCGGTAACTACACGTCCGGGGTGCTCGGCAACGACGACGCCTTCATCGGCCAGGTCCTCGAGGCCTCGCAGACCGCGGGTGAGTCGATGTGGCATCTGCCGATCACCGAGGAGATGCAGGGCCTGGTGCGTTCGTCGAGCATCGCCGACATCCGCCAGCACAATCCGAAGCCGGCGGGCGGAACGCTGTTCGCCGCGGCGTTCCTGCGCGAGTTCGTTCCCGAGGGCCTGCCGTGGGCGCACCTGGACATCGCGGGTCCCGCGTTCAACGAGGGCTCAGCCTCCGATTACACGCCCGTCGGCGGCACCGGTGCCGGCGTGCGCACCCTGGTCAAGGTCGCCGAGGCATTGGCAGCGAAGTGAGCCGCGCGAGATCCGCAGTGCTCCCCGAGTCGGGCGTCCCACCTGAGCCTTTGACTCGCCGCAGGGGCAAGGACCCCGAGGGAAGCCGTCGGTCACCCGAGATTTGCGCCTTTCTGCACCGTTTTGCATAGAAGTTCGGTGCAGAAGGGCGCAAATCTCGGGTCAGGGGACGACCTACTCCGCCGTCCTTGCCCTGCCGGCGACCACACGACCGAGTCAGCCGCCGAGGGAGCTTGGACCAGCGGAACCCACGCGCCGTCCGAAGCTCAGTGCAACCCCAGCGCGCGGGCGGCCTCCTCGACCTTGTCCCAGCGGGAGCGGTCGCCTCCGGAACGATCGGGGTGCGCCTTGGAACGTGCCTGCTTCCAGACCCGCTCGAGCACGTCGCGACTCGGATTGGCGGGCAGCGGGTCGACACCGGCGATGGTCTCCAGCGTCATGATCGCGGCCATCTCCCTGGGGGTCTGCGTCGCGGTCGTCGGCTTGGCCGCGACCGACGGGCCGTCGCCCTTGGCCTGCCGGAGGTCGTAGTCGCGCTTGCGCTGCGGGATGCCGACCCGATTGGCGTCGTAGATCGGCACGTTCAGCTTCTTGCGCGCGAAGTCGCGAGCGGCTTCAGGTGAGGCGACCCGGCGACGCAGCGACTCGCCGTCGGCAGCCACCAGCAGCAAGGTCGTCTGAGTCACCGTGGTCTGCGGTTCGATGAAGGCTTCGACCCCCGCGCGCGACTGCGCGAAATCGCGCAATGCCTCCAGATCGGCCTTGCCCGACGACCGGTCCGACACGACGGCTCCAGCAGCGGTGCGCGTCTTGCGCCCACGGAACAAACCCATGCCCCCAGTGTGCCGGACGAGCCACTGTGAGCCCTACTCGCGGGTAGACCTCGCGGCCCCGCGAACACGTCTCGAACGGTGGGTCGACCCGGTGGCACGCGTGTGCACGTGAGTGACAAGATGGGCGTACAGACTTCATTGGGGAAGGGACCTCATCGTGGCCGACGGAGCCGGTAGCTCGTTCGACATCGTGATCCTCGGCGGCGGCAGCGGCGGGTACGCCTGTGCCCTGCGTGCCGTTCAACTCGGCAAGTCGGTCGCCCTGATCGAGAAGGGCAAGGTCGGCGGAACCTGCCTGCACAACGGCTGCATTCCCACCAAGGCGCTGCTGCACTCGGCTGAGATCGCCGACAACGCTCGCGAGGGTGAGGCCTTCGGCATCAAGTCGACGTTCGACGGAGTCGACATGGTCAAGGTCAACGCGTTCAAGGACGGCGTGATCGACCGGCTGTACAAGGGCCTGCAGGGCCTCATCAAGTCCGGTGGCATCACGGTCGTCGAGGGCGAAGGCAAACTGGTCGACGCCCACACCGTCGAGGTCGCCGGCCAGCGCTACACCGGCACCCACGTCGTGCTCGCCACCGGCTCGTACGCTCGCTCACTGCCCGGCCTCGAGATCGGCGGACGGGTCGTCACCAGCGACCAGGCGCTCACCATGAGCGAGGTGCCGAACAACGTCGTCATCATCGGCGGCTCGGTCATCGGCGTCGAGTTCGCCAGCGTCTGGAAGTCGTTCGGCGCCGAGGTCACCATCATCGAGGCGCTGCCGAGTCTGGTGCCGCTGGAGGACCCGTCGCTGAGCAAGCAGCTCGAGCGCGCGTTCCGCAAGCGCAAGATCAACTTCAAGACCGGCGTGAAGTTCTCCGGAGTCCAGCAGACCGACACCGGCGTCACCGTCACGCTCGAGAACGGCGAGACCATCGACACCGACCTGGTCCTCGTCGCGGTGGGGCGTGGCCCCAACGGCACCGGCAACGGCTTCGAGGAGGCCGGCATCACGGTCGACCGTGGCTGGGTGCCGACCGATGAGCGTCTGCGCACCAATGTCGACGGCGTCTTCGCGGTCGGCGACCTGGTGCCCGGCCTGCAGCTGGCCCACCGTGGGTTCGCGCACGGCATCTTCGTGGCCGAGGAGATCGCCGGGCTCAACCCGCAGCCCGTCATCGACTCGGGCATCCCGCGGGTCACCTACTGCGATCCCGAGATCGCCTCGGTCGGCATCACCGAGCCGCAGGCGCGCGAGCAGTTCGGCGACGACAACGTCGAGACGGTCGAGTACAACCTGGGCGGCAACGGCAAGAGCCAGATCCTGCAGACCGCCGGAAGCATCAAGCTGGTGCGCCAGAAGGACGGCCCCATCGTCGGCGTCCACATGATCGGCGCCCGCTACGGCGAGCAGGTCGGCGAGGCGTCGCTGATCGTGAACTGGGAGGCCTACCCCGAGGACGTCGCCCAGTTCATCCATGCGCACCCGACCCAGAACGAAGCACTCGGTGAGGCCGCCCTGGCTCTCGCCGGCAAGCCCCTGCACTCGCACGCCTGATCCGAGCCGAACCGGAGGCCACCACCACCATGGCAACGCACGTCACCCTTCCCGCCCTCGGCGAGAGCGTCACCGAGGGCACTGTCACCCAGTGGCTCAAGCAGGTCGGCGACACCGTCGCGGTCGACGAGCCCCTGCTGGAGATCTCCACCGACAAGGTCGACACCGAGATCCCCTCGCCTGTCGCCGGCACGCTGTTGGAGATCAAGGCGGCCGAGGACGAGACCGTCGAGGTCGGAGCTCTGCTCGCCGTGATCGGTGAGGCCGGCGAGGCCCCGTCGACGGGCGGCGATGCCCCCGAGGCCAGCGAGCCCGCGGCCGAAACGGCGCCGGCCGCCGAGCCGGAGCCCGCCCCCGCACCTGAACCTCCAGCGGCACCTGAAGCTGCAGCGACTCCTGCGCCCGCGCCGGCGCCCGCTCCTGAGGCCACACCCGCTCCTGCCGCAGAGGCGTCCGCTCCCCCCGCCCCGTCAGGCGAGGGCACGGCTGTCACGCTCCCCGCTCTGGGCGAGAGCGTCACCGAGGGCACGGTCACCCAGTGGCTCAAGCAGGTCGGCGACACCGTCGCGGTCGACGAGCCCCTGCTGGAGATCTCCACCGACAAGGTC
>Ga0182737_1000680_pt1 | contig 43441 bp, 37 predicted proteins | sample eDN5th30CBELigOP_FD_128878 | JGI IMG/M metagenome (GOLD analysis project Ga0182737, IMG submission 128878) | Enriched Organic Plus compost microbial communities from Emeryville, California, USA - eDNA 5th pass 30_C BE-Lig OP (version 2) (version 2) ... | reverse complement strand
TCTTCACCGCCCAGGGCAAGGCCCTGAACGAAGTCGCCAGCCGCAACGTCAAGGTGCTGGTGGTCGGCAACCCGGCCAACACCAACGCCTACATCGCCATGAAGTCCGCCCCGGACCTGCCGTCCAAGAACTTCACCGCCATGCTGCGCCTGGACCACAACCGTGCGCTGTCCCAGATCGCCGCCAAGACCGGCAAGGCCGTGGCCGACATCGAGAAGCTCGTCGTGTGGGGCAACCACTCGCCCACCATGTATCCCGACACGCGCTTCGCCACCATCGGCGGCCAGTCCGTCCAGTCCCTGATCAACGACGAAGCCTGGATCCGCGACACCTTCATCCCGACCGTCGGCAAGCGCGGCGCGGCCATCATCGCCGCGCGCGGCCTGTCCTCGGCTGCCTCGGCCGCCAACGCCGCCATCGACCACATCCACGACTGGGTGCTGGGTTCCAACGGCAAGTGGGTCACCATGGGCGTGCCCTCCGACGGATCCTACGGCATCCCCGAAGGCATCATCTACGGCGTGCCGGTCACCACGGCCAACGGCGAATACACGCGTGTCGAAGGCCTGGAAATCGACGCCTTCTCGCGCGAGCGCATGGACTTCACCCTGAAGGAACTGCTCGAAGAGCGCGACGGCATCGCCGAGCTGCTGAAGTAAATCCGGCGGCGGCGGGCGCGTCCGCGAGGCCGCCGCGCCCGCCGCGCCTGCCGCCGAATGTCCAGCCGATGACAGACAGCCCGGCCCGCCGCGGCCAGAATGCCCCTGCCGTCGACTGGAAACACGCCCCCGACGGGGCGAATGCTGCCGCGAATCCGGGCAAGCCGGATGCCGGTGGCTCACCGGAGCGTCCATCATGACTCGTCCCGCCTCTCCAGGCGCCCTGCTGCGCCAGGCGCTGATCGAAGAATCCCCCCTGCAGATCATCGGGGCCATCAACGCCAACCACGCCCTGCTGGCCCAGCGCGCCGGCTACCGGGCCATCTACCTGTCGGGCGGCGGCGTGGCTGCCGGCTCGCTCGGCCTGCCCGACCTGGGCATCAATACGCTCGACGACGTCCTGACCGACGTGCGACGCATCACCGATGTCTGCGACCTGCCCCTGCTGGTGGACATCGACACCGGCTTCGGGCCGTCGGCCTTCAACATCGCCCGCACCGTCAAATCCCTGATCAAGTTCGGCGCCGCCGGCTGCCACATCGAGGATCAGGTCGGTGCCAAGCGCTGCGGCCACCGTCCCGGCAAGGAAATCGTCGGCACCGAAGAAATGGTCGACCGCGTGAAGGCCGCCGTCGACGCCCGCACCGACAGCGACTTCTACATCATCGCCCGCACCGACGCGATCGCCGTCAGCGGCGTGGACGCCGCCCTGGAACGCGCGCACGCCTGCGTCGAGGCCGGCGCCGATGCGATCTTCGCGGAAGCGTCCTATGACCTGGACACCTACCGCAAGTTCTCCAGCAGCCTGAACGTCCCGGTCCTGGCGAACATCACCGAATTCGGCAAGACGCCACTGTTCACGGTCGAAGAGCTCAAGGGCTCCGGCGTGGGCATCGTGCTCTACCCCCTGTCGGCCTTCCGCGCCATGAACAAGGCGGCCGAGGCCGTCTACGAGGCCATCCGCCGCGACGGCCACCAGCACCGGGTGCTCGACCTGATGCAGACACGCGAAGAGCTCTACGACCGGATCGGCTACCACCGCTACGAGGAACAGCTGGACGCCCTTTTCCAGCAGGGCAAGAACAAGGCATCCTGACCGCGGGATCCGCACCCGAACCGAAATCCGTCACTCACGCTCAAGGAGACTCCTGATGGCGACCAAGAAAACCCCAGCAGCCCGGAAAACCCCCGCCCGCAAGGCCGCCGCGCCCAAGACGGCCGCGTCCGCGCTCCCCGCCACGGCCCCCTCCGCAGCGCCCGCCGGTCCGAAGCCCAAGAAATCCGTGGCCCTGTCGGGCATCATCGCGGGCAACACCGCGCTGTGCACCGTGGGCCGCAGCGGCAACGACCTGCACTACCGCGGCTACGACATCCTGGACATCGCCGATACCTGCGAATTCGAGGAAGTCGCCCACCTGCTGATCCACGGCAAGCTGCCGACCCCGGCCGAACTGAAGGCCTACAAGGAAAAGCTGCGCCGCCTGCGCGGTCTGCCTGCCCAGGTCCAGGTGGCCCTGGAAGCCCTGCCCGCCGCCAGCCACCCCATGGACGTGATGCGTACGGCCGCCTCGGTGATGGGCTGCGTGCTGCCCGAAAAGGATGACCACAACCTGCCCGACGCGCGCGACATCGCGGACCGCCTGATGGCCAGCCTGGGATCGGCCCTGCTGTACTGGTACCACTACAGCCACAATGGGCGCGTCATCAGCGTCGAAACCGACGACGACAGCATCGGCGGCCATTTCCTGCATCTTCTGCACGGCGAGACCCCGTCCGAAGAATGGGTCCGCGCCATGCACACTTCGCTGATCCTGTACGCGGAACACGAGTTCAACGCCTCGACCTTCACCGGCCGCGTGATCGCTGGCACGGGCTCCGACATGTATTCGGCCATCACCGGCGCCATCGGCGCGCTGCGCGGCCCGAAGCACGGCGGCGCCAACGAGGTCGCCTTCGAGATCCAGAAGCGCTACGACACCCCCGACGAGGCCGAGGCCGACATCCGCCGCCGTGTCGAGGCCAAGGAAGTCGTGATCGGTTTCGGCCATCCGGTCTACACCGTGTCCGACCCGCGCAACAAGGTCATCAAGGCCGTCGCCCGGCGCCTGTCCAAGTCGGCCGGCTCGATGAAGATGTTCGACATCGCCGAGCGCCTGGAAACCGTCATGTGGGACATCAAGAAAATGTTCCCCAACCTGGACTGGTTCTCCGCCGTGTCCTACCACATGATGGGCGTGCCCACCGCCATGTTCACCCCGCTGTTCGTGATCGCCCGCACGGCCGGCTGGTCGGCGCACATCATCGAGCAACGCATCGACAACAAGATCATCCGCCCGACGGCCAACTACGTCGGTCCGGAAGACCGCAAGTTCGTCCCCCTGGCCAAGCGCAAGTAAGCCGCGCACCTCTTCAGGAACCCTCATGTCCGCGCACATTTCCAACGTCCGTCCCCAGCCCGACCAGGTCCTGGTGGACATCGTCGACTACGTCTTCGACTACAAGATCGACAGCGCGCTCGCGCTCGAGACCGCCCGCAACTGCCTGATCGATACCCTGGGCTGCGGCCTCGAAGGCCTGCAATACCCGGCCTGCCGCAAGCTCATGGGCCCCATCGTGCCCGGCACCGTCGTGCCCAACGGCGCCAAGGTCCCCGGCACCCAGTTCCAGCTCGACCCCGTGCAGGCCGCCTTCAACATCGGCTGCATGATCCGCTGGCTGGATTTCAACGACACCTGGCTGGCGGCCGAATGGGGCCACCCGTCCGACAACCTGGGCGGCGTGCTGGCCGTGGCCGACTGGCTGTCGCGCAACGCAGTGGCCGCCGGCAAGGCGCCCCTGACCATGCGCACGGTGCTGGAAGGCATGATCAAGGCGCACGAAATCCAGGGCTGCATCGCGCTGGAAAACTCCTTCAACAAGGTCGGCCTGGACCACGTGGTGCTGGTGAAGGTCGCCTCCACCGCCGTGGTCTCGCAGATGCTGGGCCTGTCGCGTGAAGAGGCCATCAACGCCGTGTCCCTGGCCTGGGTCGACGGCCAGAGCCTGCGCACCTACCGCCACGCGCCCAACACCGGCAGCCGCAAGTCCTGGGCCGCGGGCGACGCCACCAGCCGCGCGGTACGCCTGGCCCTGATGGCCCGCACCGGCGAAATGGGCTATCCCTCGGTGCTGACCGCGCCGGTCTGGGGCTTCTACGACGTGCTGTTCAAGGGCCAGCCCTTCAAGTTCCAGCGGCCCTACGGCACCTACGTGATGGAGAACGTGCTGTTCAAGATCTCCTTCCCGGCCGAATTCCACTCGCAGACCGCGGTGGAATGCGCCATGCAGATCCATGAAAAGATGAAGGCGCTGGGCAAGACCGATGCCGACATCAAGAAAATCACGATCCGCACGCACGAGGCCTGCATCCGCATCATCGACAAGAAGGGCCCGCTGCACAACCCCGCCGACCGCGACCACTGCATCCAGTACATGGTGGCCGTGCCCGTCCTGTTCGGCCGCCTGACCGCAGCCGACTACGAAGACGAAGTGGCTGCCGATCCGCGCATCGACGCGCTGCGCGACAAAATGGTCTGCGTGGAGGATCCTGCCTTCACCGCCGACTACCACGATCCGGACAAGCGCTCCATCGCCAACGCGCTGACGGTCGAATTCACGGACGGCACCAAGCTCGACGAGATCGTCTGCGAATACCCGATTGGCCACAAGCGCCGCCGCAAGGACGGCATCCCGCTCCTGGAAGCCAAGTTCCGCCGCAACCTGGCGCGCCAGTTCCCCGCCCGCCAGCAGCAGCGCATCCTGGACGCGTCGCTGGACCAGGCCACGCTGGAAGCCATGCCGGTGCACGAGTACGTGGACCTGTATGTCATCTGAGTCCCGCGCCGCGGCCCGGCCGACCCGGGCGGTCCGCCACGACGAAGCCGCCCACCGTTTCGAATGGACGGAGGACGGCCACTTCTGCGTGCTGGACTACACGCTGGACGGCAAGGTCGCCTCGTTCACACACACCGGCGTCCCGTCCGCCGTGGGCGGGCGCGGCATCGCCGCGGACCTGGTGCGCACCGGGCTGGACACGGCCCGTGCGCGCGGCTGGCGGATCCGGCCGCTGTGCTCGTACGTGGCGGCCTTCATCCGCCGGCACCCGGAATACCAGGATCTGGTCGACTGACCATTCCCGTGCCTGCCCGCGCGTGGGGGACATGGCGCCCGCACGCGCGGGCGCCGTCCATCCGCGCGTACCCCCTCCCCCCCGAAAAGCAGCGGCCGTGCGGTTTTCTTGATCGGGATTAAATGCCCGTCGGCCGCATTCCGACACAATGGGATCTTCCATACCCACACTGCAAATAGGGAGATCCTCATGGCATTCCGCCTTCGTCACACCGTCCTCGCCTGCACCCTGGCCGCCGGCACCCTGGCCGCGGGCCCCGCGCTGGCTCACGAAGCGGGCGACATCCTGCTGAAGGTCGGTGTCACGCACGTCGAACCCAAGTCCGACAACGGCACGGTGGCCAACGGCGCCGTCAAGCTGGACATCGACGGCAGCACCCGCCCCAGCTTCACCCTGACCTACATGGCCACGCGCAACATCGGCATTGAACTGCTGGGCGCCTACCCCTTCAAGCACACGATCAACGCCAAGGGCCTGGGCGACATCGGCTCGACCCAGCAGCTGCCGCCCACCCTCAGCCTGCAATGGCACTTCCTGCCGGACGCCGCGTTCCAGCCCTACGTGGGCGTGGGCCTGAACTACACGACCTTCTTCGATACGAACAGCAAGCTGGGCAATCTCAGCCTGGACGATTCCTGGGGCGTCGCCGCCCAGGTCGGCGTGGACTACAAGCTCAATGACCGCTGGTTCCTGAACGCAGACCTGCGCTACATCGACATCTCGTCCAACGTCCGCCTGAACGGCGCGGACATCGGCAAGACCAGGATCAATCCCTGGGTCGCCACCGTCGGGGTCGGCTACCGCTTCTGAGCGGCCCGTACCCCTCGGGCCGGGCAATGCCCGGCCCGCCCGGATGCCCGCACCCCCGGCAAGCGGGAAAGGAGGTGCGGAACAGGGCCGATCGGGCACACGGTCTTATATCTTATATAAGAGTATTGCCTGATCGCGGAGCTTACCGGTAAAATAGCGCCGTTCTCCAACCCTCACTCCTGGGGCATCACTCCATGCTGGAATCCTACCGCACCGAAGCCGCCGCCCGCGAGGCGATCGGCATCCCGCCGCTTCCCCTGACGGCCAAGCAGACGGCCGACCTGATCGAACTGCTGAAAAACCCGCCGGCCGGCGAAGCCGAGTTCCTGCTGGACCTGTTCACGCACCGCGTCCCCGCCGGCGTGGACGACGCCGCCCAGGTCAAGGCTTCTTACCTGGCCGCCGTCGCGCTGGGCAAGGAATCCTGCCCCCTGATCGACGCCCGCCGCGCCACCGAGCTGCTGGGCACCATGCTGGGCGGCTTCAACATCAGCGCCCTGATCGAGCTGCTGGACCACGCCGACCTGGCACCGGTCGCCGCCGAAGGCCTGAAGAAGACCCTGCTGGTCTTCGACGCCTTCCACGACATCGAGGAAAAGGCCAAGGCCGGCAACGCCCACGCCCAGGCCGTGCTGCAAAGCTGGGCCGACGCCGAATGGTTCACCAGCCGCCCCGAAGTTCCGCAGAGCATGACCCTGACCGTGTTCAAGGTCACCGGCGAAACCAACACCGACGACCTGTCGCCCGCCCCCGACGCCTGGAGCCGCCCGGACATCCCGCTGCATGCGCTGGCGATGCTGAAGAACCCGCGCGACGGCATCGTGCCCGACGCGCCCGGCCAGGTCGGCCCGATCAAGCTGCTGGACGAACTGAAGGCCAAGGGCCATCTGGTCGCCTACGTCGGTGACGTGGTCGGTACCGGCTCCTCGCGCAAGTCCGCCACCAATTCCGTCATCTGGCACACCGGCGAGGACATCCCCTACGTGCCCAACAAGCGCTTCGGCGGTGTCTGTCTGGGGGGCAAGATCGCCCCGATCTTCTACAACACCATGGAAGATTCCGGCGCCCTGCCGATCGAACTGGACGTGTCCGCCATGAACATGGGCGACGTCATCGAGCTGCGCCCCTACGAAGGCAAGGCCCTGAAGAACGGCCAGGTGATCTCCGAATTCCAGCTGAAATCCGACGTGCTGCTCGATGAAGTGCGCGCCGGCGGCCGCATCCCGCTGATCATCGGCCGCGGCCTGACGGCCAAGGCCCGCGCCGCGCTGGGCCTGCCGCCCACGACCCTGTTCCGCCTGCCCGAGGCCCCTGCCGACAGCGGCAAGGGCTATTCCCTGGCGCAGAAGCTGGTCGGCCGCGCCTGCGGCCTGCCGGAAGGCAAGGGCGTGCGCCCGGGCACCTACTGCGAACCGCGCATGACCTCGGTCGGCAGCCAGGACACCACCGGCCCCATGACCCGCGACGAGCTGAAGGATCTGGCCTGCGTGGGCTTCTCGGCCGACCTGGTGATGCAGTCCTTCTGCCACACCGCGGCCTATCCCAAGCCCGTGGACGTCAAGACCCATCACGAACTGCCCGCCTTCATCAGCACGCGCGGCGGCGTGGCGCTGCGCCCGGGCGACGGCATCATCCACTCGTGGCTGAACCGCATGCTGCTGCCCGACACCGTGGGCACCGGCGGCGACTCGCACACCCGCTTCCCCATCGGCATCAGCTTCCCGGCCGGCTCCGGCCTGGTCGCCTTCGCCGCGGCCACCGGCGTCATGCCGCTGGACATGCCCGAATCCGTGCTGGTGCGCTTCAAGGGTGAAATGCAGCCCGGCGTGACGCTGCGCGACCTGGTCAACGCGATCCCCCTGTACGCGATCAAGCAAGGCCTGCTCACTGTCGAGAAAAAGGGCAAGAAGAACATCTTCTCCGGTCGCATCCTCGAAATCGAAGGCCTGCCCAACCTCAAGATCGAACAGGCCTTCGAACTGTCCGACGCTTCGGCCGAGCGCTCCGCCGCCGCCTGCACGGTGCGGCTGAACAAAGAGCCGATCATCGAATACCTGAACAGCAACATCACGCTGCTCAAGTGGATGATCGCCAACGGCTACCAGGATGCCCGCACGCTGGCGCGCCGCATCAAGAACATGGAGGCCTGGCTGGCGAACCCGCAGTTGGTCGAACCCGACGCCGACGCCGAATACGCGGCCGTGATCGAGATCGACCTGGCCGACATCAAGGAGCCCATCGTCGCCTGCCCGAACGACCCGGACGACGTCAAGACCCTGTCCGACGTGGCCGGCACGGCCATTGACGAAGTCTTCATCGGCAGCTGCATGACCAACATCGGCCACTTCCGCGCAGCCGCCAAGCTGCTGGAAGGCAAGCGCGACCTGCCCTCGAAGCTCTGGGTCGCCCCGCCCACCAAGATGGACGCCAGCGAGCTCACGAAGGAAGGCCACTACGGCACCTTCGGCACGGCCGGGGCGCGCATGGAAATGCCCGGCTGCTCGCTGTGCATGGGCAACCAGGCCCAGGTGCGCGAAGGCGCCACGGTGTTCTCCACCAGCACCCGCAACTTCCCCAACCGCCTGGGCAAGAACTCCAACGTGTTCCTGGGTTCGGCGGAACTGGCCGCGATCTGCTCGCGACTGGGCCGCATCCCCACGCGCGAGGAATACCTGACCGACATGGGCGTCCTCGCCAAGGACGGCGACCGGATCTACCGCTACATGAACTTCGACCAGATCGAGGACTTCACGGCGGTGGCCAGCACGGTCGAAGCCTGATCCGCCTGCGAAGCGTCCGGGCCGTCTCGGCGGTTCCGGCGGGCTTCGCGCACGGCACCTGCCACCCCGGGCCCCGGCCCGGGGTTTTTCATGCCCCGGCTCCGCCGGGGGCGACCACTGCACGCGGTACACTAAGGTCTGCCCTGTTCACCGGTACACCATGCCCCCTCGTTCCCGTTCCTCCTCCCTGTCGCGCACATCGCAGACACTGATCTCCCTGGCCGAAGCCCTGTCGCGCTCCGGCAGCCACCTGGAAGACATCTACTGGGAAGGCTGCCTGGGCGAAGCCCTGGACAAGGCCCTGGGCGCCCGGCACGGCCGCGCCGTGGAATCCGCCCTGGACGTCCTGCTGGAACAGCGCTCGGCGGCCTATGAACTGCTCGTCGAACTGGCCGAGGCCCGCTCCGAATCGCTGATGCCGGGGCCGGACGGCCAGGACTGCGACACGCTGCTGATTTCGGCGCCGGTCCTGGCCTGGACCCGCTACCGGCTGCCGTCCGGCCAATTGAACGCGGCCCAGGCGCAGGCGCTCGAATCCCTGCTGGCCGAAGCCGTGCTGAATCCCCGGGCGCGGATCGCCATGCTGCCTTCGCTGGTTCGCTTCGACCGCCTGCCGCAATCGTTCCAGGAAACACGCGCCTGGACCCAGGCGCTGGCGATGCGCGCCCTGGGGTTGCGCCGCGAAGGTCCCGTCCTGCGCGACGCCGACGCCCCCGAAGACCTGCTGGCCGACGTCTTCTTCCTGGTCGGCGCGGTGGTGGTTCCGCGCGGCGAGCCCGTGTTCCAGTGGCAATCTCCCCTGCCCGCCGAAGCCCCCGCCCAGGACGACGTCAGCCGGCGCTGGGCCGAGGGTTGCGCGCGCATCCTCGAAGCCGCCTTCACCGGCTGCCAGCTGGAATATCTGCGCCCCGAGGCCTATTACACCAGCACCCGCCAGGCCGACCAGGGCATCCGCCCCCTCACTCTCAAGGCAGCAGCCACCTGGCTGCAGACAGCCGCCCAGATCCCGGGCACCGACCTGCGGGCGGCGCTGGTCGCCTGCGGTGAACAGTCGGTCGAGGAATACCGCATCGGTTTCTGCACCCGCCAGAGCAACGACGTGATCTACGGCTGCGTCTGGCCCGCGCTCAGCCGCGAGGAATCCCAGCCCGAACCGGATGCCGAAGGCCAGGTGGACACCTGGGACACGATCGCCGCCCTGCTGCGCGAATGCGGCATCCAGGACATCCGCCGCCTGCCCGGGCTGCAGCCCATGGAATTCTGCGAAGACTGCGGCACACCCTACTTTCCCAACATGCTGGGCGACATGCAGCATCCCGAGCTGCCCGAAGAAATCGATCCGGAACCCGTCCAGTTCCACTAGCATCGGACCGGGCGTGGCATTCCTTCACCCCGCCGCTCGCATGCGGCGCGCATTCGCCGGGCACGGGCCGGTCCGCAGGGACTGACCCGTGCCCGGCCCCAGCCCGATGAATGCGCTGTCCTTCGACCTGTTCTGCCGCGTCGTCGACAATTTCGGCGATGCGGGCGTGTGCTGGCGGCTGGCGCGGCGGCTGGCGGCACTGGGTCAGCCGGTGCGCCTGTGGATCGACCAGCCCGGCATCCTGGCGCGGCTGGTGCCGGCGCTGGATGCCGGCGCGCAAGAACAGACGCTGGACGGCGTACGGGTCGGCACCTGGCGCGGGGCGGAACGCGCCGCCCCGCCCCGCGGCGGCGTGGTCGTCGAGGCTTTCGCCTGCGCCCTGCCGCCGGCCTACCAGGACGCCATGACCGGGCAGGACTGCCTGTGGATCAACCTGGAATACCTCAGCGCCGAATCCTGGGTGGAAGGCTGCCATGGCCTGCCCTCGCTCCAGGCAAACGGCGTACCCAAGTTCTTTTTCTTTCCCGGCTTCACGCCGGCCACCGGCGGGCTGCTGCGCGAACCGGGCCTGCTGGCGCACCGCGACGCCGAACAGGCACAGGCCCGCGGCCAGCGGCTGCAGTCCCTGACCGGCCTGCCGTCCGCGCCGCCGGGCGACGCCCTGTGCGCACTGCTGTTCTGCTACCCCGACGCACCGCTGGCGGGCCTGCAGACGGCGCTGGCCGAACTGGACCGGCCCGTCTGGCTGCTGGTCCCGGGCGGCCGCCCCGCCGCCGCGCTGCGCGACCGGGGCAGCCTGCGCGTGGTAACCATTCCATTCGTGCCCCAGGCACGTTTCGACGAACTGCTGTGGTGCTGCGATTTGAATTTCGTGCGCGGCGAGGATTCCCTGGTCAGGGCGCTCTGGGCAGGCGAACCCCTGGTCTGGCAGATCTACCGCCAGGCGCAGGATGCCCACCTCGACAAACTGGAAGCCTGGCTGGACCGGGCCCGGTGGCCTGCCCCGGCCGCTGCGCTGATCCGCGCCTGGAACCGGTCCGACGACGAGGCCGTGGCCCGGACGCTGCCGGCCGCGCTGCGGGAACCGGCCTGGACCGATTGGCGAACGCGCAGCCGTGCCTGGTGCGCGGAACTGGCCAATCAACCCGATCTGGGTCAAGATTTACTGGATTTTTGCCTGCGACACCGCCAAACGCGCTAGAATGCACAGTTAACTTTTTTCAGCTTTGCCTCGGAATGCGTTTTGGCACGGGGCACACATCCCCGGAGTTTTTCCCATGAAAATCGCACAGGAACTGCGCGTTGGCAACGTCGTCATGGTCGGCAACGACCCTCTCGTCGTCCAGAAGGCGGAATACAACAAGTCAGGCCGCAACGCCGCTGTCGTCAAGCTCAAGTTCAAGAACCTGCTCACCGGCAGCGCCAGCGAATCCGTCTACAAGGCCGACGAAAAGTTCGAGCAGGTGATGCTCGAGAACAAGGAATGCACCTATTCCTACTTCGCCGACCCGATGTACGTCTTCATGGACGAGGAATACAACCAGCACGAAGTCGAAGCCGACAGCATGGGCGACGCGCTGAACTACCTGGAAGAAGGCATGGCGGTCGAAGTCGTGTTCTACGACGGCCGCGCGATCTCGGTGGAACTGCCCACCATCATCGTGCGCGAGATCACCTACACCGAGCCCGCCGTCAAGGGCGACACGTCCGGCAAGGTGCTCAAGCCCGCCAAGATCAACACCGGCTTCGAACTGGCCGTGCCGCTGTTCTGCAACATCGGCGACAAGATCGAGATCGATACCCGCACCAACGAATACCGCAGCCGGGTGATGTGATCTTCCAGCGCGCATGCGAAAAAAAGACCGGGCCCTGCCCGGTCTTTTTCATTTCCGACCGCTGATTTCCCATGCACGGGCGCACGGCGCCTACTGCAGCCGGTCGTCGTCCAGGATGTCCGGAATCGGCATGATGGAAATGCCTTCCTCGACCAGTTCACGGCATTCCTCGACCGAGGCCGTGCCGCGGATGGGGCGCTCCTTGATCTCGCCGCTGTGCATGCGACGGGCCTCGTCGGCAAAGCGCGCGCCCACGTCGTCGGTCTGGCGCACGATGCGGCGGATCTGGCGCAGGACCTCGGCCTGCAGGCGGGCCATCTGGTCGCCGGACGGCGCCGCGACGGCCGCCCGGGCCGCGACGTCGGTGCCGGCCGGGGCGGACGGCGCCGTGCGCGGTGCCGATCCGGCGCGCAAATGGCTGACGTTCAGATGCGGCGCCGAGACCCGGCGCGTGATCTGGTCGCTGTGACAGACGGGGCAGCGCACCAGTCCACGGGAGAGCTGGTCCTGATAGCTGTCCAGAGACGAGAACCAGCCTTCGAAGACATGGTCGTGCTCGCACGAGAGATCGAATACTTTGAGTGCCATGATCAGCAGATGGAGGTCGATCGGCCGTTTTCAAGCGCGTCCCAGCATTGCCAGCGCCAGTCCCAGGGCGCAACGGCGCCGGCCTGGCGCCACAGGCCCAGGCGCTGGTCGCGCGCACGGCGCTCCAGCCCCGCAATTGCACCGTCCCGCAGGTATTTCCCGCCACCCTGCCGGTTGGCCCAGGCCAGGCCATGTTCGACCATCACACGGTTGGCTGTCTGGCCATCGGGCAGCGGCACGTCGCAGACGTCGCGCCCGTAGCGGTCCTGCTCGAAGCAATTCAGCGTCAGCGTCCTGCCGGCCACCAGATCGGCCAGGGCCTTGCGCGCCGCCTGACCGAAGGGCTGGCCGGGCCGCTGGCGGCCATGACCGGTTTCCGGGGCATCGATGCTTGCCAGGCGGACCCGGTGGCGGCCCCGCCCCGCCAGCAGCGTCAGCGTGTCGCCGTCGGACACATCCACGACCCGGCCGGACAGAGAGTAGGTGCCGGACGCCGCCGCAGACATGGGCAGCGCCAGGAGCAGCGTGACAGACAGCAGCGCCAGCATGGCGCACCGGACCGGATGGAACGCGGGGCGAACGGAAATCGGCATGGAACAAACGGGAAGGGCCGCTGCGGAATGCGCGGCTGTTTCCGGCCATTGTAATGGGGAGCGCGCCGCAGGCGCCCGCGTCGCCCGGGACATCTTCGGATGCCGCCTCGGCCTATCCGGGCCAGGCGCGCTGCAGCAAGGCATCCGAGGCGAGCGCCACGGGCCGGGCGCCGAACGCATCCCCGCCCGGGGTACCCAGGCGGCTGTCCACGAAGGCCCGCGACAGCCAATCCGGCGCATACCGCAGCAACAGGTCCGCCTGAACCAGCAGGACCAGATCCCGCGCCACCATCCGGGCCATCGCCTGCTGGCCATCCGCATCGAGCGCCAGGGCCGACAGCAGCCGGTCTGCCGCCGCCCTCAGGGCCGGCTCGCCCGGATGGGCGCGGGCCAGCCCGTCCACCGTCTGGGCAACGGGTTGCGGTTCCTGGCGCGCGGCCCGCAGCACATCGAGGCACATGACGTTGCCCGAACCTTCCCAGATGGAATTGACGGGCGCCTCGCGGTACAGCCGGGCCATGGAGCCGTCTTCGACATAGCCGTTGCCGCCCCAGACTTCCATGCATTCGGCGGTCACGTCGATGGCCCGTTTGCAGATCCAGAATTTCGCCGCCGGCGTCAGCAGCCGGCGCAGCGCCTGTTCGGCCGGCTGCCCGGCACGGTCGAAGGCGCCCGCCAGCCGCAGCGCCAGGACCGTGGCCGCCTCGCTTTCCAGGGCCAGGTCCGCCAGCACCTGCCGCATCAACGGCTGATCGATCAGCAGGCGGCCGAAGGCCCGCCGGTGGCGGGCGTGGTGGACACCCTGGACCAGCGCCTGGCGCATCAGGGCCGTGCTGCCCAGCACGCAGTCCAGGCGCGTGTAGGACGCCATTTCGACCAGTGTGGCGATGCCTCGGCCGGGTTCGCCGATCCGGCGCGCCAGCGCGTCTTCGAACTCGACCTCGGCGCTGGCGTTGGAGCGGTTGCCCAGCTTGTCCTTGAGCCGCAGGATCCGCACCGGATTGCGGCGCCCTTCATCCAGCCAGCGCGGCAGATAGAAGCAGGAATGGCCGTCGCCGTCGCGCGCCAGCACCAGGTGCGCATCCGACATGGGGGAGGAAAAAAACCATTTGTGGCCCGTCAGCCGGAACCAGCCCTTGCCTTGCGGCTCGGCGCGGCTCAGGTTGGCGCGCAGGTCCGATCCGCCCTGCCGCTCGGTCATGCCCATGCCGACCATCATGGAACGCTTCCCGGTCAGGGGGCCGTCGCGGTCGTCGTATTCGCGGCTGGCCAGCAGCGGCCGGATCTCGTGGAACCAGGGCTCGCGCATCAGCAGGGGGATCGCGGCGCTGGTCATGGTGACCGGGCACAGGGAACCGGCTTCGACCTGGCCATGCATCAGATAGTGCGCCGCGCGGGCGACCTGGGCACCCTGCCCCGGCTCGGTCCAGGCGCCGCCGTGCATGCCCTGGGCGAAGGCCAGCGACAGGAATTCGGACCACCCGGGATGGAATTCCACCACGTCGATGCGCATGCCCCGGCGATCGAACGACCGCAGCACCGGACCCTGGCGGTTGATTTCGGCCGCCAGGCGCGCCAGATCGGCGCGGCCCAGCCGGGCGCCCCAGGTTTCGAGCCCGGCTTCCCGGCTGCCGGCGCCTTCGCGGCGCACCCCTTCGACCAGGGCTTCGTCCATCAGGTACAGATTGCAATCGGGCAGGTCCGGCACCTGGTTTTCGGCCACAGGCACCGATTGCGCCATGTATACGCGATCCATTTCCGCTGTCCTCCCGGACACGAGCACAGTCCCAGTCTACCCGCGATTCCCGGCGGCGGACAGGCCGCGCGGATACGGCGCGGATACGGCGCGGATACAATCGATCCGTCGCTCATCACGGAGGCTCGACGTGAATCCCCGTTCCCTGATCCTGTGCGGCGCCCTGATCCTGGCGCTGGGCGTGGCAGCCGGCGCCTTCGGTGCGCATGGGCTGAAACGCCTGGTGGCCCCGGACCTGCTCGACATCTGGCGCACGGCCGCCCACTACCAGTTGATCCATGGCGCCGGGCTGCTGCTGGTGGCAGCCCTCTGGCCGCACCTGGCGACCGGCCCCGCGGCCTGGGCAGGCGGGCTGATGCTGGCCGGGCTGGCCGTCTTCAGCGGCAGCCTGTATGCGCTGGTGCTGACGGACGTGCGCGCCCTGGGCGCCATCACGCCGATCGGCGGGCTGATGATGATCCTGTCCTGGCTGGCGCTCGCCTGGGCCGCCTGGCGCGGCCCGCACGTCTGAAGGCCGGGCATTCCTCCCCTGCCTATAATGGGAGCCTGCCTAGCCCCACTGGAAATCCCATGGCTGCCTCTTCCGAACATGAATGGCGCGACTGGCTGCGCGCCCTGCCCAAGGCCGAACTGCACCTGCACATCGAAGGCACGCTCGAACCCGAACTGATGTTCGAACTGTCCCGGCGCAACGGCATCACCCTGCCCTATGCAGACGTCCAGGCCGTCCGGGACGCCTACCGCTTCACCGACCTGCAATCCTTCCTGGACCTGTATTACGCAGGCGCAGGCGTCCTGGTGACCGAACAGGATTTCTACGACCTGGCCGCCGCCTACCTGCGCCGTGCCCATGCGGACGGAGTCGTCCACGCCGAAATCATGTTCGACCCCCAGACCCACACGGCGCGCGGCATCGCGCTGGACACGGTGTTCGCCGGGCTGGCGCGCGCCCTGCGCGAGGCCCGCGACACCCTGGGCATGAGCAGCTGCCTGCTGCTCAGTTTCCTGCGCCACCTGTCCGAGGACGACGCTTTCGCCACCCTGGAAGCCGCCCTGCCGCTGCGCGAGACCTATGCCGACCTGTGGATCGGCATAGGTCTGGACTCGTCCGAGCGCGGCAATCCGCCGGAAAAATTCGCCCGGATCTATGCGCGCTGCGCCCAGCTGGGCTTCCGCCTGGTCGCCCACGCCGGAGAAGAAGGCCCGCCCGAGTACGTGCGCGGCGCCCTGGATACGCTGAAAGTCGCCCGCATCGACCACGGGGTGCGCAGCAGCGAAGACCCCGCGCTGCTGCAGGAGATCATCCGCCGTCAGGTGCCCCTGACGGTCTGTCCCCTGTCGAACCTGAAGCTGGGCGTGGTGCACGACCTGCGCGAACACAACCTGGCCCGGCTGCTGCGGGCCGGGGCCCTGGTCACGCTGAATTCCGACGATCCGGCCTATTTCGGCGGCTATGTGCTGGACAACTACATCGCCAGCGCCGAAGCCCTGGACCTGTCCCGCGACGAACTCGTGACGCTGGCGGCAAACAGCCTGAAGGCGTCGTTCCTGCCCCCGGCCGGCCGACACGCGCTGCTTGACCGGCTGTGGGCCGCGGCGGGCCGGGATTGAGCCCATGGCATCCGGCATCTCCCGTCTGATCACGCCCGCCGACCCGATCCAGGGCGAGTGCCGGCGGCTCGACCGCGCCTTCTACGATCGCCCCGCCGAAACCGTTGCCCGCGACCTGCTGGGCCGTCTGCTGGTGCACGACGCACCGGACGGCCTCAGGATGGGGCGCATCGTCGAAGTCGAGGCCTACCTGGGGCCCGGCGACCTGGCTGCCCATACATCGCGCGGACGAACGGCCCGGACCCGGGCCATGTTCGGGCCGCCCGGCCACGCCTACGTCTACCTGATCTACGGCATGCACCACTGCATGAACGTCGTCACGGGGCCCGAAGGCAGCGGCACGGCCGTGCTGCTGCGGGCACTGGCGCCCGTCCGGGGCCTGGACGCATCCACCAGCGGCCCGGGCCGCCTGTGCCGCGCCATGGGCGTGACCCGAGATCATTACGGCATCGACCTCTGCGGAGACACGCTGTGGCTCGCGCAGGACGACGCGCCCGGCCCCGCCGCCATCGCTGCCAGCCCGCGCATCGGCGTGGACTATGCGGGCGAATGGGCCGCGAAGCCGCTGCGCTTCTTCGTGCCGGGCCATCCGGCCGTCAGCCGGGCGCCGGGCGCGAAAAAGCCGCGCTGAACCAGGGTACAACCCCATGAGCAGCAGCGGTGCAACCCAAGCGCCGCCACGCATGGGCTGCCCTGCTCGCCCCGGTCCGCGACCCTTTTGGGCGCGTCCCCGTTCCATGACATGGCCCAGGCCATTTCCCGGCAAAATCACGTTCAGTCGCTTTTAAGGCTTTCTTGATCCGGCGCAAGACCCAGGTTAACCCCTACGGCTAGGATGGTGACATCTTCCAGTCACCAGTCCAGCCCTCTTCATGCGCCGCTTCGCCACACATCGACAGTCACGATCCTTCAGCCTGTTCGGGATCGCCGCCCTGCTCCTGCTGTGGTCCTGTCTGATCGCCCCGCCGGCCGTGGCCGCTTCCGCGCCCCAGGGGGGCGGCGCGCAGCAGGCCTTCAAATTCGGCCAGGGCGGCACCCCCGTCGGCGCAGGCCCCCGGCTGGGCGCATTCCTGAAGAACCTCCGGCCCGGCGACATCTTCCCCGGTGCCGACCGCATCGGCCCCCCGGAAGGCAAGCCCGCAGTCGCCCGCGCCTACACGGGCGACCGGATGGTCGGCTACGTCTACCTGACCACCGACATCGTCAACACCCGGGGCTATTCCAGCAAACCGATCGACATCGTCGTCGGCCTGTCGCTGGACGGCCAGATCGTCGGCGCCAAGCTGGTCGAGCACCACGAACCCATCGTGCTCATCGGCATCCCCGAAGCCAAGGTCCAGGCCTTCATCGACGGCTACATCGGCAAGAACTACGTCCAGGAGCCGCCCCGGCCCGGCGCGCCACCGCCCGTGGACATCATCAGCGGCGCCACCGTCACCCTGATGGTCGTCGGCGACAGCCTGACCCGCTCGGTGCTTTCCGTGGCACGCCACTACGGCATCGGCCGGGAAGGCCAGGCCCAGGCCGCCACCGCCGAGCACCGTGTCGTCGACATGGCCCAGGAGAGCACGGAATCCTGGGACGCGCTGCTGAAATCGGGCGCCGTCGGCCACCTGCGCCTGTCCGTGGCCGATGTCAACAAGGCCTTCGAGGCGACCGGCCGCCAGGGTGCCATCGACCACCCCGAGCCCGGCGCCCCCGAGGACACCTTCATCGACCTGTACGCCGCCCTGGTCAGCGTGCCGTCGATCGGCCGCAGCCTGCTGGGCGATGCCGAGTACGGCTACCTGCGCGACCGTCTCGCACCGGGCCAGCAGGCCATCCTGATCGCCGGCAACGGCTATTCCTTCAAGGGATCGGGCTATGTGCGCGGCGGTGTGTTCGACCGCATCGAGGTCATCCAGAACGAAAACAGCTTCCGCTTCACCGACCTGGACCACCAGCGCCTGGCCGACCTGATGGCCGCCGGCGCACCCGGCTTCCGTGAAGTGGCGCTGTTCACCGTCCCGACGGACGCCGTCTTCGATCCGGTCGAACCGTGGCGCCTGCAGCTGACCGTGCAACGCGTGATCAGCGTGAAGGAAAAGGCTTTCACCGCATTCGTGCTGAACTACGACCTGCCCCGCACCTACACCAAGGTCGATACCCAGGCCGCGCAGGCCGGCACGCAGAGCGGCGACGGCACGGCCGGCACGCCGCCGGTGGCGGACTCGCAGATCGCGGACACCGACGGCGACGAGGCCGCCCCCGCGCTGTGGAAGCAGATCTGGATCGCCAAGACCGTGCAGATCGCCATCATCTCGATCGCGCTGCTGACCCTGATCGCGGTGTTCTTCTTCCAGAACCAGATCGTCAAGCACGAAGTCTTCTACAAGCGGTTCCGCACGGTGTTCCTGCTCTTCACGCTGTTCTGGATCGGCTGGTACGCCCAGGCACAGCTCTCGGTCGTGAACGTGCTCACCTTCACCACATCGCTGCGCACGGACTTCAGCTGGGAATACTTCCTGATGGATCCGATCGTGTTCATCCTGTGGATCGCCACGGCGATGTCACTGATCTTCTGGAACCGCGGCGCGTTCTGCGGCTGGCTGTGCCCCTTCGGCGCCTTGCAGGAACTCACCAGCCAGGTCGCACAGAAGCTGCATGTGCCCCAGATCAAGGTGCCCCACGGCCTGAACACCCGCCTGGCCGGCCTGAAATACATCATTTTCCTGATCCTGTTCGGCATCTCGCTGTACGAGCTGGGCACGGCGGAAAAATTCGCGGAAGTCGAGCCTTTCAAGACCGCGATCATCCTCAAGTTCGTGCGCGACTGGCCGTTCGTCGTCTTCGCCGTCGTGCTGCTGCTGGCAGGCCTGTTCATCGAACGCTTCTACTGCCGCTACCTGTGCCCGCTGGGCGCAGCCCTGGCGATTCCCGCGCGGCTGCGGATCTTCGACTGGCTGCGCCGCTACAAGACCTGCGGCAACCCCTGCCAATTGTGCGCCGTGGACTGCCCGGTGCAGGCGATCAATCCGGAAGGCGACATCAACCCGAACGAGTGCATCCAGTGCCTGAACTGCCAGCAACTCTACAACAACGAGAAGCGCTGCCCGCACCTGATCCAGAAGAACGCCAAGCTCAAGCGCCACAAGGCGCCGCCGCCCGACGCCGGCATCCCCGGCGAGGTCGTCGCCAGCCGCAAGCCGACCGTGCGGCCGCGCGATCCGTCTGCCGAACCGCAACCAGTTTCGTCGAACCCATAGCGATACACACCGGCCGGTAAGCCGGCGCGCTATGCATACAACCCTTGGGAGAACACCATGTCCGACCACACCAGCGACAAATCCGGCCTGAGCCGGCGGGGATTCCTCGGCACTGCCGCACTGACGGGGGCCGCCGCCGTCGGCGCAACCCACCTGACGGCCAATGCCAAGGACGACAAGAAGAAAGGCCATCAAAGCGTCGAGGTCGCCCCCGGTGAACTGGACGAATACTACGCCTTCAACTCCGGCGGCCAGTCGGGCGAAGTGCGTATCCTGGGCCTGCCGTCCATGCGCGAACTGATGCGCATCCCGGTCTTCAACATGTGCAGCGCCACGGGATGGGGCCGCACCAACGAAAGCCGCCGGATCCTGAACGAAGGCCTGACGCCCGAAACGCGCAAGTTCCTCGAAGACAACAACATGCCGGTGCTGCCCAACGGCGACGCGCACCACCCGCACATGTCCTTCACGGACAACACCTATGACGGGCGCTACATCTTCATCAACGACAAGGCCAACACCCGCGTGGCCCGCATCCGCTGCGACGTGATGAAGACCGACAAGATCGTCGAGATCCCCAACGCCGACGGTATCCACGGCCTGCGTCCGCAGCGCTATCCGAAGACCGGCTACGTCTTCTGCAACGGCGAGCACATCGTTCCGCTGCCCAACGACGGTTCCGTGATGGACGACCCGAAGAAGAACTTCTGGGCCATCTACACCGCCGTGGACGGCGAAACCATGAAGGTGGCCTGGCAGGTGCTGGTGGACGGCAACCTGGACAACGGCGACGCCGACTACCAGGGCAAGTACTCCTTTGCCACCTGCTACAACTCCGAAAAGGGGCTGTCCGTCACCGAGATGTCCGCCAACGAGCAGGACTGGGCGGTGGTGTTCAACATCAAGCGCATCGAGGAAGCCGTCAAGAACGGCGACTACAAGGAAATGAACGGCGTGCCCGTCATCGACGGACGCAAGGGCTCCAAGTACACGCGCTACATCCCGGTGCCCAATTCGCCGCACGGCTGCAACGCCGCGCCCGACGGCATCCACGTGGTCTTCAATGGCAAGCTCTCGCCCACCGTCACGGTGATCGACGTGCGCAAGCTCGACGACCTGTTCGATGACAAGATCAAGGAACGCGACGTGGTCGTGGCCGAACCGCAGCTGGGCCTGGGCCCCCTGCACACGGCCTTCGACGGCCGCGGCAACGCCTACACCACGCTGTTCATCGACAGCCAGATGTGCAAGTGGAACATCGAGAAGGCCAAGCAGGCCTACAAGGGCGAGAAGGTCGATCCGATCATCCAGAAGCTCGACGTGCACTACCAGCCCGGCCACAACCACACCACGATGGGTGAAACCAAGGAAGCGGACGGCAAGTGGCTGGTGTCGCTGAACAAGTTCTCGAAGGACCGTTTCCTGAATGTCGGCCCCCTGAAGCCGGAAAACGACCAGCTGATCGACATCTCCGGCGACGAAATGAAGCTGGTGCACGACGGCCCCAGCTTCGCGGAACCGCACGACATGCTGCTGGTGCACCGCTCCAAGGTCCGCCCCAAGCACATCTGGGACCGCAACGACCCGATCTGGGAGGACGTCCGCCAGATGGCCGCCAAGGACGGCGTCACCCTGGAATCCGCCGCGAACGTGATCCGCGACGGCAACAAGGTGCGGGTCTACATGGTGGCCGTGGCGCCGGTGTTCAGCCTGCCCAGCTTCGAAGTCAACGAAGGCGACGAAGTCACCGTCGTGGTCACCAACATGGAGCGCATCGAGGACCTGACCCACGGCTTCACGCTGACCGGCTACGGCATCGCCATGGAAATCGGGCCGCAGGCGACCTCTTCGGTCACCTTCACGGCTTCGCGTCCGGGCGTGCACTGGTACTACTGCCAGTGGTTCTGCCACGCGCTGCACATGGAAATGTCCGGCCAGATGTACGTCAAGCCCAAGAAGGCCTGATGTCCATGCGTCGTCCGACCGCCCCGATCTCTTTTGCCGCAGGGCTGGCGATCCTGATCGCCGCCCACGGGGCGGTGCGCGCCGCCGTGATCGACGTGCCTGCGGGTTCCGACCTGCGGGCCGCGATCGCGGCGGCGGCGCCGGGCGACGTCCTGAACCTGGCGCCGGGCGACTATCCCGGCAACCTGGTCATCGACAAGCCCCTGACCCTTCAGGGGCCGCCCGACCGCGGCGCCCGCATCCTGGGCGAGCGCACGGGCCGCACCATCTGGGTCAAGGCCGAGGACGTCGCCCTGCGCCACCTGACCGTCCGCCACTCGGGCCTGAGCCTGCCCGACATGGACGCGGGCATCTTTCTCGACAAGACCGCCACCCGCGCCCGCGTCGCGGAAAACGACATCATCGACAATTCCGTCGGCGTCTATCTCTGGGGTGCGCGCGATGCCCTGGTGGAACGCAACCGCATCGTCGGCAACACCGGGCTGCGCGTGAACGAGCGCGGCAATGGCGTGACCGTCTGGAACGCACCCGGCTCCAAGGTGCTGGACAACGACATTTCCGAAGGCCGCGACGGGATCTTCTCCAACAACAGCCGCGAAAACGTATTCAGCGGCAACGTCTTCCACAACCTGCGCTATGCGGTGCACTACATGTACACCAACGACAGCGAGGTCAGCGGCAATGTATCGCGCGGCAACGAGATCGGCTACGCCATCATGTTCTCCCGCCGCCTGACCGTGCGCGACAACATCGCCGTCGACAGCACGCACCAGGGCCTGATGCTGAACGCCACGGACGACTCCATCGTCGACGGCAACGTCATCGTGCGGGCCGAAAAGTGCGTGTTCGTCTACAACGCCAACATGAACGAGCTGGCCGACAACCATTTCCAGGACTGCGGCATCGGCGTCCACTACACCGGTTCCGAAGGCAACCGCATCCACGGCAACGCCTTCGTCGGCAACCAGAACCAGGTGAAGTACGTCGGCACCCGCTATCTCGAATGGTCGCAGGCCGGGCGAGGCAACTACTGGTCCGACCTGTCCGCCTTCGACCTGGACGGCAACGGCATTGCAGATACCGCCTACCGCCCCAACGGCCTGATCGACCAGGTCGTCTGGCGAGCACCCAACGCGCGGCTGCTGCTCAACAGCCCGGCCGTCTCCATCGTTCGCTGGGCCCAGTCCCAATTCCCCGCGATCCTGCCCGGCGGCGTGATCGACAGCGCCCCGCTCATGGGGATTCCGGCCACGCCGACCCTGAAAAAATTCGAGGCCCTGCCATGACCGTCACAGCGCCCCCGATCGAACTGCGATCCGTCACCAAACGCTACGCCGCGATGCGGGCCGTGGACAACGTCAGCCTGTTCATCGAGCCAGGCGAATGCGTCATCCTGGCCGGCCACAACGGCGCCGGCAAGAGCACCCTGATCAAGCTGATCCTGGGCCTGATCCGCCCGGAAACCGGTTCGGTGCGCGTGCTGGGAGAGACCGCCGGCACGCCGGCCGCCGCCCGCGCCCGGCGCCACATCGGCTACCTGCCGGAAACCGTGGCCCTGCACCCGTCGCTGACGGGCATCGAGACTCTGGCCTTCTACGCCCGCCTGAAAGGCCTGTCCACGAACGGCAACACCGCCCTGCTCTCTCGCGTGGGCATCGCCGAAGCCGCCCGGCGCCGGGTCGGCGGCTATTCCAAGGGCATGCGTCAGCGCCTGGCACTCGCCCAGGCCCTGCTCGGCTCGCCCCGGGTGCTGCTGCTGGACGAACCCACGACCGGCCTGGACCCGGCTTCCCGGCTGCTGTTCTACGACATCGTCCGCGAACTGCGCGACGCAGGGGCCGCCATCCTGTTGTCCACCCACGCACTGGCCGAGCTCGAAGGGCTGGCCGACCGCGTCATCGTCATGTGCAAGGGCCAGAAGATCGCCGACGGCACCCTGGGCGAACTGCGCCGCGAGGCCGACCTGCCGGTCCGGATCCGCCTGACACTGGACGACGACCCCATCCAGGTTCCCGAAGGCTGGCGGCGCATCGGCGCCGGCCGCATCGAATCGACTTGCTCCGAAGCCGACAAGCTGCGCCGGCTGCGCGATGCCCAGGCCATGCCCGACATCCGCGACATCGAACTCGAACATCCCGGACTCGATGAAATGTACGCGCAGTTCCTGCGCCGGGAGGACGCATGAATCCGACCCTGATCCTGATCCGCAAGGAAATCCGCGATGGCCTGCGCAACCGCTGGGTGCTGGCGATCACCGCGCTGCTGGCCATGCTGGCCCTGTCGCTGGGCTTCCTGGGCAGCGCGCCGACCGGCACCGTCAAGGTCGACCCCCTGACCGTCACGGTCGTCAGCCTGTCCAGCCTGTCGATCTTCCTGATCCCCCTGATCGCCATGCTGCTGTCCTATGACGCCATCGTCGGCGAGATCGATCGCGGCACCATGGCCCTGCTGCTCAGCTACCCCATCGCGCGGCGCCAGGTCCTGGCGGGCAAGTTCCTCGGCCACCTGGCCATCCTGGCGTTGGCCACGATCGCCGGCTACGGCATCGCGGGGCTGGCGCTGCAGCTGGCGCATGGCGGACTGGACCTCGCGGCCTGGACGCCCTTTGCCCTGCTGATCGCCGCCAGCATCCTGCTGGGCGCCAGCTTCCTGTCGCTGGGCTACCTGATCAGCGCCCTGGTCCAGGAACGCGCCACGGCCGCGGGCGTGGCCATCGGCGTCTGGCTGTTCCTGGTGGTGATCTACGACATGGTGCTGCTGGGCGTGCTGGTGGCCGACCAGGGCCGCATCATCACGGCACCGCTGCTGAACGGCATCCTGCTGTTCAATCCGACCGATGTCTATCGCCTGCTGAACCTGACCGGCCACGAGAACATCGCCATGTTTGCCGGCATGGCCGGGCTGAGCGACCAGGCCTCGCTGTCCACCGGATTCCTGCTGCTGGCCCAGATCCTCTGGATCGCCGTCCCGCTCGGCCTGGCGGCCCTGGCCTTCAACCGGAGGTCGTTATGAATGCATTGCGCAGTGCCGTGCGCACGAAGAGCATCACCCGGCGGTCCGCGGCGCACCTGCTCGGCGCCGCCCTGATGGCCGCCGCCCTTGCCGGCTGCGGCAACGGCGGCGGCACTTCGTCCGTCCCCCCCTCTCCCATGGCGATGACCGATGACGCCGTCGGCCACTATTGCGGCATGAACCTTTACGAACACATCGGCCCCAAGGGCCAGATCCTCCTGCGCGACCGCGACATCCCGGTCTGGTTTTCCACCATCCGCGAGGTCTTCGCCTACACCCTGCTGCCCGAAGAGCCCAAGGCCATCCTCGCCATCTACGTGCAGGACATGGGCCGCGCGGGACCGGACGGCAACCCGCCGGCCGACGCCTGGATCGACGCCCGCAACGCCCATTACCTGATAGAAAGCAGCGCGGTCGGCAGCATGGGCGCGCCAGACGCCCTGCCCTTCGCACGGATGGAAGACGCACTCGCCTACGCCGAACGCTACGGCGGGCGCATCACCAGCTTCAAGGACATGCCGGAGGACTACGTCCTGCGCGCCCCCGAACTCGTGCCCAGCGCAGACCGCGAACCCGTCGGAGCTCCATCATGAACACCCCTCACCTTCCCCGCCGCCGGCGGTTCCTCGGCATTCTGGCGGCCAGCGCCGCCCTGGCCGGACCAGGCAGCCTGCGCGCCGCATTGCGCGATCCCGCCGCACTGCCCGAACCGGTCGTCTGGAACGGCATCGCCCTGGGCGCCGACGCGCAGCTGCAGCTGCTGCATCCCGACCGCGCCCACGCCGAACGGCTGGTGCGCATGGCCGTCGCCGAAATCCACCGCCTGGAGCGGATCTTCAGCCTGTATATCGAGGACAGCGCCCTGGTACGCCTGAATCGCGCGGGCCGCCTGGACGCCCCCCCGCCAGACCTGAGCCGCCTGCTGTCCCAGTCCGTCGCCTTCAGCGAGCGGACCGATGGCCATTTCGACCCCTCCGTGCAAGTGCTGTGGGACCTGTATGCCGCCCGCGCGCTCGGCGGCGGGGTGCTGCCTCCCGAGCCCGATGCACTGCGGGCCGTGCTGGCCAAGGTGGACTACCGCGCCATCCGCATCGAGGAAGACGCCATCGTGCTGGAACGCCAGGGCATGGCGCTGACCCTGAACGGCATCGCCCAGGGCTACATCACCGACCGGGTGACCGAACTGCTGCGGTCCAACGGACTGGAGCACGCCCTGATCGACCTGGGCGAGGCACGCGGCCTGGGCATGCCCGCCCCCGGCCGCCCCTGGCGCGCCGGGATCGCCGATCCCCGTGAACCATCCCGCGTGCTCGAGTCCATCGACCTGGGCGACCGGGCCCTGGCCACATCCGGCGGCTACGGCACGCCGCTGGACGCCGCGGGACACTTCACACACCTGTTCGACCCGCTCACGGGCGGGGCGGTGCCGCGCTGGCGCAGCGTCAGCGTGCTCGCATCCGATGCGACGACCGCCGATGCGCTGTCCACGGCCTTTTCTCAGATGCCGGTTCACGCGATCCGTGGTATGATTTCGCGCTTTCCAGTCCAGGCATGGCTGGTACCGCCGGGCGACGGCGGGCTGATCCGCCTGGGGTGACTGGAAAGGGCTCTCGAAAGAGCGCCAAAAGCGATGTGACAAGCTTCAAAAAGCACGTTATAATTTCGCTTCTTTAGCGGCTGTAGCTCAGTTGGATAGAGTACTTGGCTACGAACCAAGGGGTCGTGGGTTCGAATCCTGCCAGCCGCGCCATACACAAGCAAGGGCTTACAGATTACGGTCTGTAAGCCCTTGTCCCTTTCCGGGGGCTACATCGCCCAGGATGCCGCCGCGCGCAGCAGCCATGCCGATCCGGCCACGACGATGACACCGCCGCTCCACAGTGCCAGCAGCCACGCCACACGGCGCAGCCAGTTCGCCAGCGCATTCAATGGTAGCCCTCCCCGGCCCGGACCTTGCCCCTGAATACCCAATACGACCAGCCGGTATAGGTCAGGATCACGGGTATGACGAGCAGCGCGCCGACCAGGGTGAAACCCAGGCTCTGAGGCGGGCCGGCCGCATCCCGGATCGTCAGGACGGGCGGCACGACGAAGGGCCAGAGGCTGATGCCCAGGCCGCTGTAGCCGAGAAAGACCAGCAGCAAGGTCCACAGGAACGGGCCGGCGCCAGGCGCCCGTCCGAGCGAGACCCGCAGCCGCCGGAGCGCAATACCCACCAGCAGCGGTACGGGAGCGAACCAGAGCAGGTTGGGATAGCTGAACCAGCGATCCGCGATCCGCGGATGGGCAAACGGCGTCCATACGCTGACGATGGCGATGACGCCGAGGAATGCCCATGAGAGCAGGCCGGAAATGCCGGCGAACCGCATCTGCAGACGGCCTTCGGTCTTCATGACCAGCCACGTCGCGCCCAGCAGGCCGTATTCCACCAGCAGTCCCAGGCCGGTGAACAACGGAAAGGGCGACAGCCATGGCACGCTGCCTCCGGCATCCTTCCCGGGCGCGGCCAGGCCATCGAGAAACGCCCCCAGGATGATGCCCTGGAAAAAGGCCGCCACGGCAGAACCGCCACAGAAGGCGATATCCCAGCGTGCCCGCGCCGCCACCGGTGCCTTGAAGCGGAATTCGAACGCCACGCCCCGGAACACCAGGCCGACGAGCATGAGCACGATCGGCACGCTCAAGGCCTCCAGCACGATGGAATAGGCGGCGGGGAACGCCGCAAACAGGCCGGCGCCTCCCAGGACGAGCCAGGTCTCGTTCCCGTCCCATACAGGTGCCACGGTATTGACCATGACATCACGGCCGCCCCGGTCCCGGACGAATGGAAACAGCAGGCCGATGCCCAGATCGAAGCCATCCATCACGACATACATCATCACCGCGAACAGGATGATGACGGCCCAGACGATGGGCAGATCAATTCCCATGGCCGTCCCCTTCCTGCGCCGCGGACAGCGGCCGCATCGCCTGGCTGGACTGGCCCGCCCCGCCTTCCGGGGCAGGCGCGGAATCCGCCGGATCTTCCGCCAGCAGATGCAACCCGTACGCCGTACCGGCACCGAATACCATCAAATAGACCGCCACGAACAGGCCCAGGGTGAACGCGACCTGGCCGGCGGGGTGCGATGATGCGGCATCGCTGGTGCGCAACAGCCCGTATACGACTCAGGGCTGACGTCCTGCCTCGGTGGTGTACCATCCGGCCAGGATGGCCGCGAGGCCCGCGGGCGACATGGCCACGGTGCACCTCAGGAAGCGCCGATGCCCGTACAACCTTGCGCTCCGGCGCAGCCACGCGCCCCAGAAGGCCAGCGCAATCATCAACAGGCCCAGGCCGACCATGATGCGGAAAGTCCAGAACACGCTCGTCGAATCGGGGCGATCGGCCGCCGGGAAATCCTTCAGCGCGGGAATCTGCGCATCCCAGCTGTGCGTGAGGATGAGGCTGCCGAGCCGGGGAATCTCGACCGCATGGCGTGTCATCTCTGCATCCATGTCGGGCCAGCCGAACAAAATGAGCGGCACGCCCTCGCCAGGCGCCCCCGGTTCCCAATGCCCTTCCATCGCCGCCAGTTTCGCGGGCTGGTGCTCCAGCGTGTTGAGGCCGTGCAGATCGCCGATCACGGCCTGGGCGGGCGCCGTGCCGAGCAGCATCCACATCGCCATCGACAGCATCGACCGCGCCGGCGCATTGCCGGGACGCCTGAGCAGGTGCCACGCGCCCGTGCCGCCCACGATGAGCGCCGTGGCGAGAAAAGCGCCGGTAACCATGTGGCTCAACCGGAAAGGAAAGGACGGGTTGAAGATGACCCTCAGCCAGTCGACCGGAACCGCGACGCCGTTCACGATTTCATGACCCTGCGGAGTCTGCATCCAGCTGTTGGAAGCGAGGATCCAAGTGGCCGAGACCAGCGTCCCAAGCGCAACCACGCAAGTCGAAAGAAAGTGCAATCCCGGCCCCACCCGCTTGAGGCCGAACAGCATGACGCCCAGGAATCCGGCCTCCAGGAAGAAGGCAGTCAGTACTTCATAGGTCAGCAGGGGCCCCGTGATCGCGCCGGCGAAGCGCGAGAATCCGCTCCAATGGGTTCCAAACTGGTAGGCCATGACGATGCCGGACACCACGCCCATGGCAAATGCCACGGCGAATGGCCTCAGCCAGAAGCGGTACAGCGTCATGTAGACGGACCTGCCCGTGGCCAGCCACAGGGCCTCCAGGACCGCCAGATAGCTGGCAAGCCCGATCGTGATGGCGGGAAAGACAATGTGGAATGAAATCGTGAACCCGAATTGGATGCGCGCGAACAGGATTGCGTCCATGAGTGCCCCCCATTCCAGTTGATGCGGCCGGACGGGGCAGCAAGTTCCATTCCAGGTACGGGAATGGCCTATAGTAGCGAGGCTGACCGCCACGCCGGAGATGAATCTTGCCCCCTTCCTGCACTGGAACCCCCGCCCGCCAGACACTGGCGGGCGTTCTCCTTCTGGTTGCGTCCATGTGGGCGCTGTCTGGCCTGGACGCCAGCGGCAAGTACCTGATGGGCACCGACATCGGCGTGACGCTGTGGGTGGTGTGCCTGGTGCGCTACGGGGTGCACATGGCGCTGACCCTGATCGTCATCATCCCCGTGCGGGGCTGGAAGGCCTTGCGCTGCCGCCGGCCGCGCGCGCAGGCGGCGCGCGGGCTGTCCATGCTGGCCGCCACCATGCTGTTCTTCACCACCCTGCACTTCCTGCCGCTGGGCCAGGCCACCGCCATCAATTTCCTGGCGCCCCTGATCGTGCTGTCGATCGCGCCCTGGGCGCTCAAGGAGCCGCCCTTCCTGTCGCGCTGGATCGCCGCAGGGATCGGGCTCCTCGGGGTGCTGGTGGTGGTGCGGCCGGGTTCGGGCCTGGACCCCGCAGGCACGCTGTTCGGCCTGATGACGGCCTGCGCACTGGCCTCTCAATACATCGCCTCGCGCCGCGTGGCGGTCGACGATCCCTACACGACGCTGATCTGGAGCGGAGCCGTGGGCAGCGTGGTGATGACGCTGGCCCTGCCTCTCTACTGGCAGGACATCTCGGCGCTCGTCGGCAGGCTCACCCCCATGCAATGGCTGGTGCTCCTGAGCACGGGCTTCTGGGGCTGCGGGGGGCATTTCCTGCAGATCCAGGCCTACCGGCGGGCGCCCGCCTCGCTGCTGGCGCCCTTCGTCTATTTCCAGATCGTCAGCGCCGCCGCCCTGGGCTGGCTGATCTGGGGCCAGTTCCCCGACCTGGTGTCATGGCTTGGAATCGCCTTGGTCTGCGCCAGCGGCATCACGATCGGTCTGGTGGAATGGCGCCGCAACGGCACCGCGCAGGCAGGGGCCGGCAAGGCCGCCTGACGAAGGCCGGGGCGCCCCGTTCCGCCGTCAGGCGCCCGGCCGCGCATCCGGCATCTCGACGCCGCGCATCAGGACATCCAGTGCAGGGATGCGCCGGGCCATGCCAGCGACTGCGGCCGCATCGACCCGGGCCAGAGGCGGAATTTCCGCAATGATGCGCACGCCCCCGAAACGCTCCAGCGCCTCGCGATTGCCGGGCGACGGCGGCCCGTTCATCACCACGCCCAGCACGGGCAAGCCCCGCGCGCGCAGGGCATGCAGGCTGAGCAGCGTGTGGTTGATCGTGCCCAGGGTGCTGCGCGCCACCAGCACCACGGGCAATGCCAGGCGGGCGGGCACATCAATCATCATGCTGTGTTCATCCACCGGCACATACAGCCCGCCCGCGCCCTCCACCACCAGCGGCGCGTTCGTCCCGGGAAGGCGCAGAGCGGACATATCCAGTGCGACACCCTCGGCCCGGGCAGCAGCCCACGGAGCCAGCGGCGCCCGCAGGATACAGGCCGGCGCATGCAGCTCATGCCCGCCGCCCGGGCCGAGCAGTGCCGCGACGGTTTCGGAATCGCCCGCCGCGGCGGCGATCCCCGTCTGATACGGTTTCCAGTAATCAGCGCCCCACGCCTTGGCCAGGATCGCCGAGACCAGGGTCTTGCCCACGTCGGTGTCCGTGCCCGTCACGAACACGCCCGGGCGCGCCCTTCGTCCGGATTCATGCGGATTCATGCGGATGTCCTCCCTTCCATCGGCACACCGGTCCTGCGCCACAGACCGAATGCGATCCGGTAAGAACAGCGCGCGCCGGTGCGGTCGAATTCCGCACACACGCGGCGCAGCAGTTGCAGCGGCAATGGCCGCGTCCCCGGCCTGGGCGCCGTCGCCCCGATCCCTTTCAGCCCGCGCAGGAAGGCCGCAGCGCCGCCGCATTCGGCGACAATGCGCTCCAGGCCCACCCGTCCCGCCAGTTCACTGCGCCGCAGGCGCAGTGCACCTGGCTGGGGAAAACGAATCATCCGTGAACGCAACCCGAGGACCTCGTGCGCCCGATCCCACTCGGCAAGCGTTCCATGCACGGGCAACGCAACGGCCAGATGCCCGCCCGGCGCCAGCAAGGCCGCCAACCGCGCCAGCCCCCCGGCGGGATCGGCGAACCACTGCAGGACCATGCTGGAACAGATCAGGTCATAGCGTCCGGCATCCTCTGCCAGCGCTGAATGTTCGCCATCCATGACCCGGTAGCGGACCGTACCGCCCAGGCGCAACCGGCTCCGGGCCCGGTCCACCATCCCGGGGGACAGATCCGTGACCGTCCAGTCCGCCTCGGCAAAGCGTTCGCCCAGCAGGCGGGTGAGACAGCCCGTGCCGCAGCCGATTTCCAGGATGCGGGGACGTTCCGGCAACTCCAGCATGCCGATCCGGGCCGCCAGCCGGGCGGCCACCTCGCGCTGCACTTCGGCATGGCGATCGTAGCGGGCCGCCGCTGCACCGAAACGCGCACCCACGCCGGAAGGCCGTTCGGTGCCGACAAGGCGGCCGGAAGCAGCGGGCGCGGCGGCCGGGGAGAATGCGCGCGCGGCGGCCGGCGGCGCCAGACCGTTGCGCTCCAGGAATCCCGCAATGCGCTCGGCACACCAGTCCGGGGCCTGCAGCGGCAGCAAATGCCCGCCACCCGCAAGCCAATCGATGGGTTTGCCGGGCAAGGCTTCTCCTGCCATTGACGCAGGCACGATGGGGTCCTCGGCCCCCGACAGCGCAAGCCATGGCGCCTCCGGCCCCGGCAGGCGATCGCGCAGGTCGAGTTCCTGCATCGTCCGCAGATCGCGGACAAGCGTCGGCGGACATGGGCAGGCGCCGGCCGGACCTGCGCCGCAACGCCGCCTGAATTCGTCGACCACGGCGGCCGGCGACGCACGCAGCCGGCTTGCCATGCGGCGCAATATGCGGCGATCCACGCCTTGCGGAAAATCGCTTCCGGCGCAGAAGCGGGCGAACCCATTGATGGCCACCCAGGCGCGCGGCAGGGCACCCGCAGGCGGAGAAAACCGGGCCAGCATGCGCATGCAGCCAAACGAATGACCGATCACGACGAACGGCCCCCCGGGCAAGGCATCGTTCTCCGGCAAGCTGGAAAAGTAGCCGCGCTCCAGCGCATGCTGCGGCCAGGCGCGCAATCGGGCCCGCAGCACATCCCAGAAACCGGACTCGAACCCCCAGCCGTGCACGAACACAAGCGTGGGTGTCGTGGGCGAGAACGCCCCGGCGACGCGCGGCGCGGCGATCATGCCGCCTGGTTGGCCATGCCCACGGCGGCCGTCCGGCGCACCCGCCGGATTCATGCCGTAGCCTCCAATGCCTGCGACAAAGCATCGGTCAACCTGCCGATGTCCGCGTGGCTGTGCGCCGCGCTGAGTGCGATGCGCAGGCGGCTGGTGCCGCGCGGCACCGTGGGCGGACGGATGGCGGTGACCAGCACGCCGCATCTTTCCAGAGCCTGGCTCAAGGCCAGCGCCCGGCATTCGTCGCCGACCAGGACAGGCACGATCTGGGTGCTCGAAGCGCCCGTGTCCAGCCCCATGGACTGCAGGACGCGCCGCAGCGCGTCGGCCTTGGCCATCAGCGACGCGCGCTCGGCCTGCATCCCGGGCACGAGATCCAGCGCGGCGTCGATGGCGCCCAGCACGGCCGGCGGCAGCGCGGTCGTGTAGATGAAACCTGAACAGGCATTGATCAGGTAGTCGCACAGCGCACGGGATCCGGCGACGTAGGCACCGAAGCTGCCCAGCGCCTTGCTGAATGTTCCCATGGCGAGATCGACCCGCCCCCCGGCAAGGCTCGACAACCCCATGCCGTCCGGTCCCAGCACACCCGTGGCGTGGGCTTCGTCCAGGTAGAGGAAGGCCCCGTGCCGCTCCGCGAGTCCGGCCAGTGCCGTCACGTCGCAGCGGTCTCCATCCATGCTGAACACGCTTTCGGTCACGATCATGCGCTGTCCGGGCTGCCCGGCCCGCGCCTGCAACTGGGCCTCGAGGTGGTCCAGGTCGTTGTGGCGGAACCGGATCTGCCGGATCCCCGCAGCGCGGCATCCCTGGTGCAGGCTGGCATGGGCCAGGCGGTCGACATAGACCTGCGCATCGCTGCCCAGCACCCGCAACAGCGCCGGCAGGACCGCCGCGTTCGCCTGCCATCCGGAGGAAAACAGCAGTGCGGCCTGCGTGCCCTTGGCATGCGCGATCCTGGCCTCGACCTCGGTGCAGGCCGGGCCCGTCCCGCAGACCAGCCGCGACGCAGTCGCCCCAGCCCCGTGGTTCCGGACGTAGCTGCATGCCCTGGCGATCAGGTCCGGGTGCAGGGACAACCCAAGGTAATCGTTGCTGCAGAAGTCCAGGATCTCGCGCCCACCCTGCACGCGCCGCCCGGGGAATGCATGGCCGAAAACACGTATCGAACGCCGCAGGTGCTCCTGTTGCGCCGCGCGAAGATAGCGCTCGAAGAAAGGATCGAATCGGTCCCGCGCCATGTCGCCCCGCCCCCGGAATGAAAACCCATCGGGAGGCGATAATATCAAAATGAATGAAGTAAACTTATTTTGACTGTATTTACAAAGAAGATAGGCGAAAAACGGTTTTGGGTGGATTTTCCGCCAACTCACTTCAAGCGGACTTCATCGGACTGCCATCTTGGCACCGGCCTCGATTTCACCTCAATTGCAACAAAACATGAAAACACCCCTTCCAGACTGGCTGACCGAAGGCCAGCGCCACGTGTGGCTGCCCTACACCCAGATGAAGACGGCGGCCATGCCCGCACCGGTCGTCCGCACGCAGGGCAGCCGCATCCAATTGGCCGACGGGCGCATCCTGATCGACGGCATCGCCTCATGGTGGACCGCCTGCCACGGCTACAACCATCCGCATATCGCCCGGGCCGTGCACGACCAGCTCGACCGCCTGCCGCACATCATGTTCGGCGGACTCGCGCACGAACCCGCGCTGAAGCTCGCCAAGCGCCTGTGCGTCCTGCTGGGGCCGGGGCTGGACCGCGCCTTTTTCACGGAATCCGGGTCCGTCTCGGTCGAGGTGGCGCTGAAGATGGCCATGCAGTACTGGTTCAACCAGGGCGAGCCGCAACGACGCCACATCGTCGCGTTCCGGGGCGGCTACCACGGCGACACATTCGGCACCATGGCGGTCTGCGACCCCGGGGTGGGCATGCACGCCGCCTTCGACGGCATCATCCCGCACCAGGACCTGCACGATCTTCCCCTCGACGATGCATCCTCCGATGCCCTGGACGCATGGCTGCGCGAACACGCCGGCCACGTGGCTGCCATCCTGGTCGAGCCGCTGGTGCAGGGCGCCGGCGGCATGCGCATGCATGAACCTTTCGTGCTTGCGCGGCTGCGGGAACTGGCCGACCGCCACGATGTCCTGCTGATCTTCGATGAAATCTTCACCGGCTTCGGGCGCACCGGCACGATGTTCGCCTTCGAGCAGGCGGGCGTCCAGCCGGACATCATCACACTGTCCAAGGCACTGACGGGCGGCACCCTGCCCTTGGCCGCCACGGTGGCCAGCCGGCGCGTCTTCGAGGGTTTCTGGTCCGACGATCCCGCGCATGCGCTGATGCATGGGCCAACCTACATGGGCAATGCGCTTGCCTGCGCCGCCGCGCTGGCTTCCCTGGACCTGTTCGAGCGAGAACCCAGGCTGGCCCAGGTCCGGGCGATCGAAGGGCAACTGCGCGAAGGCCTGGCGCCATGCGCGGCCCTGCCCTGCGTGCGCGAGGTTCGCGTCAAGGGGGCCATCGGCGCGGTGGAACTGCACAGCACGCCAGACCGTGCCGCCCTGTGCCGGCAATTCCTGGAGGCGGGCGCATGGATCCGCCCCTTCGGCAATATCGTCTACCTGACGCCCGCCTTCACGACGACGCCGGACGACCTGCGGCGGCTGACGGATGCGATCGAGACCGTGTTGTCCGCATTGCCGTCCTGAAGGCATGCACGCCGATGGCGGCCGCGCGCCGCCCGGCGGCAACTCAGCGGCCGTTCAGCGCAGCGCCAGTTGCGCGGCGGCCATCTGCTGCTCCTTGCCGAGCCTGATGTCCCGCATCAGGGCGGCGAGCTTCTGGGTGGCAGCGATCAGCGCGCCATTGAGCGCGCTCATCTGCGCCTGAATCTGCTGCAGGCGGATGCGCCTGGCTTCCGGATTCATGCTGTCGTCCGCCTGGACCGCCCGCAGCTCCCGCATCAGCTGGGCCAGCTTGGCCCGCAAATCGCGGATCATCCGCAGCAGGTTCTTGACGGCCTCGGGCAGATCGCTGTCCTCGATGTCCTGGTAGCGGCCCGTGGCGCTCGACTGCGTCCCGGAAGCGGCTTCGAACAACGCTCGCCCCAGGCTGGAAATTGCGGGCTGGGCCGAGGATGGCGGATTCGCCAAGGCGCCACCGGCCATCGCCTTGGCGCCCATGGGCGTCAGGGGGGCCACAGAGGGCAAGGCCGAAGAAAGGGGATCGAGCAAGTCCATGGCACCGTCTCTGCCGCAGGCCCCGACTCGCGAAAACGAACCGGCGCGCCCGCACCGTCATCTACGGCCGGGCAGCCGGAGTCTTTACCCCAGCCGCCAGGAGAAGCCGCCAAGGGCGGCGCGCCCGGCTACGCCGTCTCGACCCGCCCCAGCAGGCTGCCGGCCTCGACGAACGCGCCTTCCGCAACCGCCTGACGCAGGACACCGGCCAAGGGCGCGAGCACCTGGGTTTCCATTTTCATCGCTTCCATCACGGCCAGCACCTGTCCGGCCTCGACTGCCGACCCGTCGCCTGCTTTCCAGGCCAGCAGCGCGCCGCTGATCGGCGCCGCCAACCCGCCCGGGCCTGCATCCTGCGGGCCGCTTGCCGCTGGAGCAGCGTCATCCGGATCGGGGCCGGACCCGCCCGCGAGCGCGCCCCAGGCCGGCACTGCCCCCGCGGGCAGACCCAGCGAGACGCGCCTACCGTCGATCTCGACGAACGTACGCAATAGAGGCGGCGTGCCGGGTGCCGCAGGCCTGGGGGCATCGGCCAGATCGACGGTGAACTCGGTCTCGATCCAGCGCGTGTGCACGCGGAAGCCGTCTTCGCCGACGAAATCGTCCTGATCCACCACGGCGCGATGGAAAGGCAGCACGGAGGCCACCCCTTCGATCTCGAATTCACTCAGGGCGCGGCGCGCACGGGCCAATGCCTGTTCCCGCGTGGCGCCGCTGACGATGAGCTTGGCCATCAATGAGTCGAACACGCCCGGGACCAGGGAGCCGGACTCCACGCCGCTGTCGATCCGCACGCCCGGCCCGGAGGGCGGCGCGAAACGCACGACGCGGCCCGGAACGGGCAGATAGCCACGCCCCGGATCCTCCGCATTGATGCGGAATTCCAGGCTGTGCCCACGCGGAGCGGGGGTGGACTCGACGGACAGGGGCAGGCCGTCGGCGATGCGCAGCTGTTCGACCACCAGGTCCAGGCCGGAAGCTTCCTCGGTCACGGGGTGCTCGACCTGCAGGCGGGTGTTGACCTCGAGAAAGGAAATGCGGCCGTCGCGCGCCAGCAGGAATTCCACCGTTCCGGCGCCGACATAGCCCGCACGGGCGCAGATGGCGCGGGAGGCATCGTGGATGCGGGCGCGCTGCTCTTGCGTGAGGAAGGGCGCGGGGGCTTCTTCGACCAGCTTCTGATTGCGCCGCTGCAGCGAACAATCACGATCGCCCAGCACCACCACCCGCCCATGGGCGTCGGCGATCACCTGGGCCTCGATGTGGCGGGGCCGGTCCAGGAACTGCTCGATGAAGCATTCCCCCCGGCCGAATGCAGCCGTCGCCTCGCGCACGGCCGATTCATACAACTCGGCAACCTCGTCCAGCCGCCACGCGACTTTCAGGCCACGCCCGCCGCCGCCGAACGCTGCCTTGATGGCGATGGGCAGGCCGTGGGCCTCGGCAAAGGCCAGTGCTTCAGCGGCACTGGCGACCGGCCCGTCGGTCCCGGCAACCAGCGGCGCGCCCGCGGCCTGGGCGATTCGCCGGGCGGCCACCTTGTCGCCCAGCGCCTCGATAGCCCCGGGCGGCGGGCCGATCCAGGTCAGGCCCGCATCAATGACCGCGCGCGCGAATTCCGCGCGCTCGGACAGGAAACCGTAGCCTGGATGCACGGCATCGGCTCCGGCGCGCTGCGCAACGGCCAGCAACTTGCCGATATCCAGGTAGGTCTCGGAAGGACGGCGCCCCTGCAGCGCCCAGGCCTCGTCGGCCCGACGCACGTGCAGCGCATCGGCATCGTCGTCGGCATAGACGGCGACGGAGCGCACGCCATAATCGGCGCAGGCGCGCGCAACGCGCACGGCGATCTCGCCCCGGTTGGCGATCAGGACTTTACGAATCATGGCAGGATTTCCTCGAATGGCCCGATGGGCCGGAAGCGCAGGCGGGCGCCCACGGGGATCTGGGCAGCGAGATCCAGGTGACGGGCGGCAACCACCCCGATCACCGGATAGCCGCCGGTCAATGGATGATCGGCCAGGAAAAGGACCGGCTGGCCACCGGCCGGCACCTGGATCGCACCGGCCACCGTGCCTTCGCTGGGCAGTTCTCCGTGGCGGCTGCGCGCCAGGGGTTCCGCCCCCGCCAGACGCATGCCAACCCGGTCGGATTGCGGCGTGACTGTCCATTCCTGTCCGGCCAGCAGCACCAGCGCCTCCGGAGTGAACCAGTCTGCACGCGGTCCCAGGACGACCTCCAGGGTGACCAGATCGCCGCGGCCGGGCAGCACCGGCGGGATTTCGCCACACGGCAGTACCGCTGCCAGCCGCACCCCCTCCAGGTCGGCGCCCACCGGCAGGCGGTCGCCCGGGCGCAACGGCGCCGGCCCGATTCCCGCCAGGGTATCCGTGGCGCGACTGCCCAGCACGGGCGCCACGTCCCAGCCGCCGCGCACGGCCACATAGCAGCGCACGCCGGCATCCGGCGCGCCGATCTGCAGTTGGTCGCCGTCGTCGAGCGCCAGCGGGCGGCAGAGCGGCGCCGGAAGTCGTTCTCCCGCCGCCGTTCTCAGTGTCAGCGCTGCCCGGGCGCCCGTGACGGCCACCACGGCTCGCCCCCGGCAAACCAGGCGCAGTCCACCCAGGGCGTTCTCCAGCACGGGCGCAGTGGCCGGATTGCCCACGATCCGGTTGGCCGTGCGCAGCGCACCCCGGTCCAGCGCCCCGGACAAGGACACGCCCATGCCGGTCAGGCCGGGCCGGCCCAGATCCTGGACCAGGGTCTGCAGACCGGCGGCCAGGACTTCGAAGCAGGCGTGCGGCGCAGCCGAAGCAGGCGTTTCGCGATCCGGTGCCTGGCGGCCGCCGGCAAGATCTCCGGCCATCCCGTCCGCATCTGCGGCGGACCCGGAATGCTCCGGCAGACTGTAAACAGTGCCAGCAGCAGCCAGGTCGCGGAAACGGACCCGGAACCCGGGCTGGATCAGTGCGGGCTCGGCCCGGCCCATGTCCCACATCCGCAGGGGCGTGACGCCCAGCAGCTGCCAGCCGCCCGGGCTGTCGGACGGATAGACCGCGCTGAAATCCCCCGCCACGGCCACCGACCCCGCCGGCACGCGCACGCGCGGCGTGGCGCGGCGCGGCACGCCATGGAAACAGGGGTCGCCGCCCGCCAGGTAGACGAAGCCCGGCGCGAAACCGGCAAAGGCCGCCAGATAGTCGCTGCCGGTATGGCGCTCGATCAGTTCCGCGCGGCCCAGGCCCAGCAATTCGGCCACGGCATCGAGATCCTCGCCCGCATAGCGCACGGGAATTTCGACTCGCCGGATGGCGGCGGCCGGTACCTCAGGCGGATGCGGCCGGCCGTCATCCCCTTTTCCGGTGAGCGCCGTTTCCAGGCGTGCGGCGGCCTGCCGCAGCCAGGCGGCCACGGCTTGCGGCGCCAGGGCCGAAGGCCGAAACAGCACCAGCAGCGTCCGGGCGGCGGGAATCACGTCGTCCACCCCTTCGGGGCGCTCGCCGAGCGCCTGGAACAACGCCAGGGTCTCGTCCAGCGACCCGAGTTCCGCCAATACGGCGCCATCGCCGGCAGGCAGGCAGCGAAGGGGAATCACGATGCAGTCCCCCGAACACCGGGTCCGGAAACCGGCACGCACGGCTGGCAGCGGTCCGGCGCGATCATGACGCCCGCGCAGCGGCGAACGGCGCCAGATCGACTCCGGCCGCTTCCAGCCTTTGCCGCACGGCGCGCGCCATGGCGACGGCCCCCGGACTGTCGCCATGCACGCAGATGGAATCGGCCTGCAGGCGCACGCGACTGCCATCGATCGCAGTGATCTCGCCCGTGCGCACCAGGTCCAGCATGCGGTCCGCGACCTGGGCCGGGTCGTGCAGCACGGCGCCCGCCTCGCGGCGCGAGACCAGTACGCCTTCAGGCGTGTAGGCCCGGTCGGCAAACGCCTCGGCCACCACTCGCAGGCCGCGCTCCCGCGCCCAGTCCAGCAGGGGCGAGCCAGCCAGTCCCATCAGGACCAGACCCGGATCCAGCTCCAGCAGGGCGGTCATGACGTCATCCGCCTGGCGCCTGTCATGCGCAATCGTGTTGTACAGGGCGCCATGCGGCTTGACGTAGGTCACCCGGGTGTCGGCGGCGGCGGCCAGGCCCTGCAGCGCGCCGATCTGGTAGATGACATCGGCCACCAGTTCCCGGCTGGCCGGATCCATGTTGCGACGGCCGAAGCCGGCCAGGTCGGGATAGGCCACGTGTGCCCCGATGGCGACGCCGCGTTCCGCGGCGGCGCGCAGGGTATCCAGAATGCCGGCCGGATCCCCCGCATGAAAGCCGCAGGCGACGTTGGCGCTGGTGACGATATCCAGCATGGCGGCGTCATCGCCCATGCGCCATGCGCCGTAGCTTTCGCCGAGATCGCTGTTCAAGTCCATGTGCGTTCCTTATGATTGCAAAACGGACGACGAATCGTTGAACAATCCGCCGGCCCATGTTTCATTTCCATCCGGGCCGAGCCCCGATGGCCCACGGCAGGAAGCCCTGCCCGCGCCGCGATTTCCAGGATAACCATGCACTCCCGTCATTATCCCAGCCCTGCCGCCACACCGAGCCTGACCGACACGGTCGCCGAAACCATCCGCCAGCAACTCATTCAGGGCCAGCTGCGGGCCGGGCAGCGGCTGTCCGAGGCCGGGTTGAGCGAGCAACTGGAAGTCTCGCGCAACACCCTGCGCGAGGCCTTCCGGATCCTGTCCAAGGAAGGGCTGCTGCGGCACGAACCGAACCGCGGGGTCTCCGTGGTGGTGCCGTCGATCGCCGACATCATCGACATCTACCGCGTGCGCCGCCTGATCGAGTGCCAGGCCCTGGCCCAGGCATGGCCACGCCACCCCGCGCACAAGCGCATGGAACAGGCCCTGGCGCACGCGCGCCGCATGCGTGATGCGGGCGACTGGCTGGAAGTCGGCTCGGCCAACATGCTGTTCCACGCAAGCATCGTGGCCCTGGCCGACAGCGCGCGCCTCTCGACCATGTTCGCCGATATCTCGGCCGAACTGCGGCTGGCCTTCGGCCTGCTGGATGATCCCGAATATCTGCATGCGCCTTTCGTCGATCTGAACGCCCGCCTGCTGGAATTGTTCGAACTCGGCGACACGGCGGCGGCGGCCCGTCACCTGGAAAACTACCTGACTCAGTCCGAACGCATGGTGCTGTCCGTCTATTCCGCTCACGTCGAATGACCCGGCCCCTGCCCGCGGCGTGTCCGGCCGACTGTCCATGGACATGCCTCGCTCAAGATTGTTCAACAATATATATAAAATAAACCAACGATCAGAGACTACATCAACTACAAACTCCATATTATTGTTGATAACCCTGATCGACGCAGGACCGTCAATGGTCTATCTTTGTCAACAGCCATCGTCCGGGCCGGCTCGCGGCCGCGCGCGATGTCCTTCCGATCATTCTCCAGGAGCCCTCCATGAAGCGTCGCATTTTCCTCGCCACCGCCCTGGTCGCCGGTCTGGGCCTTACCGCCCAGGTTCAGGCCGCCACACAGTGGGACCTGGCCTCGGCCTATCCCGCCTTCAATTTCCACTCGCAGAACCTGGCCCAGTTCGCGAAAGACGTGGATGCAGCCACCCAGGGCGATCTGAAGATCACCGTCCATTCCGGCGCATCCCTCTTCAAGATGCCTGAAATCAAGCGTGCCGTGCAGGGCAACCAGGCCCAGGCCGGTGAATTCTTCATGGTCAGCTTCCAGAACGAATGGCAACCCTTCGGCGTCGACGGCCTGCCCTTCCTGGCCAGCAACTACGACGAAGCCTGGAAGCTCTACCAGGCCCAGAAGCCTGCCCTGGAAAAGAAGCTGGACCAGCAGGGAATGGTGCTGCTGTATGCCGTGGCCTGGCCTCCGCAGAGCATCTACAGCAACAAGCCCATCAATTCCGGCGCCGACCTGAAAGGCATGAAATGGCGCGTCTACAGCCCCACCACCGCCCGCATCGGCGAACTGGTCGGCGCCCAGCCCGTCACCATCCAGGAAGCCGAACTGACACAGGCGCTGGCCACCGGCGTGATCGAAGGCCTGATCACATCCAGCGCCACCGGCGCGGACAACAAGCTCTACGAGAACCTGAAATACTTCACCAACGTGCGCGCCTGGATCCCGAAGAACGCCGTGGTCGCCAACAAGAAAGCCGTCGAGGCCCTGTCCCCCGCCTCGCGCGAGGCCCTGATGAAGGCCGCAGCCGCAGCCGAGCAGCGCGGCTGGGAAGCATCCCGCAAGGTCGACGCCGATTCCATCGCCAAGCTGAAGGCCGGCGGCATGGAAATCGTCGAACCTTCGGCCCAGCTCAAGTCCGACCTGGCCAAGGTGGGCGACACCGTCATCCAGGAATGGACCGCCAAGGCCGGCGACGAAGGCAAGCAGATCCTGGACGCCTACCGTTCCAGCCTTTGATACACACCCCGGCGGCCCGTCGGGCCGCCGCCGCGCGCCGGACGGCGCGCGGTTCCCCGATCCATAGGAACTTGCCATGCGCCGCTTTCTCGATGGACTCTACACCGCCAGCGGCTGGCTGGCCGGCCTGTGCATGATCGGCGTGCTGCTGATGGTGACCCTGATGATCCTGGGCCGCCTGCTGGGCTTTCCGATCGGCGGCGCCGACGCCTACGCAGGCTACGCCATGGCCGGCGCCGGATTCCTGGCACTGGCCAGCACGCTGAAGCACGGCGAACACATCCGCGTCACCCTGGTCCTGAGCATGCTGCACGGCAAGGGACGCCGGGCGCTCGAAATCATCGCCCTGCTCATTGCCGTCGCACTGTCGGGCTTTCTGGCCCTGTACTCCGTACGCCTGGTGTGGCAATCCTGGTCTTTCCAGGACATCTCCACGGGCATCGACGCCACGCCGATGTGGATCCCCCAGATCCCCATGGCCGTGGGCACCCTGATCTTCTTCATCGCCTTCCTGGACGAGTTCGTCCTGGAACTGTCGGGCAAGCGCCCGGCCGCCGCCACCGAGGAGCTCCACCATGAATGAGATCACGGCCAGCATTGCCCTGATCGTCGTCCTCTTTGCGCTGCTGGGCGGCGGAGTCTGGGTCGGCCTGACCCTGGCCGGCGTGGCCTGGTTCGGCATGGAGTTCTTCTCCAGCCGCGCAGCGGGCGACGCCATGGCCATCACGATCTGGGGCAGCACCAGCAGCTGGACCCTGACGGCCCTGCCCCTGTTCATCTGGATGGGCGAGATCCTGTATCGCACCAATCTTTCGGAAAATCTGTTCCGCGGCCTGGCTCCCTGGGTGAACCGGCTGCCCGGACGCCTGCTGCACACCAACGTGCTGGGCTGCACGATCTTCGCCTCGGTCTGCGGGTCCTCGGCCGCCACCTGCGTCACGGTGGGCCGCATGAACCTGCCGGAACTGCGGAAGCGCGGCTATCCCGACGCGCAGATCATCGGCTCGCTGGGCGGTCCTGCCACCCTGGGGCTGCTGATCCCGCCGTCCATCATCCTCATCGTCTATGGTGTGGCGGCGGAAACCTCGATCGCCAAGCTGTTCATCGCCGGGGTAATTCCGGGGCTGCTGCTCGCCCTGCTGTTCAGCGGCTGGATCGCCGGCTGGGCCCTGCTGCGACCCGAGCGCGTGCCGGAATCGGCGGCCGGGCTTTCCCTGGCCGAAAAGCTGCGCGAGTCGCGCCAGCTGATTCCGGTGGTCCTGCTGATCCTGGGCGTGATCTTCAGCATCTACAGCGGCGTGGCCACGGCCACCGAATCGGCGGCCATCGGCGTCATCGGCGCCTTCCTGCTGTCGGCCTGGCAGAAGACCCTGACCTGGAAATCGTTCCGCGATTCCCTGCTGGGCGCCACGCGCCTGTACTGCATGATCGCCCTGATCCTGGCCGGCGCCGCCTTCATGACCCTGTCCATGGGCTACATCGGCCTGCCCCGCCAGCTGGCGGAATTCGTCGGCGGGCTGAACCTGTCGCCCGGCATGCTGATCGTGGCGCTTGCCCTGTTCTACGTCGTGCTGGGCTGCTTCCTGGACGGCATTTCCACCATCGTCCTGACCATGGGCGTCGTGCTGCCCATCATCCAGGCAGCCGGCATCGATCCGGTCTGGTTCGGCATCTTCCTCGTGATCACGGTGGAAACCGCCCAGATCACGCC
>Ga0182737_1000679_pt1 | contig 43476 bp, 36 predicted proteins | sample eDN5th30CBELigOP_FD_128878 | JGI IMG/M metagenome (GOLD analysis project Ga0182737, IMG submission 128878) | Enriched Organic Plus compost microbial communities from Emeryville, California, USA - eDNA 5th pass 30_C BE-Lig OP (version 2) (version 2) ... | reverse complement strand
GGCAACCATAAACCGGCCTGCCCCAAACGCTTCGAACATAATTGACGCGGGGTGGAGCAGCCCGGTAGCTCGTCAGGCTCATAACCTGAAGGTCGCTGGTTCAAATCCAGCCCCCGCAACCAGTGATAACGACACTCCCGCGAGCCCAGCTCCGGGAGTGTTTGTTTTTGTAGCCTTTCCAATGGCTTGACGCTCCGTCCAGTCCAGGATCGTCCGCAGTTCGCCATGCAGCGTCGCGAAAATCTCGCCGCGTTCCGGGCCGGGCGTCAGCACGATCTTCTCGATCAGCATCCGCAAAGCCGCCGCTGCCTGCGGCCGTTCGTCGGGGCGGGCGAGGGCGCTGGTCAGCGCCGCGACCTTCTTCGCATAGATCGCCGAAGCAGTCGGCAGGATGTCCGGTGTGTCGTCGGGTGTGTCGGCGAGCAGTTCGGCCAGTTCGGCCTTGCGCGCCTCCAGCGCGTCCATCTCGTCCTTCATACTCGGATGGAACATGCCTTCCTTGATCGCCTCGATGATGCCCCGGATCTGCTTCTCGACCTTCGCCAGCTCGGCCTTCCAGGAATCGCCGTTCGAGCGGCGTTCCCGGTTCAGCTGGTTGGTCTCCTCGGCATAAGCCCGCATCGCCGCCGCGGCGACTTCGGGCGCCATCATCCGGTCCTTGAGACCGGCGAGTACACGCCGCTCCAGGTCTTCGCGCAGGATGGTGCGGGTGTTGGAGCAGGCGCCCTTGGTCACATGCGTCGAGCAGGCGAAGCGGTCGGAACCCCGGATGGAGAAGGGGCCTCCGCAGCAGCCGCAGAACACCAGTCCCGAAAGCAGGGTCTTCGGCCGATGGGTGCCGTTCAGGCGATTCTTCTTGTGGTGCTTGCGGACGCCCTCGGCGACATTGGCGTATTTGGCCGAGGTGACGGCCTGCCGCGCCTTGACCGCCTGCCAGAGTTCGTCGTCGACGATGCGCAGGTCGGGAACGTCCTTGACGATCCATTCCGATTCCGGGTTGAGGCGTGAGACGCGCTTTCCCGTCGACGGGTCTTTGATGTAGCGCAGCCGGTTCCAGATCAGCTTGCCGATATAAAGCTCGTTGTTGAGGATGCCCGTGCCGCGTTTCGCATGACCGTGGATGGTGGTGTCGTTCCAGAGCCGACCTTCCGGCCCGGAGATGCCTTCCTCGTTCAGTGTCTTGGCGATGACGCGCGGGCTGACACCTTCGGCATAGTCACGGAGGATGCGCTGCACGACATTGGCCTCGGCCTCATCGATCTCACGGTCGCCCCGGATCGGGTCGCCGCGCGCATCGAGCTGCTTCACGACCCTGTAGCCGAAGCACAGCCCGCCGCCCGACTTGCCGTCCTCGACGCGGCCACGGATGCCGCGATGCGTCTTGGCGGCAAGGTCTTTCAGGAACAGCGCGTTCATCGTCCCCTTAAGCCCGACATGAAGCTCGCTGATCTCGCCCTCCGCCAGCGTGACGATGGGAACGCCGGCGAACTTCAGGTGCTTGAACAGCGTCGCCACATCGGCTTGGTCGCGGCTGATGCGGTCGAGCGCCTCGGCCAGCACGATATCGAACTGTCCCTCCTGCGCGTCCTGCAACAGTGCCTGGATGCCGGGCCGCAAGATCATTCTCGCGCCGGAGATGCCCGCGTCCTTGTAGGTGCCGACGATCTTCCACTTCTCGCGCTTGGCCTGCTCGCGGCAGATGCGGAACTGATCCTCGATCGAGGCGTCCCGCTGATTGTCGGAGGAATAGCGGGCATAGAGGGCAACGCGGGTCATCGGCCGATCCTTTCAAAACTCCACAGGTTCAGCGGCGCACCGCGCCGCTCTTCTTCGCGCGGGCCAGTTCGAGCTCATCAAGCACTATACTCGCGATGCTGGCACCAAATGGAACGGCAGCGGCTTTGGCTCCAACGATCCCGGCCGTAACCGGGATAACTCAACGCCAGGCACCTTCGATCGGGAGTTCCCGATCGATATCGACCGCGAGCTCGACATCGACTTCTCTGGGGTCCACCCCGCAGCGGCGGTGGCCAACCGCCTGAAGGTCGCGCTGCCATATACCTTCCGCTTCCAGACGCACCCGCCACGGTCGCGCGGGGCGCATCCCGATCTTCTTGAAACGATGGTCACGATGCCCGAGGGTGTGATGACGACGCGGCGCGTGATCGAGGAACTGGTGCGCCAACTCCCACCGGGCTGGCAGGCGACGGCGCTGTCGGCCGTCTTTATCCTCTATAAAGAAGAGGTCGATGCCTATCCGCAAGCCACGATCTTGGCCCGGTCCTAAGACGCCACGCGGCAATAACCAACTGAAACTCCGGGGGGAGGCGAGGTGCTCAAGAAGGTCATTGAGATTAAGAATGTCGCACGGTTTCGGAACTCTGCCGCGCCGGGAAATCCGAAGCTCGCCAAGCGTAAATTTTATTTATCCGGTCGAGTTCGCGGGTCGTGAGCGCTGCCCTAATTGATCCAGCGGGTGCATCCGATGCGGGCGGAATCGCGGCAAGACGCGGTTTCCGCATTCAAGATCACGTTGCGGCGCGTATCGTGCTGGAAATGCTTCAGGATCCAGCCATCTCTCAGATTGAGTGCGAAACGGGCGATGACATCGTGGTCCGACGGGAGGATTCAGGAGCGTCGGTCATCGAGTACGTTCAGGTAAAGACAACGGAGCGTGACTCAAAATGGAATTTGAAAGAGATCACCGATCGAGTTGCCTCGCGGAAGCACAGCTCCATCTGCGAGAAATCGTTGCTGTGCGACAAGCACGGCAACATCGCTTGGTTTCGTCTCGTCACGACAAGAGCAGTCGCCGCGAAGCTCGCACCGTTTAAGCTGCCGCGTGCCGGCAGAGCGGGGAATGCCGCATTTGCGGCGTTGGTCGCAAGCTTTTCCAGAAAGTACAAAGACGTCAAGTCGACGTCTGGGAGGACTTTGAAGGACTGGTCCGAGCACTTGTTGTGGGAGGTTGAAGCGGACGAAGACGCCTTGATGTCCCGCAACATAAACGTCCTCTTGAGGCTCGCATCAGGCCGCGGTTTCGCTCCCGCGATGGAACTGATCGACGAGGTCTACGGGCGGCTCGTTGGAAAGACACGGGCTATGGCGGATGCGATATCCAATAAACCAGACGAAAAGGCGTGGTGTCGGGCGGACGGTCTAGCTTGGTGGGAAACGGAGGTCGCGAACATGCGACGCGAAGCTGCGTCGATGGTCAAGGTCTACCAGATCCCAAGTATGGCTGCATTTTTTTCGGAGTTGCTGACTCTAGACGAGACTGCCCTCAAGCGGACGCTCTTCGCATACGACGTCGAATATGATGGGTCGATGTGGCGGAAGGATGATCTCATCAGACATCTGCTCGATTGGCTGCCGGAGGTGGCCCTGCCGGCCAGCGTATTGGCAGGCTTCAATCATTTGTCGGCATCCCGCCTGCCTGGGCGAGCGTTGAAGGAAATCGACAACAGGGGTGGCGTGGACATGCCTCAGCTTGTGGCAGCCCTTATGCTGCATGCCGTTCTGCGCGTTCATTTCCACGCCGAGCCTATAGCCTGTAGGATATTCTTTTCCGTCGGAGGCACGATCCGGGCCACAAGCGCCCATATCCTTCAATTGAGCGGACGCGACGAGATCTGGTTAGGACGATCTCGCCTCGTTGCCGCTGGTTCGCATGCGGGGGTGATAGACGATGTGCTTGCCGAGCTGCGGACCGCCCTGACCCGCGATGTCCTCAAAGATGAACGGGACATCATCATACAACTGCGTGAGCCGCGCCACATGCGGGCCGACAGTCTCGATGCGATCCTGACTTCGACGAGTAAGACCTCCGATCTCCTTAAGGTCGTTCGGCTTCCCATTCTGGTTGCATATGACAGCGCCACCCTCGGAGCCGGTTTTGACGAGGACTACGTCGAAGGTCTGAAGGTGGAGGTCCAAGATGAATATGAAAGGATAAAGGCCCGCATGGGCGCCGAGTTGAACGATGTTGAGGTCTCGCTCTTTCTGATCCCAGTGGAGTGTGCAGCGACGCTGGCGGGTGACTTCGAATCGGAGCTTAGGAGATGATGACAGACCTCGCTTTCATCCGCGAATGCATCGCGGATTCATCCAAGTTGACGGAAAACCGGTTCCCGATCTTCCAACATGTCACTCGCCTGGCGAACAGCGAAAGAACGGTGGCAACGGCGCGGGATTTGATCATTCGTCTCCTAGCTATGAAGAGCAATCTGACCGATGGCTATGACGTTCTGCTGGATGCATTGGTGCGGGAGGTGGGACTCTTCCCGTACGCTGACCGCAGTAGGGAGCTGTCGTTGGAGGATCAGATACTCCTTGAGGCGCACCGTGTGGAGGGCGTTGGAGCCGATCGTTTCTTTCACAGCCTCCAGCTTTCGGTCTATCAAGAACTGGTTAAGGGGCAGAACGTTGTACTGAGCGCGCCGACAAGCGTTGGGAAGAGCCTCGTGGTAGACGCGGTGCTGGCCACCGGTAAACACAAGCGCTCAGTCATCGTTGTTCCCACAATCGCCTTGATCGACGAGACACGCCGGAGGATCGTGTCCTCATTAGGTGGTAACCACGATATCATAACCCATCCCAGTCAGGAGCGATTGGATGATGGCCGACCTACCGTATATGTATTAACGCAGGAGAGGGCTCTCGCTCGGACGGATCTCGACGAAGTCGATTTCTTTGTCATCGATGAATTCTACAAATTAGACCTACGGGGAGAGGATAACGAGCGCGCTATCGATCTGAATATTTGTTTCCATAGACTAGCCGAGAAGGGAGCCCAATTCTATCTGATTGGTCCCAACATCGACTCTGTACAGGGTCTTGCCTCCGAGTATCGACACGTTTTCATACCGTCTGTTTTCTCGACGGTCGCGCTGGATATCCAGCATTTCAATCTCAAGCTTCGCGGTGATGAGCGAGAGGAGAAACTCGTCGAACTCTGCAAGACGCTAAAGACGCCGACGCTCGTCTACTGCCAGTCTCCGCGAAGCGCGAGGGACACTGCGAAAGCAATCTACACGCGATGTGAATTGCCCCCATGTGATGGAACCAAGGACGCTGTTGCTTGGCTTGAGAAGCATTATCCGTCGGAGTGGGAGGTCATCCAGGCTTTGAAGAGGGGTGTCGGCATCCATCACGGGAATGTGCCGCGTGCGATTCAGCAGTACATGGTCCGTGCCTTCGAGGACCACCAGATTCGCTTCCTGGTCTGCACATCGACGATCATTGAGGGAGTGAATACTGTTGCTGAGAACGTAATCATCTATGACAGGCGTCGTAACACAACCACGATCGACGATTTTACGTTTCGCAATATCGCGGGTAGGGCAGGCCGCATGAACCGCTATTTCATCGGCAAGGTCTTTGTTCTGGAGGAAGCCGTTCCCGAGGACGAGCATAGGGTGGATTTGCCTGTCGGTCAGCAGGATGAGGATACTCCGCTGTCGCTGTTGCTCGATCTGCCTGCGGCGAGCCTCTCTCCGGTCTCGATAGAGCGGCTAAAGACCGTGTTTAATGGATCGAAGCTGAGTGAGGCGACGATCAGGTCAAATCGATATATATCCGTCGAAGTCCAGAATGCGTTGTTTGATGCGGTCGAGGAGACGTTCGATCGATCCCCGGACGCGCTTCAGTGGAATGCGGTGCCGAAGTCGCATCAGCTTCGAGCAGTTTGCGATCTGATTTACGACTATATAGATCGCGGGAATTCACTTCGTAAGCACGGAATCTTCGGCGGCGATCAGCTTCACGCTGTTCTGACCGGGCTTATGATGGCTTCGAGTTTCAGGAACTACATTGACAGCCGTGTTGCGGATAGGTTTGAAGACAAGTCGGTCAGCGATGCAGTCGAGGATGCCTTGTCGTTCTTGCGTAACTACGTTGGGTACACCTTCGGACGGCAGTTGATGGCCGTCAGTAGAGTTCAAGCTGATGTGCTCGTACGCTACAAGCGTGTCGAACCGGGAGACTACAGTCTGCTCGCGGCTCAGGCGGATTCGCTGTTCATGCCTGCCGGTCTATACGCTCTCGACGAATACGGCGTACCTGCTGAAATCGCCGCGAGGCTCAGGGGATTATGGGGGGAGATCCAAAGCGTTGATGAGGGGCTGCGAATGCTCGCCCAATTGGATCTCGATCGGATCGAACTTGATCCTTTTGAACGAGACCTGCTGGCAAACGTGCGAAGTTCGCTTCCGGTGCGCGCTTATGTTGGGACTGAAAATTGATCCAGACACTCGTTCTCAAACACCAAACGGCTTACCATGATGGCCGTGTGGGATCCGAGCTGATATCTCAGCGTCGTGCCATTGGTCTGATGCCGAATTTCAAATAGAGACTGCCAGCGAATGTCGGTCTCGCGGGCTGCGTGCCCCCGCAACCAGAACATAAATCCCCCCGTCCGCTCCACGCGGACGGGGGGGGTTGCTTGTGCGCCGGGTCCAATCCACGGCCAAACCGCGCCTCCCGGACGGTCCACGCCGTTGACGCGGCCCAAGCCGTGGACCGGGGCAAAACGGGCAATCCGGAGGCCGTCCTTGACGCGGCAAGAACAATTGCCGCGGGGGAAATCAGCCGCCCCATGAAGCGAAGCGGAACTGGCAACCCAAAACAACCGGGGCTGCCTTCATCGCTTCGAACATAATTGCCGCGGGGTGGAGCAGCACGGTAGCGCGTCAGGCTCAAACCCAAAAGGTCGCTGGTTCAAATCCAGCACCCGCAACCAGAACATAAAACCCCCGTCCGCTCCACGCGGATGGGGGTTTTTGCTTGTGGGGGCATCCCCCTTCAGCGCCAGCCAAGCCCGGGCGCCACATGCTGCAGGATCGCCGCGATGACATGCGCGTTGTAGGCGACCCCCAGCTGGTTGGGGACTGTCAGCAAAAGCGTGTCTGCCTCGGCGATCGCTTCGTCCTTGCGCAATTCCTCGATGAGCCGGTCCGGCTCCGCCGCGTATGAGCGGCCGAAGATGGCCCGGGTGTTATCGTCGATATAGCCGATTGAATCCGCGTCCTTGCCGTTGCCGAAATACGCTCTGTCCTGATCATTCACCAGGGCGAAGATTGAACGGGAAACTGAAACGCGCGGCTCCCGGCCATGCCCGGCTTCCTTCCACGCCTCGCGATAGGCGCGGATTTGCCTGGCCTGCTGAACATGGAAGGGCTCGCCAGTTTCGTCGTCCTTCAGGGTCGAGCTTTGCAGGTTAACGCCGAGTTTCGCGGCCCATACAGCCGTTGCGTTGGAGCCGGAGCCCCACCAGATCCGTTCCCGCAGCCCTGGTGAATGGGGCTCCAGCCGCAGCAGGCCGGGCGGATTGGGGAACATGGGGCGGGGATTGGGCTGGGCGAAACCCTGGCCCTTCAGCACCTGTAGCAACGCTTCCGCATGCCGGCGGCCGAGATCAGCGTCGCTCTCGCCTTCACCAGGGACGTAACCAAAATAGCGCCAGCCATCGATAACCTGTTCGGGCGAACCACGACTGAGGCCGAGCTGCAGGCGGCCGCCGGAAATCAGATCGGCGGCGCCGGCGTCTTCCGCCATGTACAGGGGGTTCTCGTAGCGCATGTCGATCACAGCCGTGCCAATCTCTATCCGGCTGGTTTTCGCGCCCACAGCTGCGAGCAGTGGAAATGGCGAGGCCAGCTGGCGGGCGAAATGGTGCACGCGAAAATAGGCGCCGTCCGCGCCGAGCTCTTCGGCGGCGACCGCAAGATCGATCGACTGGAGCAGGGCGTCGCCGGCCGACCGGGTTCCCGATTGCGGCGAAGGCGACCAGTGCCCGAAGGAGAGAAAGCCGATTTTCTTCATGATACGTTCCTGGGGCCACAAAGGCATGGACTTGCTGGTATGCATGTGGCCTGTCACAGGCCGCTTCGCCAGCATTGGCCCGGGTCTGGCGCGCAAACCGCAGCTTGCGTGAATGCAATCAGCAGGCAATGGGCCGGCGATGTGATGGAGTGGGGATGACCATTGCGGCCTACATGGGCGCGGCGTTTGCCGAGATCGCTGGCTGTTTCGCCTTCTGGGCCTGGCTGCGGCTGGGCAAGAGCCCGCTGTGGCTGGCGCCGGGACTGGCGTCGTTGGCGGCCTTCGCCTGGCTGCTCACCCTGGTCGACAGCGAGGCGGCGGGGCGCGCTTATGCGGCTTACGGCGGCGTGTACATCGTGGCGTCGCTGTTATGGCTGTGGAGCGTCGAAGCCGTTCGCCCCGACCGCTGGGATACGGTTGGCGCCATGGTGTGCCTGGCGGGCGCAGCGATCATTCTGTTCGGGCCCCGGGCGCCCTGACCGCCGTCGTGGCCCTGTGGGCGATGTCCGGACCGCCTACCCGGCGACGTCCGGGCGGCCGCTCAGCCGCTGGCCGATCGGAGCGGGGCCAGCGCGAGCAAACGTAGCGGCCGCTGGCCATCAGGGGTGTCAGGTTTCCCCCGCGGGCGGGATTGCTCCAGGTGGGGCCGCATCTTCCAGAAAAGCCCGCAGCAGGGCCGTCAGGGCCGGCCGGTCGCGGACCTTGAGCTGACATTCCCAGATCACCAGCGCCTGCCAGCCTGCCTGACGCAGGGCGGCGAGGTGGTCCGCATCGCGGGCGATATTGCGGGCTATCTTGCTGCGCCAGTAGTCGGCGTTGGCGGCAGGCATGCGGGCGCCGCGGGCGCAGTCGTGGCCATGCCAGAAGCAGCCGTGCACGAAGATGAGCTTGCGGCGGCGGCCAGGAAAGACGATGTCCGGCGCGCCGGGCAGATCGCGGCGGTGCAGGCGGTAGCGGTAGCCCATGGCGTGCAGCAACCGCCGGACGATCATCTCGGGCCGGGTGTCAACCGAACGGACGGCGCGCATGACGCGGCTGCGTTCCGGCGAGGGCGCGCTGTCAGGTTTCTTCAGCGTCATCGGCGGTTTCGACCGTGGCCGCGCCGCCCAGCGCCTGATAGCGCCGCTCGGCCAGCCATTGCAGCCGGCGGGCCTGGGTGGTCAGCACGCGGCGCAGACCGCCGGGAGCCTTGCGCTCGGAGATCACCTGGGCCAGCCGGGCGATCACCAGGGCGCGGCGGGCGATGCGAAAATCGGGGTGGGAGCGGATGGCGGCGACCGTTTCCGAAACGATGCGGCGGCGCAGCGATGGCGGCGGCGTCATGGCGACCCGTGGCGCCGGCGGGTCCTTTTCGTTGAGCACGGCGCCGAAGGCGCTGCCGGCGATGGCGGCCAGATAGACCGCATGCTCCAGGGCGTTGAGGGCGTCGCGGGCGGCCCTGCTATCGGCGCGGCTGACATCCTGAAATTGCGGCAGCGGCCACACCTCGATCTCGAACACTTCGAACGGATCGAGCACGGACATGGCCACCGCGTCGGTGCGCTGGTTGGTGAGATGGCGGCGAATGCGCGTGCGCAGGCGCTCGTTGGTCTGGCCGACATAGATCGGCTCGCCGTCGTAATCGTAAAAAGCGTACACGCCCCAGCGCCAGTTGCCGACCGGCAGGGTGAGGCCGGTGGCGGCGTCCGTGAAGGGGCTGTCCAGAAAACGCGCCAGGTTGCGTCGCAGATCATCGGTTTCGAAGGGCGGGGCGGCGTCGTTGTCCCGGCCGGCGCCGGGGGGCGTCTGGAGCGGCGACGCTGGCGCCGGCTGCTGCATGGGCGTCAGATCGGGGAACAACAGCGGCGCCTCACGGTCCTGCGCGGCGCCGGGCCGCGCAGGGCGCTCCGGGAGCTCGCTTTCACCGTTCAAGCCTGGCCTCCGCTCCCGGCCTGGCTGGCTGGCGCGGGCGCGGCCTGGGCGGCGACGCCGAGCAGCGGCTCGAACAGATGGCGGGCCAGGTGACGCACGACCGGCGCGGCGACGCCATCGCCCGTGAGATGATACGCCTCGTTGTAATTGCGCGGCAGGCGATATTCATCCGGCAAGCCCATCAGGCGGGCGGTTTCGCGGGCGGAAATCAGCCGGGAGCGGATGCGGTCGCCGTCCACCACCATGATGACCTGGCGGCTGGAGCCGCCGGCCGGCGTGCGCAGGCAGCCGGCCACGTCGTCGAAGCGCACCTCCGCCCGCTGGACCTTGGCGCCGCTGGCGTCCGTGCGGGTGCGCTTGTAGATGGCGCCCACCATGCGGCGGCCGGCGCGGCGCGCGGCGTCCACCTTGGCGAGATTGACCGGGGACATGCGCGACAGCAGCAACCGGGTTTCCGCCTCCGTGTGCCAGGCGACGCTGGCCGGATTGTCCTCCACCAGATCGGCGAAACCCTGATTGCGGCGCGGCGGCGTCGGCACGTTCCACCACAGCCAGCTGGCCCGGGCGGCGTCGGAGAGGCGTCCCATCGCCGCCCGCAGTCCACGGGTGTGAAACGGTTCCAGCGCGTCCGGGGCGGTCAGGCCCGGCGGCAGCGGCAGATCCTTGCGCACGCCGACAACGAACAGGCGCGGGCGCGACTGGGGCACGAACAGGGCGGCGTCGACGACCAGGGCGCCGCAGGCGTAGCCATGATCAGCGAAGGTTTGGCAGATGGCGGCGAAGTCCTGGCCGCCGTGCGAGGTCAGCGCGCCGGTGACATTCTCCAGCGCCACGACGCGCGGCCCCCGGCCATCCGCCGCCAGGGAGCGGACAATATCCCAGAAGGCATAAAACGTGCCCGAACGCGCGCCCTTCAGCCCGGCGCCGTTGCCGGCGAGCGACAGGTCCTGGCAGGGGAACGACGCCCATGCGAGGTCAGCCACGCCAGGCAGCGAATCAATGTCGATGGCGCGGATGTCGCCGACCTGGATGACGCCCGGCGCGCCCCAGTTGGCCTGATAGGTCAGGGCTTTCTTGTGGTCGAAATCGTTGGCGAAGGCGCAGCGCCAGCCATCCCCGAGGCCGGCGCGCGCCATGCCGCCGCCAGCGAAGAACTCGTAGAACGTCGGCCGCGGATCATGCATCGCCGGCTCCGGATGGCGTGCATTCCGCCCGTGCGCCGGAACGGAATGGGTGTTGCGGATGGGGAGGCGACCCGGCTGAGGCCATCAATCGCCGTGACATGGCGCCAGCCAGAAGCCGGCGTTTCCTGTTCGTTCCCATGGTAGCAGGCCGGGCCGCGCCTCGCCAGCACATCCTGGAGGCTCACATCATCGTGGCCTGTGCGCCGGCGCTGGCGCCGTTTGCGCAACGCCATGTGGCGCGGCGGTTTCGGCGCGTTCCGCAAGATTGGAAATCTGGGAGGAATTTATGAGAATTTCGTTGTCCCCCATGGCGGGGATCATGCTGGCCTGCGTCTGCGCGCCAGCCGTGGCGGAAGCCCCGCCCCAGGGCGCGTACAAGGCGCGTTGCAGGGAGATTCGCGTCGTGGCCGGATGGCTACGCGCCGCCTGCCAGGATCGCAAGGGACGCTGGGTGGAAGCGACAACAGCGGTGAGCTGGCGCCCCCGGGGGGCGGGATATCGCCAACGACGGCGGATGGCTGGTGTGCCGCTTAGGCAGAAGCGGCGATCGCCCGTTGCCGGAAAGGAGGCTGGCGCAAGGCCAGCCCGCGCGCGGGGGGCGGTTGAGCCCGGCGGCGTGATCCCGGGATCGTCGGGCTGCTTCCCCATTGGGACGATGACGCCGATCGGTCGCCGGTCGTGATGCGACCATGACAGGCCCCGGCGCCGCAGCATGTGGCGACGGCCGGGGCAGGACGCCTCACTGTTTCACGCTTTTGGCCCAGTCGCCGCCCTGGGCCTCGCCCAGCTGGTAGTGGCCGGTGGCGCCGGCCAGCCGTCCTTCTTCAGCCTTGTGGAAGTACTGGCTGGCGACCAGCCAGCCCTTGAGCGGCCGCAGGGGCAATATGCAGCCGGCGATCATCAGCGGCAGGGTCGTCACCAGGTGCACCCAATAGGGCGCCGTATAGGCGACCTCGAGCCACACGGCGAAGGCGCTGACCAGGATGCCGGTGGCGCAGATGGCGAAAAACGCCGGGCCATCGGCCGGATCGGCATAGGAATAATCGAGGTCGCAGACCTCGCATTTCTTCGCCAGCTTGAGATAGCCACTGAACAGATGGCCCTGGCCGCAACGCGGGCACAGACCCCGCGGTCCGGTGCTGGAAGGGGGGAGGGGCGGCCAGTAGTTCCCGTCAGACATCGCCAGTTCCTCATATGGGCAATTCCGGCGCGGCGCGACGCTGTGCGCATCAGGAATTGCATCCAACAGACAAAGCGCGGCGGCGCGACGTCGCCGGCAGGCCCTGTGCAGCGGCGCCATGTCCCTGAAATGGGCGCGGGACGCAAAACGGTATCCGCGCCGGGCCACGGCTTCGCCGCCATCCCATCGATCCGGGCGGTTTCCGGACGGAGCCGTCGGGTTCGGGGTCAGGGCAATATTGTATGTATATTGGATGGAATGTATGTCAACGACGCGCCGGGCCCCCAGGCGGGTTTGTCGCGGCGCCGGCGTCGCAGGCGGGTCGCGGCCCTGGAGCCATGGCCATGGGCGTCTCAGACCACGCCCATGGCGAAGCCAGGCGCGCGGGCAAGCAGGTCCGCCGTGACATACAGGCAGCGCTCAAGGTCGGCGCGACTGGCCGGCACGCCAAGGCCAAGACGCAGCGCCTGCGGCGCCGGACCGATGGCGAATGCCCCGGCCGGGACCGCCGCGACGCCGGCGGCGCGCAACTGGCCGGCCAGGTCCGCGCCTCCCCAGGGCGCCGGCGCGTGAAGCCACAGATGAAAGGCGTCCGGGTCTGACACCGCCAGTTCTGGCGGCAGGATGCGCCGCGCCATGGCGACGCGCGCCGCCGTCTCGGCGCGAATGGCGTCGCGGATGCTGGCCGCCTGGCCATTGCGTATCCATGTCGCGGCGATGGCGAGGGTCAGCGGCGAGGCCATCAGCGTCGTGGCGCCAATGGCGGCGGCGAGCCGCGTGGCGCAGCGGATATCCGGCGCCGTCAGCCATGCGACGCGAAGCGCCGGCGCCACGGACTTCGCCATGCCGGCGATATGAATGACATTTTCGGGCGCAAGCCGGGCCAGCGCCGGCGGCGCTTCCGGCGCCAGCGCGCCATAGGCGTCGTCCTCGATGATGCTGACGCCATGGCGGGCGGCGACAGCGACAAGCGCCTGCCGCCGTTGCAGCGACAGGGTGCGGGTGGTCGGGCTGCTGAGCGTGGGGTTGCAATAAAAAACGCGCGGCGCGTGAGCCGCGCAGACAGCGTCGAGCGCCTCTGGCGTTGGGCCACCATCGTCCATGTCGACGGCGACCAGACGCAGGCCAAGCACCTTCGCCGTGGCGATCAGGCCAGGATAGACCAGTGTTGCGGCGGCGATGGCGTCGCCGCGTTGACACAGGGCGTGACAGGCGGCGAGCAGGGCGCTCTGGGCGCCCGGGCAGGCAAGGATCCGCGCCGGGTCAGCGCCGGGCAGGCGCGGCGACAGCCACAGGGCGCCGGCCTCCCGGTCTTCCGCGCCGCCGCCCGGCTCCTGGTAGCGCATCAGCAGGTCGGCGCCGCCCTCCCGGCCAATGGCGGCGATGCTCTCCCACAGGCGGCCTCCGGCGGCCCCGTCAACTGGCGGCGGCAGGTTCATGCTCATGTCGATGAGGCCGCGGCGTTCTGGCGGGCGCGATGGCTGCTGGTGATCAGGCGGACGCCCAGGCGCCGGCGCGGCCGGTTCGCCCATCGCCCCGGCGGGGCGTTCAAGCACCCAGGTGCCCTGGCCAACCTTGCCGTCCACCAGGCCGCGCCGGCGCGCCTCCGCATAGGCCCGCGTGACCGTGGTGAAATCGACCCCCAGCCGGGCCGCGAGGGTGCGTTGCGACGGCAGGCGGGTCCCGGCGCGCAGCGCGCCGCGCGCTACATCAGCGGCAATGGCGTCGGCAATGGCGAGATACAGGGGCCCGGCGCCGCGTGCGACTGTCGGTGACCAGGCCGCCAACGGCCGGTCGCCGCGCCGGTCGCCGGAAGCTGGATCACGCCGCGCCATGCACTCATCTCCGATCAGCGCCCGTCATGCGGGCGCGCCGGATTATTGTATGTATATTGTATGTCGTCCACAAGACGGGCGACCGGCTCGGGGCCGCGTCAGCCGGTGGTCAGCCGCGCAGTTTCTCGCGCGCCACTTTCACGCCGGCCTTCTCGCGGTCCCAGGTGTCCCCGGTGACGCCAGCGCTGCGCAGCACGTGCTTTTCGACCTTCTGGGTCGGGGTTTTTGGCAGGTCCGGCAGCACGCGAATGTAGCGCGGCAGCATGAAATGGGCGAGGCGGGGACGCAGGAACTCCAGCAGTTCCAGCGGATCGACGGTTGCCCCCGGCGTCGGCGCGACGATGGCCAGCACGTCGTCTTCCGAGGTTTCGTTCGGCACGGCCACCACGGCGCATTCGCGCACCGAGGGGTGGGCCAGCACCTCCACCTCCACCTCGAACGACGAGATATTCTCGCCGCGCCGGCGGATGGCGTCCTTCTTGCGATCGACGAAGAAGAAATCGCCGTCCGCATCGCGGCGAAAGGCGTCGCCGGTATGGAACCAGCCATTGCGCCAGGCCTGCGCCGTCGCTTCCGGATTTTTGAAATAGCCGGAATTCAGCGCCCAGGGCGCGTCCGTGCGCAGGATCAGTTCGCCGACTTCCCCCGGCCCGACCTCGCGATCGTGGTCATCGACAATGCGCACCTCGACGCCGGCGCGCGGCCGGCCGCAAGTGCCCGCCTTGGCCGGCGAGGGCCCGGAAACGATCGGCACGTTGATCTCGGTCATGTTGAACAGCGTCGTCACTTCCGTGCCGAACCGCTCCCTGAAAGCGCGCCAGTTCTCATCGAGCGGGATCATCACCACCTTGCGCAGGGAGTGCTCCCGGTCCTGCGGCGACGGCGGCGCCTTGGCGACAAAGGTGGTCATCACGCCGAGCAGGATGGTGACCGTGGCCTGTGTCGCCCGCACGTGGTCCCAGAACCTGTCGGTGACGAAATCGCCGGCCATGCCCACCACGCCGCCGCGATTGAGCATCGCCACCACCGGCAGGGTGCCGCCCACGTGGAACAGCGGCCCGTAGAACAGGAAGGTGTCTGTACCGTCCACGGTTGGCCAGGCTTCCCGGCCGCTCATGTGAAACAGGTGGGCGTAGGTGCTGATCACGCCCTTGGACGGACCGGTGGTGCCGGAGGTGTAAATGATCGACTGCACGTCCCACGGCTCGATGGGCCGCTGCAACGGCGGCAGCGTCTCCGGATCGCCGGTCAGCGCCGCGGCGCCGGGAAGGATGTCGAGGCCGGAAATGGCGAGGCCAGCCTCCACGTCGCCGCCGATGGTGACGCAGGTGGTCAGTTCGGCGCGATCGACGTCAGCCAGGCGGTGCACGAGGTCCGGGCTGGCGATAATGACGCGCGAGCCGGCGTTGGCGATGACATGGGCCAGCAGATTGCCGCGGTAGGCCACATTGATCGGCACATACGTGGCGCCCAGCCAGTTGATGGCGAACCAGACGCGGACCATGTCGACGCTGTTGGGCAGCCAGACGGTGACCGTGTCGCCCTGGCTCACCCCCAGCCGGGCAAGGCCAGCGGCCATCCTCACCACGCTGTCGCGCATGGCGGCGTAGGAAATCTCCGCCCCGTCGGCAAGCCGGAGAAACGGCGCGTCGGGCTGGTCGGCGGCGCGGCGGTCGAGCACATAACGCAGCACGCAGACCTCGCGGGCCGGCACGCGCGCATCTGGCGTGGGGCCGCCATCTGCCTTCGCTATCTGGGCCTGCGACTCCGGGGAGGTCTGTTGAGACATGGCGCTTCCTTCCGCGTGGCTTCTGTGGCCAGAACTTCCGCAGGTGAATGTGCCGCGTCGCTGTTATTGTGTCAATTCGTTGATGTATTTCGCGGTCAGCCTCTGGCGACGCGGTGGGCGTCGCCGCCGTCGTCCAGCCGCCGCGCCTCCCCGCCTGCTTCTTCGCCCACGCCTTCCTGCATCCCGTCTTCCTGGCGCAAATCCTCGCGACCGTCGCCGGCCATGCGCAGGTTGCGCAGGTTGCGGGTGACCTTGGCCAGGGTGGCGGTGAAGGCGATCTTCTCTTCCGGCGAAATGCCGGCGGCCGCATGCCGGAAGAACTCCACCGTGCGCCCACCCAGGGTGTCCCACGCCCGGGCGCCGGCCGGCGTCAGCCGCACCATCCGCACCCGGCGGTCACGACGGTTTTCCACCCGCTCCACATAGCCGAGCTTCTCCAGGCGCTTCAGCACCGCGTCGAGATTTTGCCGGCTCACGGCGATGTAGTCGACGAAGCTGGAAAAGGCGATGCCGTCCGGCATGTAGCGGGAGAGCGCACCCAGAACCACGCCCTGGATGGCGGAAATGTTCAGCTCGCGATGGGCGGTGCGCTCATACTGGTTCGCGGCCTGGCACAGACGGAAAAACAGCCTGTTGTTGATATCGTGATCCGGAGTGACCTGCTGTCCGTGCGCGGCGCCGCTGGAGGGGCTGGTTTCCCCGGCGCCGTGTATATCCGGCTTGTTCATGGTTCTGCTTCCCTGGAGGCCCCACATGGCGCCGGCTTTCGCGCGCCATGCTTTCGGCTTGACCCATTTTCTCCACGAAAAGCGGCGTGCGCTTCTCCCGAAAATGCTCTGATTGGGCTCACTATGCCCGACGTGACAGCGCCTTGTCACGTCACCCCGCGGGAAGGAGGCAAGCGCGGGCGGGCGGCGGCTCTCAAATACATGTCAATGTATTGACGTAATCATGCTTCGCTCCTACGCTCCGGCAAAATTCGCAAGACCATTGCGACCGCGGCCTGATCAGGCGCGGTCGCGGCTATCCGGACGGAACCCAATGAGCACGCGCATTTCCAGGCTGCTGATCGCCAATCGCGGTGAGATCGCCATCCGCATCGCCCGCGCCGCGGCCGGCTGCAACATCGCCTCGATCGCTGTCCATGCCAGCGACGACGCGAAGTCCCTGCACGTGCGCGCCGCCGATGAAGCCGTAGCGCTCGCGGGCGTTGGCGCCGCCGCCTATCTGGATATCGAAGGGCTGATCGCCGCCGCGAAGGCGCGTGGCGCCGACGCCATTCACCCCGGCTACGGGTTCCTGTCGGAAAGCGCCGCTTTCGCCCGGCGCGCCGCCGAAGAGGGCATCGTTTTCGTCGGCCCGCGCCCGGAACTGCTGGAACTGTTCGGCGACAAGGCGAAAGCCCGGGCGCTGGCCATCGAGGCGGGCGTTCCGTTGCTCGCCGGCACGACAGGCGCGGCGAGCCTGGAGGAAATTCAGGCCTTCTTCCGCGCCCAGCAGGAGGCGCATGGCGACGGCGCGGCGATCATGATCAAGGCCATCGCCGGCGGCGGCGGGCGCGGCATGCGCGCCGTGACCCGGTTTGAAGATATCGAGGACGCCTGGCGCCGCTGCCAGTCGGAAGCGAAGAGCGCTTTCGGCGACGATTCTGTCTATGTGGAGCGTTATCTGCCCAACGTGCGCCATATCGAGGTGCAGGTGGTGGGCGATGGCGCCGACGTCATCCATCTGGGCGAGCGCGAGTGCACCATCCAGCGCCGCAACCAGAAGATCGTCGAGATCGCGCCAGGGCCGACCCTGTCGCCCGTGATGCGCGCCGCCGTTTGCGACGCCGCCATCCGCATGGCGCAGCGGGTCGGTTACGCCGGCCTTGGCACCTTCGAGTTTCTCGTCCCCGGCGACGCCGCGCCGGATTCCACCGATTTCGCCTTCATGGAGGTGAACCCGCGCGTTCAGGTTGAGCACACGGTCACCGAGGAGGTTTACGGCGTCGATCTGGTGGAAGCGCAACTGCGCATCGCCGGCGGCGCGCGTCTCGCCGATCTGGGGCTGACCGCCGGCATGCAACCGCGTGGCTACGCCATCCAGCTGCGCATCAATATGGAGACGATCACGCCGGAGGGCGAGGCGCGGCCGTCTGGCGGCCGTCTCGACGCTTTCGATCCGCCATCGGGGCCTGGCGTGCGCGTCGATACCTTTGGCTATGTCGGCTATGTCACCAGCCCGCGCTACGATTCGCTGCTGGCCAAGCTGATCGTGCACAGCCGCGCGCCCGATTATGCGGAGGCGGTGCGCCGCGCGTTGCGCGCCCTGCGCGAGTTCCGCATCGAGGGCGTGGCCACCAACATGCCGTTTCTGCGAGCGCTGCTGGTTCACCCCAAATTCATCGCCAATGCGGTGAGCACCCGTTTCCTCGAACAGCACATCGCCGAGCTGGTTGGGCCGGACGTGGCCGTGCAGGGCGACCTGTTCCACAAGGGCGCCGGCGGCGCGGCCGGCGGGCGCGGCAAGATCCGCTCGTCGAAGGAGCTCGATCCGCTGGCGGTGTTCAGCGGCGCCGGGCCGGACCCGGTCGCCGATGCGACGCCGGAGCCAGACGACGCCATTGACGCCCCGGAGGGCATGGCGGCGGTCAGCGCGCCGTTGCAGGGCACCATCGTCAGCATCGACATTGCTCCTGGCGCCGAGGTGCGCAAGGGCCAGCCGCTGCTGGTGCTGGAAGCCATGAAAATGGAGCATGTGGTGGCGGCGCCGGAAGCCGGCGTGGTCGCCCAGGTTCTGGTCAGCGCCGGCGACACGGTGTTCGAGGGCCATCCGCTGGCTTTCTTCACGCCCGGCGAGGTCAGCGGCGGCGAGGCGGCGGTCGAGGAAGAGATCGACCTCGACCATATCCGTCCCGATCTGGCCGAGGCGCTGGAGCGCCACGCCATCCTGTATGACGATCGCCGTCCCGATGCGGTGGCGCGGCGTCGCAAGACCAACCAGCGCACGGTGCGCGAGAACATCGCCGACCTGGTCGATGACGGCAGCTTCGTCGAGTATGGCGGCCTTGCCCTGGCCGCCCAGCGCCAGCGCCGCAGCTTTGATGAACTGCTGAAAATGAGCCCCGCCGACGGCATGGTCACCGGCCTTGGTTCGGTGAATGGCGCCCTGTTCGATGAGGACGCCGCCCGCTGCGCCGTCATGGGTTACGATTACACCGTGTTCGCCGGCACCCAGGGCGTCATCAACCACCGCAAGAAGGACCGGCTGCTGGAGCTGTCGGCCAAATGGAAACTGCCGATGGTGGTGTTCGCCGAAGGCGGCGGCGGCCGCCCCGGCGATGAATGGCCGACCCCGGCTGGTCTCGACACCACCACCTTCACCCGTTTTGGCCAGCTCAGCGGCCTGGTGCCGACGGTCGCCGTTGTCGACGGGCGTTGCTTTGCCGGCAACGCCGCGGTCGCCGGTGCCTGCGATCTCATCATCGCCACCGGCAACGCCAACATCGGCATGGGCGGCCCGGCGATGATCGAGGGCGGCGGCCTTGGCGTCTTCCGCCCCGAGGACGTTGGCCCGGTGTCGGTGCAGGCGCCGAACGGCGTCATCGATCTGGTGGTGAAGGATGAGGCGGAAGGCGTGGCGGCGGCGAAAAAATACCTGGGCTATTTCCAGGGCCGCACCCGGGACTGGAGCTGCGCCGACCAGCGGCTGCTGCGCCGGGCCATCCCGGAAAACCGCCTGCGCGCCTATGACATCCGCCAGGTGATCGCCACTTTGGCCGATACGGATTCGGTGCTGGAGCTGCGCGCCGGCTTCGGCAAGGCCATGGTCACCGCCCTCGTCCGCTTCGAGGGGCGGCCGATGGGCGTCATCGCCAACAACTCCCAGGTGCTGGGCGGGGCCATCGATTCCGACGCGGCCGACAAGGCGGCGCGCTTCGTGCAACTGTGCGACGCCTTCGACATCCCGCTGCTGTCGCTGTGCGACACGCCCGGCATGATGGTGGGGCCGGAGGTGGAGCGCACAGCCCAGGTGCGGCACGTGTCGCGCATGTTCGTGGCGGCGGCCAACGCCACCATCCCCATGTTCACGGTGGTGTTGCGCAAGGGTTATGGCCTCGGCGCCCTGGCCATGGCTGGCGGCGGCGGCCATTCCTCGTTCTTCACCCTGGCCTGGCCCACCGGCGAGTTCGGCGCCATGGGCCTGGAGGGCGGCGTCAAGCTGGCCTACCGCAAGGAAATGATGGCGATCACGGATCCCGCCGAACGCAAGGCCTGGTTCGACGCCATGGTCGCGGCGGAATATGAGAAGAACAAGGCGCTCTCCGGCGCCACCTTCCTGGAGGTCGACGACGTGATCGATCCGGTGGATACGCGCCGCTGGATCATGCGCGGCCTCAGGTCACTGCCCGCCGTCGCCCCGCGCGCCGGCAAGAAGCGCCCCAGCGTCGACGTCTGGTGAGACGCCGCCACAGGAGAACGCGCCGCCGCTCTGGCAGGGCCGGAGCGGCCGTGACAGAGTAAATCCGAACCAGAATGGCGCGCGCCGGCAGGATAAAGCCGGCCGGGCGCCGCCAGAAAAACATCACCCAAGAACACCACCCTGGAGGACGCCATGAGCGCACCGGCGCAGAACGCCGCCTATCTGGCCGATGAGGCCGCCTATCTGGAGCACGTCCGGGCCCTTTGGGCCGCGCGCTGGCCGGAGGGCGTTCCGCGCCAGCAGCACTACCCGCTCGGCGAGCAGACGCTCAGTCATTATCTGCGCGAATGGGCGCGGCGCACGCCTGACAAGCCGGCGATCATCTTCTACGGCCGCGAAATTTCTTACGCCGAACTGGACCGGCTGAGCGACCGTTTCGCCGCCGTGCTGCACGGCGCCGGCGTGCGCAAGGGCGACGCGGTGGGCGTGTTCCTGCCCAGCTGCCCGCAATTCTTCATCGCCTTCCACGCCATTCTGAAGCTCGGCGCCATCCACGCGCCGATCAATCCGATGTTCCGCGAATCGGAGCTGGTCTACGAGCTGAACGACACCGGCGCGCGCGTGCTCATCGCCCAGGATATCCTGCTGCCGGTGGTGGACGCGGCGCGCGGCCAGACCGGTCTGACGCATGTGTTCGCCACGGCCGTCTCGGCCTTCCTGCCCGAGGCGCCGTTCGGCCCCGTGCCCGCCGGCCTCGACGCGCCGCTGGCCGACCTGCCGGCGGGCGTCGTCGACTTCATGGCCGCCATGGCCGCTGAAACCGGCGCGCCGCCGGCCGTGGACGTCAGCCTGGATGACGTGGCGGCCCTCAACTACACCGGCGGCACCACCGGCCTGCCGAAGGGGTGCATCCACACCCAGCGCGACATGCTGTTCACCGGCGCCAGCATGTGCAGCATCACCGCGAGCATCGGCGCGGATGACGTCATCATCAATTTCTGGCCGGTGTTCTGGATCGCTGGCGAGGACGTGGGCATCATCGCGCCGCTGGTCGCCGGCGCCACCTGTGTGCTCATGGCCCGCTGGGACGCCGCCGCCTGGATGGCCCAGGTGGCGCGTTACCGGGTCACCGTCTCGGCGATGGTGGTCGACAACGCCGTCGAGATCATGGAGCACCCGGACGCCGGCAAGCATGACCTGACCTCGCTGCGCGAGGCGGTGGTGGCCTCCTTCGTCAAGAAGCTCAACATTCCCTTCCGCGAACGCTGGCGCGCCCTGACGGGAACGACCCTGCGCGAAGCCGCCTGGGGCATGACCGAGACCCACTCGTTCGACACCTTCACGCGTGGTTTCCAGGCCGGCAATTTCGACCTGAACGCCCGCCAGGTGTTCTGCGGCCTGCCCACCGGCGCCACGGATTTCAAGATCCTGGAGTTCGGCAGCGAACGGCTGATTCCGCTGGGGGAGGAGGGCGAATTGTGCGTGCGCACGCCGTCGCTGCTCAAGGGCTACTGGAACAGCCCCGGCGGCACGGCCGGGGAGATCAAAAACGGCTGGCTGCGCACCGGCGACCTCGGCATGATCACCGAGGAGGGCTTCATCCTGTTCCTCGGCCGGCGCAAGGAGATGCTCAAGGTCAAGGGCATGAGCGTATTCCCGGCGGAGATCGAGGCGGTGCTCGGCCAGCACCCGTCGGTGACCGGCAGCGGCGTCATCGGCCGCGAAGACCCGGACAAGGGCCAGGTGCCGGTCGCCTTCGTCATGGTGAAGCCGGAGGACGGCGTCGAGGCCGCCGACGTGCTGGCCTTCTGCCGCGAACGCCTCGCCGTCTACAAATTGCCGGAAGTGCGGGTGGTTGAGGCGTTGCCGATGACCGCCACCGGCAAGGTGAAGAAAGAGGAACTGGCGAAGCAGTTTCTCTGACGCCAGGGCGCGAAGCCGCGCCCGCGGCCTGCGCTACCGGGGCGGCCGGTTTGACCGGCGCGCGATGTTCCACCCATCGCGCGTTGGGGTCATGAAGGCCGCCGGACAATAAAAAACCGCCGGGGGACCGGCGGTTTTTTTCGTGATCCGGGTCTGCGCCCGAAATCTTACTTCTTCTCGCCCGCCTTCGGGTTCAGCAGCTTGCATTCGCTCTCGCTCGCCGGGATGAAGACTTCGTCGGCCGGATACTTCTTCACCAGCGTCAGCAGGTCATCCTTGTTCTTCATCTCCTCCGGCTTCTTCACGGTCGCATAATACATGTCGCGCATCAGGCGGCCATCGGCGCGGATTTTGGCGTCCTTGGTGAAGAAGTCGTTGACCGGCATTTCCTTCATCTTTGCCAGCACGGCCTTGTTCTCCGTCGTGCCGGCGGCCTTCACTGCCTTGAGGTAGTGGGACACGGCGCTGTAGACGTTGGCCTGCGGGTCGGCGGGCATCTTGCCGAACTTCGCCTTGAAGCGCTCCGCGAACTTCGCCGCCTCCGGCGACTCGGTCCAGTGATAGCTGAGCACGGCGGGCATGCCTGCGGTGGCCTTGTTGCCGAGGCCATAGACATCGACGGTGGTCAGCGAAAACGGCACGAACTGCTGGCCATTGGCGTTGACGCCGAATTCATCGGCCTGCTTGATGCCGTTGATGAGGTCCGCGCCGCCGCCGATATGGGCGATGTTCTTCGCGCCGGAATTCTGCGCCTGCAACAGGAACGAGCTGAAGTCCGCCGTGTTCAGCGGGAAGCGCACGGCGCCGAGGAACTTGCCGCCGTTCTTCTCGATGATCTTTTTCGAGTCAGCCTCGATGGAATGGCCGGCGGTATAGTCGACGGTCATGAAATACCAGGTGTTGCGCCCGGGCGTGGCGCCGCCCTTCACCGTCAGGTTGGCGACGGCGTAGCCATCGTTGGCCCACTGCATGCCGTTGGGCGAACAGTTCTTGCCGGAGATGTCGCGGCTGGAGGCCATGGAGACGACGAGGATCTTGTCTTTCTCCTCAGCCAGCTTCTGCACGGCCAGGGCGACGCCGGACGAGTAGATGTCGAACACCGCGCCGACGCCGTCGACGTCGAACCACTTGCGGGCGATCGAGGCGCCGACGTCCGGCTTGTGCATGTGATCGGCCGCCAATACCTCGATCGGCTTGTCGAACAGCTTGCCGCCGAAATCCTCGACCGCCATGCGGGCCGCCACGACCGAGCCTTCGCCGGTGATGGTGGAGTAGACCGAGGCGCGGTCATTGAGGACGCCGATTTTGACCGGGCCCTGATCAGCGGCGACCGCGCCGGCGCTCCAGATGACGCCAAGGGCCGTCGCGGCCAGAAGAGTCTTGTATGCAGTTTTCATCACGCCGTCCTCCCCCATGGCGCGCAGGTCCCCGACCGTGCGCCGCCCGCCGGATGATCTCCGGAACCGGTTTTTTACTGTTGTCTGGCGATGGCCCAACCCGGGAAGGTTGTCGCCTGGCCGCGCCCTGCCAGGGAGTTTCCACGAGCAGAAATAAATGTCAACTCGTTGATACTAATTGACGGCTGTTCCGTTTCCGGCCGGAGGTCGGGAATCAGGCGCCGGCTGGCCTGGCACGATCACCGGGCGGACGTCATCGCCAACCTGGCCGGCGGCGGCCTGAGCGGCGCGGCGCAGGGCGGCGTAGAGCAGGCAGGCCAGCATGAACGGCGCCAGGGAGAATAGCGAAAGGCCGCCGCCGCCGTTCGCCCGCCAGCCGATCCAGAGCAGGTTGGCGACGGCGATGCCCAGGCAGATCCACGCCGGCCCGCGTGGAAACGCATGCACGGGCGCGCCATTGACGGGACGAAAACCGTGAACGCCGCGAAATCCGGCGACATTATATACGTAATAGCGGCCCGCCGCGCCCACATGGATATGGGCGGCGATTTCCGGCTGGGCGCGGATATTGGCGAGGGTGGTGGTGACGCCGTGCGGGTCGATCACATCGACGGCGGCGTAATGGGCGGCGCGGCCCGCCGTCGCCGGACGGCGCGCCTCGACCGCATCCACCGTGCCGTCAATGTCTCCGAGCTTCATCGTTCCTCACCCAGCTTTTACTTCTGCGCCCAGGGGCCCCTTGGGCCCTGGATCGGGGACGGCGTTGCGGCGAAAGCCTGTTCGCCCATCGTGTTTCCGCGCCATTCCGCGCGGGCTGCCGGAACCGGCGCGCCAGGCGCTCCCGATCGTTGGGAATGCGCGCTCTTGCGTCGCAGCCCAAGCCATGGCCCGATGTGGTTCTCGCTGCGCGCCGCAAAACCGTCAACAGCGGGTGTGAGAAATCGGGCTGCACATGCAATGGAGCGACACAGATGTTCGACGCCAGGCAAATCCTTGACGCCCTCGTCGGCGCCGCGGCTATCAATCCCCAAAGCGGCCAGTCCGGCCAGTCCGACGCCCCCGGCCGGCAGCAGGGCGGCGGCCTTGGCGACATTCTCGGGCAGCTGACCGGCGGTCAGGCGGCCGGCGCCAATCAGCAGGGTGGCGGCAATGCGGGCGGGTTGGGCGGCCTGCTTGGCAAGGTGCTCGGCGGCGGGCAAGGGGGCGCGGCCGGCGGCCCATCCGGCGGCGGGGGGCTTGGCGATCTGCTTGGCGGCTTGCTGGGCGGCAGGGGCGGCCAGTCCGACGCGTCGCAGGCGGGCGGGCAGGGCGCAGGTCAGCAGGGCGAAGGCCAGCAGGGGGGCGGTCAGCAAGGGGGCGGTCTTGCCGGCTCGTTGCAGGACGCTGTCACCCGCATGGCCGGGCCGCAGGCCGGCGGCCTGCTGCGCCAGGCCATCGACTTCGCGCAAACGCCGAAAGGGGCCGCCATTCTCGCCGGTCTCGCCGGGCTGATGCTGAACAAGGCCGGCCGCACCGTCTCGGGCCGGGCGGCGCAGCTGGGCGGCGCGGCGCTGGTCGGCGGGCTGACCTACAAGGCCATGCAGGAATGGCAGGCCGGCTCCAGCCCGGCGCAGACGCAGGCCAGCACGCCCACGCCAGCCCCCGCCGGCTCCGGCTTCGAGGCCGCCAGCCAGACCCATGACGGGGCGCTGGCGCTGGTGCAGGCGATGATCGCCGCCGCCGCCGCCGACGGCCGGGTCGATGACGCGGAGCGGGCCAAGATCACCGGCGCCCTGGGCCCAGCCCTGCCGCACGACGCGGTGGAGTTTCTGAACGCCGCCTTCGCCAATCCGTTGTCGCCGGAACAGCTGGCCGATCTGGCGGCCAGCCCGGAGCATGCGGCGCAAATCTATGAAGCGGCGCGACTGACCGTCGATCCCGACACGCCGGCCGAGCAGGATTTTCTGGGACGGCTCAAGAACAGCCTTGGCCTCGATGCGGGGCTGGTCGCCCATCTCGACGCCGCCGCGCTGAGCGCCCGCGCCTGATCGCCAGACGCGCCAGCGGCCGCGCCAGACCCGGCCGCACTGGCGCGCGCCCCGCCACGTCTCCTGCCTGATCACGCGACGTCGGATCATTCGGTCCGGGAGCGCTTTCTGACGTGAGCGATGGGTGTCGGCCACGATGATGACGCAATATCCGTTCACCGGCTTTACCGCCCAGGCCTGAAAGCCTGCCGTTTTCCACCCGCCCGCATTTCCGGAGCCCTGTCCCGCCCATGCTGCATCGCCGCTCGTTTCTGACTGCCTCAGCCGCCACCGCCGCCCTGGCCGCGGCAGGTTTTCCGGTTGGCGCGCTGGCTGAGTCTGGCCTCAAACTCGGCGCGCCGGCGCCGTTCTCCTTCGAAGCGCTGAAGGCGCGGGCGAAGGCCCTGGCCGCGCAGCCTTACAAGGCCGCCCCGTCGCCGGATCCGGCCGTGCTCGACGCCATCGATTATGACGCGCACGGCAAGATCAAGTTCCGTCCGCAGGACGCCCTGTTCGCCGATGGGCCTGGCGCGTTTCCGGTGACTTTCTTCCACCTCGGCCGCTTCTTCCAGCGACCGGTGCGGATGCGCGTGGTGAAGGACGGCAAGGCGCGGGAAATCATTTATGAGTCGCGCTATTTCGACATGCCGAAGGATTCCGTGGCGCGGAAGCTGAAGGAAAATTCCGGCTTCGCCGGTTTCCGCTTCCAGGAAAGCCGCTTCGGCGACCAGAAGGAAAAGCCCTGGCAAACCAACGACTGGGTCGCCTTCCTTGGCGCGTCCTATTTCCGGGCTATCGGCGGACTGTATCAGTATGGCCTCTCGGCGCGCGGCGTCGCCATCGATTCCGCCGTGGCCGGCAAGGGCGAGGAATTCCCGGACTTCACCGAGATCTATTTCCAGACGCCGACCAATGATGGTCCTACCGTGACCATTTTCGCCCTGCTGGAGGGCCCTTCCGTCACCGGCGCCTACCGTTTCGACATGACGCGCGGCAAGGACGACGTGGTGATGGACATCACCGCCTCCGTGAACGTGCGCCGGGCGGTGACGCGCCTTGGCCTCGCGCCGCTGACCTCCATGTACTGGTTCTCCGAGACCGCCAAGCCGACCATGGCCGACTGGCGGCCGGAGGTGCACGATTCCGACGGCCTCGCCATGTGGACGGGGGCCGGCGAGCGCATCTGGCGGCCGCTCAACAATCCGCCCTACATCACCGCGTCGGCCTTTTCCGACGACAATCCGCGCGGTTTCGGCCTGATGCAGCGCGACCGCAATGTCGATCATTACCTCGACGGCGTGCGTTACGAGCGGCGGCCCAGCGCCTGGGTCGAGCCCATCGGCGGCTGGGGCAAGGGCGCGGTGGAGCTGGTGGAGCTGACCACGGACGACGAGATTCACGACAATATCGTCGCCATGTGGACGCCAGCCGCGCCGGCGACGCCGGGCCAGACCCATGACATCCGTTATCGTCTGTACTGGGTGAACGGCGACCCCTTCTTCCCGGACAGCCTGGCGAAATGCGTCGCCACCCGCCTCGGCAATGGCGGCGTGCCCGGCCAGCCGCGCCCGAAAGGCGTGCGCAAGTTCATGGTCGAGTTTCTCGGCGGGCCGCTGAAGGATCTGAAGTTCGGCGAAAAGCCGGAGGTCGTGCTCAGCGCCTCGCGCGGCAAGTTCTCCTACATCTTCACCGAGGCGGTGCCGGACGAGATTCCCGGCCACTGGCGCGCCCAGTTCGACTTCTCCGCCGAGGGCACGGAGCCGGTGGACCTGCGCTGCTACCTGCGCCTTGGCGACAAGGTGCTGACCGAAACCTGGCTGTTCCAGTATTTCCCCAACCGGGGGTGATTGACCCGCCAGATCGTTCTTCTTACACCCGGAAGCCTTGACGTATCCGGGTGTAACTGAAATGAAAAAACAACCACGTTTTTCCGAGGAAGTATGCGCCAAGCTTGGTAATTATGTTTACCGCCTTATTGATCCCCGTAACGGTGAAACGTTTTATATCGGCAAGGGGCGCAACAACCGTGTGTTTGACCACGCCGCTGGCGTGACTGCGGTGAACACAGCGGACCTGGTGCCGGATGATGACCTCCCGGATAGCGGCGGTCCAAAGTCACAACCCAAACTGGAGCGCATCAGGGCCATCCTCAACGCTGGTTTGGAGGTCGTGCACGTCATTCACCGTCACGAGCTGGATAACAAATCAGTTTTTGAAGTCGAAGCTGCTCTGATCGACGCTTTCCCGGGGCTGACCAATATCGCCGGCGGCCACGGCAGCGGCGACCGTGGCCCGATGCACTACCAGGAAATCATCGACAAATTCAGTTTGCCCGTCCTGGAAGATGAGCCGCCGCACAAGCTTGTCCTGATCAATATCAACAAGCTGGAGAACCGGAGCGATAGCGCCGAAATATATCGCCTGGCGCGTTATTGCTGGCGCATTGCGCCGGCGCGGGCAGAGCGCGCGGACTATGTTCTTGCAGTGGTGCGCGGCGTCGTGGTCGGAGCATTCCGCTCCCATGCCTGGATGAGCGCCACCAGGGAAAATTTTCCAGAAATCCCCTATGCTGACAATACGGAAGCCCACCGGTTTGGCTTTTCCGGGGAGCCGGCAGCCGCCGATATATGGGATCGATACGTGGGGCCGCGTGGAAAACGGGTGGTGAATCCGGCGCTTCGCCACAGCCAGAATCCTGTCCGGTACTGGAAATGCTGAGGCCAGGCGCGGCGCGGGGCCCAGGAACGGTCCCAAGCGAATTGTAATATTGGAACGTTGCATTAAAAGGCGTTATGCTGGAGTCCGAGTTGGCCCGGCATGAGCTGTGGACGATCATACGCACAGGCGGAAGCATGAGCGGGAATGCGGCCCGTGAGGGGCAAGCAGGGAAGGCGGGGCGCGTCGACGCGCGGGGCGCGACCCATGCGCACGACCATGGTCACTCCCATTCGCACGCGCCTGCCTTCGCTGGTAATCTGCCGCAACAGCCAGGCTTCTCACTGATGCGCACATCGCTGGGCGAGCGGCTGCTGCTGGCGGCGGGGTTGTCGGCGCTGCTGTGGGTCGCCATCGCCGGAGTGTTGTGGTCATGAACGCGCCGGCTGCCCAACCCGTTTCTCCCACGCCGCAACATGCCAGGCGTCCGTCGCCGCCCGCGTTGCGTTTTGACAATGTGACGCTTGGGTATGACCGGCACCCGGCGGTGCATCACCTGCACCTGGACATCGCGCCAGGATCGCTCACCGCCATCGTTGGCCCCAACGGCGCTGGCAAATCGACGCTGCTCAAGGCGGCGGCGGGGCTGATCCGCCCGCTCGACGGCATGATCCAGCGCGGCGTTCCGGCGCGGCGGATCGCTTACCTGCCCCAGGCGGCGGCGCTGGACAACAGTTTCCCCCTCACGGTCTATGATCTGGTCGCCATGGGATTGTGGGAGCGTTGCGGCCTGTTTGGCCGCATTGGCCGCCGCCACGCGCCGCGCATCGCCGAGGCCCTGCGCGCCGTCGGGCTCACCGGCCTGGAGAGCCGGCCCATTGGGGCGCTCTCGGGCGGCCAGCTGCAGCGCGCCCTGTTCGCCAGGCTGCTGTTGCAGGATGCGGCGCTGATTCTGCTGGACGAGCCGTTCAACGCCCTCGACGCCGCCACCATTGCTGATCTGAACGCCCTGATTCACCGTTGGCGCGACGAGGGCCGCACCGTGCTCGCCGCCTTGCATGATCTGGAGCTGGTGCGCGCGTCATTTCCGCAGACGCTGCTGCTGGCGCGCGAACTGATCGCCTGTGGGCCGACAGACGTGGTGCTGACCGACGCCAATCTGGCGCGGGCGCGCCGCATGAGCGAAGCGCCCGATCCGCACGCCGCGCCCTGCGTCCGCGCCGCCTGACCTGTACGAAGCGCAACCGCCGCGCCAGACCCGGATAACTCCTTTCCATGCACGCCATTTACGCCTGGCTGATCGGGCCGTTCGTCGAATTCGACTTCCTGCGCCGGGCGCTGGTGGGGGCGCTGGCCCTGTCGCTGTCCGGCGCGCCGGTCGGCGTGTTCCTGATGCTGCGCCGCATGAGCCTGACCGGCGACGCCATGGCGCACGCCATCCTGCCGGGCGCCGCCATCGGTTACCTGCTCTATGGCCTGTCGCTGCCGGCGATGACCTTCGGCGGCCTTGCCGCCGGTTTTGTCGTGGCGTTGCTGGCCGGCGCGGTGGCGCGGCTCACCCAGCTGCGCGAGGACGCCTCCATGGCGGCGTTTTATCTGCTGTCGCTGGCGCTCGGCGTCACCATCGTTTCGCTGCGCGGCTCCAATGTCGATCTGCTGCACGTGCTGTTCGGCTCGGTGCTGGCGCTGGACGACGCCACGCTGATCCTGCTTGGCGCCGTCGCCGTCATCACCCTGTTTGCCCTGGCGGCGCTGTGGCGACCGCTGGTGGTGGAGTGCGTCGATCCGGGCTTTTTGCGCTCGGTCAGCCGCGCCGGCGCGCCGACGCACCTGATTTTTCTGGTGCTGCTGGTGCTCAATCTGGTGGCCGGGTTCCATGCGCTGGGCACCTTGCTGGCGGTGGGCGTCATCGTGCTGCCGGCGGTTTCGGCCCGCTTCTGGGCGCGTCAGGTCACCGGCATGGCCGGCGTCGCCATTATCGTGGCGGCGCTGTCGGGGTGGCTGGGCCTGGCGCTGTCCTACCACCACGGCCTGCCGGCCGGGCCCGCGATCATCCTGGTCGCCGGAGGCATCTATGTGCTGTCGCTGCTCCTCGGCCGGGTGGGCGGACTGGTGTGGCGGGCGCTGCCCGGGCGGCACCTCGAAGCATGACGGGCGCCTGGAACCATGACGGGGCCTGGAACATGGTCGCCCCCTGGAACATGGCTGCCTCCCGGACGCCGGGGCTTTCACTTTTGCCACGCTGACCAATATATCTGTGTCAGCCAATCAGGAGCGGCGCGCCGGTAGCTGGCGCATCCTGCTCCTTATCCTGTCAGCGCAACGCCGCTGCGGCGCAGGGTTGCCCTTGCGCCAGAGCCATTTCCGGAGGCCACCATGCCAGACATGCCCGAGACGAACACAGGCGCCGATGCGTCCGGCAAGATTCCCGTCACCGTGCTCACCGGCTACCTCGGCGCTGGCAAGACGACCCTGCTCAACCGCATTCTCAGCGAGCCGCACGGCAAGAAGTTCGCCGTCATCGTCAACGAGTTCGGCGAGGTCGGCATCGACAACGACCTCGTCGTCGGCGCCGACGAGGAAGTGTTCGAGATGAACAACGGCTGCGTCTGCTGCACGGTGCGCGGCGACCTGATCCGCATCATCGACGGGCTGATGAAGCGCAAGGGCGGCTTCGACGGCATCATCGTCGAAACCACCGGCCTGGCCGATCCCGCCCCGGTGGCGCAGACCTTCTTCATGGATCAGGACGTGCAGGACCGCACCCGTCTTGACGCGGTGGTGACGGTGGTGGACGCCAAATGGCTGACCCAGCGCCTGAAGGACGCGCCGGAAGCGCATAACCAGATCGCCTTCGCCGACGTGCTGGTTCTCAACAAGACCGATCTGGTGACGCCGGAGGAGCTGGCGGAGGTGGAGGCGCAGGTGCGCGCCATCAATCCTTACGCCCGGCTGCACCGCACGCAGAACGCGAAGGTCGCCATCGACGACGTGCTCGGCCGCAACGCCTTTGATCTCGACCGCATCATGGAGCTGGAGCCGGATTTCCTGGAGGAGGGCCATCACGCCCACCACGACAGCGACATCCAGTCCGTGGCGGTGACCGTGGACGGCGACGTCGATCCCGACAAATTCCTGCCCTGGCTCAATGATTACGCCCAGCGCGAGGGCGCCAACCTGTTGCGCTCCAAAGGCATCCTGGCCTTCCGCGGCGAGCCGAAACGCTTCGTCTTCCAGGGCGTGCACATGATGCTGGATGGCGATTTGCAGCGCGACTGGCGCCCGGACGAGAAGCGCACGTCGAAGATCGTGATGATCGGTCGCGATCTGGATCGGGAAGCCATTGAAAAGGCGTTCCGCGCCTGCGCCGTTTGATTGTTGGTGACGCCATGACCTCTGCCGCCCCGAACGCAACGGCCACCGGCGCCGTGACTTCCCTGCTCGACCATGTGCGGCCGCTCGATGCGGGCGCGCATGTGACCGGCGCCGCCTTCGCCGGCGACATGGCGATGCTGGCTCTCGGCGATGGCTGCGTGCTGCTGTGCGACGCCGCTGGCGAGCGGCGCGTCGACGCCCACCCCGGCGGCGCGGTGCTGGCCGCCGTTGGCGCCGGCGACCAGTTTGTCACCGGTGGAGACGACGGGCGCGTCGTCGCCACGCATGCAAATGGCGAAACCCGCACCATTGCCGACGAGAAGGGCCGCTGGATCGACGCGGTGGCCGCCAGCGGCGGGGCCATCGCCTGGAGCTGCGGCAAGCAGGTGGCGGCGCGCGACGCCAAAGGGAACGTGCGCCGGATGGAGGCGCCCTCAAGCGTGCGCGGCATCGCCTTCGCGCCAAAAGGCTACCGGCTTGGCCTCGCCCATTACAACGGCGCCAGCCTGTGGTTCCCCAACACGGACGCCGCGCCGGAGGCGCTGTTCTGGAAAGGCTCGCACCTCGACGCCAGCTTCTCGCCGGACGGCCGCTTTTTCATCACCTCCATGCAGGAGAACATGCTGCATGGCTGGCGGCTCGCCGACAAAAAGGACATGCGCATGTCCGGTTATCCGGCCAAGCCGCGCTCCCTGTCCTGGTCAAATGACGGACTGTGGATGGCGTCGTCCGGCGCGGACGCCGCCATCATCTGGCCGTTCGAGGCCAAGGATGGCCCCATGGGCAAGGCGCCGCGCGAATGCGGCGTGCGCCCTGCGAAGGTGACCCGGGTCGCCTTTCATCCACGGGCGCTGATCATCGCGATTGGCTACGATGACGGCGCGGTGATGCTGGTGCGGTTGACTGACAATTCCGAACTGATGGCGCGCATGCCGGCCCCCGGCGGCCCGGTGACGGCGATGGCCTGGGACGCCAAGGGCAAGCGGATGGTGTTTGGAACCGCCGATGGCGCCGGCGGCCTGCTGACCCTGCCGGTTTGATCGGGCGTCGCCATGGCCATGTCGTGGTTCGGCAGGAAGCCGGCGGCGGATCGCGCCGTGGGCGACCGCATCCGCGGGTGGGCGGCGGCGGCTTGCGGCGACGCTCCTGAAACGCGGTTTTCGGTGAACGAGATCATCTGCCGCGATCCCTCCTGCCCGGGGACGGAGACGGTGATCCTGGTGATGGCGCCGGGCGCGAAAACCCGGGCGCTGAAGATCGCCCGCCCGATGGCGGAGGTGACAGAACAGGACGTTCTTCAGGCTGTCGCGGACAGCGCGTGAAAGGGAGGCGGGGCATGGTTGATCTGCCGGCGGACTGGACGGCGCCGCCGTTTCCCCCACGCCAGGCGCTGGAAGGGCAATGGACGCGGCTGGAGCCGCTTGATCTCCAGCGGCACGGCGATGATCTGGCGGCGGCGTTTCGCGACGCCGACGCGGTCTGGACCTGGCTGCCGCCCCTGGCCCCAGCCGACGACGCTGGCCTGCGCGCCATCGTCGCCGAGGTGGCGGCGCGCCCTGACATATTGCCCTACGCCGTCGTCGAGCGGCGTTCAGGCCGCGCCGGCGGTTTTCTGACCATCATGGAGATCCGGCCCGCCGATGGCGTGGCTGAAATCGGTTATGTGGCGTTCGCGCCGGGCCTGCAGAGAACGCGCGAGGCGACGGAGGCGGTGTTCCTGTTGCTGCGCCAGCTGTTCGCCGCCGGCTACCGGCGGGTGGAATGGAAGTGCGACAATGACAACGCCCCGTCGCGCCGGGCGGCCGCACGCTTCGGTTTCCAGTACGAGGGCCTGTTTCGCCAGCATATGGCCCGCAAGGGCCGCAACCGCGACACCGCCTGGTTCGCCATGCTCGATCATGAGTGGCCGGCGCGCGAGCGCCTGTTCGCCGCCTGGCTGGCGCCGGAGAATTTCGACGGCGCGGGCCGGCAACGGACATCGCTGCGCCAGGGGCATCCCGGCGCCGCATAAATTGCTTTGGCGATAGTGAACGGCAAATCCATGCTGATGAACAAGGAAAGGCGATTCGCCTGAGCCAGCTTCGGCAGCATGCGGTGATATTGGCAGATGCGCGGCGACGCTGGTTTTTTGGCGAATTCCGGCGCTTCACCGACAGATTACTTCATGGCCATTAGTGGTATGGCCATGGGGCGCAAAAATCATCTATCCTCAGCGAGTATTCGGCGTCGGGCGCGTCCCGCGCCGCCTCCGGGAGGCGCGCCGGAGCAGGGAGGACATGAGCATGATTGAAGCCGGGAAGCACGGTCCGGAAAATTTGTTCGCCAGGGCGACTGCGCGGCCTCGCGCCGTCATGAGGGGGCTGGCGCTGGGGACGGTCGCCCTTGCCGCCGTCTGGAGCCATGCCGCTGGCGCCCAGGGCGGGCCCGCCCTGCCGGACCCGGCGACGACCGATCCGGTGAAACTCGGCTGGATGCAGGGCTCGCCGCCGCCGAAGGACAAGACGATCCGCGCTTCCGACGGCAGCATGCTGAAATTCCCGCAGATCCGCTGGTCGTTCAATCACATGCGCGAACTGCTGCCGACGCGCGGCGTGCGCCATGCGGAAACGCCTTCCCAACTGCCGTCGCAGCCCGCCGAACTGGACGGCCTGGCGTTCAGGACCATGACCGGCGCCGACATGACGTGGAAGGAGATGCTGGCGAACACCTACACCGACAGCATTCTGGTGATGCATGACGGCAAGGTGATTTACGAGCGCTACTTCGGCGCCGCCGCGCCGCACCGGCCGCACCAGGCCATGTCGGTCACCAAATCATTCGTTGGCACGCTGGCGGCCATGCTGGCGGCGCAGGGCAAGCTCGACCCGCAGGCGCCGGTCACCAAATATGTGCCCGAACTGAAGAATTCAGCCTATGGCGACGCCACGGTGCGCGACGTCATGGATATGCGCATCGGCGTCAAATACACCGAGAACTACGCCGATCCGACGTCGAGCATCTGGGATTACGCCCGGGCCGGCGGCATCCTGCCGCGCCCCCCCGGCTACAAGGGGCCGGACAATTTCGCCGAATTCCTTGCGGCGTTGCCCAAGGAAGGGCCGCATGGCAAGGACTTCGCCTACAAGACCAGCAACGCGGAGGTGCTGGCGTGGATCGTGCGGCGCGCCGGCGGCAAGTCGCTGGCGGAATTGCTGCGCGAGCAGATCTGGGAGCCAATGGGCGCCGATGACGACGCCTATTTCCTGATGGATCCGGCTGGCGATGAGTCTGGTGGCGGCGGCCTGAACGCCACCCTGCGCGACATGGCCCGTTTCGGCGAACTGATGCGCAACGATGGCAAGATTGGCGACCGCCAGGTGATTCCGGCCAGCGTCGTCGCTGATATCCGCAATGGCGGCGACCGCGAAGCTTTCGCGGCGGCCGGCTACAAGACGCTGCCCGGCTGGTCCTATCGCGACATGTGGTGGGTGACCGATAACGCCAACAAGGCCTTCATGGCGCGCGGCATCCATGGCCAGTCGATTTATGTGGATCCGGCGGCGAAGATGGTGATCGTCCGCTTCGCTTCCCACCCCATCGCCGCCAACGCCGCCAACGATCCCCTGACCTTGCCGGCCTTCGCCGCCATGGCCGCGCATCTGATGAAGCAGAAGCCCTGATTGGGGAAGACGATGTAAAGCGCCTGGCGGCGGGCCCAGCCCCGCCGCCAGGCCAGCAGGCTGTCAGCCGTCGTTTGCATGATGCGGACGGTCAGGTTAGAGCAGGTCCAGTCGGCGCACGTGCTTCGGGGCGGCTGGGGTTGCGGGCGCGCGTCGGTCGACGGCGGATTCGCCATTGCGGGCCGCCTTGCCGGAAACCGGTTCCTGGGAGAGCATCGCCACCATGACAGCAGGGAACGGCGCAACGCCGGGCGATGGCGAAACCGCCGGGCGGAAGGCCGCACATCTGGCTCGTCCTGACAACCGTCTCCGGGCTTTTGCCAAAGCCGTGTTGCCATCGCGGGCGCGCCACTGGCTGCGTCGGCGCCTGGCGCCCTATATCGCCGACAGCGCGCTGGTCCGCCGGCTGCTTGGCGCCGGCGGCGGAGCCTACCGTTATATCGCGCCGGTGCGGCCCGCCGATCTGGCGGATGTTCTGGCGAAGCCTGGTTTCCATATTCGCTTCTCGATCGTCACGCCCACGTGGAATACGCCGCCGGCCCTGCTGGAGGCGATGATCCGTTCCGTGCAGGCGCAGTGGTATCCGCACTGGCAGTTGATCCTCGCCGACGACGCCAGCCCGTCGCCGGAAACGCGCGCGGCGTTGGCGCAGATCGCTGATCCCCGCATCCAGGTGCTGTTCACGGAGCAGAACGGCGGCATTTCCGCCGCCACCAACCGCGCCATCGCCGCGGCGACGGGCGATTACATCGTTTTTCTCGATCACGACGACGAACTGACAGTTGACTGCCTGTATGAGCTGGCGCGGGCGATCCACGATACGGGCGCGGACTATCTGTATAGCGACGAAGACAAGCTCTCGCCGCGCGGCCAGCATTTCGAGCCGTTCTTCAAGCCGGACTGGTCGCCTGATACGCTGATGAGCATCATGTACACCTGCCATGTCAGTTGCGTGCGCAGGAGCCTGCTGGATGAGACGGGGCTGTTGCGGTCTGGGTTCGACGGCAGTCAGGACTGGGATCTGGTGCTGCGGATCGCCGAAAAGGCCCGGCGCATCGTGCACATTCCCCGGGTGCTGTATCACTGGCGCGTCAATCCAGGCTCGGCCGCCGGAGATCAGGACGCCAAGCCCTATGCGATCGAAGCCGGCAAACGGGCGCGGCAGGACGCGCTGGCGCGGCGCGGCATATCCGGCGAGCTGGAGCCGGTGCAGGAAGCGCGGGGCTTTTTCCGCGTGCGTCCGCACATGCAGGGCGCGCCGCTGATATCCATTATCATTCCCAGCAAGAACAACGGCCGGGTGCTCGGCGTGTGTCTGGAGTCCATCCGGGCGAAGTCCAGTTACCAGAATTTCCAGATCGTGGTGCTGGACAATGGATCGACAGACGCCGCCACCCTGGGGATGCTGGAAGAGGAGCGGCGCAGGGGCGTGAAGGTTATTCGCCACGACGCGCCCTTCAACTATTCGGAACTGAACAATATTGGCGCGCGCCAGTCCGATGGCGAATTGTTGCTGTTCCTCAATGATGACACCGAGGTCATCACCCCTGACTGGCTGGAGCGCATGGCCGGTTTCGCGCAGCTGCCGCACATCGGCGCGGTTGGCGCCAAATTGCTCTATCCGCAGACGGGCGGCGTGCAGCACGTGGGGGTGATCAATACGGCGGTCGGGCCTGTCCACGCCTTGCTGCATGAACGCGCCGACAGGCCAGGCTACTTCCTGCGCAACCTGCTGGAATATAACTGGCTTGCGGTTACCGGCGCCTGTCTGATGATGTCGCGGACGAAGTTCGACGGGATCGGCGGCTTCAATGAGGGACTTCCGGTCGCCTATAACGATATTGATCTTTGTCTCCGGCTTTACGAAGCGGGATATTTCAATGTTGTCGCAATGGCGGCCCGACTGTTTCACCATGAGTCGATCAGCCGGGGTGATGATCTGGTGGATCCGGCCAAGCGCAGGCGCCTCGACGCGGATCGGGAAAAACTCTACGAGGCGCATCCCGACTTCCGTTGCCGGGATCCGTTCTACAATCCGAACCTCAACCCGATTGGGTCGCATTTTGAACTTGCCGGTTGATGTACATGTCCGGTGAGCGGATTCTGCTTCGGTTTCCGGACATTTATCGGCGCACGCAATAAAAAAAGCTGGGCTTGCGCCGTACGGCTTCAGGCCAGGTTAATGCTGTGAGGACGCGCAATCGTGGGGATGTTTTGTCAGCAGCGCCATTGCGCGCTCTTCTGGCCATGATTTCATGACCAGCCCACCCCCCGCCAACGCTGGCATGACCGGCCGCCTCTGGTTGCTGATATTGCTGATGTCCGCCCTGTGGGGCGGCGGTTTCATGTTCATCAAGTTCGCCCTCACCGGCTTTGCGCCATTCAGCGTGGTGGCCGGACGGGTGGGGGTGGCCGCGCTTGCGCTTGGTCTCATCGTCGCGGTGGGACGGCAGCGCCTGCCGCGTCAGGCGAAAGTCTGGCGGGCTTTCTTCATCATGGGGGCGCTCAATAACCTGATCCCCTGGATGATGGTGGCGTGGGCGCAGACGCAGATTCCCTCCAGCATGGCCGCCATTCTCAATGCGCCGACGCCATTGCTGACGGCGGTGATGGCGCATCTGCTGACCGATGACGAAAAGCTGACGCCGCAGAGATTCACCGGCGTTCTCGCCGGCATGCTGGGCGTCGCCCTGGTGGTGGGCCCGGGTGTGCTTTCCGGCATGGACAGCGCCGTGCTGGCCCAGGTCACCTGCCTGTCGGCGACCGTCAGCTATGCGGCCTCCGCCGTGTATGGCCGGGTGTTCCGCAGCATGGACGTGACGCCGGTGGTCGCCGCTTTCGGCCAGCAACTGATGGTGGCCGCTGTCATTATTCCGCTGGCGCTCGTCGTCGACCAGCCGTGGGCGCGGCCGGCGCCGGGCGCTGGGGCCATTGCCGCGGTGCTGGCGCTGGGCGTGATCGCCACGGCGCTGCCCTATATCATTTTCTACCGGGTGCTGGCGGAGGCCGGTGCCACCAACCTGATGCTGGTGAACCTGCTGATCCCTGGGTGGGCGGTGGCGCTCGGGGCCATGGTGCTGGGCGAGCGGCTGCCGCCCACGGCTTTCCTTGGCATGGCGATGGTTGGCCTGGGCCTGGCGGTGATCGACGGCCGGCTGTTTCCGGCGATCTGGCGCCGCCTGGCAGGACGGAGCTGAGGCGGCCGGATCAGTTTTCCGCCAGCTGTGAGAACGCGGCGACAACCTGTTCATAAACCGGGCGTTTGAACGGGATGATCAGGCCTGGCAGGCTGTCCATGGGCGCCCAGCGCCATTCGCTGAACTCAGCCCGGTGGCCGCCTGCGGGATGGCGCACGTTGATCTCCGTCTCGTCGCCGGTGAAACGCAGTGCGAACCACTTCTGTTTCTGGCCGCGATACCGCCCCCGCCATGAGCGGCGCAGGATCTCCTGCGGCAGGTCGTAGCTGTACCAGTCCGGCGCTTCCGCAACCAGCTCGACAGAGCGGACGCTGGTTTCCTCATAGAGTTCGCGCAGCGCCGCCGGGTATGGCTCCTCCCCCTCGTCGATGCCGCCCTGGGGCATTTGCCAGGAATAGGCGGCGTTGACATGTTCCGGCCCCGCCTCGTTGCGTCTTCTGCCGACAAACACGTTGTTGTCGCGATTGAGCAGCATGACGCCGACGCACAGGCGATAGGGGAGTTTCAAAAAGCGCTTGTCGTCGTTCATTGCAGGCCTCGCCCGGGGGTAAAGTACTGGCAATCAGGCGATCGTGGTTATCCGGCCCAACCGGGCCGGGTCCATCCTGCGCCTTATGCTGCAGACCCGGAAGCGTTCCCGGGGGAGGTTGTTATGCCGGATGCAACCCCGCTCTGGCAATGGGCCGGCGGCAAGCGGGCCGCTTCGCAACTACGCCATGACTGCGGCGCGGGGCTGACGACGGGGCCGATCCTGCCTGGGGCGGAGCCGGCAACGCGCCGCGTTCTGGCGGGCTGTCGTTCACGCTCACCAGAAAAGCAACGATTGCGTTTGTCCCGGGCTGGCGGAAGAGCGGGACGACATGAAAAAGGCCCCGGCGGATGCGCCGGGGCCCTTCATCTGTTCCTGTTTCTGTTCTTGCGAACGCCGCTTCAGTTGGCCTTTGCCTTCTGGGCGTCGGCTGGCCTTGCGACCGCCGCAGCGACTCGTCCGGTGCGCAGCAACTCCAGGGCGGCCTGCAATTGCTTGTCCTTGGCCGGGTCCGGCGGAATGTAGGCGGATGAGCCAGACTGCTCCTCCGGCTCCTTGTCCTTGCTGGCCTTGTCCTTTGCGGCCTTGTCGGGAGCTGCCTTCCCGGCGTCGGGAGCAGCCTTGTCATCCGGTTTTTTCTGGGCGGCGTCCTGCTGGTCAGCGGCGTTTTCCCTGTCGCGACGCTCGCCGGAAAGGTGCCCCTTCAGGCCGGCCTCACCCTTGGTCTCGTCCTTGCCCTTCCACTCGTCGGGAATGTCCTGCAGCACCACCATGTCCGGGTCGATGCCCTTGGCCTGAATGGAGCGGCCGGAGGGCGTGTAGTAGCGGGCGGTGGTGAGTCGCAGCGCGCCGTTGGAGCCGAGCGGAATAATGGTCTGCACCGAGCCCTTGCCGAACGAACGGGTGCCGATCAGCGTGGCGCGCTTGTGGTCCTGCAGGGCGCCGGCGACGATTTCCGCCGCCGAGGCCGAGCCGCCATTGATCAGCACAACCACCGGCTTGCCGTTGGTCAGGTCGCCGTTGCGGGCGCTGAAGCGCTGGGTTTCGTCGGCGTTGCGGCCACGGGTCGAGACGATCTCGCCCCGGTTCAGGAAGGCGTCTGAGACGTAAACCGCCTGATCGAGCAGGCCGCCGCGGTTGTTGCGCAGGTCAAGGACGTAGCCCTTGATCTTGTCGGCGCCGATCTCCTTGGTGGTCTTCTCGATGGCCGCCTTCACGTCGTCGAAGCTATGCTCGATGAACTGGGTCAGGCGGATGTAGGCGATGTCGCCCTCGACGCGCGAACGCACCGAGCGGATCGAGATCATCTCGCGGGTCAGCGTCACCTGCAGCGGGTCCTTCCGGCCCGGGCGCTGGATGGTGAGCGTGACCTTGGTGTTGACCGGGCCGCGCATCTTGTCGACGGCCTGGTTCAGCGCCATGCCCTGCACCGCCTCGCCGTCGATCTTCGTGATGAGATCGTTGGTGAGAACGCCGGCGCGGGCGGCGGGGGTGTCGTCGATCGGCGTCACGACCTTGATCTGGCCGTCCTCCTGCGTCACCTCGATGCCGAGGCCGCCGAACTGGCCGCGCGTCTCCACCTGCATGTCCTTGAACGCCTTGGCGTCCATGTAACTGGAGTGCGGATCGAGCGATGAGAGCATGCCATTGATGGCCGACTCGATCATCTTGCTCTCGCTGGGCTTCTCGACGTAGTCGCTGCGGACCTTCTCAAAGACGTCGCCGAACAGGTTGAGCTGGCGGTAGATGTCTGGCGAGGCTGCAGTGGCGCTGGTTGTGGACATCAGCCGGGTCTGCGTCGCCACAAGCGACATGCCGACGCCCATCGCCACGCCGCAAACCAGAATGGAAATCTTTCGCATTATCCGCGAGCCTTTTCGCCTTGAGACCCGCCCTGGGATCTGGACCACCAGGGCGTGGGGTCGATCGCCCCGCCATCCTTACGGAATTCGATGTAGAGGGCTGGACCTGGATGTGCATCCGCCCGTCCGCCCCCGGTTGCTTCTGCGTTGTCAGGCGTCCCGGTGTTGACCTTGCCCGCGTCGCCGGCGCCGGACTGCCCCATGATGGCGACAGGTTCGCCGGCCAGAACGAACTGGCCGAGACTGACGTTGATCCGCTCCATGCCGGCCAGCAACACATAGTATCCACCGCCCGCATTTATGATCAAGAGTTGGCCGAACGAGCGGAACGGGCCAGCAAACGACACCCAACCATCAGACGGCGCCGAAACAACGGCGCCGGGCTGCGCCGCGATGGTGATTCCCTGGGTCTTGCCGCCCGCCGGGTCTGGCGTTCCAAAGGAAACCACCTCTTTTCCGCCAACCGGCAGCGGCAACTGGCCGCGCGCGTCGACGAAGGCGATCTTGGGCTCAAGGCGGGCGGGGTCCTTGAAGGCCAGCGACGCCAGCTGGTCCTTGGCGTTCCGGAGGTCTTCCTCCGCCTTGCGCGCCGCTTCCGTGTTGCGTTGGGCGGCGCCCAGCTCCGCCTCCAGCCGGGCGATGAGACTTTTGAGGTCGGTGGCCTGTTTGGCCAGGGCCGCGGCCTGGTTGGTCTGGTCGGTGGTTTCCTGCTCGGCTCCGGCGAGGCGGGCCTGGCGGGCCTCGATCAACGCCGTAAGGCGCCGGCGCTCCTCGACGATCGCCTCCATTTCCCTGAACAGGGTCTGCTTGTCCGCCTTGATGGCGTCGCCGAGGCGCACCAGCTCCGCCAGGTCGCTGGCGAGGGCGCGGGTTTCGGAGCGCAGCTCCGGCAGCACGGCGCCCAGCAGAATCGAGGTGCGCACCGCCGTCAGCAGGTCATCGGGGCTGGCGAGCACCGCCGGCGGCGGGCGCCTGCCAATGCGTTGAAGCGCGGCCAGCACCTCGACGATGACGTCCTGCCGGCTCTGGAATGACTTGCGGATGGCCTCGGCGCTGTCGTTGAGGGTCGCGAGGCGTGATTCGAGCTCGGCGATGCGCTCTTCCGTCGCCTGCACCTTGCTGGTGGTGTTCAGCAGGGCGCCGTTGAGGCGGGCGCGGTCCAGCTTGATGGCGGCGATCTCCGCTTCCAGACGAATCCGCGCCTCCTCGCTGGAATGGAGGCGCGTTTCGATGGCTTTCAGCTCGGCTTCCCGCGCGTCCTTCTCCGTCTGGCGGGCGTTGGCGCCAGGCCGCTGCTGCTGGGCCATGGCGACGCCAGCGGGATGAATGGCGGCCAGCGTCGCGACCATGGCGCAGGCGATCGCGCTCTTCCTTGCGAAACGCAAGGCGAGGGGCGCGCGGCGCGAATGGGGCGGGAACGCGGGATGAACCATGTCCAGATATGCTCGGATCGTGTGCTCAGATGCTGGCCGCCTGGCTGACAGGCGCGCGATGCAACGTCTCACATTGACTGATATGACGGCGAGGTAAACGCAGCCTTTGCATCATCAACCATTTTGTTCCGCCAGAGCCACAAGCCCGGCGCAGGCTGGGAGGGCCCGGCGACAGCCGGCCGCCGCCATTGCTGGCGACAATCAATGGCAAACAAGGCGACGAGGTGGCGCCGGAGGGCAAAATGCGCCGCGTTCAGCTCCGGTGATAGGGATGACCGTCGATAATGGTCATTATCCGGTAAATCTGCTCCAGCGCCAGCACCCGCACCAGCTGGTGCGGCAGGGTCATGGCGCCGAAGGAGAGCACCAGCCGGGCCTGATCGCGCACCGACGGATCAAGGCCATCGGCGCCGCCGATGACGAAGCACACGTGTTCGGCGCCGCTGTCGCGCAGGGTGGCGAAGCGTCCGGCGACCGTCTCGCTGTCGAGGGCCGGGCCGCGCTCGTCAAAGGCGATGAGCACGCCGCCCTGGGCCTTGCCGAGAATCGCCTGCGCTTCCTCGGCCTTGCGCCGGCCGGCGTCGGCGGCGCGGCTTTCGGGTAATTCAGTCACCTGAACCGCGCTGACGCCGAGCGGTCGTCCCTGGGCCACGGCGCGCTGATGGTAGCGGTCCGCCAGCTCCCGCTCCGGGCCGGCCTTCATGCGGCCGATGCAGATCAGCGAGATTCTCAACGGCGGCCTCCTGTCAGTCGCCGGCGCGCCGGCCTTGCCGGAGTTTGGCCAGCGCCGCGCGCGTCCATTCCGGTGGAGCAGGACGAAACCCGCTCCGCTGGATGGAATTTTTGCCCGCGGCGCGAGGCGGCTGTGTCAGGAGGCGGTTCCGGCGGCCGGCGCGGCGCCCCACATCTTTTCCAGATTGTAGAACACGCGGACCTCGGGGCGGAAAATGTGGATGATGAGATCGCCGGCGTCGACCAGCACCCAGTCGCAGGAGGGGAAGCCCTCGTCCTTGATGCCCTTGACGCCCGCCGCCTTCAGGTCCTCGATCAGCTTCTCGGCGATCGAGCCCACGTGACGGTTGGAGCGGCCGGAGGCGATGATCATGGCGTCGGCCAGCGACGTCTTGCCCGTCAGGTCGAGCTGGACGATGTCTTCCGCCTTCATCTCGTCAAGGCTGTGCAAGGCGACCGAGAGGACATTGGCGAGGGCGACGTCCGCGTTGACGTCTGCGGCCTGCGGTTCGGTGTCCGGAATGCGATTGGGCATATGGTAGCGCGCCTGGTCCCTTGCGTGAAAAACGGTGTCTGAAAACTTT
>Ga0182737_1000678_pt1 | contig 43554 bp, 69 predicted proteins | sample eDN5th30CBELigOP_FD_128878 | JGI IMG/M metagenome (GOLD analysis project Ga0182737, IMG submission 128878) | Enriched Organic Plus compost microbial communities from Emeryville, California, USA - eDNA 5th pass 30_C BE-Lig OP (version 2) (version 2) ... | reverse complement strand
GGCATCCGCGAGGTTGGCACGCGCGAGGTTGGCATCCGCGAGGTTGGCATCCGCGAGGTTGGCGCCCGCGAGGTAGGCATCCGCGAGGTTGGCATCCGCGAGGTTGGCATCCGCGAGGTTGGCGCCCGCGAGGTAGGCATCCGCGAGGTTGGCACGCGCGAGGTTGGCATCCGCGAGGTTGGCATCCGCGAGGTTGGCGCCCGCGAGGTAGGCATCCGCGAGGTTGGCACCCGCGAGGTTGGCATCCGCGAGGTTGGCACCCGCGAGGTTGGCATCCGCGAGGTTGGCATCCGCGAGGTTGGCACGCGCCTTGACCCCCCACTTCACTGCCAGCCCCAGCTTGATCGCTGGCGTCATGTCGGGCGTTACGGCGATCTCAGCGGTGAACTTGACTTCACCGGTCCAGCGGTCGCGGACGGGGAACTGCTCAATCGTGGTGCCGGTCTCGGCCATATCTCATCTCCATCCTGTCCGGGTCGCTGGGGACTGCCGGGTGATGGGGATGGCAATCACATATTGTGATGATCGCGTCAATCCATAAAATCACGTATTGTGATTATTCTCTCGACCCCTCCTTTCCTGTCGGGCGAAGCGTCGGTTGCTGCGTGGCTGGGGCGAATTGCCAATTCGGCGCAGGTCCACTATATTGCAGGTCCGCCCTCGACACGGGCAGGCAGTTGGAGTGGACAGATGGCTACTAGCATTTCCGTCGCCAACCGCTTCCTGGAGCTGGCAGAGGAAGCGGGCGACCCGTTGACCCCGATGCAGCTGTTGAAGCTGACCTATATTGCCCATGGCTGGATGCTGGGTCTGCATAGCCGCCCGCTGTTCAACGACCGGGTTGAGGCTTGGCAGTATGGCCCTGTGATCCCGGCTCTCTATAGCCATGTCCGGCAGTATCGGGGAGCGCCGGTTTCCAAGCGGGTTGGCAACTTTCTCGATCGCGGCAAGTTGGACGATCAGGAAAAGGCGGTGATCGATCAGGTCTATCAGGCCTATCGGAAGTTCACGGGGATGGAACTTTCTCGTATCACGCACGCAAGCGGGACGCCTTGGGAGCTCACCTATGAGCCTGGATCTTTCGGAAAGATCATCCCGATCGACCTGATCGAAGATCACTACAAGCGGCTTGCGGAGCAACGCACTGCCTGAGGAGGAGGATAATCCCGTTGTCGCCAGCCCGAGCGAAGCGGAGGCTGCGGCGAGTGGGGATTCCAAGGCAGCTCAAGAATCCGAGCAATTCGCCAGCGGGAAATCCAGAGATGAGCTGGCGCGCGAGGCGGCTCGGGCGGAACACCATCGCGATCAGCGTTTCAAGCGGCATTTCGAATGCTTGGCGCTGATTGCGCTTTGGGTGATGTCGGGCAGTTTGTTGCTAATTGGGCTGTTCTGGCTGTTTCATTTGCTGACACCGACCACCTGGCACTGGCTCTCCGAGCTTCAGCTCCGCGACCTGCGCACGCTCCTCACCGGTGGTCTCGTTATCGGCGTCCTCACCGATCACTTCCGCAAGCGCCTGAAGTAGGAAGCCGGGCTACCCCCTCCTTTCCTGGGCTGGGTGAGGCTTGCGAAGGGTGTACAGAATATGCAGACTCTAGGGTGGGGCGACGCAATGGGTTAAGGAGCATCGCATCATGGTGTATACGGCAAGGCAGTTCAAAGTGATTGGCGACGTCGAGAACGATGTTCCCATCACGCACCGTCTTTGGGCGCACAATCTAGGTGATGCACTGGATCAGGCGCGAAAGCTGCCGCGCGCGCCCGGCGTCAATCTTATCAAGGTGAGCGACGAGCTGCTGGTGCGGAAGAGGCTGCGGTTGGACTTCGACGCCTACTCGCATCGGTGGGCATGAAAAACCCCGCCGGAGCGGGTGATCGTCTGGGCTGCGCTAATCTGTCCCAACATGGAACATTAACCATCGTGACCGGGGCTGGCCGCCGAGTTTTTCCCCAAAGAGTCTACCTGCGGGGTTACTTGGGTGCGATTCGGCATGTATAATCAAAAGCCCCGCAGGTCACGAGGACCGGCGGGGCTTTTAGTAACTGAGGACACGCAGGTCCTGACAGCCACATTCTCATGGCCCGTATGGTGTAAACGGGCGGCGGCGTCAATACCTCGTGTGGCCTCCTATACGGAGTAATATACCGTGGTTGACGATACCCAGAAGCAACTCGCTTTGGTCCCTCACACCCATCAGGGTAGTCTGATCCATCAGCGGGCGGAAGACGGCTACATCAATGCTACCTCGATGTGTCGGGCGGCAGGGAGGGAGTGGTCTTCGTACCGACGCCTTGACACAACAGAGGCCTTTCTCGCGGCGCTGGAAGGGTCCCTGCAGATTCACAGGGACCTCTTGGCGCAATCCATATTAACTGGTGCAAATGAGCAGCGAGGAACATGGGTCCACCCTCAGGTTGCTATTCACCTGGCTCAATGGCTTTCCCCAGAATTCGCAGTCAAGGTCACCGAATGGGTCTATGACTGGATGCTGGGCCGTGATCCCACGGATCGGATCTGGCGGCAGTTCGAGGATAGGGTGTCACTTGTCTACGATAATGTCCCGGAAGGATATTGGTGCGTGTTCCGGGAAATCGCTGACATCTTCGCGACCCTCATTTCGCGAGGAGTGGCCCCGGGCACGCAAATGATCCTTGATATCAGCGTTGGCCTCCATTGGGGACGTCACTGGAAGGATGCTGGCCTAGAGGATCAATTCGGCCCGCGTCGATATTTCGATCACTATTATCCGGACTATTTCCAGCAGTCGTTTTCAAACCCCCAACCGGCAAGCTGCTATCCGGAGGACTCGCTACCGACATTCAGACGGTGGATAAGAGAGATTTATATCCCCACTAAAATGCCTTCTTACCTGGCAAGTCAGGTGAGCAAGCGGAAACTGCCCGCGCAAATTGCCAACAACGCCCTGGCGGCATTAGCGGAGCGTGAAGCCAAGAGAGCCTTGCCGAGGTCGGCCGCCTAGAGATAGTCCCGCTCTGCCTCAGCATCGGGCTTGTGTTCGGAAAGGCCGTCCTAGTGGCGGCCTTCCTCCCCTCTACCCCCTCTTCATACAATACTAGGGGAGGGGCTACTTGCCTGAGGTCTGCTTGATCAGGATATCAAGCTTCTGATCGATCAGCGCTAGGCGCCCGTCCTGATCAGCGTCTTTCTGAGCCTGTTGCTCAGCTTGCTCATGGAGCAGAGATGAGGCGCCTAATCCGCCGTCAAAGCGGTCTCCGCCAAACGCGAGCGCCGCCAAGATTATACCGAGCACCGCGGCAGCGGCACCCCAGATGTTGTTTCGAATCTGGCCGGCGGTGGGGAGGTCGCTAAGCTTCTGGTTTACACGACTATTCATGCCATCAAATTTGCCACCGCCATCCCCGCTTTTCAACACCTCGCGGGAAAACTCCTTCATGGGGAGGGCTGGAGCTGCATTATTCCCCATTATTCCCGGTGTGCGCCTTTATGCGCCTTTTCAGTGTGAGCCCAACCGACTCTTGGGGTAACTTGAATGCGGCACGGGAACAGGCACGATAGGCTTGGGAGGCAGGTAAGGCGTGATATCTATTCCGGTGTTTGGTTTTTTGGGAGTGATCGGCACCGGATCGGCAGTCCCACGCTTTCCGTTATACGGATTGACGTTGTATTGCGTCGAATAGTTGTCGAGTCGGGTCGCATTGGGCTCGGTCCGCCAATGCCCCTCCACATAGGTCCCATCCTTGCGGACATGGGGGTTGACCCAGACATCAGCGAGCGCGGGAGTAGCCATAAGGCACAGCGCTAGTGCAGCGGCAGACATCGAACGTATTCTCATAGCTTGCCCCTATTAGTTGGCGGATGTGCATCGATATTCGCGATCCGCATTTGCCTTTTTAAGGCCGGCTATGGCCTTTAGGCATTCCTCGTAATCATCCGAGTAGGCAAATATCAGCCCCGTTCGCTCCCACTCTCCGAAGACGTTCTTCATCTCAATCCATTGATCGGCGTTACGCCCAACGCGATGCGCCTTAATATGTTCAACTAGGGCATCGTAGCCGGCGATATTGTCATTATAGGGCCGATTTTCGCAACCTGCCGAGAGGAGTGCTAGTGCAATTGAGAAAGCGAATTTCATCTATCTCTGCCCCATTATATCCTCTGATTAATTCGCCCCTGCGCAGCGATATTCACGCACGGGGTTTACCATTTTCAGGCCAGTCGCAATGTCGGTGCATGCCCCGAAATCGTCTATGTAGCCGAACACAAGTCCAACTCGCTCCCACTTTCCAGCCAGGTTTTTCATCTCAAGCCATTGATCGTTAGCACTTCCGACGTGGTCTCGCTCAACCTGTCTGACAAGCGCGCCGTATGGCGAACTATCACGACTAGAGTGCCACCAAATCACTAAAGTCATCACAAGTAGGACAGCGACGACTCCCGCGCCCGCGATTTGCTTTTCGCCGTGCACTAGCCCCCCCCTTCGCGTATCTAGCTGCTATTCGTTCCAGTCTTTTTGTCACCTTGGACTATGGCCTTGGTGATCGTTGTTATCTGCATCTTCTGGCGATCATCGGCTGTGGCCCAGATGTCTATGATGTCATCAGTGAGATCGTTCGGATCGTGATCCAAAAGAAATCCCGGCGTGATCCTTAGCGCAGGCGCGAGTCGGCGGAGCCACTTGGCGGACAATGCCCTTTCTCCGCTCTCAAGATATGCGATCTGATGCTGGGTCGTATCGGCCGCCTCAGCCAATTCCTGCTGAGTGAGCTTGCGGTATTCGCGCCAGGCACGAAGATGGTTCAGACCGCCGTTTTTCTCCTGATAGCCCATTCCAGCATTATCGCAGACTGTGATACCGCTTTCGCCACACATTCTGTGATATTCGGCTGTTGCATCGAACATCACGATATGTGATATATGCGGCATGTCGAAGCCATCCATTTCCGAACTCCAGTATGTGACCGGCATTAGCCAGTCCTATGCGAGCATGATTTTGAACGGCGTTCGCTCGCCATCTCGTTCGCTTGCGATCCACATTCTGCGACGAACCGGCTGGAAACATCCCAGCATTTCCGACCTGACCGAGGAGCAGATCGACACGCTTGAGGCGGTCGAGCCGTGGCAGGCGAAGTCTTCCCTCGAATCCCACCTCCCCAAGGACGCAGCATGAGCGGGCTCACTGCATCGTCGAAGGATTGCCCTTCTGCGGCTCGCCCGTGCGTGCCTGATGCAGCGTCCGATACCTGCCGCCGGGCTGACCCCCTTGGCCCAGCGGCTTCCTTCCGCAAGCTCAGGGTGCTGGACCTGTTCTCCGGCATCGGCGGCTTTTCGCTTGGACTGGAGAGAACCGGTGGCTTCGAAACCGTCGCCTTCTGTGAGATCGAAGAGTTCCCCCGTCGTATCCTTGCGAAACACTGGCCAGACGTCCCTTGCCACCGAGACGTGCGGGAGCTTGCCGGAGGTGATCTTGGAGCGATCGATGTCATCACGGGCGGTTTTCCGTGCCAGGATATCAGCGCAGCGGGTGCGCGCGCTGGCCTGCATGGTGAACGTTCCGGCCTCTTCTTCGAAATCGACCGCCTTATTGGCGAACTTCGACCACGCTTCGTCATCTTGGAGAACAGCCCAGAGCTGCTTGATCGATGGATGGGAGAAGTTCTCGGGGCGCTGGCCCGGCGCAGGCTCGATGCGGAATGGGAAATCATACCGGCGGCCATCTTTGGCGCCCCGCATCTGCGCGAGCGCGTCTGGATTATTGCCTACTCCCCGGAAATCACGGGGATACACCAACTGCACCTTGGGGACGCCCTTTGGCGCTGGATGTCTCACGCTGACAATCCTTGGGCAACCGATGCTTGGGATTCGCCCGAAGCCGGAATTTGTCGAATGGATGATGGGATTCCCGACCGGGTGGACCGCACTGGGGCCCTCGGAAACGCCGTAATCCCACAAATCCCCGAGCTGATTGGTCGCGCGATCCTTTCCGCCATCGGACACCCGGCGGCTCTTTCTCCTGTCGAAAACCATACCGCCCACATGGCGATATAAGGACTTGTTGCAATGCAGCAGACGTGCCTGTCCCGAGACCGCGCATTAACCAGAAAGGGTAAGGTTACCTTTGCCTTACCGCATGTGCGGGTGCTGGCATTGGCCTATCCCGAGCTGCTTCCCGAAGCATCGGATTGGGCGAAGAGGTTCCATCCTGCAACCTCACTGGCGAGGGCGGCATGACGGTGACCATCCTTGTCGGCGACGTGTTCGATCGCCTGCGCGAGATGCCCGCCGAGAGCGTGGCTGGGCCCTTGTTTGGAGGTGCTGAGGCATGACACTCTCCCGCCAGGATCAATTCGCCGAGCTGCTGTCGCAAGGCCTTTCGCTCGTCCAGATTCGGGAGCGCATGCGGCTTACGAAAGGGCAGGCATCCGGATACTTCCGCCGCATCCGCGACAAGCTCGGGTGGCAGGCATGTTGAGCCTCGCCGGCCTTCGCAATGAGGGCATCCCGGAAGACACCGCGTTCCGGATGATGTCCAGACACGGTTCGGAGCTTCTTCGGGCGGCGATCTATCGCCATTTCGACCTGCCTGTTCCCGGCAAGCAGAAGGTCAGGATCGCCTCCACAAGGCTTGAGCCGCATCAGCCGGCGTTCGGCAGCCTGCTGCTGGGTGTCGTGGCCAAGGAATATGGCCTGACCGTAGCGCAGGCGCTGGAGAAGGACCGCTCAACCGAGCGCGTGGAAGTTCGCGCATTGGTAGCCGATGTCCTGAAAGGCAGGGGCTGGTCCTATCCTCAGATCGGGAGGCTGTTGAGCCTCGATCACAGTACGGTGATCAATCTGGTCAGGCGCGTTCCCGCCTATTGTGAGCGGAGCGAGCGCTTTGCTGCGGTCCATGCTGCCCTTGATCAGTATCGGCGGAGGCGGGACGCGTGAAACTCTCCCTCCCATATCCCGCCAAGGAACTGTGGCCCAATGCCCGCCCTCATTGGGCAGCGAAGGCTCGCGAGACCAAGAAGCTAAGGGAATACGCCTATTGGTTGGCGAAGCAGGCGACCCCTCCGAAGTTCGGCAACGGCCCGATTCCGGTGAAGATCACCATCTTCCCCCAGCGCTACGGGCCTGTGCCCGATCGGGATAACTGTCTGTCCGCCTGCAAGGCTGCTCTGGACGGCATCGCACAGGCGATAGGGATCAACGACCGCTATTTCCACCCGGTGATCTCTATCGGTGCTGAGCGCGCCTCCAAGGTCATCGTGGAGGTTGGACATGGCTGAGCGCCCCACAGCCTATCAGGGACCTTTCCCGTGCCCAGGGCACCGATCGATGGATCAGCTTCCGGTCGAGGATCCGACGTCCTTCCGGGCCCATTCCCGCCGCCTGGTCCAGTCTCTCATCGACCGTGAAGCCGATCCTTCGGAGAAGAAGGCGCGCATCCTGCTTGCGATGGAACACGGCCATCTGAGCCCCGCCGAGGCCGAAGAATGGATCGCCCTTGCGGCCCTGGAGGACGCGTGATGGCCGGCTTCATCAAGCTTCACAGGGGCTGGAGGGACAATCCCGCCTTGAACTCTCCGGAGCGGAGAGACGCCTGGCTATGGCTGATCGAGAACGCCTGCTGGAAGCCATCGCGGGTCCGGATCAAGGGCGATCTGATCGAATTGGAGCGCGGGGAACTCACATTTTCACTGCGCTACCTGGCCGACGCATGGGGTTGGTCGAAGAGCAAAACCGACCGATTTATCGCAGAATTGCGTCGAGAAGGCATGATTCAGACACGTTCAAAAATCGGGACAACAGCGGGACACAGAGCGGGACAGGGCCAAAGCATCATAACCATATGTAATTATGCGAAATATCAGGACAGGGAAGATGGCGAGCGGGACAGCGATGTTTCCGAAACCGAGACAACAGCGGGACAACAGCGGGACAAAGAAGAAGAAGGTAAAGAAGGGAAAGAAGAAAGAAATACTCATTACGCGTTTTTCGGCCGAACGGTGAAGCTGAACGCGGCCGATCTCGATCGATGGCGCAAGCGGTATCACGGCCTCAGCGACATCGTGGCCGAGCTGGGCGCGCTGGACGACTGGCTCGACGGGCAGGACGAGAAGACCCGCAAGGGCTGGTTCCACATCGTTTCCGGCAGCCTCAACAAGAAACACCAGGCGGCGATCCGCTCTTCGGGCTCAGACGAGCCGTGGGAGATGCCGATATGCTGACCTTTCCCCACAAGCCCGGCAAGCATCTCTGTCCCGAATGCAGCCACCGGCGGAAGAACAAGCGGGACCGCTGCCTCAGCGTGACGAGGGATGAGCGAGGATGGGTGGCCTACTGCCACAATTGCGGATGGACTGGATCGGACAATGACACTTCACGAACGGCACAGGGATTGGCTCACGGCGAGGGGGCTGGATCCGGAGCTGGCAGAACGGCTCGGCTTAGAGACCGTGCGGGACAGCAAGGGCAACTGGCTGGCGGTTCCCTACGTGGAGGCTGGCGAGGTCATCAACCACAAGTATCGGCTCACGAGCGAGAAGCAGCATCGCATGGACAGCGGCGCTCCGCTCTCGCTGTGGAACGTGGATTGCCTGAGCGACCCCAAGGTTCGCAACGGGCAGATGCCTGTCGTTATCACGGAGGGGGAGTGGGATGCGCTGGCGGCGATCCAGTCGGGGTTTCCCTACACCGTCTCGGTTCCGAACGGCGCGCCCTCCGCCGTGACTGCCGACCTTGACCAGGCGAAGCGCTACGAGTGGGTTGATCGCCATCTGGAGACCTTGAAGGGGGTCAGGGAGTTCATTCTGGCGGCCGACGATGATCCGGCGGGCCACTACCTCCGAGCCGACATGGCGGCATTGTTCGGAGCCGATCGCTGCCGGTTTGTCGAGTATCCCTTCCCGTGCAAGGACCTGAACGAGGTTCTCAAGGAATACGGCCCTCAGCGCGTGGCGGAGTGCATCAGCACGGCCAAGCCCTATCCGGTGCAGGGCATCTACACCATCGACGATTTCCCCGAGCGCGGTGAAGTCAGGAGCTACTCGGTCGGGGTATCGCCAATCGAGGAAATGATCCGGGTTGTTCCGGGGACGCTCACGGTGCTGACCGGCTATGCCAACATGGGCAAATCCACGCTCATGAACGCCATCATCGGGCACACCATGGTCCATCATTTCCCGGTTTGCGTGGCGAGCTTCGAGACGGACGTGAAGCCGATCCTGCACGACGGGCTTCGCTTGGCGATCTTGCAATGCGCGAAGCACGAGCTGGCCAGTCACCCGAAGCGCAAGGCGGCTGATGAATGCATCCGGGAGCGGCTCACCGTGATCTCGCAGACGGTGGACGAGGATACCGAGCTGGACCTCGATACCTTCCTCGATCTGTGCCGCGTTGCAGTCACACGGCACGGTGCGAAGATGATCATTCTCGATCCATGGAACGAGCTGGAACACAAGCGGCGGAGAGACGAGACCGAGACCGACTACATCGGCCGCGCCATCCGAGCCATCAAGCGCTTCGCCAAGCAGTATGACGTCGCCTTTTGGGTGGTCGCTCATCCGACGAAGCCCCAGCAGGGCAGCAAGAGTGTGCCGGGGCTCTACGACATAAGCGGGTGCCATTCGGAAGATACCGAGGTCCTCACCAAGCGGGGCTGGCTGCGTCACGACGCGCTAACCTATGATGACGAAATCGGATGCTTCGACCCCGAGACTAGCGGCCTCACCTACCAGAAGCCGAGCCGGATAATCCGCAAGCCCTTTGTAGGCGACCTTTACCGCTTCAAGGGATACGGTTTCGACCAGTGCGTGACGCCGGATCACCGGATGCTCGTAAAGCCGAAGTGGGCTGATCCGACCGGAACGCAGGCTGAAACTGGCATTGGTCGGCCTGTCCGGTGGGAAAAGGACAAGTGGAGCTTTTGCGAGGCGCAGGATCTGCCTTCGGCACCATTCGCCATTCCGATTGCTGCGCCTTTGCAGGACGCGGGCGCGGATGAAATTAGTCCGTTGCTGGCAAAGCTGGCGGGCTGGTTCGTTTCCGAAGGTTGCTGGCAGAGTTCCGGGGTCAGCATCGCCCAGGCGGCAGACACCGATGGCGCGCACAAGATCGAGGCGCTTTTGACCGCGATGGAAGTGCCGTTCACGGTGACGCGCAGCGCTCCCGGCGGAAAGGGCGGCAAGCTGCCTGGCAATTCCTACTACATCGGGGTGCGCGGCGCTCGCGAAGTGGTGGCGTGGCTTCGCGAGCATTGCGGAAAGGGCTCTGCGAACAAGCGAATCCCTGAGCCGATTATGGCGGGGACGCCTGAACTCAAGCGGGCGTTCCTCTCGGCTTATCTGGATGGAGACGGCCACCTAAGGACGAATGGGACCTATTCTGCGACCACGACCAGCGCCACCTTGCGCGACCAGTTGCAGCGGATGGCAATTGAGCTCGGAATTAGTTGCTGCTGGCATGAAAGGGCATCGCAAAGCGAGCGTCACGCGCCCTCTTGGATGCTGTCATTCGGGAGCGAAGGGCGGCGCGAAGCTGCTGTCCGGACCTACCGTTCGCTTAGCAAGGTGCCATATTCGGGCGATGTGTGGTGCCTAACCGTTCCGACCGGGGCTTATGTCACAAGGCGAAATGGCAAGGCTTCCGTTTCCGGCAATTCAGCAAACTGGGCCAACAAGGCCGACTACGGCCTCAGCTATCACCGCCCGAACTTCAAGGAGAACCGCGCCAAGATCACCGTGTGCAAGGTGAGGCAAGGATACCCCGGCCGGCGCGACGAGGTGGAAGTGATGTTCGATTACCGCACCAGCACGTTCCAAGAGGTCGCCTGATGTCCACCAAAGGCAGAAAGAGAAAACAGGGGAAGCGGGAGAAGAACGGCCGCCTCTCGCGTGTCGGTATCGGCCGGCGCGTCAAGGGCAGCGATCACGCCCAGCTGATGCAGACGCTCTACGGACAGGACGGATGCGATGCGATCGGCCGCGCATACCGTTCGGGGCTTCTGGGGGAGGGCAACGAAGCCAAGGCGATGCTGGACATGGCGCGCTCAATCTTCGCAGCCTATTGGGCCACCTACACCCATGGGCGGATCACATGTGCCATCGGGGACAAGACCTCGGGCAGCGTGATCAGCATGGACAGCGCGAAGGCAAAGCGCCGCGAGGAGTGGCTGAATGAAACGCTGGATTTCGTCCGTAGCCAGGGCGCACGCTACCGCAAGCCGTTCTATCAACTGGTGATCGACATCAATCCCGATTGCGGCCCCGACTGGATCGATCGCCTCTGCTTCGCCCAGCGCAGCAAGGCCATGGTCGTAGAGCCGATGGATCAGACCCGGCTCGATCTGGCTATCCACGTGCTGAAACAGTTGACCGCTTGACCATGCCTGAAAAATGTGTTCATGTCAGGAAATCGTGATGGAGAATTGTGCATATACTCAGGTCGTGCGCAAATTTCGCCCCAACCCACATGCATATCCTATAGAATGCAATCAGAAATTCTTTAATCCTCGGTGTGCTATAGCCCCGCAGGTGAGCCTCTGTAGGCAGGCTGAGCCGAACGCCAAAATGGCGGGCCTAATGGCCGAGATATTCGATTCCAACCAATCCAAGGCATCGACATCGGTCTATGCAATAGAGGCCGTGGGGGAAGGCTTCTGCAAGGTTGGCATTTCAGCGATTCCCCTGCGTCGCAGAGCGCATTTGCAGAATGCGCATTACGCAGAGCTAAAAATCGGCGGATTGGTCTGGACCGAAAAGTGCCCAGATGCGGAGAAAATTGAAAGGTTGGTCTTAAGAGCGGCTCGCGAAATGGGGATCCATGTTCGTGGAGAATGGCTAGCCACAGACGCCAGCGAGGTGCTTGAACTTGCCATTAAGGCGGCGCGTCACGCCGATGTGCTTATTTCAGATAGCGCGATGGCAATGAACAATCTTACCGCTCGTGTGAACAGCCTCTATTCAAGACGCCGCCAAGAGCGAGCGTATGTATTAGAGGCACCCGAAGTTAGTTGATGAGAAATTAACGATGGCGCACTGCGCCTGAAAGGCTCGTCATAGCGACGGGCCTTTTTGCGTTTGGAGGTTCGTATGCCTCGCTACGTGATCCGCGGCTCATCCATGGTTCGCTCCAACATGGAATGCGACGGATGGAACGAAGGTCCGCTGCTTACCAACATCGACGTAACCGAGAGCGGACCAATCAACACTGGCTTGGTCGATAGCGACGGCAATTCCATCTGGCGGGTGAAAGACCCCATCGGTTTCCTTCATCATGAGGAACAAGCCCCATGACCATCGAACGCGCACTAGTCGTGTGTCTCGCAAACAGGTTGCTGTGATGGCCGAAAAAAACGGATCGAATACGGCATTCGAAGCCCAGAAGGGCAGGGGGCGGCCGAAAGGGGTCAAGAACAAGACCACTCAGGCGGCCAAGGATGCAATCGCGCTCGCCGCCGAAGAGCTTGGCGGCGCCGAACGTCTCGTCGCCTGGGCTCGGGAGAGCGAGAAGAACGAATACGCCTTCTGGTCCACGATCTACCCGAAGCTGCTCCCGCTGCAGGTGAGCGGCCCGGGCAAGGACGGCGAGCATCTGCACAAAATCGTGCGCGAGTATGTCAGCCCTTCGAATACCAACGGCTGAGGTATTCAAGCCACTCTATCAACCAGCACGATACAAGGGGGTAAAGGGAGGGCGCGGCTCCGGTAAGTCGCATGATCGCGCCGGGGCGCTGATCGATGACAGCCTGTATGAGCGCGGGCTTCTTTCGGTCTGCATCCGCGAGATCCAGAAGAGCCTGAAAGACTCCGCCAAGCGCCTGCTGGAGGCCAAGCTGACTGAGTTCGGCTTGGGCGAGGCCGATGGCTTCAAGGTGTTCACCGATCGCATCCAAACGCCCGGAGATGGGGTCATCATCTTCCAGGGGATGCAGGACCACACGGCGGAGAGCATCAAGTCTCTGGAGGGCTTCAAGCGGGCTTGGGTGGAAGAAGCTCAGACGCTTTCCTCCCGCAGCCTCAATCTCCTGCGTCCGACTATCCGCGCGCCGGGCTCGGAACTGTGGTTCACTTGGAATCCGCGCCTCAAGAGCGACGCAGTGGACAAGATGTTCTGTGGCGATGCGAGGCCGACCGGCTCGGTTCTGGTCACCGCCAACTGGAATGACAATCCTTGGTTCCCCGCCGAGTTGGAGCAGGAGCGGCAAGACTGCCTTCGCCAGCAGCCTGACCAGTATGACCACATCTGGGAAGGTGGCTACGTCACGGTAAGCGACGGGGCATACTACGCCCGCCATATCGCCCAGGCGAAGCTGGATGGTCGCGTCGGGATCTTGCCGGCCGATCCGCTGATGCAGTATTGGGCGTTCTGGGACATCGGCGTCCGGGATGCGACCGCGATCTGGATCTGCCAGTTCGTCGGCCAGCAGATCAAGGTCGTCGATTACTACGAGGCCACCAGGCAACCGCTGGCTGCGCATCTCGAATGGCTGCGGTCCAAGGGCTATGGGACGGCCATATGTGTCCTGCCGCATGACGCGGCCCAACACGATGCGGTCAGTGCCGTGCGGTTCGAGGACCATATCAGGCAGGCCGGGTTTCAGGTCAGGACGGTTAAGAACCAGGGCAAGGGCGCGGCGCTCAAGCGGATCGAGGCGGGGCGCAGGCTGTTCCCGCGCATGTGGTTCGACGCAGGCAAGTGCGAGGCCGGGCTGACCGCGCTGGGCTGGTATCACGAAAAGATCGACGAAACGCGCAATATCGGACTGGGGCCCGAACACGATTGGGCAAGTCACGGTGCCGATGCATTTGGACTCATGTGCGTGTTCTACGAAGAGCCGGAATACCCGCGAGATGAGGATGACTACTCATCTTACGACGATGTCAACGAGGCGACAGGATATTAGCGATGGCATCAGCTCCCATAGTCGATCCTGAAACGCCCGAGTTCGTCGCCACTATATCCTCGCCCGAAGAAGAGCAGCTTGAGGCCGTGTCCACTCTGGATGCGCTTGCTGTGCTGATGCAGTTCGCCGAGGCTGAGGGCGATATCTCTGATCTGGTGGAGGACACTGTCCTTGCCAGGCTGACCGACGAGGTCATCGAGAACTACGAGGAGGACAAGCGCTCCCGCACCGATTGGGAGACGGTGGCCAAGCGCGCCTTGGAAGACATGGCCAAGTGCGATTGGGGGGAGAAGAACTTCCCGTGGCCACGTGCTTCGAACGTCCACTATCCGCTGCTGCCCTATGCGGTGATGCAGTTCAACGCCCGTGCCTATCCGGCCCTTGTGAAGGGCGACGAGGCGGTATCGGTCAAGGTCGTGGGCAGCGACAATGGCATGCCGGTGATGGACCAGAACGGCCAGCCTGTGTTTGTGCTGGGCGGTATGCCGGTAGCGATGACGCAGCAGGGTCCGATGGTGGTCACGCCGCAGGGCATGCAGCCCTTGCCGCAGGGAGCCCAGCCCGAGCCCGCATGGCAGAGGCCGCCGGGAGCCAAGGCCAAGCGCGCGGCCCGTGTCCGCGACTACATGAACACCACGATCTTCTACCGCATGGACGGGTGGGAGGCGGACACGGATTCCATGCTGTTCCAGCTGCCTGCCGTGGGCTGTGCCTTCCGGAAGACCTGGTATTACAGCAGGGAGCATAAATCGTGCTTCATACCGGCGCTGAATCTGGTGGTGAACAATGACGCCCGGTCGTTGGAGGAAGCGCCGCAGATCACCGAGGAAATCCACGGGGTCTATCCGATCCATATCCTGCGCGACATCCGCGTGGGCAAATACCGGCCGATCGTCCTCGATCCCGAAGAACATGACTGCCGGATGCTGATCGAACAGCAGTGCCACTTCGATCTGGATGGAGATGGCGTTCCCGAACCGTATATCGTGACGATCGATCACAAGTCGAAGCAGCTGCTGCGTGTGGTGCCCGACTTCGGCCCGGATCAGGTCAAGCTCGTTGGCGATGGCCTTGCCTATATCGAGCGGCGGAAGTTCTACACCAAGGTTGAGTTCCTGCCCCATCCCGAGGGCAAGTTCTATTCCATCGGGCTTGCCCATCTGCTGGATCAGTATGGCCAGGTCATCAACACGATCATCAACCAGATGATCGACGCCAACAGCGCGATTGCGGCAGGCGGCGGGTTCATCGCCTCTGGCCTGAGGATCCAGGGCAGGGGCCAGAGTTCCAAGCTCATTTTCCGGCCCGGCGAATACAAGACGGTCGATGTCCAGGGCGCGGTTATGCGCGATGGGATATTCGAGCGGACGCTGCCCAATCTCTCGCCGGTGATGTTCCAGCTGCTTGAGCTGATCCTGGGCGCAGCGGAGCAGATTGCTTCCATCAAGGATGTGCTGACCGGAGACGCGAAGAACACGGGGCAGGTGGGCACGACGCTCGCCATGATCGAACAGGGCCTGCAGGTGTTCACCGCGATCTACAAGCGGGTATATCGCGGATTCAAGGACGAGTTCACGCTGCTTTTCAACAACATCGGCAAGTATGCGGATGAGCAGGCGCAGAAGGATTACGTCGAGCTTCTGGACGATCCAGAAGCGAATATCGAGGCTGATTTCAACGCATCGGACTTCGATATCCGGCCGGTCAGCGATCCGACCAGCGTGACGAAGATGCAGCGGCTCAGTCGGGCGCAGTTCCTGATGGGCACGTTCGAGCAGGTTGCCGCAGTCGGCGGTGATCCCCGCGAAATCCTTCGCCGCGCGTTCGAGGCGGCAGATATCGAGGACATCGAGAAGATCCTGCCTGCGCCGCAGCCACAGCCGCCAAGCCCGATCGACGAGGCCCAGCTGGCCAATCTGGTGGCCGATGCGAAGAAGAAGGAAAGCGAAGCGGTCAGAAACATCGCGCTGGCGCAGAAGGCCGGTGCCGACACGGTTCTGGACGATGAGAAGCTGAAATTCGAGCAGGCCAAGGAAGTGGCGCACGCCGCGATCCAGGGCCTTGAGCATGGCGCGGCGGAGAACGCCTGATGCCGATCACCGAAGAGATGTTTGCCGACTGGCTGCAGCACCCCGTGACCGAGTGGGTCATGGACCGCATGCGCCGCCATGCCGAAGCGCAGAAAGCCCTGTGGGCCGATGCTGCATGGAAAGGCAATCTCGACAAAGAGTTCCTGGCCGAAGCTCGCACGCGGGCTGACTGCTATCTGGAAATACCCGAAGCCAAGTTCGAGGATTGGGAAAGTCTCGATGATACCGACGATTGACGAGTGCCGGCCGGGATTGCGGCCGATGGGATACAACGTGCTGGTGGCTGTGGAGGTTCTCGAGGAACGCACCGCCGGCGGATTGATCCTGCCCGAGCGCCACAAGGACCGCGAGGATGCCGCCTCCGAAAAAGGCCGGCTCGTCGGGGTCTCGCCCATGGCCTTTCAGGGTGGCGACTGGACCGGGATCAATGAGCTTCCCCGGATCGGGGACGTAGTTCTTTTCCAGCGATACGCAGGCAGCGAGGTCGAAGGAGAAGATGGCCGCAAATACCGCATCATGCCGGATACGGATCTCAGGGCCGTAGTGGAGGACGATAATGCACATTGATGGCGAAGACGACGACGACGCCGTGGTGCTGGACGATACCAGCGCCGATGAAACCGTTCAGGATGAGAGCGAACCGCCCGCACCGCCCAGCATCGAAGACCTTGCGTCATCCATGGGATGGACGCCGAAGGATAGCTGGCGCGGCTCGCCGGACAAATGGCGTCCGGCGCATGAATTCCTCCGCAAGACCGTCGATTACAATCACAACCTGAAAAGCTCGGTCGATAGCCTCAAAGCGCAGATCGACAACATCTCTCGCACTTCTGGCGAGCTGCTGGCGCAGCGGATCGAGGAAGAACGCGCCAAGCTCCGGGGCGAATGGCAGGAGGCCTTCGAAGAGGGCAATGCCGAGAAGTTCCAGCAGGTCGATGCCAAGCTCAAGCAGCTTGACGCCAAGGCTCAGCCTGCGCCGCAGTCCACGCCTCCGGAGGTTCAGGACTTCGTGGAGCGCAATTCCACCTGGTTCCAGAAGGACAAGGAGGCCACTGCCTGGGCGATCAACCGCGCCGACGAACTTGCGCGCCAGGGCCTTTCGCCGGCCAAGCAGGTGCAAATCGTGGAGCGCGAGGCCAAAGGCTTGTTTCCCGAGTATTTCGAGCAACCGAAGCCCAAGGCCAAGGAAGCGCCGCTGAGCGTGCCCGGTGCACGCGGTTCGCGCCCTGCCGCCAAGGGATTCGCGGCCCTGCCACCCGAAGCCAAGAAAATCGCTGCCGATCTTGAGGCGCGCGGTGTCGGAAGCAAAGAAGATTACGCGCGTATTTACTTTGAGGAAAATGGAGCGTAATAATGGATATCGAAGAAACCCCTCGCCGTCCGGGTCGCCCTAGAAGGGCGGAAGTAGAGGCAGGAGAGCGCCGCCGCCGTAAGTCGGGCAGCGCCAAGAAATTGGACATTCCGCAGAGCGTGAAGGATGCGCATCCGGGAATGAACTTTTTCTGGTGTGTCGACGATCAAGGCAAGGTTCAGCGGCTTACCACCGAAGACGATTGGGACGTGGTTCCCGATGTCGCGAAAATCCATGCTGGACCCGGATCAGAAGGCAGGCCTGTAAAGCACGTTCTCCTGATGAAGCCCGAGCGATTTGTGGTGGAAGACCGCAAAGCCATGCTGGCGAGGCTCAGGGATCGCGAGGCCGATACCCGCAAGCATCCGAACAAGAGTTCAGCCGTCGAATCCGGGGCCGATTTCTACATGGCCCCTGACTGAAACCTATTCAGGAGGCTGTCATGGCTAATTCTGATGCCGCGTTCGGGCTGCTCCCGAAATGCGATAACGGGTCCGCGCCCTACAATGGCGGCGTGAACCTGTATTACGTGCCCGCGTCGGACACCACGGCGCTGTTCGTGGGCGACCCCGTCACCCGCGCCAATGGCGGCGATGCCAATGGTATCGGGGCCGTTACCCGCACGACCGGGACCAACCAGGTCGATGGTGTTGTGGTCGGATTCGTGCCGAAGCCCGGCGCTGCCGCAGGCTCCAAGAGCGCCGTGGACAACGGTTATCGCGCTGCATCCACCGAGGATTACGTCCTCGTCATGGATAACGCCGATGACATCGAGTTCGAGGTGCAGGAGGACAGCGTGGGCGGTGCCCTTACCGCTGCCGACATCGGAAAGAAGGTCAACTTCATCTACGGTGCTGGCAACACTGCCTCCAAGCTTTCGGGTGTGGAGATCGACAGCTCTACCAAGGGCTCCGGCGTTCAGGCGCTTCTCGTTGGGCTGATCCAGCGGGAGGACAACGAACTCGGCAACAACGCCAAATGGCTTGTCCGGCTGCTGCCGGTCACGCCGGCTTAAGGAGGCGGTGACATGACTACCACTCGTTCCAATCATCCCTCCGCGCTTTGGCCCGGCATCAAGCTCTGGTTCGGTGCGCGCTACAAGGAGGCACCCAAGGCTTATCGCGAGTATTTCCAGATGGAAACGAGCGACAAGGCCTATGAGGAAATCGCGGAAACCGTTGGCCTCGGGCTCGCCCCGAAGAAGGCCGAAGGTGCGTCGATCAAGTATGACGACTTCCGGGAAGGCTACAAGACGCGCTTCACGAACGAGGTCTACGGCCTCGGCTATATCGTGACGCGGGAAGCCATCGAGGACAACCAGTATCGGCAGGTGAGCGAAAGCTACTCGCGCGAGCTGGCCCGCTCGATGAACGCGACCAAGTGCATCGTGCATGCGAATGTGCTGAATCGCGGCTTCACCACGTTCCTGGGCGGGGATGGGGTGCCGATCTTCTCGGCCTCTCACCCGACCATTGGTGGCTTGCAGAGCAATCTGCTGACCGCTGCGGATCTGTCGGAAACCTCGCTCGAAGATGCCGTGACGCAGATCATGCTCATGGAGAACGCGCGCGGGATCAAGATCGGGGCACAGGCGGCAACGCTGGTGGTCCATCCGTCGAACTGGGCGAACGCGATCCGCATCCTGGAAAGCGAACTCCAGTCCGGTTCGGCAACGGACACGACCAACACCAACAACGTCAATGCGCTTCGGGTGACCGGACGCATCAAGAAGGTGGTGGTCGATCCCTGGCTCGAAGACCTGGACGCGTGGTTCCTGACCACCGATGTCGGCAACGGACTTCTCTCGTTCCAGCGCCGCGCGTTGGAGTTCAAGAAGGACGACGACTTCGACACCGAGAACGCCAAGGCCAAAGCGACGGAGCGTTATGTTCCGGGCGTGGCCGACTGGCGCGGTGTCTTCGGCAATCCGGGCTCGGGCTAAGTCGGGGCCTCATCCACCCTGACTTGAGGGAAGGCCCAGCGCCCTAAAAGGCTGGGCACATCTTCTCAAAGGATCTGACATGGCGATCGTCTATAGCACCTCGCTCAAGAACGCGAACCTCGCGAATGTGGTTTCGGCCATCGGCAGCGCGGGCAAGATCGAGATCGGAACCGCCGGCATGGCATCGGTTCTGGCGGTGATCGAGCTGGGCAATCCGGCCGGGACGGTCGCCGGGGGCGTGTTGACGTTCAGCGGGTTTCCTCGTTCCGATCTTTCCGCCGATGCCAGCGGGACCGCCGCCGAAGCTCGCATCCGCACGTCGGGCAATGTCGATGTGATCACGGGAATCACCGTCGGCACCTCGGGGACCGATATCATCCTCGACAGCGTGGCGATCCTTGCCGGTCAGACTGTCACGTTGACGGCCGCGTCGATCACCCACGGCTAAGGGAGCGGGCCTGTGAGCCAGTTCCTCCGCCCGATTGCCGATGCCGATCCGTCCAACAGCCGTTGGCGCAAGACCGGCGGCGCGGGATTTTACGATTGCATTGATGAGGCGAATCCGTCCGATAGCGATTACATCTGGTCGCTGAACGGCCAGAACCAGACCATCACATTCAAGCTGAGTGGCGTTCGCGATCCGCAGGCCGGGGCCTATTCGGTCAATATCAGAGCGCAGAATGTCAATAACGGCGTGGCCGCCAACACCCCGGCAGGCACATTTAATGCGCAAGTGTTCCAAGGCTATCCTGGCAGCGGCGGCACGCTGATAGACCAGAACACTTGGTCTGTGGCGGATGGCGGAATAAACGGATGGGTGAGCAAATCCCTCGCAGTGGACCTTTCGGGGATTAGCGATTGGGAAAGTGTCTATGTCCGCATTTTCTACAACCCTCCAAGTTCGCTTGATCGCGGCATAGGCGTATCGTTTCTTGAGGTTCAGGTCCCGGACGCCGTTGCTGTCGAGGGGTCTTTCTCGACTGTAGCGAGCGCCGATACATTCGCGGCAGTCGGTGAAGTAAAGGACGGGATTTCCGGGTCTCTTGCCGCCACGGTGCCGGCAGATATCCTGACCGCGACGGGCACACTGAACGACATTGCGTTCGGCTCCATGGCGGCCATTGTTCCGGCCGATGGGTTCGAGGCGGCAGGAACGGTCACGACCGGACCCGGCGTGCGCATCGGGGCAATGAACGCTGTCGTCCGGGCGGACATATTCTACGCCTTTGGTGAAGCCTTCGTGATGCCGGAAGGCGGGGTCAAATATGTCTGCGAGCGATGCGGTTTCGAATATCCGCTGAGCAAGCTGCGCAAGGAATGGACCGGTATCTGGGTGTGCGAGAAGGATTGGGATCCCAAGCCCAGGGATTTGAAGCCGCCCCGGATCGTGCCCGAGGGCGTGCCGCGCATATCGTCGCGCATGCCTTATCCCGACAATAGCCCGAATACCACGACGCGCGAGGATCTGTGATGGCGAGCATTGCGACCGGAACCAGCGGAACGACCGAGTTCAGGATGACCGCCCGGGATATCGTCACGACCGCACTGGAAGAAAACGCCATTCTCCCCTTGGGCGAGCAACCCGAGGATATCGAGCTTCAAAAGTGCCTGCTGCGCCTCAATGGGATGGTGAAGTCCTGGCAGCTCAAAGGCGTGATCTGGAAGCAGGAGACGATCTCCATCGATCAGCCGCTCAATGTGATGAGCTTCACCCTCCCGGACTATGTGCGCGAAGTGAACGGGGCGCGTTGCCAGATCGACCAATGGAATGACAGGCCGATGCAGCGCTGGGAGCGGGATGACTATCGCATCCTGCCCCGCAAGGATTCACCGGGAAATCCCACGATGTATTACGTGGAGCCCTCTGCCAAGGCGGTCACGCTCTATGTCTGGCCCGTTCCGAACAGGCCTGTGACCTATCATCTCGATATCGATCGCAAGATGGACGCGATCACCGATGCCACGCAGGAAGTGGATATCCCCGACGAGCTGCTGGAGACCGTATACAGCAATCTCGCCATCCGCTGCGCGGGGATTTTCGGGGTGCAGCCCGCGCAAGAGCTGGCGATCCGGGCGGGCCTGCTGGAGCAGGAAATGCTCGATAGCTATCGCCCAGCTTCCTACACGATGGAGCCCGTGGAAGGGCCCTGGTGGAGCTACTGAGATGCCTGCCCTCTCGCTGGTTCCCGGCACGATCAGGCGCTCCCGGGGCGATTTGCCGCGGCTTCCTCTGGTCAACATGTTCCCCGAGGAAGCGATCACGGAGCCCACGCAGTTCGCGCTTCAATCGCGCCCCGGCCTTGATCGAACAGATGTCCTGCTGGGCGAAGGTCCGGTCCGCAAGCTGTATCGCGCAGATGGGGTGGTCGGTGGCCAGATCGTGGCGATCTCGGGGTCATCGATGTATGTCGGAGCCAACGAGGCGGGCGAGTTGACCGGAGGCGGAGATCCTTCCGTCGCAGGCAATGAAATCGGCGTGATCGCGACCGCCGGCGAGAATGTCAGCTTCTACGATGGCGAGACCTATCGGGCAGTGGCGTTCCCCGACGATGCGCTTGTCACTGCGGTCGCGGAGCAAGGCGGCCGGTTCATCTTCCTGCGGGCCGGGACCCATCATTATTATTGGACCAAGCCCCTTGCCAATATGCTGGACGAAAACGGAGACATCGTGATCGATGGGCTCGACTACGCCAGCGCCGAAAGCGAGCCGGACAAACTGGTGGATATCGTGGTGTGGGAAAGCCACCTTATTCTTGCCGGGGTCGATACGATCGAATTCCACGGCCCGACCGGGGACGACGACGCGCCCTGGGCCCCGACGATCGGCAGGGTGTTCACCAAGGGTGTCAGGGATACAGGCTGCATCACATTGTGGGACAGCACATTCGCCTGGGTCTCGCCCGGCAACATCGTCTACCAGAACGGCGGTGCGGTTCCGCTCCCGATCAGCGATGCCGGTGTGCAGGAGATCATCTCCGCGTCCCAGACGTGCCTGGCGGACAGCTATTTCTTCGAAGGCCATGAATTCCTGCGCATCCGCCTGGATAACACCGATCTGCTGTTCGATGCGCAGACCCGCGAATGGTCCGAACAGCGCACATATGGTCGTGATGGCTTTCTTGGTGGATCCGCGATCAATATTCCGGGGAGCGACAGCCCGCTATTCGGATCGAAGGATGACGGATACCTGCTGGTATTCAGCGGTGACAGTGATCTCGGGGCCGAAGTCGAGCGCATGTTCCGGTGCGGCCTGGTCGTTATCGGTGATGCGATCAGGATCAACAATGTCTCGCTCCGCACCAATCCCGGTCAGACCGGATATGTCGTGGGGACCTTCGCCAATCCGATCGTCGAACTGCGACACACCCGCGATGGCGGGCAGACATGGTCCGAGTGGCGGCAGACCGGACTCGGAGAGCAAGGCGCTTATCGCAAGTCGGTCCAGTGGCGCGCGCTCGGCATGTTCGATGCTCCGGGGGCGCTGTTCGAGATCAGGGTGACCGACCCCGTTCCGTTCAGGGTATCAGGGGCATATTACAACGAACGGCTGACCGGTCGCAGCAGATGGCCCGGGGCAAGAGGCGGCGGCGTCGGGCCGGGAAGCGACGACACGTATATCTCCGATCCCGATGATACGACGACGATCCTGACCGATCCCGATATCGATGACGTGCTGCTAACCGATCCGGGGGGCGTGTGATGTTGCGCACGGGCCTTCTCCTTCTCGCGAGCGAACCGATTTGCGACAAGGACGGCAGGCCGACAATCGCCTTTCAGAAGAAATGGCAGGCGCAGCTCGAATACATCTCCGGCGTAGAGGATCAAGTGATCGCCCTGGCCGATGCCGTGGACACGCTTTCGACCGATGTTGCAGCGATGCTGGCAGACTATGTCCAGAAGGGCCAGACGCCGGGCTGGGGCACCGCAAGCGGAACGGGAAGCAGGGCGACCTTCGCCACGAGCACGGTTGATGTCGAGCAACTGGCGCAGCGCGTGAAGCAGCTGATCGACGATTTGAGGCTGATCGAAGTCCTCTCATGAGCGACAGCGTCATTCGGTCTGCGACCGAGACGGACATCCCCCGGCTTCTCGAAATGGGGAAGAGGTTCATCGATATCGCATGGTCGAGGATCGATGTTCCTTATGACGAGCAAAGTTGCACTGAGCTTCTCAAGGGGTTGATCGCAGATCATATCTGCCTTGTCCCCGAAGACCTGTCGGCAATGATCGGCGTTATAGTTCACCCTTGGCACTTCAACCGCAATGTGTTAACTGCGACGGAGCTTTTCTGGTGGACCGATCCGGGCAGTAGCGCCGGACGACTTCTACGGGAAAAGGCAGAGTTGGCCGCCCGCAATCTCGGGGCGCGGACCATTAATATGGCATGTGAACATCACATGCGATCCGCAGCCCTTGAAAGATTGTATCGAATGAACGGCTACATTCCCAGCGAACATATATTCATCAAGGAGCTATCCTGATGGTCGGGATTACGTCAGCTATTGGCGCGGTTGCCGGCGTCGCCGGTAGCCTGCTGGGCGCAAGCTCCTCCAATAAGGCCGTGGACAAGGCGAATGCCGCACAGCAGGCCGCGATTACAGCGGCGCAGGGCACGCTCACGGACTCCTATAACACGTCTTCCTCCGCCCTGAAAAGCGCGCTGGACCAGTCGATCGACTATCAGAACAGCGCGTATGAGACGGCATCGAGCGCGCTATCGCCCTATGCCTCGGGTGGGACCGCAGCGACGTCGCAGATCAATGCCCTGCTGGGGCTGACCGGATCGACCGAGGCGCAGCAGGCAGCGTTCGATACCTACAAGGATTCGACCGGCTATCAGTCCCGGCTCCAGGAGGGCTACGACGCGGTCAACTCCAACTACGCGGCGAACGGCCTGTTGCAATCGGGTGCCGCGCAGAAGGCCCTGACCGAATACGGCCAGAACTTCGCCAGCAACGAATTCAGCAACTACATGGGCTATCTGACCGGCCAGCAGAACACGGGGCTCTCGGCGTCCTCGTCTCTGGCGAACCTCAGCACGAACTACGGCAACGCGCTTTCCGGTCTGACCAGCAATTACGGGACAGCGCTGTCGAACCTCAATTCGAACTACGGCAGCAATATCGCCAATCTTCAGGTGGGTGCAGGCAATGCGAATGCAAATGCCGCAATAGCCAAGGGCACGAACACCGCGAACATGTGGAGCGGCATCGGCTCCACGATCGGCGGCGTCCTGGGGAGCCTGTGATGTCCACCCTCGACGACCTGCGCGCCAAGCTGAAAGCCCGCAAGGGCAGGGCTGGTTACGCCAGTAACGTTGCCCTGATCGAACGACGCATCGCCGAGCTTGAGGCGGAGGAAGCCCAAGAAGCCGAAGAGCAGGAAGGGGAGGGCGGTAATGGTTGATTATACCCCCCTCACCAACGCCACGGCAGGTATCGGCCAGAGCATTCTGAGCGCCTTCGACAAAGGCCGGGAGGATGCGAGGAACCGGCGCACCGAAAGCGCGCTGGCGGCCTATGTCACCAATCCCACCCCGGAAGGCGTGGCGGAAGTAGCGAAATACAATCCGGCCCTCGGGCTTCAATTGCAGGACCGTGAAGCCTCGCGGCAGGCGCAGATGCAAAAAGCTCAGATGCAGCAGATTCAGGCGGATTTGCAGCAGCGAGCGGCCCAGGGTGATGCAGCCGCGCTGGGGCAACTCGCCGGGATAGACATTAACGCGTGGCAGAAGCTTAGCACAGCGCAGAAAGACCAGATCAAACAGAGCGCCGATTACATTGGCAATGCCGCGCTGAACATCTCCCGCTTGCCGCCCGAACAGCGCGCGGCCGCTTGGGATGCCGCCGTGGTCGAAGGCGAGCGCCTTGGAATTCGGGGCCTTGCGCAACAGGCGGGGCAATACAGCGAACAGGCTTTGCAGGGCGCGCTCGCGAAAGCGGGGATGGTGAAGGATTTCATCAGCGCGACCGAACCTCACTATCAGGTCATTCCCGAGGGCGGCACGCTGGTGGATACCCGCAATGCTAGCGCGGTATCCGGCTATGTCGGCTCACAGGATGCGCCCGTGCAGGTGCAGAGCGTGGAGCAGGCGCGGAGCCTGCCGCCCGGCACGCGGTTCATCGATCCGAACGGCAATATTCGAGTGGTTCCGGGAGGCAGCGGTGGCAACGCCGCTGGCGGGTTTCCCCAATGATTATCGCTCGTTCAAGCGCGCGATCATCGGGCAGGAATCCGGCGGCCGTTACGGCGTGCCCAATGCCGAAGGATCCGGTGCCATGGGGATAGGCCAGGTCATGCCGGATACGACGAGGGCATTGGCCGCTCGCATCGGGCTTCCTTACCGCCCTGACCTTATGCGCGGCACCAGCGCTGAGGCCAGGCGGTATCAGGACGCAATCACCGAGGCCGCCGTTCGGGAAGCCTGGGACTATGGAAACGGCGATCCACGCCGGGCTGCGATGTATTATTTCGGCGGTTCGGATCAGTCGAAATGGGGTCGCAAGACTCAGCGCTACGGCAGCGACATCATTCGAAGGATGGGACTCTGATGGCAACCGATCCTTGGGACGCCTTTCCGATCGTCGGTGCCGCAGGGGCAGGCAACGCGCCTGCCGCGCAGCCGGCGACGGCGTATCCCGCCACGCAATCCGCGCCGGGGGTCATCCAGGGCAGGCCCAAGCAGCCCGATCCTATCGAACTTGAGAATTTGCGCCTGCGGCAGGAAGCGGCTGACCGCGATCAGGCGAAATTCGATCAGGAGCAGGCGGAGGCAGCGCAAAAGCAGCAAGCCGCCGACGCGGCGATCAGCGATTCCGTTGGCCAGATCCGCAATGTGATCGATGCGGCCAAGCGCGCGAAGGAGCTTTCGCAGAGCGGCTGGTTCGCAACCGGCTTTGGCGCATCGCAAGCTGCGGGAATTGGCGGGACCTCTGCGGCGGACGTTTCGGCCCTGCTCAATACGATTGGTGCGAATACCGCCTTTGACCGCCTGCAGAAAATGCGTGAGCAGAGCCCCACCGGTGGTGCGCTCGGGGCCATATCGGAACGCGAGCTTTCCCTGCTGCGTGATACGATCGCATCAATCGATCAGAGCCAGAGCGATGCCCAGTTCCAGGCGAACATGGATAAGGTCATCGCGGCCTACCAGGGTGTTCTCGATAAGATCGAAGGTCCGGATTCCCAGCAGGAAGAGCAAGGCGACGGTCTCGGCGCTGGGCAGGCGATCACTTATGAAGGCGCGAACGCCGCTCCCGATGAAACTCCGCCCCCATCTGGCCCGGTCACGCCGGACACTGGCGGTTCCTTCCTGGGTTACCGCTCCGCCGCTGATGCTGCGCGTGATTTCGGTATCGGGCTAGGGGACGTTGTTGAAGGAGCTGGTGACGTTGCGGGCCTTGTGGTCAACCCGGTCGGGCAACTATTCTACGACGCCACCGGTTATGGGAATACGGTCTATGATCTCGGCCAGATCCTGCGTGATGCTACGGGCCTTCCCCAAGGTGATCCAGATTCCCTTGTCAGCCAGGTAAACAAGTTCGGTGCCGGCGCACTGGCTGGTGGCGCTGGGGCCCGCGCGGCTACATCGATCCTGAATCCCGGGGTGCTGCGCGAGGTTGCATCCGTTCTCGGCCGCACGCCTATTCGCGATACTGCGGCGGGCGCGCTTGCCGGTGCTGGTTCCTATGCCGGTCGGGAAAGCGGGATTCCCGGTGGAGAATATGCCGGTGCCCTCGCTGGCGGATTGGCGGGATACAAGGCCGCCGATTCGGCTTTGAGCGCATTCCGCCCGCACGGCGCTAATCCCGTGGGTCTGGCCAGTGCGCGCCAAGGCGTCCAGGTGCTTCCGGCTGATGTCGGAGGCCCGGCGACGAGGGCCGTCACGTCCGGGACAAAGGCTTCCCCCCTTTCTTCCGGTCCGGTTGTTCGTCAAGCCCAAGAGAACACCCGCCAGTTGGGCCAGGCCGTTCGTCGGATTGCCGAAGGTGAGGGAGAGCTTGTTACCACCGACGCCGCGGGCGAAAATATCCGCGCGGCCGGCCAGCGATATTCCCGCGAGACTTCGGAGCGCGGCGCACGCCTCTATGAACGCGCCCGGACTATGGCGAGAGGGGTCAAGATAAAGCCGCTCCAGACCATCAGCGAAATCGACCAGCGGCTTGCCCGGTTGAAGGAAGACCCTTCGGCCCCGGCCTCAACTATTCAGGAGCTTGAGGGCTTCAAGAGTGCCATTGAAAATGGCGTTAGCGTGACGGGACTGCGTGATGCACGCTCGCGACTGTCGGACGGCGTCTATAACGGCCAGCTCCGCTCAAACAGCGATCAGGCCATGTGGAAGGGCATCCTCGACAATCTGTCGAGCGATATCGATCTTGGCCTGCGGCAGGCCGGGAGGGAAGACGCGGCCAATACATTCAAGCGCGCCGATGAATTCTGGAAACAGCGCGTCGAACACATCGATCAGGTGTTGCAGCCTATTGTCGGGCGGGACGGCACCAAGGGCGGTGAACAGGTCCTGCAATCCATCGAGGCGATGGCCCGGGGGGGCACCGGTGGCAATGCGCGTCTATCTCGCCTTCTCGCCCAAATGACGCCCGAGGAAGCGGGGCAGGTAAGGGCGGTTATTGTCGATCGCCTCGGTAAAGCCACGCCCGGCGCGCAGGATGCCGCTGGGGAAGCGTTCTCTCCATCTACCTTCCTGACCAATTGGAACAAAATGACGCCTCAGGCGAAGGCATCTTTGTTCCGCAACAAGCAGCTCAGGGATGATTTGAACGACATTGCCACCCTCGCGGAGGGCATGAAGGCGAGCCGTTCAATGGAGAACTTCTCCAACACCACAACTGCGGCGTTTTCGAACGTCGGAGCCGGTGTGGCGCTGTATCTCGCCAATCCGGCTGCCCTCATTCTGGGTGCCGGATCTCAGTATCTGACCGGCCGGCTGATGGCATCTCCCGGCTTCGCCCGCCTGCTGGCAAAAACAGCCAAATCAAGCGCGGCCCCGGAAGTGGCAGGACGGCGTTTTACCGAGCAGCTCGGCGTCCTCGCAGCGAAAGAGCCGATTATCGCGAACGATATTCGCTCGATTCAGCAATTCCTGAGCGAAGGGCTTTCCAAATCACCAAACCGTGCCGCCGCTCAGGATGAAGGCGACGGTCGGCAGGAAATACCACAGCAATGACGCAGCCATCCAAAATTTCCACGACAGGAAGTCTTTCACGGGAGACCGGCCATGGCTGCTGAGCTGTTCCTTCTTCCGTTTCGTCCGGCGCTGAGCGCTAACGGGCTGATCCTGCCTGGGGCCAAGCTATATTTCTATTTGACCGGCACCACAACGGAATCGCCGGTGTTCTCCGATGAGACGATGGAAACCCCGTTGCCCAATCCGGTGGTGGCCAATGCGGCAGGCGTGTTCCCGCCGATCTACTACAGCAGCAACGTCATCTATCGCATTCGGCTGTATGACGAGGACAACCAGCTGCTTGACGAGGTCGATCCATACATTCCGGGGATCGCAGACGTTCTGGCGGGCGAACTGGGGACACTGGCGTCGCAGGTGGCATCCAATGCCCAGGCCGCATCCAATGCCGCTCTATCCGCCGTCCAGTCGGCTCAGACGGCGAACCAGGCGGTTGGGATCATTGCCGCCCTTGGCGAGCCCTATAGTTTCTTCGCCAGCAAGGCGGCTGCCATTTCCGCCGCTCCGACGCTGCCGAATGGATTTGTCTTCGTCCTCAAGGATGAGAGCCAGGGGAACGATTTCACCGTCTATCAGGTGACGGGCGGCTCGCTTTCCGGTTCCCCGATCGCCGATCTCTCGCCCGCGCCTACGGGAACGATGGCGGCGCAGAATTCGAACAGCGTCAACATCACCGGCGGCCAGATCACCGGCACCGATTTCGCCCCGCATTACGACACGGAAGCGAACCTCAGCGCCCTTGCGGCTGCCAGCGCGCTTCTGCCCTACGGCGTTTATTTCGATACCACGAACGCCCGGCTCAAGCTGGCGGTTAATCCTTCGACGCTCATCACCATCGGCCCCGGAGATAGTGGAGGCGGTGGCGGGACTGCCGCAACCTATTCGACGCTATCGAGCAACTTCACCAGCAATTCCTCGACGCTGGTGGATACCGGGCTTGAGATCGACGTGTCCGCGCTGGATCCGAATTCCACGTATCGCATCAAGATGATGGCCCTGTGCGACATCACCAGCAACCGCCGATACAAGCTGAACTTCACGGCGGTGAGCAATGTCAGCGGTGGCTATAGCATAAATTGCAAGGGCGAGAATTTCGGCCTCTCGGAAGAGAGGCGGTTCCCGATCATGGGGCTTTTTACAAGCGCGATTTCGCCTCAGGCCAACATGTCATCACTTGGCAACGGCCTGTGGAATGTCGTTACGATCGAAGGTGTTCTCGTAACCAGCACATCATCGACCGGAATTTTCAAATTCCAGATGAGGTCACTCAACGGAACCTACACGTTTACTGTCGCCAAGGGCAGTTTCATCATGTTCGAAAAGATCGCTTAGGGAGGTCCTTTATCATGGCTGTCACCCTTACTTATAACGATATCACTCGCCGCTGGGGCCATGCTCGCGGTGCGCAGATGGGCGATGCCATCGAAGTAGCCGATGGATCGACCGCCGATATCGACCGCTCCGGCCTCTATCGTGTGATCGCCACCAGCCCCAGCACTGTCCGGTTCGGCAAGGGCCTGAGCGACGCCACGGGCGGCGAACCTTGGCCCCAGGACCATGTGGAACAGGTCTATCTCCTCAAGGGTCAGATGGTGGCCGTGGATGCCGTTGAATCCGAGACGCCCGAGGAGCCCGAGGAATAATGGACTATTTCACCGACCCGCTGGACGAGGACAAGATCCGCCGCGCCGGTGGACTGACCTCGGACGACTTTTACCTTCCTGTCGAGCAGGACCCTTATGGGCCGGGCGCGAACATTGCCAACCAGACGATCGGTGGCGGCTACACGCGCTGGCAGGGGAAGGGGTTCGAGAAATACGGCACGGTCAGCAGCATCAAGGTGCCTCTGGCGATTGCCGGGACGATCAAGGTCAAGGTCGGCTCCATCGATACGAACACGACGATCTCGCTGATCGACGAGGTTTCGCTGACCGTTGAAAGCGGGTCCACGCTTGTCGTTTCGGTCTCGCAGTTTCCTACCTGGAACGGAGAGGTCAAGAGCAACTACACCATCGGCTTCTACACCGCCGACGACATGCTCTATTACGAGCTTGCCGCGCCGGGGGCGATGAAGATTTTCAACGGCGATATGGCCGGTGAAGGCGTGACCGTTGCCGACGATCCCAACCAGGTCCTGTTCGAAGTCTTGTGGCAGTCCAAGCCTCTGGTGGATTTTGCCGAAGCTGCTGGCGGGGATGCCTCGGAGGCCAAGGAGCAGGCTGACCGTGCTCAGGGTGAAGCGGACAGGGCAGAGGAGGCCGCCAACACTGCGGCGGCAGATGTAGCGGCCGCGGTTGCCAGTGACGCCGACCGTGCAGAGGAAGCGAGGGATGATACGCAAACTTTGAAAGAGGAAACATCAGCCTACGTTAACGAGCACCTCGAATACCTCCCGGCTTACGGCCCGCTTTCGCCCTATGTAGCGGCAGCGCTGTTCAACACCCCTGATGGCGAAACGGCGTGGGGCCTTCGCGCCGCAAACGGCGCATACGACTTTTGGGCGGGCGGGGAGAACTTGAGCGCCGAGGTGCGTGCTGCTGCCGGCGGCGCGAAATACGAGATCATCGATCTTCCCGATGCCGACGATCCGTTCATCAAGCTCACGATCACAGCCGATCCGAATGGCTATGTCCTGGATTTTATTCGCCAGAGCGGCGAAGGCTCCAGCGGCTCCATTTCGGGTTCTACCTCCGCCTATCGCGAGGACATCGAACGGCAGGCCGATGTCGCCGGGATATTCAACGCGATCCCGATCGGGGTTACCTCCGACCTTCCGAGCGACCCGGATGTGGTGCCGAAGGCTGTGATGCACATTCCGACCATCTTCATCAATCCCGTAACCAAACGAGTGCATGTCGCCTGCGAAAATCGCGACAAATCAGTGCCGGACGATCCTGCCAATCCGGGCCAAAACCCCGCTGACTACGAGAACAGCGTGATCATCCACCGCTACTCGGACGATCTCTGGCAGTGCGATGATCCGGTGGACGCGACCTGGAGCGCGTGGCAGGTGCTCGCTGCCGGCGGAAACCTCTGGCAGACGGCCACACCGAACTTCGTCTTCGATCCGATCACCGGCGAGATCCGGATGATGTTCAAGTTCCATTACGGAACATTGCGTATGTCTCGCAATGTCAGCCAGGCCGACTATCCGGATGATCCTCTACGTTCATTCGAGATCTACGAGATCGTCTCGGCCGACGATGGCGTGAGCTGGACCAACGCTGCCGGCGATCCGATCACGCTGCCCGCAACGGCCGACACGGCAACATGGCTGGATCACCTCAACGACCCGGACTGGCGCGCGCTGGGCTGCGGCCCGGGCGGCGGCTTCACGATGTCGAACGGGCTAATGGTCGTTCCCGGTTGGGGCATGACGGTTTACCCCGAAGGCGCGAATACCGATCTCTACTGGTATATTCGCCCTTACGTCTTCGATCCCGCAGGTGCGCGAGAGTGGGTGCCGGGGGCGATGTCCGCCATTCCCGGGCTCGGAAGCATGGAGAACTCCATGTGCGAAGGGCCGGATAACACGATCATCTCCTCGGCGCGCAGCTCCACCACCGGCAGACAGCATCGCGTCATCAGCCGGTGGGAAGATGCCGGGCAGACATTCAAATCGCACGTTGTCAGCCCTTACACTGCGTCGGTCTGCGCGGGCCACCTGCTGCGACTCTCGGGCATTTCGGACAGTCGGCCTAGCCGCCTGGTGCATTGCTATCCGGAGAGTTTGGCGGAGAGCCCCGAGGGAAGCCGTTGCCGACTCGGTATCGAGATCAGCTACGACGAACTGCTGAACCGGCAAGCTCGCTTCAACCTGGCGGGAAACTACACGACTACCGACGTCGATTTTCGGGGCAATCCGCTCCCCAGCACCGTCACGATTACCAACAGCTTCGACTACTCGTCGATGTGTCATCTGCGCGGGAACACGATTGCCATTGCTTACACCAAGCGAGTGGCGCTGCCCTCATCCGTGACAGGTCCAGCGATCCCGCGTCGGGTGCTACACGTCGGCATTGTCAATCTCTCGAAAATCCTGGGGAACTGAACATGACCACACAGGCCCTTGTCCTGCAGGCGCTGCCGGCCACCGGAGGCATCAGCAATCTTCCGCGCATCCTCGATATCGGGGGATTTTCTCCGACGCCCACTGGCGCGCTCCAGGCGGCAATCGATGACGGGCTGACCTGCCCGGCCATCAGCTATCTGCCGCAAATCGCGGATTGGGATGAGATCACCGCCATCAAGGGGGTTGAGCCGATCTTCTGGGCCGATCCCGCCCTGATCCGCCTCGATACCACTGTGGAGAAGGCCTACTCTCTTGCAGGGGCCGCTCTAGACTTGTCTCCGATGGCCACCGAACCCGCGCTGGCCACCACGCCGGGCGGCATCGAAGTATTCGATTTCTATCGCGGCGGGGCAGCAACGGATGATCGCTTGCAGACTGCGATCGGTTCAGCGCTCAGTGGGATTCGCGGGCTCACGCTGCTCTGCGCGTTCAACATGCAGGTCGGCGGAACCAACGAGAGACGGATATTCGAACACACGTTTGCAAATGGCGCGAACGCCGGCCTGTATCTGCGGCGAAGCACATCTGGGTTTCTCCAGGCAACAGGCCAACGAAACAGCGCCCAGGGCGCTGCGTCGATGACCAGCGCCAGCTTGCTCGCGCCGGGGTGGAACTTCGCCGCAATAACCGTGCATGCGGACGACGGAAACGGGGCGCTCTACCTAAACGACAGCGTCGTCGCTTCGCGCACTGATTTCTGGTCGGTCCTGTCTGGAGGAAGCTCCACCTACGCCAACGCCCGGATTCGCCTTGGAGGCTCGGAGACCGTCAATGGCGGATGTCAAATATGGCGAACGGTGGTGATCCCCGATCGGCTTGATGCTGGCCAGGTTGAGCAGGCGCGCCAGATATTCAGGGCGCGGCTGTTGGACTTGCCATGAGCGACTGGCTCGAACTCCTCGCTCGGTGGGCAACTGCCGGGGCGACGGCCGGCATCAGCCTGACTGGCGGCATCTGGTTCGTCCGCTGGCTTCTCGAATGGCTGGGAGGCCGAATGGACAAGAGGGCGGACAGGATCGACCGCAGCACGCAGCAGCTTCTGGACAGGCTGGAGAAGGAAATCGCGGACCTGCGCGAGCGGCACGACATCGAGGTGACGGCCCTGCGCGAACGGGTGACAAGCACCGAGACCGCCCTTGCCGAGTGCCAGGAGCGCCATGCCGAGAGCGAGGCGAAGGTGCTGCGGCTCGAGGCGATCGTCCAGGGCTTCGGAGACGCGAAGCAGATCGCGCAGCTCATCATCTCAGCGGAGAAGCAGGAGAAGGCGAAATGACCACGCTTGCCGATATTCAGCGCCATGTGGGCGTGCCGGCTGATGGGAAGCTAGGCCCCGTCACGTTGGGGGCGCTCGCGAAGGTCCTTGGAATCACGGAACCGACCCGCCGCACGATCAATGCCGCTGGCCTCGACATCATCAAGGAAAGCGAGGGCCTGCGCCTCAAGGCCTATCCCGATCCGGGGACCGGAGGTGCGCCGTGGACCATCGGCTATGGCCACACGGGAGCGGACGTATCGCCTGGCCTCGTGATTACCGAGGCGAAGGCGGATGAACTGCTCCGCTCCGACATCGCCCGCTTCGAAGATGCCGTGGCGAAGTTGGTTGGCGCGAATGCGACCGACAACCAGTTCTCCGCGCTGGTGAGCTTCGCCTTCAATGTAGGGGCTGAGGCGCTTCGGACTTCCACCCTCCTGCGCAAGCACAATGAGGGGGACTATGTTGGCGCGGCGAACGAGTTCCCCAAGTGGGTGAAAGCAGCGGGGAAGACGTTGCCCGGCCTCGTCAAGCGACGCCAGCGAGAGCAGGCGCTTTACAGGACATCGTCATGAAGCTCCTCAACGCCCTCAAGGGAATCGGCGGGGAATACGAGGTCCAGCGCATCATCGGCGCGTTCGGCTCGGTGGTCTATATCGTGTCGGCCCCTGCGCTGGTGTGGGCCGGGAAGATCACTGCCAGCTTCGACAGCTTCTGCCTGGCCTATCCGGCCGGGATCGCGGCCTGCATCACGGCAACGGCCGGCGCGATCGCGCTAAAGGATCGATCGGTGGCCAAGGCCAAGGTGATCGAGAAGGGGGAGGAATGATGCTGGCGACCGTCTTGTCCTTCCTCGGCATCCGGGGCTTCATCGCCCTCGGCCTTGCCGCAATCCTCGTCTTCGTCTGCTGGCGAGCCGATGTCATCTCCGGCCAGCGCGACGATGCCCTTCAGTCCGTGGCCATGGAGAAAGCCGCCCACGCGGTAACGACTGCCTCGCTGGACCAATGCATCTCCCGATCCGAAGCCTATGTGAAGGAAGGTCAGGACCGCCAGAAAGCCGCCACGGAGGCGCTGGAGAAGCAAAAGGCGGTTTCGCAGGCACTGGACCAGCAGATCGCCCGGATACGCGCTGAGCGGGCTTCCACGGGCGAGCAGGTGGAATGTGTGACGCCTCGGTCTGTGATGGAAGCGGAGGGGCTGTGATGCTGCGGGCCGGGCGTCACTCCGGCTGCCGGCGGGCTATTCCGGCTGCTCGCTGTTCGCCCACCCTGGTGCAAAGGTTCTGGACTGATGTTTCCATTCAGGAGCTACCAGAGCCAGGGGTTCATGCGCTTCCACTTTCAGCGCCGCCGCAGCATTAGGAAACCCTTACCATGCGCCTGATTCCCTGCCTAGCCCTGATGCTCACCGCCTGTGCATCCAACGAGCCCATCGCCGTCCAGATCAAGGAAGTTCAGGTTCCCGTCCCGGTGCCTTGCGCGAAGGCGGAGCAGATACCGCCCGAGCCGGGGAAAGTGGGCGACCAGCTCACCGGCAATCCCGTGACCGATGCGATGATCCTGGCTGAATCCGCGCTGGAACTGCGCAAGTGGGGTGGGGAGCTAGAGGCCTTGGTCAACGGGTGCGTCTAAGGGCACTTCCCGAACGACGATCCCCTCTTGTCGCATCGACTCATCCAGCGCAGCCGAAAGCACCCCCGGAGGGTGTGGGTTGATCGTCCTCACCGTGAACGCGTACTCCTTGAGATTGAGCTCTTCGAGCACGGCCGTAACGTCGCCGGGCTGCAAGAACCAGAATGCGAATTGGCCGCCGGGCATGTGCTTGAATGCCGATCTCGTCCGGTTACAGCCGCAACAAGGTTTGGGCAAAATGTCGAGAACGCATTGCTTTTCGACGGACTAAACATCGAGCCGATTCCATGGCAGTATAAACCATCAAAGCTAAAACTCGTGAATCTTGATAAGGTCCGTAGCGCTCGACAACGCTCTCACCCGCCTCAATCATCTCCTCAGTAATCTCGATTTCAACCGGCATGTCACGCTCGTTTTCCATATCCCTATCCTTGCGCTTTGTCAGGTATATAATCACGCATTGAAGCAGGGTGATTGATCGCACATGCGGAAGGAGAATGTCTCTTCCTCGCCCTGCCTCCGGAACTCATAGGCTCGTTCCCGGTCAAAGCCGGGAAAGTAGCCAGCGCCCGCCGGATTCATGACAGGTCTCCATTCACTCATCTTCAACTCCATTACCACCAGAACAGGGCGAGGGCGGGTTTCATGCCAGCTTCGGTAAGTGCGCCCAATGCGTCGGGCGGAACCCTATGTCCTCGGCCAAAGAATCTGGATGAGTATGGCTTCCGGTTACAAGTTCGCCCCCACACGAAAGAAGCCAATCGCCGTCAATCTTCATAGCCGCACAGGTCTCGCGCTTGTTGGCAACGAGAACCTCTGTGTGGTTCGGCGCCGTCTTGATCGGGTGCCATTCAATCTCTGTTTTCATATCGTCCACCATACGAAGATCCCCGCCAGCACCGCAAGCGTTACCCATGCGGAGAGGGCTAGGCGGATGGGCCGGTTGAAGTGCTTTCAGCGCCCGGCGTTTCTCGATCAGCACGCGCTTGACGATCAGGTGATATTCACGGCTGTCTCCATAGACGGCCCGCGCGGTGCGGAGCATTTGCGACGTCCACTGATAGACGTGGCTGCGGCAGAGGAATCTAGGGGCTTTCAATCCCCGCCTCCTCCTTCGCCTTGGTGAGCATGGCTTGCCAGATACTGAAATACATATCACCAGCGGGAGGCCGTGTGATTGCAGCCACGATCATCCCCTCACTCGGCTCCATCAGGCGGTCGAATATGGTGGTGAGGGCGGCTTGGGCTGCACGATGATCCACGTCGCTCAGCTTCGCAACCGGCTTTGTGCCGGGCAATGCGCGCGCCTCTTTGATTGCCCGCGCCACCGCTTGTTTCAGGTCAGACATGGGGGCTCCTATGCTGCGTTTCGCTGGAACTGCGCCTTGGGCGTCCAACCGAGGCGCTCGCTATCCTTTCGCCACAATTTCCCGAGCCGGATCAGGCTCACCATTGAATGGCTTATCGGGAGATCGGCGGCGATCCGAGTGTTTGGCCAACCGTCTTTGAGGCGCTGGACAACCAACGCGAATTGCTCTTCGTTGAGCTTCGCGGCCCCGTTCTTCACACCAGACTGGTCGCCCCCATAGCATCTGCCTCGGGCAACCTTGTCGTCCATGTTGTCCTGATGCGTCCCCCAATACAGATGGTGAGGATTACAGCACCGGCGATTGTCGCAGGTGTGGAGCGCGAGAGAACCGACAGGCTCTTGCCCGGTATGCGAAATCAGCGCAACGCGACTTGCAGTCACCATATTGTAGCTTGCGATCTTGAAGCGACCGTAGCCATTGGAATTCAAGCTCGCTTGCCATTCCCAGCACGCCTCGGGAGAGCGAATGTCCACCTTCGACCAGAAGCGCATCATGCGCAGTTTGCCTTCACGCCCTTTCAGTAAGGGAAGGATTCGAGTAGTTGCCTTTTCAGCCATAGGACCTCCAACACAGGTTCTGCGGTCAGGGCTGGCGTCGGGGAGGCAACCCCACGCTAGCCCATCAAACGAGTGTGCCGACTTACGTGCCAACGCGAACCGGTAAGCTATGCGCGAAATTCGCGTCCTGCGTGGCCGAAAACCGGCAGATTTCCTAGAGTTTCGGCGTTTCGGCGCTTCCCATGCAGGGAATTTCAAGACCGGTGCCTTCAACCGCTCGGCCACCTGTCCGCTTAGCTCTATACCGCAGAAATTAGCCATTTTTTGCACCGCCTGCAACTGTAAACCGGTGCAGTTGTGCCGGGTTTTGTGCCGACTGCGATTTGACTTTTTCCTGCTCATCCGGGGTCAGAAATTGCAGATACCACTCCGTCTGCCGGATGCTGCCGTGCCCTAGCTGCTTTTGCAGGACATACAAGTTCCCGCCATCGCGCAGATATTCGATTGCGTAGATGTGCCGCAAATCGTGAAGCCGGAATCGTTGCAGTTTTGGCCGCTTCTTGAGCGCCCTGTAGACTGCCTCCCGCCAGCCCTGCGACACGCCAGTATAGGGCTGTCCGTCGTTGCGGGTGAAGATCAGATCGGTTGCTATCTGGCGCGGGCGGCCCTTGAGGATTTCCAGGGCCTTCGCGCTCAACGAGACCGTTCTTGATGTGCCTGCTTTTGTTATGGGCAGGGTGGCGGCTCCGCGCTTCATATCCACGTCCTGCCAGCGCAGATTCACCGCCTCATCCCGGCGCATCCCGGTATGCCTCAGGAGGCGGCAAAGCTGCTCCAGCGGTCCGGCCACGCTCGATAGCACTAGCTCTATATCGGCGTCCGGCGGAAGGACGAAAACCGATGGCTTGTAGCGCAGCGATCGCTTGCCGATTTGTGTGACGGGATTTGTGCCAGCAAGATCATGCTCAATCGCATATTCCGCCGCGACAGAAAGCACCGAAAGGTCGTTCTTGATCGTGCGGATCGAAACCCCGTCCGCCTTGCGCGCCTCTATGAAGTCGAGCACCGCGCGCCGGTCTATCGCATCGAAGAATCCGGTGAAGTGACGGTTCAGGATCAGCGCCGATTGCGTGTAACGATCCAGCGTCTTTTCCTTCAAATGACCCTTCGCATCGAGCAAGGCCGCGTCGAGCACGTCGGTAACGCTGCGGCGGGCTGTCCCGTGATAAGGCGAGAGCTGGGCGAGCATGGCTTTCAGGCGGCGCTTTGCCTCCGCCTTAGAGCCTGTTTTAAGGGACCTTCTAACGTCCCTGCCTGCCACTTGAATGCGGGCATAGAAAACGCCGTTTCGCTCGTAGAGGTTGTCCGGCACGCGCTTTCCCGATTCCTTATCCAGCGGGCGAGTTTTAACTTATCGAACGTCCATGTCGAACCCAGCTTCGCCGCGCCCGGTATCAGGCCTCTGGCGGCCATCGATTGCACCGTGCGCCGGGATAGCCCGGTCTTGTGCATCACGTAGGAGACGCGCGCGCGCTCGCTCACAACACCCCCCTCACTTCCCTGATAGCCTCCTCCAGCTCGTCCAGATGCTTGAGGAGCATGTCATTGCGCCGTGCTATCGAGATATCCCGGTCCCTGTCGGACTGGACGGCATTGGCCCATGACTGCGCGGCTTGGCACACACGGGACAGGCGGACGAAGGGAGGGAGGTCAGCCGTCATTTCAACGCTTCCTTGGCACCATGGAGTGCGGCCATCGCCAGCATTTCAGGGGTGGGGGTCATCTGCGGCCTCCGCTTGGTTTTTCGGGGCTTCCCACCACACGTGAAGTTCATGGAGACAGCTGGGGCAGATATCGGCGCAGCTATTATCGTCACCTCCCGGAGACCACGCCGCCCACTTGCCTCCATTGACCTCCCGATAGGCCGCCAGGCCCCACTTCCAATGTTGCTCGGCGCGGCGGATTTCTTCACGATGGCCGCAGCGGTCGCAGATCAGGACCTCAATTTTATGCTTAGCCATCTCAACCCTCCCGCTGTTCGATGAGGGAGCGGGCGCGGCATTTGCGCTCGTAGTAATCGTCGCCGGTGATGGCGCGGATTTTCAGATAGGCAGGCCGCAGCGGATTGCCGAGCAACGGGAATGCGCCCTTCGCCTCCATGAGCAGTTCATCCGCTAAACACAGATGATCGCGCAGGGAGTGGATGAGGGCGACAGCTTCGCGCATGGCAGTGGAGGCATCCACGCCATATCCAAACGAGCTCCAGCGTTCCAATTTCTCCACCAGCGCGTCTATTTCAGCATCCGTCATGCCGATTTCCTCTCAAGCTTGGACACAACGGCAGACCTCAAGACCTTCCGGATCGTGCGTTCCTCCACCAGGTTCAGGTGGACGCCCTTCGCGTGCCTGTCGTCGATGAAAGACCGTGCCCGCTGCGGATGATCGAACATGGCGACCACACGGCCTGTTCGGGTCATGGCCAGGTAGGTTGTGTGGATGGAGGGTGTCATTGGGCACCGCCGATCTTGGCGAGGAGGGCGCGAGCATCTTCGCACCATTCACATGCGTCGTTGCTGCAGTCCTCGGTGAACGCCTTGATGAGCGCAGCCATCTCAGGCGCGGCGTTCATAAGGCGGGCATTGACTTCTGACTCTTCGAAGAAATCGCCCTCGCTGACTTGAACGACTGCAAGGCGCATCCCGAGGTATTCGTCATTGTCGGGCGCACAGATGACGCGGCTATTCCCGTCGAAATCGCCATAATCACCGCGATCACACAGTTGCCAAGGTCCAGTTGTCCAAGGTGTCTCTTTCATGCTGCCTCCTTGAGCGCGATATCGTGCCGCGCCGCATATTCTTGGATGACCTCAATGAGATCGCTCATCTGCTGGACCGTGAGCCTGCTGGAGCGGTAGCCGACCGGGATCACCCCTTGGCCGTCCAACGCCTGCTCAAAGCGCTGCTGGAAGCCCAGTGAGTGCATGAAGAGGACCTTCCACGTCTCGGGCGGGTAGGCCCGGCCCTCGGGCTTGGCTCGGCTGATGTCGCTGAGCATCGCCCATAGCTTGGCGTTCTGGTCGTTGGTGCGCGTCGGGCCCTTGATGCTCACCACCGAATAGGGCGGGGCAATGTCGATCAACCGGCGCGCTTCGGAGCGGCGAGAGTGGCTGGACAGGATGATGGTTTGCGACATCAGGCCAGCTCCCCTTTGTCGCCCTGCCAGGCTCGCCAGTAGGCGTCCGCCATCGCGACAGGATCCGCACCGCCCAGGAACAGCTTGGCATAGGACTGCCAGCCAATCTGGTGCTGGGTGTGCAGGTGGCATTGCTCGGACAGCGGGATCGCCCATCTGTCAGCCGCCTTCGATCCCATGCCCTTCGAGGCTTTGTGAGGGACGTGGGCAGCGTGCATCCTGCCGGAGCATTTCGGATTGCGGCCGGCACAGGCGCAGGGGCGGCCGCGCAAAAACTGATGATATGCCTTTGCTACCTTCCAAGCAGGACGAGGAGAGTTGCGCTTGCGAGGGCGGGTATCGACGCGGATCATTCTCCACGCTCCCGGGTTGCCATCTGGACGAGCAAAAGCATCGTCGCCCCGAGTGCCATGCCGATCAGCAGCGTCCCGACGACATCTTCAAAAGAGATCGCGCAGATGCGAGCGAGGTCCATCACACCAGCCCCTCGATATTGCGCAGGAACCTATCCCGGCGATCACCAGAGAGCTGGGCTGCCCTGTGCCTGGCATAGGCAGCATCCGGGCGCATGGTGGCCTTGAGGCGGCGCTGGATCAGCTTGCGCTTGAGGTAGGTGAACACTGGTGTTTCCCCGGGCCTTGTTAGGTGCCCGGGGTCTCCTGCTGATCAAAAGGGGATATCGTCGTTGAGATCGTCGTCGTGTTGGCCGCCATTCCCACTCGGGGGTGAGCTTTGCCGCACCTGATCATCGATCTTCTTTTGCAGCCATTCAGGAAGCAGGTCGTAGGAGCCGGGGTTGTCCTCGTCGTAGATCAGCAGGCTGCTTTCGGCCTTGGGCGGATTCTCCCGAAGTGCCTTGGGCAACGGGGTGACTGCCGCGACATTGGCGTAGGTCTTGCCGTTCCTCTCTGCATGGGTGACATTCACCATGCATGGAACGCCGAGCAGCTTGGAAATGTCGAAGCCGGCGAGTTCTTCCTGTGTGAACGGCCTGCCGCGCCAGCTTTCGAGATCGCCGCGGAGTTTTGCGTTTTCATGCAGGGAAGCTGTGTAGATCTGCCCTATGACGCGCGGACCCTCGCGCTCGTTGCCTTCCTTGTCCGTCCAGGAAATGCGTTCGTCGGGAGTCTCCCAGCGGACATAGACCTGCCGCTTGATCTTCTCGCCATACATCTGCGAGACAGTCCGCTGCAGACCAAGATCCACGACCATATTGCAGATTGCGACGTGATTGCCTTGAGGCATCGGGGAGAAGTCGCCCCCGCCGCCGCTGTCGCTGACCATGATAGCCATAATCCCTCCTATTTCGTTCGGGCTGAGACAATGTCGCGGGCAGGTTCGACGCCCAGCCAGTTCGGCAGGACCTCAGTGTCCGCAAAAGCTTCGTTGATTGCCGCCTTGTCAGGCTCCGCTCGGATCCTCTGATATTCAGAGGGCACCGCATCCGGGTTGACGATCACAAGCTGGGGCTTTCCGTCGCGCACCGAATAGGTGACTTCGGGAAGTTCCAGCTTGGTAAGAGAGGCAGCACGCAGGCACATGCCGATCTGGCGCTTGAATGCCTCGACGCGGGCCTCGATCCGCGACTTGCGTTCAGACAGCGCAGCCGCACGCTCCTTGATACCCACGAGCATCTCGCAATCGCGAGCCACCTGTTCGTGAAGGCGGGAAACGAGCCAATCTATGCTCGTCTCGCCCACGATCATGTCGTGAAACAGCTGTTCGTCATCTTCGCAGAGCGGGGCGAGGGCTTCCGCAATACGCTTGATGCTCGCCAATTCGAGAGGCGCGTTCATGCCGCCAGCACTCCCGCACTGGCCTTGGCAATGCGCAGGGCCTCACCAACGGTTCCACCGATGCCGCGCCGACCATCCTGCAGAGTGACCGAATACCGGCCCTGGAGGTAACGCCTGATCTGGTAGATCTCCTCGCTTTCCATGATCTCGGAAAGCGGGACGCCAAGTCGCTGGACGGTCATCAGATAAGACCTTTCTCTTGCTGGTGGCACGGACGCACGACCCCCCGCGCCACCTGTTCCAGTATTTCCATGGCCTCATCGACACGGCAGGCTTCGTGGTTGCGGTCGAGATGGACGAGCTTGTCGCGAAGGTTGAACACCGCGAGCAGGGCCGCATCGACAAGGCGCTCCTCCTGCGAGGGAAGGGCCGCGAGCTTCGAGGCGAAGACACCGCTCACGGCGTCATCCCCGCAATGACGAAAATGTCAGCCAAAAGGAGCAGGAGAAGCCCCAAGGCGATGGCGGTTTCCTGCGCGACGCTCACGGCCTGATCCTCCGCGCCTCAACGACATCGTAGGAATGCTCGGCCCGAAGAATGTCCGCGCAGTTGCGCTTCACGATTCCGAGGTCATCTTCCTCGAACAGCGTCTGCAGGACATCGGCGGCAGTCCATTCTTCGACTAGGCACCAGCTGTCACCGGCCTGTGCGGACCTGATCTCCGATGCTTTCAGGGCTTCAAGGGCCTTGATCGCATGATCGATCTTCGCACCACGGGCGAGGGCGGATTCCACCCTGCGCAGGCGGGGATCGGGGAAGGTGGCGGGGGCGTTCATGCCGGCACCCCAATCCCGGTGAGGGCACAATAGCGCAAGGCCCATTCAAGAGCCTTGCCTGCCGCGAAACCTCCCGCGCTGTCATCGCCGGGCTTATCGCCCTTGCGGATCGCGGCGAACCAGCGTTCGGCCGGGCTGCTGGCCCGATGGGGTATGCCATCGCCGCCCGCATTCTCCAGCGTGCCGACTAGGCAAGCGCACTCGCCCTCGTAGGTCGAACCGTCCACGCGGCCATCGCGAAGTGCGCGAATAAGCGCAGGCACCTCGGGCCGGGCCAGAGAGAGGATCATCCAGTAGTCGGAGATGATGGGGCGGAGCTGCTCGTCGGTGAGATTTTTGGCATCCGCGAGGTTGGCATCCGCGAGGTTGGCATCCGCGAGGTAGGCATCCGCGAGGTTGGCACCCGCGAGGTTGGCACGCGCGAGGTTGGCACGCGCGAGGTTGGCGCCCGCGAGGTAGGCATCCGCGAGGTTGGCACCCGCGAGGTTGGCATCCGCGAGGTTGGCACGCGCGAG
>Ga0182737_1000676_pt1 | contig 43591 bp, 53 predicted proteins | sample eDN5th30CBELigOP_FD_128878 | JGI IMG/M metagenome (GOLD analysis project Ga0182737, IMG submission 128878) | Enriched Organic Plus compost microbial communities from Emeryville, California, USA - eDNA 5th pass 30_C BE-Lig OP (version 2) (version 2) ... | reverse complement strand
TAATAATACAATCGTTACTTTCACTGACAATAACGGCGGCGCATTGAGCGCATCAAGCGCTGGTGCCTGCGGTTTCCGCGGTAGCAAAAAAGGCACTGCGTACGCAGCACAGGTCGCAGCTGAAAAGGCTGGCCAGATTGCCAAGCAGCAGTATGGCTTTAGTAAGGCTGACGTATTCATCAAAGGTGTTGGCCTGGGTCGCGACGCAGCAGTCCGCGCACTCGGCAGCCTTGATATTCAAGTTGAGAGTATTAAAGACGTGACAGGCGTGCCACACGGTGGCGTTCGTCCTAAGAAAGCACGGAGGATCTAACCCATGGCACGAGATCGACAATCCATCGTCAAAATGTCTCGCCGCGAAGGCTATGCGCTCCATCCAAAAGCTCACAAAGCTTTGGTTAAGCGCAGTGCTCTGCCAGGCCAGAATGCCAACGGCCGCGGTATGCGCAGCAAGCCAAGCCAATATTCACTGCAGCTGCGCGAGAAGCAAAAAGTTAAACGCCTCTACGGCCTGCTTGAAAAGCAGTTCTCTAACCTCATGAAAGAGGCTGACCGTAAGCAAGGTGAATCAGGTCAAATTCTTTTGCAGCTGCTCGAACAGCGCCTCGATAACGCGGTATACCGCGCAGGTTTTGCGCCAAGCCGTCGTGCTGCCCGTCAGTTGGTGACCCATGGCCACTTCCTGCTCAACGGCGTACGAGTAGATATCCCTTCCATTCGCGTGAAAGTCGGTGATGTTATTATTGCCCGCGAACATGCTACTAAGACCGAATACTTCAAGAAGCTTGACGACATTAGCCCAGCACCTTCAGCCATTCCTGAGTGGCTCAAGGTCAATCGTAAGAAATTCGAAGTCACTGTCACGGGTGTTCCGACACGCGAAGAAGCTGAACCAGATATCAAAGAGCAATTAATAGTTGAATATTACTCACGCTAAGGGAGGCGAAAGTACATGTCTAAAATCATTCATACACCAGGGCTTGTCAAGGTTGACGATCATAGCGCAACAAGTGCTACTTTCGTAGTCGAGCCGCTTCACAGCGGGTACGGCATGACCCTTGGCAACTCATTGCGCCGCGTACTGCTCAGCAGCATCGCCGGTGCCGCAGTTACGAGCTTTAAGGTCGACGGTGCGACCCACGAGTTCACTACCATTAAAGGCGTTAAGGAAGATGTTGTTGACATCATGCTCAACCTCAAGGGTGTACGCTTCCGTGTATACGGCGAAGAAGCCCAGACCCTGCGTATTTCTAAGAAGGGCAAGGGTGTTGTTACTGCAAAAGACATCGAAGTAAATGCTGATGTTGAGGTTGTAAACCCAGACCACGTTATCGCAACTATCGATGACGATAAAGCAAGCTTTGTGGCTGACTTGGTTGTCGAAGTTGGCCGCGGCTACCGCACAATCGAAGATTCAACAGCTAAGAAGGCAAGCGATATGATTGCGCTAGATGCGGTCTTCAGTCCGGTACTACGTGTGCGCTACAAGGTTGAAAACACTCGTGTTGGCCAGGCTACTGACCTTGATCGTCTCATGATTACCGTTGACACCGACGGTTCAATCACTCCAACTGATGCATTTGAAGAAGCGGCCGCAATTTTGGTAAATCAGTACACCGCACTTGCCGGCAAGACTCGTGTTGCTACGACCGAATCACTTGCACCCGCAAGTAACGACGGTATCGGCGGCGCAGCTGGTGACGATGAGCCAAGCTTGCTTAATATCCCAGTCGAAGACTTGAATCTCAGCGCCCGCACCACTAATGCACTGATCAATAACGATATTCACTCAATCAAAGACTTGTTTGCACTCAGCGATGCAGAGCTTCGCGACCTCAAAGGTTTCGGCACCAAGGCTTTGGACGAAGTGAAGGATAAACTAGCGGAGTTGGAGCTGTAACATGCATCGTCACGGATATAAAGGACGCAAGTTCCACCGCGAACGCGATCAGCGCCGGGCACTGATGAAGGGCCTTGCTGATAGCTTGGTGAAGTACGAGTCTATCGAGACGACTTTGCCAAAAGCGAAGGAAGTTGTTCCATACATCGAAAAACTCATTACTAAGGCTAAGAAGGGCGATCTACACAACCGCCGCCGGGTTATTGCTGGCCTGCAGACACTCGAGAGCGCGCACAAGTTGGTGGATGAAATCGCGCCAAAGCTAAAGGGTCGCACGAGTGGTCACGTCCGCATCGAGCGTACTCGCGTACGTCGCGGCGACAACACCCAGATGGCACGCGTTAGTTTCGTTGATGACCTAAAGGAAGCTCCAGTTGCGAAACCAGCAGCCAAGACTGCCAAGAAGCCTGCGGCTAAGAAAGAAGAGGTAGCAGCCTAATGAAAACCTACAGCGCAAAACCATCAGATGTTACCCGCATGTGGTACGTGCTCGACGCTTCAGAAGCACCACTTGGACGCTTGTCTACAAAGGCAGCGACCTTGCTGACCGGCAAAGGCAAGCCACAGTTCACACAGCATATCGACTGCGGTGATTATGTCATCATCGTGAATGCTGACAAGCTCGTTGTTACTGGCAACAAGATGAAGGATAAGAAATATTACCGCCACAGCGGTTACCCAGGTGGCCTCAAGGAAGCAACCCTGGCTGACAAGATGGCTAAGGACTCAACCGAAGCTATCGTCCACGCCATTCGCGGTATGCTACCCGTCAATAAGTTGCGTGACGAGCGCTTGAAGCGCCTCAAAGTCTATGCTGGCCCTGAACATAACCACAGTGCTCAGACCCCACAGACATTGTCACTGAAGGAAGGTAAATAAACATGGCAGAGAAGAAGAACTCATACTTTTACGCACTCGGCCGTCGCAAAAGCGCAACCGCTCGTGTCCGCCTGCAAAGCGGCAAAGGCACGCTTGTCGTGAATGATAAGCCTGCTAGCGAGTACTTTGCAGATAGTAAGTTGCTCCTTGGCAAGCTCCAGGAACCATTTGCGGCTTTGCAAATCGAGAACAAGTTCGACATCACTGTACGCGTAAGTGGTGGCGGTCATAGCGGCCAGGTTGAGGCAATCCGACTCGGTATTGCCAAGGCCCTAACCGAGCTCGACGAAAACTACAAGAGCACGCTTAAGCGAGCAGATCTACTTGGTCGCGACCCTCGCGAGAAAGAACGTAAGAAGTTCGGCCTCAAGGGCGCCCGCAAGCAACGCCAGTTCACCAAGCGTTAAAGAGTACTGCTCTTACCTGGCAGATAAAGATACCCGGAACATTCTTTCGGGTATCTTTACTTTATACCTTTATCAGAGCAAACGCGTTGACAAGTTCTGACGTCCGTGCTATAATATTTAATAATGACTATACATTTGTCGAAATTGCGGGCAATGTTAGCGACACTACGCGCAAACAATCTACTCTTTAGCATGAGCGCGGCGTTACTTATCAGCATAGTTGTGTGTATTGGCCTCGGAATAAAACTGGCACAAAAGGACCAGAGTACTAACACTGTCTTACAAGACACGGCACGGACCTCGCGCACTAAGGATGCGAATACCGAAAACAGCAAAGAGTCTGATGGCATACAAAACTCAGATTCTACGAATAACGCTGACTCCAGAAATCAGACCCAGAATCCTACAGTGAGTAAAAGGACAAACTCTACACAGTATCAGCAAGCGACGAAGCCGAGTTCACCTACTAACCAATTTCCAAGCCAACCTAGTTCATCGACTCCTACTATCTCTATATCGTCAGATGGTTGCTTCGTCACCGCATCTAGTGCTGAAGGGCTGTACCTTACGCTGATAACTGAGTATATCGATCGAGGAAAAGGGGGATCAATGAACCCTGCCCAGGTTCAAGGCTCATCATTCACCAAAGAGTTAGGCAGCGGATTCGAGCCGAATATGTGGTACGTACGCGCGACCCTGAGCACTAGTCCTGACGGCACTTCAGGCATTGTGTTGACCTCATCTGAAAAGATTGTCACAGGTACGTGCAATGGCGCGTGGTAGTTGACAAACGACCATGAACCGACTATATTATCCCGCATGATTAAGCAAGCTTTGTATTTTGCGTACTTTTGGTTTACCGGCACTTCACGTGGCGTCATAAAGAGTGTGCTTGCATAAATAAGTAAAGAAATAAGCAACTTAACCGCCACAAACGTGGCGGTTTTTTAATACTAAGGAGAAAGAAATGAAACATGAACTAACTGAAGCAGATTTAGCATTGCAGAGAGAAAGAACAGAACTAAGACTACAATCGCTTGGAATAACCTCGCTAGAAGGCGCAAAAGTAATTAAAGGAGCTGATGTATTGGTATCAACAGGAGAAAATGGCGAAGAGCAGCTAACCATTTTAGATACGTCATTGGCTACAGACAGAAGGATTATAGACTATCTACCTCACGAAGATCCACCGCGACAAGTAAGGTCGAGGAGGCCTCGGTCACATTATGACCATTTAGGCGCACTCATACGTGGTGATAGGAACTGGATTTAAAAAAGGAGAATGAAATGACACAGGAAGAGTTGATACAAAGAGGCATTAGGAAAGAAGAGGCAACATTGATGGGCTTAGGCCTTAGACGCATGCAAGAGCGTGAACTAGGCTGTCTGGCAGTAAGTGAGGATGATCCTCATGTAATGGCGTTTGCGCATAACTTGCTGGCAATGGCAGAAGAAAATGGGCAAAAACTTGAGATTTCAGAAAAAAGTTCAACTGAGGCTGCACTTAGGGCTGCAGAGACAGACGAAGTAGTGGCGATTGTACCGAGTAATATCTGTCGATATGCACTAGCTAAAATGAGGTGCACTGGCTTGGTGAACAGTATTAAAATCCCTGGCGCTGAAATACGGGAAGGCGTTTCGTTAGTGGTCTCGGTTGATAATGCCTTAAGGCAGCGTAAACAAGCAGCTTAGGTTATAATACGGATAACTATGACTAAACCTGTAATTTTGACTGGGCTTCGGGCTAATAGCGAATTTCATATTGGCAATTATCTTGGCGGGATTTTGCCGGTGATTGAGCTGCAGAACAAGCATGCAGGTGAGTATCAGGTGAATATGTTTGTGCCTGATCTGCATAGCTTCACGACGCCGATTGACCATAGCAAGCTGTACGACCAGACACTAGAGAACCTAAAAGTGTTTGTTGCGGCTGGGCTGGACATTCAAAACTCAGATACGTTTATCTATCGTCAAAGTTTCATCCCGGCGCATAGTGAAATGACCTGGATACTCGACTGTTTCACTGGTTTCGGCGAACTTTCACGCATGACGCAGTTCAAAGACAAACAAACTATTGATGAAAGCACGAGCAATAAACTAAAGTCACGGCTTGAAAAAGAACTTGACACCCTGATCAACACGTTACTAGAGGGTAGGAAATTTGAAAGCCAAGCAGACATCAATAAATTTCATAAGATTATTTTCCCTTATGTACAGAAGGCAATTGAGGTAGATATTGAGCGAGAAAGTTTAGCAACCGTAGGGTTGTTTAACTATCCCGTATTGATGGCGGCGGATATTTTGTTGTATGGGGCGAAGTATATTCCGGTAGGCGAAGACCAACGGCAGCATATCGAGCTGACTCGTGACTTGGCGATACGACTCAATAACAAGTTTGACCGTGAACTGTTTACTGTGCCAGAGCCATGGGATAAGCAGTTGGAGTTTGCGAACCGCTCCAAAGGCGTACGTATCCGTAGCCTGCGTAACCCAGAAAAGAAGATGAGTAAGAGCGTTGACGACCCATCGGGCACGATTATGCTCAGCGATAGCCCTGAAGAAGCCGCCAAGAAAGTCATGCGCGCTGAAACCGATAGTGTCGGCAGTATTTCATTTGATTTTGACAAGCAGCCTGGCGTCAGCAACCTACTGCAAATGCTCGCACTACTGACAAATCGTGCACAAGACGAAGTGACTCGTGAGTGGGAAGGTCGCCAAACATACGGCGAACTCAAACGCGCTGTTGCCGAGCAGGTAGGGAACTTCCTCCGCGATTTCCAGCAAAAGCTTAGCACGGTCGATGAACAGACGATGGTCGCGAAACTTGAAGAAGACGAAAACAAGATGCGCGAAGTTGCGAATAATACCCTGTATAACGTTCAGAAAGCCGTCGGACTCAGAAAATAATGAGATTTGTCTTATCAAAAGAGTTTGCGGATCACGTTCTTACTGATTTTAACCTAGAATTAGGAAGCTTTAGATTGGTTAAGGCGGAAGCAGTAAATCCTGATGATGAAGCTTATGTATTCTACTACGGAGCACCTTATACGCGTGAAGATAAGGACAAACCGAAGTTTGGGGGTTCAGCCGGATGGTATGCACTATATATTACAGACCACGCACCTAACCAAGAATACTTAATAAAAACTGCGACTGAGTGGCTCGGCAAGGAGCCGATAGAAGTTGTGAAGTGTAACGTATCGCTGACTGAGGTCTTGCTTCGAGTTGATGCTCCGGGTGGATATTGGAATGAGTAATTTAGATATTTCGAGAGCGGAGCGGTTGGATATGCGGGTGGTGGCGATGTTGCCACAGTTGACTCGGAGTGCCGCCAGTCATTTGATAGAGCAGGGGAAGGTGACGGTTAATGGTACTGTTGTGACTAAGGCTGGCTATAAACTGAGACTTGGTGATGAAGTCACTGTAGACTACGATCCTGAAGTCGCCGAGTCTATACCTGCTATCGAGTTGCCGATTATCTATGAGGACGATGACTGTGTGGTGATCGACAAGCCCATAGGGTTACTGACGCACAGTAAGGGTCTTTTTAATCCGGAGCCGAGTGTTGCCTCATGGCTTGGTACGCATCTTGCGAAGGATCCCAAAAATAAGCTGAAAGACTTAGAGAAGGATGTCGCGATTGGAAGTCCGCATAACCCCAGGGCTGGCGTAGTCCATCGGCTCGATCGCGCTACTTCTGGTGTTATAATCTTGGCAAAAACACCGAGTGCCTTGGCCTGGCTGCAGAAACAGTTCGCCCAGCGCAACGTCAAAAAGGTTTACAACGCCGTGATTGAAGGCTCGCTTACACCCGAAGAGGCGATAATTGATATGCCGATTGAGCGTAACCCCAAAAAACCGCAGACATTCCGCGTGGGCGCAAATGGTAAGCCGGCGGTTACTGCGTATTCGATGATTGAACGAAACGACAAGTATGGTCTGGTTGAACTACGGCCGCATACTGGCAGGACCCATCAATTGCGTGTACATCTGGCACACCGCGGCCATCCGATAGTAGGTGATACGTTTTATGGCGGCAAACCGGCAGAGAGGCTATTTCTGCACGCGCTATCGCTTGAGCTGACACTGCCCAGTCGTATAAGAAAGGTCTTTGTAAGCAAGTTGCCGGCTGCATTTCACGATATAATGAAGTAAATGGAGCAACTACTTCTTCACCTGCTAACCAGGAAGCGTTTGCGTGCGTTTATCGACACGCCAAGTCATGCGGTACAACTCATCGCACCGACAGGCTTCGGGAAGAGTACAGTAGCTGTAACCTTGGCTCGCGCACTTTTAAATCTCAATGATAAACAACTAGAGAGTTATCCGTATTTTAGACGCTTCACCCCAGATAAAGGCAATATTGGTATCGAGACCGTTCGTGATATCACGACGTTTCTAAAGCTACGCACCACAGGACAAGGGAAAATTCGCAGAGTAATCGTGATAGAGTCAGCTGATAGTATGACTATCGAAGCCCAAAATGCAATCCTGAAGCTGCTTGAAGAACCGCCCGCCGATACGGTGATAATCATGACTGTCTCAGTGGAAACGCATATGCTCTCAACAATTACTTCCAGGTCACAGCGTATACTCCTGCATAGTCCTGACCGTCAAGCAACCGTAACTTTCTTCGTACAGCATGGTTATTCTGAAGAGCGTGTCGCGACGGCGTATCTTATGAGCGGAGGGCTAGTGGGCCTTATGCACGCTATACTAACAAGTGATACTGAGCATCCTCTAGTGCAGGCAATCGACCAGGCTAAGACCATACTCAAGTCAGATACGTTCGAACGGCTGGCAATGGTTGACGAAATTGCTAAGGAGAAGCAAGTCGACCAACTATTGTTTGCGCTCAAACAGACTTCGCAGGCAGCCCTGACTCATGCGGCTAGTCAATCTGGTCGTGACGCAGCAGTACGTCGTTGGCACAGCGTACTAAGGTATGTACACAGGGCAGAGAAGCTGCATGCAAGCAGTGCGCAGCCAAAATTACTGCTAACTGACTTGTTTTTGAACCTCTAAAGGCTGTATACTAGGTTTTGATTATGTTTGAACTGGCAGTTGTCACGGGTTTTGGAATTTTGGCCTACCGTAATCTCAAAATCCATGGGGATGAGTTTGCAGATGTTTCTCGAAAAGTAGGTGATAGACTCGGTAAATTGTGGGATATCGCGCATCAGGGTATGCGTGAAAATCGCTTCTTACGCGCTGAAAAAGCACTGCTTACTATCCTTAAGATTGATGAGCGCAATGCTGCCGCGTACAATCGTCTCGGCATTTTGTACGCCAAGCAAAAAGAGTACCGCGACGCAATCGACTGTTTCGAGATTGCTTCTTCTATCGAACCGACCGCTTCAAGTTTGCACAACTTGGGGCTTATTTATTACGAGACCGAGAACTACGCCAAAGCAGCAACAGCTTTTGAGCAGGCTCTCAAGCTGGAAGAAGATTTAGCAAACCGCCACGTCGCATATGCCAAGGTTCAGGAGCGACTAGATAACACCAAACTCATGTTCCAGCACCTCAAGCGTGCGGTCGAGCTTGAACCAAATAAGGAGACCTATACGTTACTCATGAAAGCTTATCGTTCCCACAATATGGACTCTGAAGCTGACATGATCGAGCAAAAGCTCTCGCGTCTTATTGTACCTGCAGGCAAACCAAAGCGCATTTTACGCAAGCAACGCGTGGTTGTGTAAGTCATTAGGTTAGACTACAAAAAGACATTCTCTATCGTTCCGAGCACTACGATAACCGCTATGATGTTTACCAGTACGCACATGACTAATACTAGCTGTGCGAATATATCGTACCGACTAAACACGCCTGCTATCACGTAGTGCATAAGGAGATACACTATCGGTGTTAGTACAAAAAGAGCCAAAGGAATAATCGCTTGGATACCATCCAGAGTTCCTTTACTGCCACTAGTAAGAATAACCGCCATCCCATACGAAATAAGCAAAACTGTTTCGGTAACAGCAAGCAACATTCGCGGATTATCGGATAGTTTCATGCCAAAGTTATAACATAAGCATCATTTCGATAGCACCATGTTGTATATTCATCTGTTATTTGATACAATTACCCCTGTATTTCGCGCCACCTTAGCTCAGCTGGTTAGAGCATCTGTTTTGTAAACAGAGGGTCGTCGGTTCGAATCCGACAGGTGGCTCCAGCTTACAATTGCATTCCAGCTTTCATTAATTGTTACGCTTGCCCCACAAAGAATCCTCTCTTTGCAGGGACACCAAAAGAGAATGCAGGGTTAGTGAAGCGGTCAAACACGACAGACTGTAAATCTGTTGGCTTATGCCTTCGTAGGTTCGAATCCTACACCCTGCACCATATAAAGCGTCGGGCTTATGCCCGGCTTTTTATTTGCAGCTAATCAAAATAAGCACAAGCAGTATAGACTTTGGATTTTGTTATTGCTACACTGAGCGTGAATATTATGCCAGCCAAGAAAACAAAGACCACACAAAGGCAAAAAGGACAGAAATTTACTAAGAAGCTCATACTCGGTATCACCGCTGTTATTTTGACGCTTGGCATCGCATTTGGTGTGTACGTAGGCCTCACTGGCTACTGCGACACTTCTTACGAAACCTTTGACGATGAAACAGGTGAGTGCTACTACGAGTGCGAGACTGAGGAAGAATGTAAAGAAATTGAAGCCAAAATCGAGGCTGAACTTGATGGATATTTTTCTGAGGCACGCCCCAGGTTAAATACTGCCAGCAAGCCCGTTGCTCAAGGTGTCGATCGCACTGGCGACGAAGACCATGTCTTTACTCACGAAGAGACCGGCAGCGACACCGACGGCATCATCTACACAGTGCGTTCAGATAAATCATTTGTTCCAAAGCCAAGTGATGACGATTTGTATATCCTAAAGCTGGTGCAGCACGTCATACCGAACAAGGATTACCTCAAATATCTTGAAACAATTGAGGTGTACGATGACAACGAAAACGATTTTGCCGCAATGGTTTGGCAGAGCAATTCACCTGGCAAGTGGCACATGAGCATAAACAGGGCATACAGCGAGGATCAAAACGAACTTGTTCTCACTATACTGCACGAGTATGCCCATATAATAAGTCTCCAGGAGTCCCAGATTGACTACGAGTACGTAGAAGGCGCATGTCCTTGGTTTGAAATAGACGAAGGTTGTGTGAAAGATGGGGCGTATATCAAGCGTTTTACCGAGCTTTACTGGCATAAATTCGGTGACGATGTCCCACAAGAAGGTGCAGGTGATGAAGAAGTCGGGGCTTTTTACGCACGGCACGCAGGGGACTTCATAACTGAATACGCAGCAACTAATGTAGTTGAAGATTTTGCAGAGACATTTGCAAGCTTCGTTGTTTCCACCAAGCCAAAGACCAGTTCGCCACTGTATAACGAGAAAATCCGGTATATGTATGAGCAGCCCGACCTTGCAAAGCTTCGTAAGGTGTTACGTACAAATATTAGCGACCTCATCAAATAACCACCGAGGTGTTCACAAGGGAGTAGAAATTATTGCGGTAACATGCTAAAATATTCAGGTTCAATGCCATCTTAGCTCAGGGGTAGAGCACTTCCATGGTAAGGAAGGGGTCTCGGGTTCAAATCCCGAAGATGGCTCCATTCTATAGTAGATATGAGGGCACGTAAGCGTGTCCGTTTTTATTTGTAAACATTTATGAGCATTTCGTGGTATCTTGAAGTTATGGCTGGGCACCCGCGCTTAAAAGCGTTTCTGAAGTACGTAGGAATATTGGTGCTCGCATTTCTATTTGGCTCTGCGGTTGCTGTAGTCCAGTTTTATACGGAACAATCTGACTGTGAGTCCAATACCGCTCTCGACCAAACAGAGCTAAAGTGTTGATAAATAGACATAAATTTGATAAACTAGATTTCATATGGCAAAAAAAGGTGAAAAGCGAAAGTTGATTGGTCTTGTCAGCGAAGAGTCTGGCGAGCGTATTTACTATACCAAAAAGAACGTACAGAATACGCCTGAGAAGCTAAGTCTGCGCAAATACAGCCCGAAGCTGCGCAAGCATGTTATCTTCACTGAGACTAAGAAAAATCTTGGCCGAAACGAAGTCAAGCCAAAGAAATAACTTTTTAACTTAATAAAAAGCCCTGATGGATTATCTCTCAGGGCTTTTTTGGTTGTTGGGCATGCGAAATGTCAAGCGCGGTATTAATAAATTCCGCATGACTCCAGACTAGCGGCGCAACAGATAGCGGTTCACCGGTCGATGGGTTGATTTGCTCTGACCATACCCCGCTCGGCAAAGCTTTATCTATCATCCAGTCAACATAGTGTTTGGCTTTATCAATCTGCTGGGTTCTGACGTAGTACTGAACAAGCCATAGCGTTGCCACAAACCATGGGTTCCCCATATGTGGCGGGTCGGACGCAAAGTAATCATCCTTTTCGTAGCGGGGCAGGCCACCAGATGGTGACTTATCGAGCAGCGTGGACTCAATGGCTTCAATGCTCTTAAGGGTCTTCTCAGCCCCGAATTCCTTACCTGCAAACATCACAACGCCGAATGCACTCGAAACATCTAGTGTGTTGTCGAAAGCAAGCGACCCGTCTTCCTTCAGAAGGAACCCTTTACGATACGCGCCTTTCTGCGGATCAAAAAACACCTCAAAATTGTCATGGATACTTGTAGCGACCCTACGCCACTTGACAGCGTCATCAGGGAACTCAAACTTCTCCGCAAACTCTGCCGCTACCTGTAGCGCCCCATAGACGCACGCTGTTGTGTATGTGGTGGTCAGGAATTTTTCTTCCCAGAGGTCATAACTCGCATGCGGCAGGCCTGTCTCTTCGTCAATAAACTCAGCCATAAAATTTCCAGCAGGCTGGATAAATGTGTTGTAAAGACTCAGCACAAATTCATCATCACCTGACTGGCTGTGGTACTCACCGAGCATGTATAGCACGATGGCCGTTTCGTCCTCCTGGATAGCCAGTTCTTTCTGGTTATTGTGTACAAGCGGGTGCCACGTACTACCAATCGAACGGTCAGGCTGATACTTATGCCGCAGATACCCCTCGCGCGCCATAATATCCCGGCAGAACTCAAAGAACGCCTTCGGCTCTTCTGAATAGCCAAGCCTGATAAGTGGCCAGACCGCATACGCTGCATCTCTTGGCCAAACATAGCTGTAGTAGTCTCGTCCAAAGTTATAGATAGATGAATCACAAGATGCGATAATTCCGCCGCGCTTATCCGCATGCGCCTTGATAACCATGAGTGATTTTTTCACTAACGGGAGATACGCAGGGTCAATTGTCGCAAGTCGCGTCTTACCAATACCAAGCCACTCTCGCCAATAATCGCGAGTTGCTGCTAAGCGGCTATCAAGACCATCTTGTTTGAATTGATTATGTATTTTCTCCGCGCCGTACTGTGAATCTGCGGCAACTATCCAGTAGTCCACTGTATTGCTCGCACCTGCAGCCAAACCGCAGACAAAGCGCAGTACCGTGTCAACGCCACCGTGTTCGACTGGGTTATTTGACAGTTCACCATCTTCAGCATCAACATAGGTACCTTCTTTGCCCTCGATACCATAGTTACCAATGGAGAACTGATCATACGGCACACCGTCTTCCGACTCGCCATAGATGAGCAGACTGCAACGACCTTTGTAGTCAAGGATGTAGTGGTCGTCCGGAACATACAAAGCCGTATCAGCACGGCCAGCTCGGGATATCTGAAACACCTGGTGCATAAACAGGCGCAGATCCCGTCGCTCATCGCTGAGGTTGGTTATAGTAACCCTGCGACAGAGCGCGTTGAATTCATAATCAACGAAGTCATTGAAATGCAACTCAACTGCAAGTACCTCGTTTCGCATCGTAATGTCGCTAACAAGCGCATCGGTCTCGAAATCTACCTTTATTTCCCAAGATTTACTACCTACCCAAGAAAATTCACCGTCTACCCAAACTCCAATTTTATGCTGGACACTCCGTGAAGTACTGAGATTGTCAAGTCCGACGTACGGGTAATAGAAATCATGAACCATACCGAACTCGTTGAGTCCGACAGTAAGTTGTCCATTTCCGAGCATTACCGGGCGGCCCACCGCTCGCTAAACCTCCGCGCCCTTTTCGCTCAACCTAAACTTCAGGTCATGATACGCGTTCATGAACGCAATAAACGCGTCATAAGGATTCGCGTAAGGGCTGAAATACGCGTGAATATCGCCATCGCTAAACCACTTCGTACACATGTAATAGAAGTGGTCAGAGGCTTGCAGGCGCCGCCAATCTTCAATCAGCTGCCAGTCGTTAGTTGCGAGCACTTTATCCTGTAACTCGTACAGTGCGTGGATAGCTTCCTGCTGCATCGGATTACCGAGCCAAGCTGAAAGATCACGCTCGGTGTCGGCCCAAGTAACAGTGTGCGGCATGTCTATCTGGTCTTTCGCTTCAAAACTATCGATCGCCTCAGACACGGTCATGAAGGTATTGCCTTCGGTCTTCAGCCATTCCTGTGGCAGGTGGCGGAGGAACTCAAAGATACCTGAATCATCCCATTGGTGCTCGCCAAAGGTCTCGTAGTCCATGAATAGGTTGAAGTTTGTGCCATGATGTGTGGCATTAAGCCAGTGCGTAAACTTATCAGCGGTCAGTGGCCATTCCGACCACTCACGGTTGCCAAACCTGAAGGCAATATCGTCACTGAGCTTGTAGTTCTTGAGCAACAAACGGATATTCTCCGTGTAAGTGGGCCGGTAGACATAGTTCGGGCTCCGCCAATCAAGTACTGCATCCCATCCTTCAGCAAGAATACCCTTATAGCCAGCCTGGTCAGCCCAGTATGCAACATCGTTATTGTACGCAAGCTCGGTATTCCTAAAGACTTGTGGTGTCTGGCCAAAGAGTTCGCGTACCTTATCGCGGTGCATTTTTACCTGCATTTCGAACTCAGATCGCGAGTAGAAGAATGCAAGGCTATGATGATATGTTTCACCAACAATCTCGACACGTCCTGTACCCACGAGCTCCTTGAACGACTCTAGTGCCTCTGGCGCCCATTTTTCAAGTTGCTCAAGTACCGTACCCGTAATCGACAAACTCACCTTGAATTCAGCGTGCGTCTTCAGTAGTTCAATCAGATGTCGGTTGGTTGGCAAGTAGGACTTTTCAGCTACCTTCTGGACGATACGTTTATTACTGGTCCGGTCTTCATATGGCATGCTGAAGAAATAATCATGATCCTTACCAGCATCAAAAATGGTGTAGTGTCGTACCCGATACGGCTGATGTACGTGCAGATACAGCACAATTGCTTTCTTACTGGTCGCAGCAGCCGTCTGCGTCGGTGTGCCAAAATTCATCATGCGGCAACTCCTACAGCTTCCTGATGATAGATTCCATGCAGTTTATCGGCGGAAGTATCCCAGGTTAACTTTTCGAATTCTCTGAATGAGTTTGCATGCAGCTCATCCCTCAGGGCATCGCTACGAACGACTGCAGTAATTTGGTTGGCCAGCTCATTCACGTCCCAGAAATCGACCTTCAAGCAGTTGTTTATCACTTCACTCACGCCGGACTGCTTGCTGATAATTGACGGTGTTCCGTAACTAATTGCTTCAAGCGGAGTCAGGCCAAACGGTTCTGATATAGAGGGCATGACGAATACATCGCCTATCGCGTACGAATCGCGCCAGTTCTTACCGCGCTGAAAGCCAGTGAAAATAACGTTTTTAGATATGCCGAGTTTTGCGGCCAATTCAATCAGCTCAAAGTACTGCTCGCCGCTGCCTACAATCACAAATAATGTCTTTGGTGCGCGTGCGATGACTTGCTTGGCGGCATAGAGCAAGTTTGGCAGGTTCTTCTGCATGGTCAAGCGCCCGATCGAGACTACCACCCGATAGCCTTGCTGCTTCATCGAGGTTAGGTAATGGTAGGCATTGTCGCCTTCGAGCGGCACAATCGCATCTATATCAATGCTGTTGTGCACCACATCAATTTTCTCAGCAGGAATACCGTAGTCTTCAACGATACATTTCTTCGTATGTTCGCTCACGGCAATAATCCGGTCGGCAATCATCAGACCCATGTACTCGATTTCGCGCACCATAGGGTTGCCAGCGTTTCCACCCGCTCGGTCACGCTCAATTGAGTGAACATGTGCTATGATCGGTGCATTTGTTACTTGGCGCGCCCGCATGGCAGCCCGGAAGGTAAGCCAGTCATGTGCGTGAATAACATCATACTGGCCGTGTTCTACCAGTTTCGCAACGGCTTTTTCATAATGATGCTCTTGCTCATACAGTGAGACATTTTCTTCGGTACCATCAGCGTAGATGTACTTGTAGCTATCATAGGCGATACCGCTCATCTTCACAGCCGTCACATCCTGCGGGTGCGCTGCGACTATATTCATAAAATCTACAGGCTCATCGTGCTTATAGGGGAGTATAAAATCAATGTCGATGTTCTTTTTTGAGAGGGCTTTACAGAGCTGGTAACACGCCACACCAAGTCCACCGCTATTGTAGGGAGGCAATTCCCAACCTAACATCAATACCTTCATTGCCCTCTGGTTTTCACGTTTATGTTTATTGACCACAGTATAGAACAGATTACGGGTCTCATTCAACTCTTTTTTGTGAGTTTTTACACAAAATTTAAGTAAGCAGTAGCTTTATCCCTATACCAATGAGTGCAATACCGCCAATAATCTCAACTTTACCCTCAAAAAAGCTGCCCAAACGCTTGCCAAACAAGAAGCCTGCCACACAGAGCACAAATGTTACGACACCTATAACCAGCGCTGATACAAGCAAGGGCAGATCAACATACGCGAGTGTAAAGCCAACAATGAGCGCATCGATACTCGTCGCTACTGATAGCGCAATGAGAGTTTTGGTAGATAGAATATTGATCGATTCTTTCTCTGACACATCCTTAAAGGCCTCTTGTATCATCTTAAGCCCAATCAAGCTGAGCAAAATAAATGCGACCCAGTTGCTGTAATCGGCAATCACACTACTAAAACCCAGTCCGACCATCCAGCCAATGAGTGGCATAACGCCCTGAAATACACCAAAGAACGCCGCGACTTTGAGCGCATCGTGTGTAGTCGCTTTTTGTGTTTTTATACCACCAGCGACACTCACACTAAACGCATCAAGCGCTAAACTGACGGCAATTATCAAAATACTTATCACTCATGACATTGTAACCCACCCGTAAATGGTAAATTTTACTACACTATTTCAGCACTTCTTAGCCACAGATACAACCATTACAAAATAATTTTGCCTATGCTTGACATATATTTTAGAGCCTGTACGATAGAATTTGTGTCTTTTTTACTCGTGAGGTGGAAAAGGCGCAGGAGACTGCCCAAAACGACCATGCACTCCAATATCAATTAATCTCGAATAAAAACAACTAGCGTAAAGCAGGTGGGATAAAACCACACTATTTCAGTGTTTGGTATTTTGGGGTTTAAGGAGGAATAATATTATGCAAAAAACCGCACTCGTTGCGATTTTTTCTGCTGCGATCATTTTCGTGACCGGCAGCGCGACAACTCACGCACAAGAACAAAAACCAGCGCAAAAAAACACCGACAATACAGAGGTAAAAGCGCCCGAACCAGTCATGGTAGAAATCCAGCCCGGAGACAGCCTGGCTAAAATCGGCAAAGCCTACAATGTTACCTACCAGCGTTTGTACGACGCAAACACATACATTGAACATCCGGACTTAATTTACCCAGGTAAACATGTCCGAATCCCGGATCCATCCGAGGAAATTCCAACCCGGCCACTGCCTGAGTCGGCACAGCCACCAGCAAATGAAGTGACTCGTCCGGCAGCAGCAAAGCCCGCAGCTACACCACCAAAGCGTGCTGCAAGCACCGCGAACACTGCTCCCGCGGCGCCAGCTAATTTTGCAGCAGGGAATAGTGTATGGGATAGTCTCGCAAAATGTGAATCAGGCGGTAACTGGGCTATTAACACAGGCAATGGCTACTATGGCGGCCTGCAGTTCAGCCTGAGTAGCTGGCGCGCAGTCGGCGGTAGCGGATATCCGCACCAGGCCAGCCGTGAAGAGCAAATCGCCCGCGCAGAAATGCTCAAGGCACGTCAGGGCTGGGGCGCATGGCCAGCCTGTACCAAGAAGCTCGGTCTACGGTAAATTACTAGACTAAAAAAACATCCCGGCGTGATATGTGCCGGGATGTTTTTATTTTTAGCAAGTCTGCTGACAATCTAATTCGCGCGTGAGCCAAGTACTTGATAGGCTGCAGCATGAGCTGCATTCACAGCCTCGGCGCTAATTTGGAGTGTGACTGTACCTTCAAGTGTGCCGTTTTGTTTATACATTTCATGCAGCGAGGTAAGCACTGCGAGTGTCAACACATTGTGCTTGTTTACCGGTGATACCTCGTTGCGTATGTAGGGATTTGATGGGTTCCATTTGGCAATATATTCCTTCCCAACCATTGCTGATTGTAGGCTGATCCGTGCACCACGTTTCGTAACTGCAAATAACTGATAGTCGTAATAATGATGGTCTCGCCACTCAAACTTTTCGATGTCATCCCAACTCACAAATCGTTTGCCGATAAATTTATGGACTGTGATACCCTTCTGGTCGATTACAAGTCTAATGTTTAGTGCGCGCATTGCCACAACAGATAAGACAAACGAGAAGAGGATACATGCGAGTAATTGTGAAGAGCCTTCTACGCCAATGGGCTCCTGGTCTTGTCCTGCTGGCACAACCAGGGCAATTACGAAGAGTATCGGTGGCAGAGTAGGCCAAAACCAAAAGAATCTTTTCGTCAACTTTCCCTGCAGGTTTTTGTATGTTTTTGGTAGAGTAATTTGGTGATTTGATTGCATAGCCGTGATTATATATAAACAGACGCAAAATCACCCACACTTTTCAAATCTGAGGCGGCTGCAAGCAGCAAATGCATGAGCCTGGCGAATAAAATAGAATGTGGAACAAATGGAGACCTCAAGTTATCAGTATAAGTACGAAAAAGGCCGGACATACAAGTCCGACTCTTTTTATGGCAGGTAGCAGGACAGCGGCTTTACCTTTTCCGCTGCGGCGTGCTCGAAGCTAGCTTCTGTGCGCGTCCTCGCTCCACCGAACCTACGATATTTTCTTTCAGAAAATCTCTGTCGTAGAACCTAGTCTGAAACTCAAAATGAAAATGCCACCACTATGACGGTGACGGCATTTTCATGGCAGGGCCTGAGGGACGATTACCGAACCTATTGTGATATAACTAGTTTTCCTGCGTATTTTGAACAGCTACGGGAGGAAGAGAAGCGCCGTAAACACTACCGGGAGTAACTTGCCAATTTTTAGAAAAATGGGGGTATAATCAAATTATGGCCAGGGGTTATAAGAACATAAACGCAGTCCATGAATCTGATCTAGAGGGGTTCCTGTCCAAGATCGGACTCCTTGATAATTTTCACGAAGCGAAAACTAAATGCAAATTCTGTAAGGATGTAGTCAACTTAGAGAATATTTACTCTGTAATAAAAGATTCTGATCAGTATAAGCTTATCTGCAATAAGGCAAGTTGCGTAGCTGCTCTTATGGTTTATCTTGAAGATAAGCGAAGGGGCAAGATTAGCAATGGGTGAAGCAATTGCTGCAGTTACAGGCTTTGGTGTAGCTACAACCATAGGCATAGTCTTATACCTTAATCCGGAAAAATTCGATCAGTGGCTTGCCATGTTTTTGAGGCTATTAAACTTCGTAGGATTTAAGTTTAAAAGGCAGCTAGTAAAGAGAGACATCCAGGCATCGATTAATCAATTTGTAAAAAATTTGTCCGAAACATCTGACATTGAAGCAGTAGGCGCAAAGATTAAGTGGGCTGGCCGTGATGGTGATGACGAGGTTAGCTGGAACAATAACGAAGTTGTACTAGTTATGAGGGACAAAGGGCAACAACAAAGAAATTTTGTTCATGCCGCATATTTATTTACCTCAACAACACTACTCAAGAATGTAAAAAAACACCTTTCTAAAAAGCAGGCCCAATCTCTGGATCTTTTTACCACGGGTAAAATCATTGAGGAGTACGATCAGATTGCTCTCGACTACTTTGTTAAAGATATCTTTGACCCTCTACTGCAAGACGAAAAGATAAGTGATATGATAGAGGCTTTTAAAGATCTTGATACTTCTGGCTTCTATACGAATGTCTTGCTTAGGGAGCTAAGCCATCTTGGACACAAAGTTATCTTCGTTAAAGACCGTACTGCGGTCTACGAGGAGGTTCATAATCTTATTGAATTCTTAAGAAAGTTTTCCCTGAGAGAAGTCGGCGATATGACAACTAGTGATGAGTTCGTAGGCCGATTCCTGAGATGTAGTATAAAGATTGTTTCCATGGCCTCTACGCGCGAGAAGGATAATACAGCTTCTCCCTCGGAAAGAGTATGCAGAGCCTTCGAAAAAGGCATTGAGAATGTATATGTAATAGGGCCACATCCTGATGGGAAAGAATTCATTGAAAAAGTCTGCGGAATAGTGATGGTAAGGCACGGCCACGTTCAAGCACTTAAGAAAAAACAGTTCAAGGGCGCAACTACCAAACACGGACAAAGCATCGCTGCAGACACCTATCTTGTACACCTCCACAATCCAAAGCAAAGAAAGTTAATCAACACCAAGGACACATTTGATGCCATTAGTGAGTTCGCTCAAGAATTACAGGGCGAGCGAGCTGAAACCGCTCCCGAACCTTAGATGAGTTTAGGTATAAAATAAGGGCTTACTAGTGTCAATAGGGGTAAAAGGACTCGAACTTTTTTACAGGGGTGAAAAATTATGGAGCAATCAAAAGTTTTACAACAAACGAAAACCCCAACAGGGGTGGGGTTCGGTCAAATTAGTTCAAATTTTGCTTGGCAGGGGTAGCAGGACTCGAACCTACGACACCTGGTTTTGGAGACCAGTGCTCTACCAACTGAGCTATACCCCTTTGTCTTACATGTGACAGACCTACGTCTTTCTCAATACACCGGCACAATGGAATATTTTAATAGGTTGTTCTTCTCCCATTGTGTGGTCGAGTGCAAGTCTTGTCTATGATACGAAATTACGAACAGATTGTCACCTCTTTTAATATGTTTTCACGAGAGAGGTAATCTGGTATACAATATATATTATGCCAAAACTTGCACCTCGGAAGACATTCCTGTTTCTTTTGTATGGATTTCCTGGCTCCGGCAAGACATATTTTGCACGACAATTTTGCGAGCAGGTCCAAGCTGCACATGTCCAGGCTGACCGAATCCGCAGCGAGCTGTTTGAGGAACCGCGCTACGACAAACAGGAAAATATCGTTGTATTACAGATCGTCAACTACATGGTCGAGGAATTCCTCAGTGCCGGTGTCAGTGTTGTATACGACATGAATGCCATGCGTCTAGCACAGCGTAGACTGCTACGCGAAATGGCCCGCAAGCACAAGGCTGAAGTCGTACTATTATGGCAGCAAATTGACCCAGAGAGTGCTTTTGCCCGAGCAAACCGCCGCGACCGCCGCAAAGCCGACGACCACTACGCCATGGAGCCTGATTTTTCAGTGTTCCAGCGCATCGGACAGGGCATGCAAAACCCAACCACCAGCGAAGACTATATCGTTACAAGTGGCAAGCACGTATTTAATACGCAGTTTAACGCAGTGATGCGCCACATGTACCAGCGAGGCATCATGGTCGCAGACCACGGCACCGACAAGGTTGCCAAACCGGGCCTGATCAACCTCGTACCGAACCCGAACCCCGCCAGCGGCCGGGTTGACCTGTCCCGCCGCAACATAACAATTCGCTAGTAATAAATATGGCTGTAAAAGTTATTGATGTGCCGAATATTGGTTCAGTGTCGTTTCAAAAACGCCGCGGCGCCAAAAGTATCCGACTAAAAGTAGGGCTTAACGGTCGCGTCATTGTGACGCAGCCGTTTTTTGTACCGTACCGCACGGCCATCAATTTCGTACAGAAACACACTGACTGGATTGTGAGCGAACAGCAATCTCGACAGGTACTGCTGCAAGATGGCCTGCTTATTGGCCGTACTCATATCCTGCGGTTTGAGTACGATCCGTACGCGGTACCTGCCAAGTCTCGTGTTGGCGCTGCGAAAATAACAATCAAGCACAAGCTCCCATCAGAAGACGAATCGGTGCAAAAAGTTGCCCAAAAAGCCGCAATCCGCGCGCTCAAACAACAAGCTGAGCACTTCCTGCCAAAGCGGCTCAAGGACATAGCTAGCGCTGAAGGGTATGACTATAACGGTCTCAGCCTCAAACAAATGCGTGGCAGGTGGGGCAGCTGCAATCAGGACAAGCACATCACTCTCAATGTATTCCTTATGGAGCTGCCGACAGAGCTTATCGATTACGTCATCCTGCATGAACTCGCCCACACCCGTGCGCTGCATCACGGGCCTGATTTCTGGAGCGAGTTCGAAGCACACCTGCCAAACGCCAAGGCCTTGCGCAAACAGATGAAACACTACCATCCTGCGGTGCCCGCTAAACGTATGTCATAATAGAAGCATATGCAAAATGACCCTAACGCGGCAGCCCATCCGTCGGTGATTGACCACGAGCGCTTGTCCAGCCTGATCAACAGTATGGCTGACGGCGTATTGGCAATTGATGAGGATTTGAAAATTGTACTGTATAACGGCTCGGCATTGAATATTCTTGATGTGAATGGCAGTATCGCCGGCAAGCCAATTGTCCAAGTGTTGCAGCCGATCACCAAAGATGGCGAACACATTGATGTCTGGAGTTTGATTCACTCGGTCACAACACCAACCGCGACCCGTGATTACTTCCTCGAATACGACGACCACAGCCGCAGTGCCTTATACTTAAGTATCGCACCAGTGCACGCTGGTTATGGCAAGCAAGGCGTCCAGGGTTACGTACTACTACTCCGCGACATCACGCATGAGAAATCACTTGAAGAAGAGCGTGATGAATTTATTAGCGTCATCAGCCACGAGCTACGCACCCCAGTCACCATCGCAGAAGGCAGCATGAGCAACGCCATTTTTGCCGCTGAACAGCCAAAAATGGATCGCAAGACCCTTATGGAGGCGCTCAAGGCTGCACATGAGCAGGTTCTGTTTCTGGCCAACCTTATTAACGACCTATCGATGCTTTCGCGCGCCGACCAAGAAAACCTGGTGCTTGATATTACGTCTATTAATATGCACTCGCTACTCGAGCGGTTGGTCGATGGCTTCCGGCGCCAGGCATCCGAAAAAGGCCTGGAGCTGGAGCTGGAGCTCGATCCAAAACTAGAACTACTGCAGTCGGGTAAGCTTTATGTCGAGGAAATTTTACAGAACCTCCTCACCAATGCCATTAAATATACCCAGAAAGGCAGCGTCCACGTAAAGGCGTGGCCGACCGAAAAAGGCGTTTCAGTGTCCGTACGTGACAGCGGTATCGGTATTAGCAAAGTGGATCAGGAAAAAATATTTCAAAAGTTCTTCAGAAGCGAAGATTATCGGACACGCGAGAGCAGCGGCACAGGCCTAGGGCTCTATGTCACCATGAAACTCATTCATCTGTTGCAATCAGATTTGGAGGTATCGAGCGAGCTCAACCACGGCTCGACGTTTACAGTTCACTTTGTGAATATGGAGTAGTTATATAACCCTATCTTCTTCTTATTATACCACATTGTCAAGCTTTCGGCAAGCTTGGAATAACATGCATCACTGGTACGCAGACATTTCGACCTTTCCAGAGTACCTCAGAAAATTCGTACTGCTGCAGCGAAACGTGCATGAGCCCAATATCCGACACCACCACTGCTGGCATAGACCATAAAGCTGTTAACGGACGCTGCAGATTGGTACGTGTCGTGACCAGATAGTGCGATGCAATGAGCAAACCTGCCGAGATGAGCGCTGCAAGTCCAGATAAAAGCGGCGCATAACCGAACACGGCAAATACAATGAGCGCGAACGGTCCTAACAGGAGAAGCACCTCCAATAGTGTCAGCACGGCTACGTTTTCAGGTCGCCTGTGGAGCTGCGGATAGCGCGTGCGGATTGCGGTCTGACGTTGCTCGTCCGGACCCTTCGCTGAAAACAGGCCAAGACTTTCTGTGCCGCGCAGGAATGAATAGCCGTCACCGTTCAGGTTTTGACGGGCGAAATATGCCTCAGGTAAAATCATGCGGCTCACCGCCTTGAAACCGCCAAGCCCCAGCAGATCCTTGCGGTATATCAACCAGCAGCTGCTGATGACGGGTGGCCGCCGAAAGAGTCGCCGGGGCGGAGTCAATTCCCAAAGGTAGCGTCCAGCCTGGATAAATGATTGGTAGGCTTTCGGTGGCTGCTTACGATACGGGATAACACTGATCATCCGCTTATTACGTGACAGCAGCTCCATGACAAGCTTTAGTACCGTGTCACGTTCAAACCGGGTATCAACACCGCAAAAAAGAATGATCTCGCCGTTCGCTTCGTGCGCAAGCTTATGATAAGCCTGGTTTTTGGCCAGCCAGTTTTCGGCCGGAACCTCACCTTTCAGAAACCTGACACCGTCGTGGGCAAAACTACTGATTATTTCTGGGGTTTTCCGGGTTTGGGAGCAGTCATCAAGGACCAGAATTTCAAGTTTCGGATAGGTGTTATGCACAAGTGACTTCAGGCAATGTTCGAGCGATTCGGTCTCATTACGTGCCGGAATTGCCACGGTGACTGTCGGCAATTCTGAAGCAGCAAAAGCCTCTTTGGTGGCGTGGAGTGTCGTACGCTGCAAGCGGCGAATTGTACTGGCGTAAAGTACGACAGCCACCGCCAATTGCGCAGCCGCCAGAGCGTACATCCAAGCGTCATAAACTATAGACACATGCTGCATAAGCCAGCCGATACCGAAGAGCATCAACTGACACCCGAGCAATAACACGCCGGTACGTGCGGCAACCTTGCGTTGGTGGCGAAGGTGACTGCGGTTTTCAATAATCCTCAGCAAATTCACTGTACGATATAGACCAAAAAACACCACCAGCACCATAATAAAATCCAATCGCAAAATCAGCAGTGCGCCCATCAAGAAACCGAGCGCCACCGTGAGCCCGCTCGCGTAGAGTCTACGTAAAATTGTAGCTCGCCACCAGAACGGCAGAATATAGAGTAGTAGTTCCAGCCCTGCATGTACCGCAAAGGCATACCAGAGTAAGCTTGCATCCATAAGCAGTATTATACCGACGAGGCTTCAATTTGCCACAGAAGATTTCGGGTTTGACAGTTGTGCGTCACTAGAGTAATATTGACAGCAGAAGGCCTACTCTCGATAGTAGGCTTTTTTAATAAAGAAAGTGGAGTTATGGCAAAGGCCGAACCAAAAACACCCGAGAAAAAACCAAAACGGCGGCTGCGTTCAGCGCCAACACTCAGAGAGCAAACAGAGGGTCAAAGCACAAAAGTTGAGAAGCCAGCACTTGTGAAACGCCTGTGGCGTACCAGACTATTCTCACCGGTGCGAGCCTTTGGTCGGCTGATAAAAGCGATCGCTTTGTTCATCGCTAAAGGGCCAATCGGCAGTCTCGTGAAGGCGATTGCGCTGAGTAAGCCACTCTGGCCGATACGTTTTTTGCTAAAGATTTTGAGCAAAATATTGCTTCTTGGTTACTTCCGCAACGCCTGGAAGGAACTAAAATTGGTAGTCTGGCCAAACGCACGAACGACCTGGCGCCTGACCTTTGCGGTTTTGATGTTCGGTATTATTTTTGGCCTGGTCATTGCCGGCCTCGATTGGGTATTTGAAAGAGTATTTAGGGAGATAATTTTAGACTTATGAGCAAACGATACGATTCACACAAAGCTTGGTATGCAATTCATACCTATAGCGGCTACGAAGAAAAGGTAGCTGAGAGCATCCGTCAGCGCGCGGAGAGCTTAGACATGAAAGACAAGATCTTTCAGGCGTTGGTACCAAAAGAGAAGATGATTGAAGTCAAAAACGGCAAGCGAAAAGTCGTTGAAAAGCGCATTTTCCAAGGTTATGTCTTAGTACAGATGAAAATGAGCGAAGACGCATGGTACATTGTGCGTAACACACCGTCTGTAACCGGCTTTGTCGGCAGCGGCACTGAGCCAACCCCTGTGGCAGACGATGAAATTGAGAAGATCATGAAGCGCATGGGCCGCGAAGAGCCAAAGCACAAGGTAGACTACGCAATTGGCGAGGTCGTGAACATTACCGATGGTCCATTCAAGGGCTTCGATGGCTCAATCAACGAGATTGACGCTGCCAAGGGCAAGCTCAAAGTTCTCGTCAACATGTTTGGCCGCGAAACCCCAGTCGAACTCGACGCCCTCCAAGTCAAGAAAGTATAATACCTTCATAGGTGTAGTGTCAGGCAATATTTCAACTTCTCTAGAAGCTAGCCCAAGCAAGATGGCCTGGATTAGTAGCAAGCTCCTTACAGGTGGATGCTGTTTGATGGGTTCGTCTGTGGATTTGATGGTGCTTAATCTGCCGTCAAAAGAGGCTTTGGCTGGCGGAGGAGTGATTGCTGCCGCAGGTCTACTAGGCATCATCAAGGAATATCGTAAACCACTGTCCGGCGAAGGGCCTATCCCGCCTACCCCGCCGGAGCCAGAAGAAGCCCCCAGAGAACAATTGGGAGAGCTCATTATCTTTCCTAGCAAAATTTATCATTACGGATATGACGACGAAGAAGCCCAGGCTGCATAGGCTTAACTAGACAGCAACAGTGATTTATAGTAAAATACAACAGTTACGCACATCTGTGGTTTTAGCTTCAATTTGACCACAATGGAATAGGAGAAATTTATATGGCTAAAGCTGTAAAAGCTAATTTAAAGATGAAAATTCCAGCAGGCCGCGCATCTGCTGCGCCACCGGTTGGTAGCACGCTCGGACAGTACGGCGTGAACATGATGGATTTCATCAATCCATTCAACGAGGCCACCAAGGATATGCAAGGTCAAACCGTGACCGCGCACATCACTATTTATGATGACCGTAGCATGGATTTCCGCGTAGTTGGCGCACCAACAGACGATCTGATCCGTGCTGAACTCGGTATCCAGAAGGGTTCAGGCCGCCCAAATAGCGAAAAAATCGCAAAGAAACTGACTGACGCACAGCTGACAAAGATTGCAACCGAGAAGGCTCACGACATGAATACCGATGATATCGAAGCCGTGAAGAAAATGGTTGCCGGCACCGCCCGCTCAATGGGCGTCGAAATTGAGGGCTAAGATGGAGGGCATAGGTACACCAGAAGAGGCTGTGGAATTAACTTATTATGAGTTCTGTCAACAGGTTTATAAACTAGAAGGTGCTTACGCAAATACTATTCTAAGTTCCAAAAGTGAAGAAATTAAAGAAGAGGCTAATAATTTAATGGAAATGTATCCAAAGCATCTCCAACAATTTAGATTAGAAGTAGCTCGAAATGCAAGAGAACCGGACTTTGATGGTGTGTTTGAGTCGGCACCTGTTCATGATTTAGAGAAGATGTAATTTATTAATTTGTGGGAGGCGACGAGCCGTTTGCACCACGAAAGGAGAAAGAAATGGCAGAAGCCAAGAAACAAGACGAAGTAATTGAAGACGTGACTATCGAAGAAGCTGAAGTAGTTGCGGAAGCACAAGAGAAGACAACAGCGAAAGCTGGTAAGCGCAGCGCAAAGGCACTCGCAGAAGCTGAAGCGAAGGCCGAAAAAGAGGAGCGCAAGGCAGCCAAGGCTGCTGGTGAAGCAACTGAAGAGACGCCGAAGAAGAAACCGATCAAGCCAACCCGCCCACGCATTGAGCGTCAGGGCAAGAAGTTTCGCGATGCCGCAAAACTGGTAGAGAAGGGCAAAGTCTATAGCTTAAGCGAAGCAATCGCGCTTGCAGGCAAGACCAGCCCTGTCAAGTTCGATGCAACTGTTGAGCTGCATGTTCGGCTCAATGTCGATCCTCGGCAAGCAGACCAAAACCTGCGCGACAACCTTGTACTACCAGCAGGTACCGGTAAGACTGTCCGTGTTGCAGTCTTTGCTGATGACAAGGTGGCTGGCGCTGACATCCAGGGTGTTGAAACTATCACTGCGGCACTCGAGAAGGGTACTATCGATTTCGATGTGCTTATCTCGACCCCTGCAAATATGCCAAAACTTGGTAAATATGCCCGCCTGCTTGGTCCACGCGGTCTAATGCCGAACCCAAAGAGCGGCACCGTAACGACCGACATTGAAAGGGCTGTGCAGCAGTCTAAAGCTGGTAAGGTTGAATACCGCGTCGACAGCACTGGTATCGTGCACGTTGGTGTTGGCAAAGTGAGCTTTAAGCCGGCTGATCTCGAGGCTAATGCACGCGCAGTGCTGGCAAGTCTCAAGGCAAACAAGCCAGCGAGCGTGAAAGGTTCATACGTAAAGTCAATTTATCTGACGACAAGCATGGGCCCATCGATCATCGTTGCTACCAGCGAGCTCTAGACTACGCATTAGCAGAAAAACCGCCGGCATAATCACGGCGGTTTTTTTGTTGCAAACATGACTTTGACCACTGTTTTATGAAACTGCTATACTAGCTGTAACACTAAATATGGGGTACTTCAAGAATGGCGACCGCTTGGAAAAAACGTCTGATTGCACAAGGTGACCTAATGACCTTGCACGAACAACTAAAAGAGAAGGGTAAAAAGATCGTCTTCACGGCAGGATCGTGGGACTTGGTACATGTCGGTCAGCTCCGATATCTGCAACTTGCAAAGTCGCAAGGCGACATTTTGGTTGTGGGCGTAAGCAGCAATGATGCAATCAAGCGCGTGAAAGGGCCAAACAAACCTATTCTGGACGAAAAAATCCGTGCTGAAATGCTGACGTATCTTCGCTGTGTTGATTTTGTGACGATTTTGCCAGAGCCAAGCTGCCAGCCCTCACTTGGCTTGCTCAAGCCAGACGTATACGTCACAGTCAAAGAAGACTGGACCGAAAATTACAAAGATTCCAAAGAATATAAAACTGTTATCAAGTACGGCGGCGAAGTGCAACTGATTGACCGGCAGTCGACCTCTATCTCAACCACAAAAATTGTCCAGCGTGCCATCGGCGGGCACCTTGGCGATGTCTTCAAAGACTTTATGGAGCTGCGCAAAGACCCGCTGAAGGAGCGTTAATGGGGGAACTTTCGCCAAAAGACCAGCAAAAGCAAATTGCCTATCGCGACGCTCGATTCAGTGATAAGTACGATGACATCTGGCAGAACGTTGGCAAATGTGTGTTTTGTGACTTGCGCGAAAAGTACATAATTTTTGAAGAAAATGGTGTCGTCCTCACGATTTCACTCTACGCCTATATCGACGGGCACTGCATGATAATCCCGCGACGGCACATTAAATCTCCGAAGGATCTGACGCAGCTCGAATGGGAGACGGTACGAAAGTTCGCCTATATTGCGAAACGAATTATCAAGTCCAAATTTGGCGTAAAAGGCATGCAATTTATCCAAAAAGACGGTGCCGCCGCAGCTAGTACTGTTGATGAACACCTGCATTTTCACTGCGTACCATTTGATAGACCCGATTTGTACCAATGGAACTATCGTAAACTCAAGTATACGCCGCTTGAAAATGTCGCAATTTATCGTCAAGCCAGGAAGAAAATTCTTACAACTGGCAAGAAGTTCGAGGAAAAATACGAACAGCGCGAACATGTGCCTGTGTACTGCGACCTGATTGTTCTCTCAAGCAAGGGCAACGTGCTATTCCAGAGACGTGAGGCCAGCGCCAAATTATCGCCAGACTACATCACCTGGCCTGGTGGCAAAGTGCAAAATTTCGATGCGACACTCGAAGATGAGCTTGCGCGTGAAGTCAAGGAGGAGCTTGGTTACAATCTGAAGCCAGACCAGGTAACACTGATTTCCTCACGTATCGATACTATTTCTCGCGCCCAGCAATCAAAGTCACTTAATGCCCGATACGCCCGACAAGAGCATATGGTCCGAAATACCTACCTACTCAAAGATTTTGACGAGAAGACCAAGCTTACGCCTCACGATGATGCTGAATCGCTACTGTGGGTACCACTACAAGATATTGCTGACCATCCTGACGTATCACCGAGCTCAAAGGAGATAATTCAGCAGGTCCTATGAAGAACGACACATACTCGTATGATTGGTCTGACCTGGCGTTTGGCAGCAAAAAGGTATTGAATGACCTGAAGCCTATATTTATTGCAGCGCCGCGGGAACTGTCTGAAGACAGATTTGTTTCGCTTGTAAAGCAATACCTGCCTAACGGCAACATTGTACTCGGTCTCGCGAAAGAGGAGTATATTGAAGGCTTTAATGGACAACCCCAGTTCCGTACCCTACAACTGAAGCCTGTTGCACGCATTATTGAGAAGGTTAATAAATCGAAATCGCCACACAAAGTGCATACACTGCACTACCTGCAGCGCGAGCAGCCTTTCATTCTCGAGAAGTTGAAACTAACGCGGGCAGTGTTTATTAACGGCTCTTGGCAGAGGTCGTTTCATCTGACGCCATCCTTTTATGTGCTTGTAAACCGTCGCGTGCCGTACGAGCTTGTATCGCCATTTGTCAGTGAACAGGAAGCCAAAGATTATGCCCTCAATTTTGAGAAGAGCAACAAATTGCAGCCCGCACAGAACCAACTCTACTCGCTCTCGGATATGTTCACGTTGGTCGAGCAAGCTTCAAAACAGTCATTTGACCACACCTTCCAAACAGGCGCCGTACTCGGCAAAAAAACAGGCAGTAAGTACTCGCTGCTTACGGCAGCCTACAACAAGATTGTGCCGTATCAGACGTATGCTATGCACCACGGCGCCTTACGGGAACGTCATTTTTCGCCGCCGAATGATCTGAATCACTACGACACCGTCCATGCAGAAGTCCGGCTTATTCTCAAAGCACAGCAGCAAAAGTTGTCGCTCAAAAACACCACCATGTTTATTAATCTCATGCCGTGTCCGACATGTGCCCGAATGCTGGCCGAATCAGATATTACGCATTTTGTGTACCAGCATGACCATTCGGACGGCTATGCATTGAAGTTGCTCGAGGCTGCAGGTAAAAAGGTGGAGCGTAGTGCGTTGTCATGAACGAAGAACAAGTCCGTGAAGCCTATAAAAAGTATGGTTTTCGTACTGTCCGTTTGCTTGGCCAATCAAAAGGATATCGCAACACCTCATATATCGCCAAGGCTGACCACAAGGCGTTAAACCTGATCCTATATAAAGACGAACCAGCCATTGGCGCGCGGATACAGCGCGCAAACTTGCTGGGGAATTACCTTGCTGAAATGGGGATGCCGGCTAGACACACAGCCGATCAGCGAATTCTGAGGCTCGATTCCGAAACGCACACCCGCTACGCTGCACTGTACCACTACCTGCCAGGTCAGACCATAGCCTGGGAAGCGTACACTCAGAAACATTTGAAGCTACTCGGTATGACACTTGCGAAGCTTCACCACCTTACGAAGTCTTTTGACGCGTCAATATTCCCTGATGTGAGCGATGAGTATCTGGAGATTTGTGAGCGTATGAGCATCTATTTTGATGACCGCCAAGCTATGGCAGCGGCTGCGGAAAAGCTTGGTCTCCGCATCGATAAAGATGGTATAAAGCGATTTATAACTGTACTGAGAGCCTGCAAAAAGCTCCCTAACCGCCAGGCATTGCACATGGACTTTGTCCGCAGCAACATCCTATTTAAGCCAGCAAAACACGGCTCACTTCGTGTGGGCAGTCTGAGTATCAGCGGGGTGCTGGATTTTGAAAAGGCAGCTTGTGGCCACCGCGTCTTTGATATTGCACGGACACTTGCATTCCTGCTGGTCGACAGTAAGTACAAGCCGGAAGTCAAAGTCCGTAAGTATTTTCTGTATTCTGGGTATGTGAAGCGGGGTGAGCTATCTATTCCAAGCATTTCTATGAAGATTGCAGGTAGGTCTGTTGATGTCCTCGAGGAGTTGGTGTCTTTGTTCTTGTTGTACGATCTGTATAAGTTTATGCGGCACAATCCGTATGAATTTCTCAAGCAAAACGAGCATTATATCCGGACACGGGATATGTTGTTAGAACGAGGAGTAATTGAGAAAATATGAAAATCGCATTGGTCGTGCCGCACATTTTTATGCACCGTGACATTTTACCTGATGTTATATTTTCGCCGGGCACATTGGCGCTCGATCTCGCAGCCGCTTTACATGAACTCGACGAGGATGTGACCTTGTGCACTCCCGGCCAAGTTCGCACAAAAGTGCGAAACATCACGGCAGACCTTAGCTTCTTTGAAACAGAACTTACAAGGCGGAACCTGACCTACACCGAGCTGCTCAAGCAGCATTCGTTCACCTTTGTAACACTCGCCCGACAAGTTCAAAGCGAACTATTGGCTGATGTTTTTGACCGTGCAAATAAGGGCGAATTCGATGTTGTGCACGTCTACACAAATGAGGAAGACATTGCGTTACCGTTTGCGCGATTATGTAAGGTGCCGGTAGTATTTACGCACCACGACCCATTTAATTTCCTGCTGAAGTATCAGAGCGTGTTCCCGAAATACAAGCACCTTAACTGGCTCTCGATGTCCTACGCCCAACGTAAAACCATGCCAGAGAACACTAATTGGGTTGGTAATATTTATCACGGCCTACCTTCGCACGAGTACGCAGTCCAAATTGGACCTTCGAGAGATTATGTGGCGTATTTGGGACGCATCATTAAGGCCAAAGGTGTACATCTGGCAATCAAAGCAGTTCAGCAGTACAACAAAACGCATCTCACAAAGCCACTAACACTGAAAATTGCCGGCAAACATTACGCCGGGCACAAGGACCACTATTGGCAACGGTATATCAAACCGCACATCGATGCTGGTATTGTCGAGTATGTAGGGTTTTTGAAAACTGCGAAAGAAAAACAGGAGTTTCTCGGCAATGCCTGGGCACTGATGGTTCCGTCTGTTTTTGATGAGCCGTTTGGAATGGTCATGCTCGAGGCTCTCGCATGCGGCACACCTGTGATTGGTCTGCGGTCAGGTGCTATCCCTGAAGTCATCAAAGACGGTAAGACAGGCATACTGGTTGACGCGCCCAGCAGTACTACCGAAGCAAAAACCGTCCGCGCCCTTGCTGACGCAATTGACAATATCGAATCGATCGACCGCTACACCTGTCGCTCAGATTTCGATGAAAACTTTACAACCAAACGCATGGCTGAGGAGCATAGAGCAGTATATCGTAAGTTGTTACAAGACAACTAGCGGTGCTTTGATGTGTGGCTGCGGCGTATAATTTTCGAGTACGAAGTCTTCGGCCTTGAAACTATCGATATCTTTCTGATTGCCGTTGATGGTGAGTTTTGGAAACGCAGTTGGCGTGCGCTTCAGTTGTTCTTTTGCTGGCTCAATTTGATTCCGGTACAGATGCGCACTGCCTATAGAAACGACGAGTTCGCGTGCTTCCAATCCAGTAAGTTTCGCGACCATTTCGAGCAGCATCGCGTACTGTGCAATATTGAATGGTAGACCTAAGAAAACATCGGACGAACGCTGGTACAGCTGCATGCGCAACTTGCCCTTAGTGACATCGAACTGGAACATCGTGTGGCATGGTGGCAGGCGCATTTCCTCAAGATCGGCCGGGTTCCAAGCACTGACAATGATAGCCTTAGAATGCGGGTTGGTCTTGATCTGGTCGATTGCCCATGCCAGCTGGTCGATTGTCTCACCGTTCGGATCTTTCCAGCGGCGCCACTGTACGCCGTATACCGGCCCAAGGTTCAGATCCTTATCGGCAAAATCATCCCAGTAGTGGATATTGTGATCTTGCAGATACTTAATGTTCGAATCACCAGATACGAACCAGAGCAGTTCATGAAGTAGTAGCTGAAACGGCATTTTTTTGGTAGTCAGCAGCGGAAAACCATGACGCAGGTCAAAGTGTAGCTGATACCCGAAGATTGCCTTTACATCGTGAATACCGCGTGTAGGCTTTGACTTACCGTTTTTGAGAATCTCGGCAAGCAACCTGAGATATTCGTATTCAGGATGCCCTTTAGCCATTTACTTGTCCTCTTCTTCGTCGAGAAAACTGAGATCGATTTCCTCGTTACTCACATCTTCGCCGTAGTAACCGTCAGCATCAGCCATGTGTAGTACCCCTCACTTACATAACGTATGTGTTTAGTATACCGAGGGAATTCTACGCTGTAAACAAAGTATGTCATAATAACAATAATGAAAGTAAGTATTATTGCCGCGATTACGCTCGATGGCTTTATTGGCCGCACCCCCAACCATCACGCCGACTGGACGCCAGTTGAAGATAAGAAACACTATATCCGGTTTACTAAAGAATCTGGCGTTATGGTAATGGGTTCAACTACATTTGATACGATGGGCAAGCCGCTCCCGGGACGCAAAACAGTTGTGTACACCTCAAACCCTGAAAAATACGCAAACGTCGATGTTCAGACCACCCAATCCACGCCACAAGAGCTCATAGAAGAATTGCGCCGACAGGGCTATAATCACATCGCCATTTGTGGCGGGTCGCATATTTACAGCATGTTTCTAGAAAGCGGTGTGGTGACCGACCTCTATATTACGATTGTGCCGCTACTGTTTGGTCAAGGTGTCTCGCTACTCTCTGATTCAAGTCAGGCAAAATTGAAACTGGTAGAACATTCTATGCTCAATGACAACACAGCACTACATCATTACGAAGTGATGTAATTTCAGGTACTTTTGTTGATTCATCTGCCATGTTGTGACTTAATGAGTGTATAACAGATAGGGTTTGATGCATGTCGGATAGCGGCAAATTGATTGTGCTTGAGGGAACAGACGGGTCAGGGAAATCAACGCAGTTTGCGTTGCTCCGCGAGCGGCTTGAGCGTGCTGGTTATGAGGTTGAGACTTTTGATTTTCCACGCTACGACAAGCCGTCGAGCTACTTTGTACGCGAGTACCTGCAAGGTGCGTATGGTACCGTTTCCGAGGTTGGCCCATATACCGCATCGCTATTCTACGCACTTGACCGATTCCAGGCGGCAAGTGAGATTCGCCGCGCACTCGAACAAGGCAAAATTGTACTCTCCAACCGTTTCACAGCGTCGAACATGGCACATCAAGGCGCTAAGTTTAGCCACGCGGAAGAACGACGTGGATTTTTCATCTGGCTCGACAACCTTGAGTTTTTGCTACTGAAAATTCCACGCCCAGATATAAATTTCGTGCTCCATGTACCGGCCGATGTTGCACAACAAATGGTCGACCAAAAAAAGCCTCGCAGTTACACCAATAAGAAGCGCGATCTGCACGAAGCCGACCTAGCACATTTGCAGAAGTCTGCGCAAACGTACGAGGACTTATGCAGTCTGTTCCCGCAAGATTTTCAGCGAATTGATTGTATGCGTAATAATAAACTGCTACCTATCGAAGACGTTCACAAAATAGTCTGGGAGAAGGTCACTACCATCCTGCCAAAGCCGCCGAAATCACGCAAAAAGCGGGCTGCTGCAGACACCCCCACGCCAGCAGCTCAGGCAGCTATGCCACCAGAAACTATTACCGAGAAATTGAGTTTCTATACTCAACTTGAACTCATTCGCCGTGGCATATCGTGCCAACCCGTGTCGGTAGACTTTACAAAAAAGGATGAACCTGGGCGATATCCATTCATGGTGCCCGATACACTCAGAGACGAGGCAAAAAATCAGTACGAAAGCACCATGGATTCTCTGTTTGAACTCTACAGCGAACTACATTTCCGTCTTACCGAATACCTAAAGAAGAATTCAAAAGTGCCTGTAGTAAAACAGGACTCGGTCTGGGAACAATCAATACAAACCGTCGTGACCGACACACTATATCCCGTACTACCTCTGTCTGCGCTCCGGCCGTACCACATTAACACAGGAGCACTTGCCAACGCGCAACTCCATCCACTAGCACGACACGAACTTGAAGAGCACGTACCTAACCGTGCCATTCTTGCAAATGTCGGCGTCGCACAGCTCGCACCGAAACTACTCAAAGAAACATATAGTACGGTACAAGCTCCTGTCACATTGACACACATTTCGCCGCGAAACGAACTTGATATCGTGCCTGACATTCTGTATCCATTCAGCGGCATGGCATTACAAGAAATTGAATCGGCTGTTGCCACGTGGAATTATGACCAGAAAGCGGCGGTACTCATTGCATACCTCACAGATCCAACACGAGACCGGTCTGCACTTGAGAAAGTGCGCTATCAGTTTGACCTGGTGAGCGATGTCGCTGCAATATCGGCTTTGGGAAATGTCACGATTACCTGGCAGGCACTGACTCCGCGACATGGTTATGACATGCCTAAACTCATTGAAGATGCCGAGCTCAGCGAACTCTATGAACGCTGTTTTGACATGAGCCTGGAGCTACATAGCACACTACAAGCCACAGGGTACACTGATGAAGCTCAATATGCCGTACTCCTCGGCCACAAAGCCCGCTGGCAGCTTTCTATGAGTGGCTACGAGGCACTCGAACTTTACAATCTATTGAAATTTAAACGGAACCACGGGCCACATAAAAGCGTATTTGCACGTATACACGAGACCATTGCCGAACGCCATCCCATCCTGTCAACGCTGTAGTTCTAGCTTATCGGATTTGCTACGCTGCAATCGCGACCGAAGCAGGCGAGCTTACGTGCTGCTCCTCAGGCTCAGATGCCTTCACTACCGCGAAAAATAGACCACCATCAGATCCGTGTTGCGCTGTGGCTTTATGAATCGCCTCACGCAATTGTGCCAATCTGGCTCCATTATCAGTGCCAGATTCGTGTACAAGCAGTAGCCGCACAGGATCAGTACTGCAGCCAATCGCCGAAGTAGCCCTCTCTGTATTTTTATCGCTGGCGGTTGCAGTACGTGTATCCACCAACAACACCGGAATTGCATAGCGACCAACGGCGCAGGCTCCTAAGTCAAATACAAGTGCTGTCGAATTCCTATCACCTACAACCTGCTGTTCTCCCCTCATCATAATACCGTCTACTGCCTCTTCTATGCCGTGAGGAAATGCTGACGGTTCCTCGTCAGGATCATGTCCTGATCCGCGACGCAACTCAACATATCCACTAGACGGAAATTCGGGTTGTTGTCTAACTTCGTATAATGCACTCATGCTATTCCTTAAAAAAGGCTCCTCGCTTTCGCTTGGAGCCTTCGTTTTCGTTATTCGTTGATTGTGAAAATGAATCTCCAAGCGTTACGCACCAATGACAAAGAGCATCTGGCGTTTTGCAGATGTTGCCTTGCAGGTGTGAATTGCTGGAGCGTAAGTCTTCACGAGACTGAATTATATGCCTTTTATTATATTTGTCAAATACTAATAGTGTTGACAGACAGAAATAAGTGTAGTTACATGGGGTTATGGTATTCAACCTAAACACAATCCTCGACCTCGTGATTAAGGCCAAGGGCTTGTGTTTTGCCATGGTTGAAGCCAAATAAAAGTAACACAAGTCCAAGAAACGACAGGCTTCAACCGAAGCCTGTTTTTAATTAAAGGAGTAACAACTATGAGCGTTTCTGAATTAGTAAGCTATCACCAAGGGTACTCAGAGGGCCATGGCGTAGACCCTCTACAGCAGCGTCCTCCTGTTGAGGTACTAGAGGTACAAAAGCGATATCAAAGGGAAAAGGAGGAGACTATGAAACAGCTTACGGAATTAGCTATTGAGGCGGACTGGGACAAGTACGCACAACCGTATTACGGAGAATGACCATGGCACGCACACCGGATATGCAACTTCATCCGCGCGGAAGTGGGGATCCTTGGCGGATTACGCTTAACGCGGAAATAAACTATATAAGCGCGCTGGGCGAAGGGCTTCTCAGGGAACTCGATCCGAACACTGGCAAAACTATGCTATCTCACACGTACCATATACCCAGTCTTGGCGTATCAATAAATGCTACTGAGGCTCAAATGCTCGTGCCTCGCCTCGAAGGTTTACCTACTCATGACATGTATGCTGAAGCGGTGAAAGATGTCATGACGACGACACGTGAGGCGGGCAGGCTCGCGATTGCCGCTTGACCGAAGTGGCAAATTCTGCTATATTGTAGCGAGTTACCAAAGACAGTGACTGTGCGAACACACTTAATTTGTCACCGAGGCTAGCTAATAAACGTTTTTGTTTTTGAGCACTCGACTAAAGTCTTTGGTTACGCCAAAGACTTTTTTAGTTCTTTAAAAATCTAAGGTCGATAGATTTACTAAATAAAGAGGATATTTCTATATGGCATTAAGCAAACAGCAGAAGAACGACGTAGTCGCAGAAGTCTCGGACCTACTGAGTTCTTCAAAAATGACAGTAGTAACCCAGTACCAGGGTACGACTGTGAAAGCGCTGCAAGACTTGCGCCGCCAAGCCCGCGACAACGGCACGAAAGTGAAGGTTGTCAAAAACCGCTTGGTTATCAAGGCTTTGCAGCAAAGCGACACCCTCAAGGATGTTGACACAAGCGCACTCGAAGGTATGCTTCTGTACGCATTCAACAGTGAGGACGAGGTCGCACCAGCTCAAGTCATTGCCAACTTTGCAAAGACCAATCCTACGCTTCAGTTCGTAGGTGCAATCAGCGCAGAAGGTAAATTCTTGAGCGCCGACGAAGTGAAGGCTCTGTCGACACTTCCAGGCAAGGCCCAACTTATCGCTGGCGTTATTAATACCTTGCAGTCTCCAGTCCGCAACACCATGAGTGCGCTGTCTGGCAACTTGCATGGTTATCTCGATGCAATCGCTGCATCTAAGGCATAAATTTAGCAATAAAGGGGAAAGAGCAGCCCGAGATGCGAATTTATTTCGCACCCGGCTTAGGCTGGAAAAACCGTAGGTTTGTCTCTATTACCCGTAGAAAGGAATCAATCAAATGGCAGATTTGAAGAAACTCGCAGAAGAGCTGACAAGCTTGACTGTTTTGGAAGTAAACGAACTCGGTACTATTCTTAAGGAAGAGTACGGCATTGAGCCTGCTGCAGCAGCTGTTGCTGTTGCTGGCCCAGCTGCTGGTGGCGACGCTGCTCCAGCTGCTGAAGAAAAGAGTGAATACGATGTTGTCCTGAAGGACGCAGGCGCTCAGAAAGTAGCTGTTATCAAGGCTGTGAAAGACATTACTGGTCTCGGTCTTGGTGAAGCAAAGGCTCTCGTTGATGGCGCTCCTAAGACCATCCTTGAGAAGGCTAAGAAGGAAGACGCAGACAACGCCAAGAAAGCATTGGAAGATGCAGGCGCAACTGTAGAACTTGCCTAAGTAGCTCTACTGCACAATCTTAAATACCCCCGGTTTTACACGGGGGTATTTTTATATCTTTGTGCTATGCTGCGACTATGGACTTTGTACGTCGCCATCCAGTCCGATTCAAAGTTGCCACTATTTTTTGTGTAGTAGTAATCTGTAGCTTGATCACGCACCTAATTGCCGACGAAGGGGTTGGGGGATTTCGCCAACTCCTAGATATATTCCTAGGATGGCAGATATTGTTCCTGTTTGTGTACGCGCTGTTCACACTTATCCAAAGTGCGCGAAATTATTCCACACCCCTACTGCTTTTAGCTGCAGCGGTACTCTCGGTTCTTATCATTGTCGTTACTTTATCGTACGTTACTGCGATCCGTTACTATCCAGAGCACTCGCCAGCACGCGAGGATATGATATCCAAGATGGGCGCTGGAAATTGCGTCAGCTGGGCGTCAAATGGCAATGAAAATATCGTCACAGATTATCTCTGTGCAGTAATGTCTGTAGCCGAGAACAATCGACTATTAATTGAACCTGCGTTCGTAGCAGATGTGTCACTGTCGCAAATGAGTTACGAAACAGCCTTTGATATGCAGAGATCTGTAGCCTCATACTCGATTACTTTCGCTGCTACACAAACCTTTATTTTACTCAGCACATACGCCATCCTGGGGCTCAAACTCACGAGAGAAACGAAGACTTATCCACAGAAAATCAAGAATCTTTGACTTGACTTCTGTTGCATGATAGATTTAGGGTAAGTGTAGGAGAAACAAACACTTATAAGAGGTGAGAGAACAGAGACAATCAAATGCCAGATGTGCCAGAAAAACAAATTAAACGACTACGGGCGCTGATCCAAGAGGCAGAGACCTCGCTTGGTGCTGCCAACGAATTGCTTGTAAGCCTGCTTGGCGACGAGGAAATCACAGCACCAGTTCAGGCCGCAGAAAATCTAGGCAAGATTGTCGAGGGAGTTTTTGATGGCCAGAACATGGTAGGCAGTGACGGTAAAACCTATCCAGTGCCTGCAAACTATGCCTCTAAGTCGAAACTCGTCCAAGGCGACATCCTAAAGCTGACTATAGCCGAAGACGGCACTTTCCTGTATAAGCAGATTGGCCCGGTTGCCCGTAAGCAAATTGTCGGCACACTCAAACTCGAGAATGGTCATTATTTCGTAGAAGCCAATGGTAAAGATTTCCGCGTACTGCTCGCGAGTGTCACGTATTTTAAGGCAAAGCCTGGCGACCAGGTGAGCGTGAACGTCCCAGAGGACGACTCAAATGCCGAGTGGGCAGCTCTCGAGGCTGCACTTTAGAGATGCCGTAAGGCCTCTCTTAAAACACACAACCTCATAAAGAGCATTTATTACAGCAGACGTCTTATGCGAAACAGCGTATAATAAGTCTGAAATGGGGAAGGCTTTATACCGTAAATACCGCTCTAAGAGCCTGGCTGAAATTGTTGGTCAGGAGCACATTACGCGCGCGCTCAGCCGTGCGCTTGAACAGGATAAGCTCAGTCATGCATATCTATTTACCGGGCCGCGCGGCACCGGCAAGACCAGTATTGCTCGTATTCTTGCATTCGAGGCCAATAATCTGCCCTATGATGAATCAGCCAGCCACCTCGATATCATTGAGATAGACGCTGCTTCGAATCGTCGTATTGACGAAGTACGCGACTTGCGCGAAAAGGTGCATATCGCGCCAAGTAGCGCAAAGTATAAAGTCTACATTATCGACGAAGTCCACATGCTCACGCGAGAGGCTTTCAATGCACTCCTGAAAACGCTCGAGGAGCCGCCCGCTCACGTCATTTTTATCCTGGCGACCACCGAGATGCATAAATTGCCAGAGACAATTGTCAGCCGCACGCAACACTACGCGTTTAAGCCGATCGAGCTCGATAAAGTCGCCGCCCATCTGTCAGCCATTGCAAAACAAGAGGGATTCAACATTGAGCCTGATGCACTTGAGTTGATTGCGGCACACGGCGAGGGCTCATTCAGAGACAGTATTAGCCTACTGGACCAGATCAGACACTACGCAGATAACATTACCCTCCAGGATGTTCGGGGCATCTTAGGTATTGCACCTGATGAGGCCGTAGACACCCTCATTAACCGCCTGGCCAGTAGGGACGCCGGACAAACAGTCGCCCTTTTACATGAGCTACGCGGTCAAGGAGTTGAACCGAGTATGCTTGCGCGACAGCTCAGCCGTACGCTTCGAGCACAACTACTCGAAAATTCTGCAGTTCTTGGGCCAACAGCCACTCTCAGTCTGCTCAAGCAGCTCATTGAAGTGCCAGCTTCAACCGATACTTTTACTGCGTTGGAGATATGCTTACTTGATGTTGTGTTTGACGGCGATGAAGCTGCCGTGCAACCGCCTGCGGCTTCAAAACCACCAACTACTTCACAAGCAGCCACCACTTCAAAGCAAATAAGCAACCCGACATCTGTCTCACCGAAGAAGAGTTCCGCAACAAAAACATCTCACCCCAAGAAATCTGAAACAACAGTCGAGAAGACGGTTAGCACACCGCCGGCACCTACTTCAGGTGGTGCGCAGTTTAACCCAGAACAGTGGGCTCAGGTACTCTCTCACCTGAAAACTAAATACAACACCATGTATGGGGTGCTCCGTATGGCTAACCCGGTGTTTGACGGTAATACTATCACGCTGCAGTTTAAATTTGCGTTTCACCAAAAACGCATCAATGACCCTAAAAACAGAAAAATCATTCTCGACTCTATTCAAAGTGTGAGCGGAGCAGCGGTCGAGCTCTTAAGTGAAGTGGTCGAGGAACACACACCGGCACCTGCACCCGTGACGACAGAAGACAAACCTGACCCCCTCGGGAACATAAGCAATATTTTTGGCGGCGCCGAACTGTTAGAATCCTAAGTTAGGTAGCATATGGATCCGCAATCACTAACAAAACAGCAAGCCCCACAAAACGTCGAAGCAGAAGCCTCTTTGCTCGGCGCGATCTTGATTGACAGCGATGCGATTGTCAAAATAGCTGACTCTATATCATCAAATGACTTCTATGATCCGCGGCATAAGCACATCTATGAGGCGATCTCGGCGTTGTATGAGCGCCGGCAGGCGATTGACGTCTTGACGCTCGCAGATCAGCTCAAGAATAGCGGTGTTCTCGATGTTATCGGTGGCGCGAGCTATCTCACTGAGCTCACAAATTTTGTCCCAACTGCTGCACATGTCGAGCAATACGCCGATATTGTCGCACAAAAGGCACTGCGTCGACGACTCATCCAAGCCTCCCAAAAGATGATTGAACTCGGATACGATGAGGCGAAAAGTCTGAAAGAACTCATTGAGGACGCCGAATCGAATCTGTTTGAGGTCAGCCAGCAGCACGTGAAGCAATCTGTGGTCAGCTTGGAAACAATTCTAAGCGAAAGCTTTGACCGGCTTGACGAACTACATAAAGATAAACAAAAGATTCGTGGTGTACCAACCGGATTTAAGGATATGGACAACATTCTGGCTGGTCTGCAGCGGTCTGATTTATTTATTCTTGCCGCCCGTCCTTCGATGGGTAAAACGGCTCTGTCGCTTAATCTCGCCCACAACGTCGCGGTCATGGCCAAAGAACCAGTGCTCGTGTTTAGCCTGGAGATGAGCAAGGAGCAGCTGGTTGACCGTCTACTTGCTATGGAGTCGGGGGTAGACGCGTGGGCATTGCGAACCGGAAATCTCACAGATGCAGATTTTGAAAAACTAGGGCACGCTATGGGGACACTCAGTGAGGCACAGATTTTCATCGATGACACTCCGGGTATCACTGTAAGCGACCTGCGTACAAAAGCTCGTCGCGAAGCTCACCAGCGTCAACTTGGTCTGATTATCGTTGACTACTTGCAGCTGATGAGCGGAGGTGGCAGGTATGCCAGTGATGGCAACCGCGTCCAAGAAATTTCTGAAATTTCCCGCGGGCTAAAGGCAATCGCTCGCGAACTCAACGTACCGCTCATAGCACTCAGCCAGCTTAGCCGCAGCGTGGAAAGCCGTAGTCCGCAGATACCACAACTCGCTGACCTCCGCGAGTCAGGTTCAATTGAGCAGGACGCCGACGTGGTAGCCTTCATTTACCGCGAAGACTATTACAACCCCGAAACAGACCGCAAGAATATTACAGATATTTTGATAAAGAAGCACCGTAACGGCCCAACCGGTGGTGTTGAACTATATTTTGATAAGGAAAAACAGCGTTTTCGGAGCCTCGATACCCGTCATAGTGAACCATTCGCCGACTAGGGTATAGTGCGAGCAAATGCTATAATTTAATCTAAGCATGAAAAAGATTCAGGTCCGCAATGCGTTGGACATGGGGTGGCAAATACTCAGTACTCTCGCAATTGTTGCGTTTTTACTTGGATTGCTTTTGTTTGGCCGACTTGACAGTTTACTGCCTGCCTATAGCCCAACTGAAGTACAAAGCGCGCTCAGCAGCCGACCATTTACGGAAATTATCAACAACCCGGTCAACGCTCCGTATAAGCTAACTGTATTTTTCTTTTCATACATCACCAGTAATCCGCTACTTGCCACCCGGCTAGCCGCAGCGACGTTTGGTATTGCAACCATCATCTTATTCTACGTCGGTATGCGCAATTGGTACCGACGCCGAATCGCGTTCCTGGCAACTGTTTTGTTTGCGTGTTCGGCGTGGTTTCTACATACCGCCCGCTTCGGCAGCCCTGATATTTTGCTGCCATGTGTAGTACTACTGTTAACCGTATGTGGCTACTGGATTGCCACCGCTAAGCACAGTCGTTACAGCTATGTCGCAGCAATTATTGCCCTAAGTCTGTGTATGTATGTACCCGGGCTTTTGTGGCTACTCGGTGTCGCCGCAGTCGTCCGCCGCAAAGATATTGCGCTCCTGAGCTTGCGGCTGAATGCCAGACAACGTGCAATCGTTATCGGTACGGCTGTTGTGTTGGTCATACTCCCGCTTCTTGTATCCATCATCCGAAACCCTCATGTCGGGCTGGAGCTGCTGGGGCTACCCAACGCG